>Ga0114934_10003145_pt1 | contig 10352 bp, 10 predicted proteins | sample 4SBtaG_2_FD_99695 | JGI IMG/M metagenome (GOLD analysis project Ga0114934, IMG submission 99695) | Deep subsurface microbial communities from Kolumbo volcano to uncover new lineages of life (NeLLi) - 4SBTROV10_white metaG | ecosystem: Environmental > Aquatic > Marine > Volcanic ...
CGTTCAAGTAAAATTTGCAAACTATTTCCAATTTGAGCTCCACGAATCTCTTCTATTTCCACTCTAGTAATAGGTTGTTTATACGCAATTATGGCCATGGCTTCTATTGCAGCTTTAGAAAAGCTCGCTTTTTTCTTTTTACTATAAAACTCTTTCAAAAACTGTCCTAAATTCGCTCTTGTAGATAGTTGATAACCATCAGCAATCTCATTAAGTTGAACGCCTAATTCTAATTTATCATAATCTTTTTGAATTTCTTCTAGAATATTTTTAATTTCTGCAGGTTTTAAAGGGATAAATTGAGCCAAACGATTAAGAGTAATAGGTTTCTCCTCAACAAACAAAATCGCTTGAATCAAACTTTTTATATTGACTTTTGAAAAATCCAAATCAGAGGATTTTGACTTAGTTGCTTTCCCCATCATCTACCGCCTTATAATACGAATATCACCGAAAAGTTTATGTTGTTGAATACGAATTTTTTTTGCTTTCACAAGTTCTAAAATAGCCTGAAAAGTTGCAATGATTTCATAACGAGTCACTTTACTTGAAAATAATTCACCAAAATAAAATTTTTCATCTGACTTTAATTTTTCCATAATTTCTTTAATTTTCATAGCAGACGTAACTTCTTCTGGTTTCAATTGATCAAATGAGGGCGGGTCCACATATTCAATGATATTATTGAACGCATTAATTAAATCATAAATAGAAATATCAAGCCAATTATCTTCATCATGATAATCAAAAATTAATTGTTTATTTTCTCTAAATATTAAATCACTTTGAGCGACTTCCTTATCTTCAAGAACCTTAGCCGCTTCTCTAAATTTTTGATATTCCAGAAGTTTTTCTATTAATTCAGTTCTTGGGTCATCATTCAAATCGGCATCATCATGACTATTTTTATTTTGTGGCAAAAGAAGCATTGATTTAATATAAAGAAGTTTAGCCGCCCATATTAAAAATTCAGAAGCAATTTCAATGTCCAATTTTTGTAGCATAGAAATATATTTCAAATATTCTTCTGTAATCTCAGAAATAGGGATATCATAAATATCTATTTTAGAAGCCTTAATGAGTTCATACAGATAAGCAATAGGACCTTCATAAATTTTACCAATTTTAACCTTATAATCCATTATACTCCAAACCCACTTTTTGATAAACTTCACAAATAGTTTGTTGAGCTTTTTCTTTTGCCAATTTATTACCTTGGGCAATAACATCTTCCACATAGCTCATATTTTTTTTCAATTCTTCTCGTTTCTCATGATGCGGTGCTAAAAAAGAATTAATTTTTTGAGCTAAATTTTTCTTACACTGCACACAACCAATAGAAGCAGACTCACATTGATTTCGTAAATCTTGCATTTCTTCATCTGAAGAAAAAGCCTTATGAAGCATAAAAGAATTACAAATATCGGGGTGACCTTTATCTTTTACATGAATACGCTGAGGGTCTGTAATTAACTGCATAACTTTTTTATTTACGGTTTCTTCGTCATCATCAAGATAAATAGCATTGTTAAAACTTTTACTCATTTTTCTGCCATCTAAACCTGGAATTTTAGGAACTCGCGTTAATAAGGGTTGTGGTTCTGGAAAAACTTCCCCAAAATTATTATTAAAACGTCTCACTATCTCTCTTGCCAATTCAAGATGTGGCAACTGATCTTCGCCAACTGGAACTTTACTTGCTTTGTAAAGAATAATATCTGCTGTTTGTAAAACAGGATATCCTAAAAAGCCATAATTATTTAAATCTTTATTTTTGGCTTCTAGGATTTGGTCTTTATAAGTTGGATTTCGTTCAAGCCAAGGCAAAGGAGTCAACATAGATAAAATAAGATGTAATTGAGTATGTTCAGGGACCTGTGATTGAATAAACAGAACAGACTTTTCAGGATCAATACCAAAAGCTAAAAGATTGAGAATAATATTTTTTCGATATTCCTTTATATTTTTGTATTTAGCCAAAGCACCTGTCAAGGAATGCAAATCAGCAATAAAATAATAACATTTATAGTCATTCTGCAAATTGACCCAATTCAAAACAGCACCGAAAAGGTTGCCCAAATGCAACTTGCCAGAAGACTGAATTCCACTTAAAATAACATCTTGCATAAAACATCCTAAATAAAAAGATTAAATATTTGGTTTGACAATACTTGTAAAAACTCAGAATATTTTGAAAATAAAAAAATAATAATTAATAAAATGCTGATAAATTCATATTTATTATATTTTTTAAAAAACAAACCTACAATCTTACCCCCATCCAATGGAGGAAGAGGTAAAAGATTAAATAAAACAAAATTAAAATTTAACACAATACTGTAACCAATAAAATTAAACAAATAACTTTCAGGGACAGGCTTTTTTAATTCTAACAAAAAAATAAAAATAATAGCTAAAGAAAAATTACCCAACATTCCAGACAAAATAATGACAATGCTTTTCCACTTTGAATAACCTACATTACGAAAATCAACAGGCGTCATTTTAGTCCATCCCATCCTAAACCAAATTAGCATTAAGAATCCAACAAGATCAAAATTTTGAAAAGGATTAAAATTTAAGTACCCTAATTTTTTAGGCGTTATATCACCTAATTTATAAGCCACAAAACTATGAGAATATTCATGCACACTCATTGCTAACAAAATAGCAGGAATAACATATAAAAGGCTGCTAAATTCTTCAATTATTCGACCTAACACTCTAAAACCTACTTATATAAAATTATAACCCATCTCAAATTATAGACCAATATAAAACGCACAAACATATGAGTGAATAAAAATATATAGTTTTTAAAGAAAAGTCAAATTTTTCTTTTCTATTTTACATTTTTATATAAAATCATAAAGCAAAAATCACTACTCTTCTATAGCATTCTTTTCAATTATATCCAAAATATCACTTATATTAGCTTTAGCTAAAGATATGGAAGAATCGGCAGATCCATAATATAACCATAATTCACCATCTCGAACAATCCCACCACAAGGAAAAACAACATTAGGAACGTCACCTACTTGTTCATATTGTTTTTCAGGGCTCAGAAGCCACCTTCGAGAACGAGCAATGAGTTTATGAGGTTGTTCCAAATCTAACAGAGCACCACCTACACGATAAATGGGACCACCTGGCATATCTTTTACACCATGATAAATCAAAAGCCAACCTTTTTCAGTTTCAATAGGGGGAATGCCAGCCCCCACCCTCAGACCATCCCACCAGGGACCACCACGCACAGGAAGAACAAGTCTACTGCGGCCCCAATATATTAAATCAGGAGAATAACCAATCCAAATATTGCCCCCTCCAAAAGCTGGTCTGTGTAACATAGCGTAATATCCATTAATTTTTTTAGGAAATAAAGCAGCATCTTTATTATCAGGCGGAAAAGCTACACCCAGACGCTTAACTGTTTTAAAATCTTTTGTTGTAGCAACACCAATAGCAGCACCATATTGAGAATAAGCCGTATAAGCCAAGCCCCATGCCTGCAAATCCTCCATCCATGTAATGCGGCAGTCTTCTAATCCGTAACTCTCTACAGCATACCCTTCAACAGGATGCATTAATCCATTTTTTTCTATTTCCCAATCAGTCTCTCCGTTTTTGCTTCGTGCTACTGTAAAATGAGAGCGACCTGAATAACTCTCAACACGCATTAAAAGTAAAACTTCATCGCCAAGATCAGCAGCACCTGCATTAAAAACAGTATTGACTTGATACGGCATATCATCTGGTGCTATAATAGGATTTAATTCAGAGCGTTTAAATAAATCTTCCATATACAACTCCTGTTTAAAAAAAATAAAAAAAAAATACTATTATTCCACAGTCACACTTTTAGCTAAATTTTTAGGTTGATCTACATCACAGCCCCTAAGCAAAGCGACATAATAAGAAAGGAATTGAAGAGGAATTACAGAAAGAATTGGAGTAAGAAACTCCAAAGTTTCAGGTATATATGTTACAAAATCTACGTGCTTTTGAATTTCTGTATCTCCCTCCGTTGCCACAGCAAAAATTTTCCCGCCCCTAGCTCGCACTTCTTGTATATTACTTAAAATTTTATCATAAATACTATCCTTCAAAGCAAGAAAAACAACAGGCATAGCATCATCAATCAAAGCAATAGGCCCATGTTTCATTTCTGCAGCAGGATAGCCTTCCCCATGTACATAGGAAATTTCTTTCAGTTTCAAAGCTCCTTCCAGAGCCACGGGATAATTAAACCCACGTCCTAAATATAAAGCATTATGTTGTTCTTTAAAGTAAGGTGCAAAACTTTCCACAACAGACGATTGAGCTAAAATAGTTTCAACTTTACTAGAAAGTTGTTCTAATTCAGCAATAATATTCTTACCTTCTTGATAAGACAAATTTCTCTGCCTGCCAAGAAACAAAGCCAATAAAGATAATACAACTAATTGTGAAGTGAAAGCTTTTGTTGAAGCCACACCTATTTCTGGTCCAGAATGCAAGTAAATACCACCATCAGTTTCTCTAGCGATTGTACTACCTACAACATTAGTAATTCCTAAAACAGTTGCACCCTTTCGTTTTGCCTCACGCAATGCGCCCAAAGTATCAGCAGTTTCTCCAGATTGACTAATAGCTATGGCAAGGGTATTAGATTCTAAAATTGAATTTTTATATCGATATTCCGAAGCATATTCTACAGTTACAGGAATACGTGCTAAAGCTTCAATTATATACTTACCAACAAGACCAGCATGCCAAGAAGTTCCACAAGCCAAAATACTAATTCTCTTAACCTTGTGAAACTGATTCGGTGTTAAATTTAATCCACCAAAATGAGCTGTTGCATTTTCATAATCAATCCGACCACGCATAGCATTAACGATAGTATCTTTTTGCTCATAAATTTCTTTAAGCATATAATGGGGATACCCAGCTTTATCAATATCCTCAATTCCCCAGTCAATTTTTTCTATTTTAAATTTTAAAATTTCCTGATTCAAATTTTTTAGAATAAAATTATTCTTTTCAATGATACCTACTTCATTATCATTTAAAAATACAACTTTATCTGTGTAGCGTAGCAGAGCCGATACATCAGAAGCAATGAATTTTTCATTTTCGTTAATTCCAACAACAAGCGGACTTCCCCTCCGTGCTATAAAAATTTTATCTGGATAATCTTTAAAAAGAACAGCCAAGCCAAAAGTACCTTTCACAGTTAACAAGGCTTCTACCAAAGATTTTTCTGGGTCATGATTAATATTATAATAATCTTCAATCAAATGAACTAAAACCTCAGAATCAGTCTCGCTGTTAAATCGATGCCCGTTTTGAGTTAATTTATCTCTTAATTTAATAAAATTCTCAATAATTCCATTATGTACTAAAGCAATATTATTTTTACAATCTACATGAGGATGAGCATTTAACACAGAAGGGTTCCCGTGCGTTGCCCACCTTGTATGTCCAATCCCAGCAGAAAAAGAAGTAGAGCCAACATCAATCTTTCGTTCTAAATTAACAATCTTACCAACTTCTTTTTCAATTACAATTTTTTCATCATTAACAAGAGCCATTCCAGAAGAATCATAACCTCTGTATTCTAATCTTTTTAAACCTTCAATGAGAATACTAGGGATATCAGAACGGTCACCACAATAGCCAACAATACCACACATGTACTATATCCTTTCACTGATCAGAATTTAGTTTTTTATCAATATCATTAAATTTTTTATCTAAAAGTTTATCCATTTTATTTGATGTTTCATCAATGGCTTTGGAGGCTTTTTCATATTTTTCATCAATTGCTTTAAAATGTTGATCAATTAATGCAGAAATTTCATTAAATCGTTCATCAATGGACTTAATTTTTTGATAATATTTTTGCACAATTTTGTCATCTTTATTATTCTTATAGAGCACATCAGACAAAGCAGACATAGTCACAACAGAACTCTTGTCTTTTATATAACTATCAAATTTAGTTGTATAATTACTTCCATCAAGTCCATTTGTAACCTGTCCTACAGAACTTTGAAGAGTTTCAGCTTTCTTAGACATCATTTCTAAAACTTTACCAGGATTCTCTTTAGCAAATTTTTCTTTTTCTTTCTTAAAAGCAGAAGTTTTAAGACTCTTTCCCATTTTGCCATCAGAAAAATTAACACCGACATTTTCTTTTTTCTTCACATCAACAGAATTATCCCCAGACGACACTTGTACTTTTCCTTTATGGACTTTTACTAAGGCTGAACCATCTGCTAAAGTTTCAACAGAAAATTTAGTTCCTCGTACACCAGCCACAGCCGTAGGCGTCATAATCTCAAACTGCTCACCTTTTTTCAACTTTTTAACAGCTAATTTTATTTTACCAAAACACACACCAAAAGCTTTTTTAGATTTTTTTTTAGAAGGTATTACATCGTTAATATAAATCATAGTTTTTTTATCTACAACAATTTTAGTGCCCTTAGAAGTCATCAGCTGTGCTTTAGCTTTGTCAGTAGTTTTAAAAAAATAGTTACCCCTAAGTTTATCCCCTAATTTGGCTACTTTAAAATTACCATTAGCACTTCCCTTATAATACGCTTTTCCTTTAAGATAAATAATTTTCGCCACATAATCACTTTCTGCTAAAAGAAGACCAGATTGTGCTAACAAAAATATTAATATTAAACCTATATTTTTCACCTTCATTTTATATCTCCAAAAAAGGGCGGGAGTTTCCCGCCCCATTCATTTGTTCTTATTCAGCATTTTGAGCAGCATTAGCCAAAGCTTCAGAAATAGCGGATTCCACTTTTTTCTTTAATTTTGTCCCAGTCACTTGATAAGTCACTTCACAAGCTTGAGTTTCTTTATCAAAAGTTTTTTGAACAATAGTTCCACCTTTGATATTGCCTTCAAAACTTTTCTTAATGACTTCACCTAAAAGCTGACCATTTTCTGTTGCTGTTTTCCCTTCAACAGAAGCGCCAATAATTTTTTCTACAATACGTGCTTCTGCATTCACTTGAGCTGCTCTCTGAGCCATATACTTTCTCTGATTCACATCAGTGATGTTCTCAGGAGAAAACCCCATAGCCTTAACCTGAAAAGTATTTTCATCAATCCACCCTTCCATGCCGGCATAAGTTTCTCCATGCTTAATCATGGATTTTTTTGGTCCACAATTAAACAAGAACCCTATTCCAACTAGGAAAACCAACATAATAACGAGAATTTTTTTCATAATTCTCACCTCCTTTTAAAAATTTATAAAACCTATTTAATTTGAATACTCACTGTTGCTGCGTCAAATGAAAGCACGTCAACAGTATAACCAAAATCAACAGTAGATAAAGCCATTGCAAAATCCTTACCATCGCCTGTAAATTTAACTAAAAATTGTGAAGTCCCAGCAGTCATCTTCTTAGAATAAATTTCCTTTATCTCTCGAAAATATTTTTCCAAAGCTTTTTGGAATTTAAAACCTTCTGTTACTGACAAGCCTTTAACATTTAAAGTCAAAAGATTGCCATTATTCAAAATATCTTCCCATGCAGCCAAAATCTGAGTAATTAAATCGTCTGCAGCAGAATCAGAAACACGGAGAATAGCATTAGCACACCCCACTTCAGCATTAATATGGGGAGCAGCTCCAGATTTTGAGCTCGTTGCCAACACGCGACCATCTGAAACATTAATAGCTTGTATATCTAAAGTAGCTTGATACGACTTCATATCAGTACCATATAATCCCCCTGTTCCAGCAGGTTGTGCTTTTGCAGAACCCACAATCACAATATCAGCATTATTATTTTTACCAATCATTACGGACAAAGCTGACAACTCATTCCTTTTATTTAAATTTGCTAATAATTTTTTTTCAGTAGAATTCAATTGAGCTGAACGATTGACAATAAGGAATTTTTTTTCATTAAATCTTTTAATCAATTCATTATAGGCAGTTCCAGCGATTCCAGTGTTTCTCTTGTCTAAATAAGATTCATTTATAAACAAAATCACCTTAGGCATTTTCATGCGTTTTTGTGCTACTGTTAAGGCCAGAACATCTTCTTTCAGTTTATCCACCCCCACCTGATACTCAGCTTGTACATACACAATGGCTCCTTCACGCCATTTTTTAATAATTTTTCTTTTTTTAATATAACCAGTAGAACGTCCTGCAATTTCTTCTTTAAGGAACATTCCATTTTCTGTTACAGTCTCGCCTGACACAACAGTTCCTATAACCTGTTCTACAGCTTTTCTTTGCCCATCAGCGATTGCTCTATCATAGGCTTCAGCTACTCCTGCGCTACGAATATCAGCTTCACCAGTCGTTATAACAGAAGAATCGTCATTTTTTTTAATAGTTTTATCAGAGGCACATTGCAGAATAAAACCAGCCAAAAATATAAACACAAAAATTAAAAAATTTTTTTTCATTTAATTCTCCTTTCTCCCAGTTGATAGCGTAAAACATTAAAGTCTATAGAGAAATCCACATTTTTTACAATAACTTTATTATCGCCGGCATGCAAAAATACAGGTGAAAAATTAAGAATCCCCTGCACACCCATGGACACAAGGTCAGTAAAAACAGATTTTGCCGACGCACTTGGGACAGCAATAATAGCCATAGTAATTTTATTATTTTGAATATATTCTTCTAATTTCTCATACGAATCAATAGGAACATTCTCAACAGTCTTTCCAATTATTTTTTTATCAATATCAAATCCCCTGGAAACGACAAAATTAAATTTTTGTAAAATCGGATAGCCAATCAAGGCTCTTCCCAATTTACCACACCCCACTAAAACCACTTCCATTTTTTGGGATTGTCTAATTTTTTTCTTAAGATCGAATAATAATTTTTCAACATTATAACCACACCCTCGTTTCCCTAATTGTCCAATATAAGAAAAATCTTTTCTAACTTGAGATGGATCGAGATTAAAATATTGAGCTATTTCTTCAGATAAAACTTTTGTCCTCTCCTGTTGTAAAAGTTCATTTAAATAGCGATAATAGAGAATCCAACGCCTTATAGAAATTTCAGAAATAGGTTTTTTCATAAATTATTTTTTCCTCTTACGTCTTTCTTCCTCAGCTTTTAAATCAGCATCTAATTTTTCTTGCCAAATGACAATATTTTTTTTCGTGCTTTCAGCTTCATTTACTTCATGAAACAGGACATGAATTCTATACAAAGCACTTAAAAACAAAATCGCTTTTTTCATTTCAGCAGGCTCATGCGTGACCATTTCATATTTTTCACGATATCCTGTTGAAGCTTTTTTCAAATCATCTTTAATCATTTTAAGAAGTTCTTCTCTTTCAACATAACCTTCTTTTCGAGGATCTCTGTCTTTCTGCATTAACTTAAAATCAATCATATTTTTCATAACAATAGTGGCTTCACCCTCTAAATCTACAAAACTCCATTTCCACTTAGAATTATCACCAAATCTTGTTATCACAGAATGCAAAGCATCTTTTATTTTATAAAAAAAATTCAATTTTTTTCTATCATCTAATTTTCGTATAGATTTCACTTTTTCTGATGTTTCAGATAAGAGAGCATCTATATCCTTCCCCACAATTTCTTCTAAAATAGAAAATACTTTGTACAATAATTTACGACCATTATTTAAAAAAGTTTCGTTTTTAAAACCCAGAAGTTCTGAACTAATATCACTCATAGTACAATAAAGCGCAATAATATTCAAATTATTATTTGCAATAGATAACCTACCATAATTTGAAAGCGCACTATTTTTTAAAACTTCTTTTTCTATAATTTTATTGTTTTTTGTGATATCTTCTATTTTTTGTTTATAAACATTAATCTTTTCGTTGTACTCGGCTTTTTTTACCTTTTTTGAAACAACATCCATATTATTCACCTATTGATAATCCTTCCCAAAACTATCCTAATTAAAATTTAATTTCAGTCAACCAGTTATTTTCATCTTTTTTTTGCCCTGTCAAAATACCAAAAAATTCTTCTTGCAATTTTTTTGTAATAGGTCCACGTTTACCATCAGCAATTTTAATGTTATCAACTTCAACAATAGGAGTAATTTCTGCAGCTGTTCCTGTAAAAAATATTTCATCAGCAACATAGAGAGATTCTCGTGGCAACACATGCTGTTTTATTGAAAGTCCTAATTTACGTGCTAATTTAAAAATTGTGTGGCGCGTAATTCCTGGCAGAATAGAAGAACTTGTAGGTGGAGTAAAAATTGTTCCCTTACGAATAATAAATATATTTTCTCCTGGACCTTCAGAAACATAACCATAACTATCCAGAGCAATAGCCTCGTCAAATCCGTCTTGCAAAGCTTCCATTTTCATTA
>Ga0114934_10003147_pt1 | contig 10351 bp, 5 predicted proteins | sample 4SBtaG_2_FD_99695 | JGI IMG/M metagenome (GOLD analysis project Ga0114934, IMG submission 99695) | Deep subsurface microbial communities from Kolumbo volcano to uncover new lineages of life (NeLLi) - 4SBTROV10_white metaG | ecosystem: Environmental > Aquatic > Marine > Volcanic ...
CAAAATTTATACAAACAAAATGTAGCCTCTTATAACACTTCATTTGCACAAGAAATTGGAGCAGACTCCGCAGCTGCCAATATTACCCAATCACCCTCAGGAATTCTTTACAATGAAAACTGGCATTCTGTTTCAACATCCTATACAGGTCAACAATATTGGAATGGAAAAGTTCATGATAGACATTCTCCTGATTTCATCAATGAAAGAGAAAACTTTTATCACAAACCATTAGTAAACCTTAACTGGCACTCTCAATGGACAGATAAAATCCGTCAATCTACAGTTTTATATTATTCAGGTGGACATGGTGGAGGTTCAGGCACATTCGGTCATATGGTATGGGATTACTCTACACCATCAAGAAGTGTTGATTGGGATGGAACAATTGCTCAAAATACTGCTAGTGACACTGCTTTTGGTATTCTTAGAAACAGTGTTAACAATCAATGGACAATTGGAGCTCTCTCAAGGGTAAATGTTTTTTTCAATAAACATTTTAAAATGGCTGTAGGTATTGATTGGAGAACTGCAAAAATTGATCATTTCCGTGAAGTAAGAGACCTTTTAGGCGGAAAATTCTTCTATTTTGACGGCAATGAATTTGAAAGTGGTTCTCAATACAACAAAGGTTTAGGAGATATTATTGACTATCACTTCACCAATACAGTTGATTGGATAGGTTATTTCGCACAATTAGAATACACAAGTGAAAAAATTACTGCTTATGCTACATTCGGCAACTCATATATCAAATATTCTTATGTTAACCATTTCAAAAAAGATCCTAATGATCCTACTAAAGAACTTAGCGCTAAAACTAATTTTATGATGGGATACCAAATAAAAAGCGGAATTGCATACAGACCTATCAAACAGATTAAAATTTTTGCTAATCTAGGTTATATTTCTAAAGCTCCTATATTTGATAATGTAATAAACGACAGAACTGCAACTATTGCTGATAATCCACAAAACGAATTATTTGAAGCAATTGAAGGTGGAGTTGATTATACCTCATTAGATAGAAAATACAAGGTTTCTGCAAACTATTATTATACATCATGGATGAACAGAGCTTTAAATGTTGGAATAATAAATCAGGATGGTAGTGAAGGTATAATTTTCATTCAGGGAATGAATCAACTTCACCAAGGTTTTGAATTAGAAGCAAATGTAAAACCAATTAAATATATTGGCATTGGTTTATTTGGCTCAATTGCAAACTGGACATATACAAATAATGTAAGCGGTACTTACAAAGATTACTCTACAGGTGGAGAACAAGACGTTACTTATAATTTCTATGTAAAAGGACTAAAAGTTGGTGATTCACCTCAATCACAGTACGGTGCTATTCTTCAATTATATCCTATTAAAGGCTTGTTTATTCAATTTGATGCAAGATACTATGACAATTATTATTCAAATTGGGACCCATTCTCAAGAACTGACCAAACTGACAATGTACAAGTATGGAAAGTTCCATCATACTACTTATTAGACGGACATATTTATTATGATATTAAAATTGCTAATAAATACACATTGACTTTGATGGGGCATATATTCAATGCTTTAAATACAATGTATATATCTGACGCAACAGACAATAGCCGTTACAATGCATATCCTTTTGGAGCAAAAACTCACGATGCTAATGCTGCTGAAGTGTTTATGGGATTACCTCGTACTTTCAACGCAGGTATAAGTTTCAAATTCTAATATTGCATAATAAATCATTTAAAAAGAAGTTGTCCCCAAAAGACAACTTCTTTTTTTACTTTTAGCTCAAAATACTTCATGATTTTTTCAATCAATTGACTATTAAAATCTTGTAAAAAAAAAACACGCAAAGCATTGTAAATCAATAATCTAATCTACAACTAATAACTTGTAATTTAATCTAGCGTTAATTAAATACAATTCAATTTGATTTTATTAAATTTGCAAAAATTTTTAAATGCCCAATTACCCGAAAGATTTTGAACCCGGAAAATTTTATTTAGTATCAGATTTTAAACCATCAGGCGATCAGCCCGAAGCTATCGAACAACTTACTAATGGTCTGAAAAACAACGAAGAACATCAGATTCTTTTGGGGGTTACAGGTTCAGGCAAAACTTTTACAATTGCAAACGTAATTGCAAATATTAATCAGCCTACTCTAATAATTAGTCATAATAAAACGCTTGCAGCCCAATTGTATGGCGAGTTCAAAACTTTTTTTCCCCACAACCTTGTAGAATATTTTATTTCATACTACGATTATTATCAGCCTGAAGCATATATTCCTTCTATAGACAAATACATTGAAAAAGATTTGTCTATAAATCAGGAAATCGAAAAAATGCGTATCAGTACAACAACAGCTCTTTTATCTGGCAGAAAAGATATTATTGTAATCGCCTCTGTTTCTTGTCTTTATGGCATCGGAAACCCAGAAGATTTTCATGCAAATATTAAAGAATTCAAAGTAGGTCAGCAAATTTCAAGAAATGACTTTCTTCGTTATCTTGTAAATACGCTTTATTCAAGAGATGATATTAATTTTAGTCACGGAAAATTCAGAGTAATTGGCGAAGCAGTTGATGTATATCTCCCTTATGGTGATACTGCATACAGATTTGTATTTTGGGACGAAGAAATTGAAGAAATTTATTCTTTCGACCCTGCAAACAATATGACTATTGAGAAATTTGAAACTGTAACACTCTATCCTGCAAATATTTTTATGACTACTGCTGAAAAAATAAAAAAAGCAATGCATCAGATTAGGATTGACTTAGGCTTGCAAATTGAATTTCTGAAAGGAATTGACAAACATATTGAAGCTAAAAGACTAAAAGACAGAGTAGAATACGACTTGGAAATGATGGAACAACTTGGTTATTGTTCGGGAATTGAAAACTATTCAAGATATTTTGACGGAAGAAAACCGGGTTCTCGTCCATTCTGCTTAATTGATTATTTTCCAAAAAATTTTATCACAATAGTAGATGAAAGTCACGTTACCTTACCACAAATAAAAGGTATGCACGGAGGTGATTATTCCAGAAAGAAAAATCTGGTGGAATATGGATTCAGACTTCCTGCTGCTATTGACAACCGTCCATTAAAATTTGAAGAATTTATGGACTTGACAGATAGAAAGGTATATATGAGTGCAACTCCTTCAAAATTAGAACTAGAACTGACTGGTGGCTCTGTTGTAGAGCAAGTTGTAAGACCAACCGGCCTACTCGACCCTGAAATAGAAATCAGACCAACTCTTAACCAAATAATAGACCTACTGGATGAAGTAAAAAATACAGTAGAAAAGCAAGAAAGAGTCCTTGTAACTACACTTACCAAGCGTATGGCTGAAGACCTTACAGACTATCTAAAAAAAATAAACGTAAATACTTCGTACATTCACTCAGATGTTGACGCTCTTGCAAGAGTTGAAATATTAGAAGCATTAAGAAACGGAGAAATAGACGTTCTTGTTGGTGTCAATCTGTTGCGTGAAGGTTTGGATTTACCCGAAGTTTCACTTGTTGCAATTCTTGATGCAGACAAAGAAGGATTTCTACGTTCCGAAACAGCTCTAACTCAGACAGCCGGTCGTGCAGCTCGTAATATAAACGGCAAAGTAATTATGTACGCTGATAAAATAACTCCTTCGATGCAACGAACAATAGACCAAACAAACTATCGAAGAGCAAAACAAATGGCATACAATAAAAAACACAATATTTCTCCAGCACAGATAGTAAAATCAAAACAAAGCATTTTCGGGAATAATTACGACACTTCCAATTCTAATTACGAAATGGTTGCTGAATCCAACGAGGCAAATCAAGTAGCAGAAAAAGCTTATGGTTATATGACCAAAGGCGATTTAAAAAAAGCCATAACAAAGGCAAAAAGTGATATGGAAAAAGCAGCCAAAGATTTAGATTATAAAAATGCCAGACTTTACAGAGATGAAATGTTCAGATTACAAGATATTTATCAACAAAAATACGGAAATGACCAATAATAAAAGGTTTTTTTTATAATTTTGCAGTAAATATTTTTGATGAACAAAGAAAAAATTTTGGGAATAATTCCGGCAAGATATGCATCAACAAGGTTTCCAGGAAAGCCTCTGGCATTAATAAACGACAAATCGATGATTCAACTTGTGTACGAACAAACAGCCAAGGCTCTCGACAATGTCATTGTTGCTACTGATGATCAACGTATTTTTGAAGTTGTTGAAAAATTTGGCGGAAAAGCCGTAATGACTTCTGAAGCTCATACTTCGGGAACAGAAAGATGCCTTGAAGCAGCCCAGATATACAGCGTTCATACTGCAACAAATTTTGATGTAATAATAAATGTTCAAGGCGACGAACCACTAATTCAGTCCGAAATAATAACTTTATTAGCAGATGCATTCGATGAACAAGAAGTAGAAATAGCAACATTAGTAAACAAAAAAAGTTTTTCTGATGAAATAAAAAATCCGAATAAAGTAAAAGTTGTTGTTTCAAAAAATGGATATGCAAAGTATTTTAGTAGAAATCAGATACCTTTTGTTAGAAATATTGACCAAATAAACGAAATAAATTTTTATACTCACATAGGAATTTATGCGTATAGATTTTCAGTATTGCAAAAAATTTGTAAACTAGAGATATCAAACACTGAAAAAGCAGAAAAGCTGGAACAAAACAGATGGCTTGAAAACGACTACAGAATCAAAGTTTTAGAGACAGATTATCAAACAATAGGAGTAGATACTCCTGAAGATTTAGAGAAAATTATATTTTTTTACAAGAAATAAAAAGTTCTGAATCAAAGTTTTTTTTAACTAATTGTCATATAACTAATAATTTTTGAAGATTGTTGAAATTTTTTTTAATTTATAATTTTTAATTTAGTAATAATTAATAACTTTGTAAAGTTTAATTTACCAAAAATGAGTGAAACAAAAAAAAGAAAACGCGGGAGACCCAAGAAATCAGAGACTATAGAGAAAAATAAAAATTCGTTTGCTTTTTTAAAAGATGAAAAATTCAAATTTCTAGTCGGAATATTTTTAATATTTCTTACTTTCTATTCAGCAATTTCATTTTTCTCATTTTTATTCACTTGGAAAAGTGACATGGGACTATTCGATCAAGGTTTTTTCAATATTATATCAAGTCAGGTAAAGCCTAGCAACGCAATGGGTAAACTTGGCGCATACATTTCTATAGTGTTCATTTACAGATGGTTTGGCATAAGTGCTTTCGGATTTCTATTTGTATATCCATTGTGGGCATTAAAACTTTTTAATGTTAAAATAAAGAAATACCGCTCAATGTTATTCAAAACATTAGGAGCAATAGTTTGGCTTTCTCTTACTTTAGCATTATTATTCGGAAAACACAATTTTGCAATTGGTGGCGCATATCCATATCAAATAGTAAAATGGATAAGTACAATTGTAGGTAAATTTGGAACAGGCTTTATCCTTTTCCTTGCCGCACTTGCGTTTGTATTTTTTAATTTTGAAAAATCATTTGATTGGACAAAACAGTTTCTTCAAAACATAATAAAAAACAGAAGCCTTAAATTTAAATACAGGCCCAAAAATCAAGATGAAACAAAAACCAATAATCAAAATACTGAAAGTCCAAACAATACAATGGATGACAATAATTTTTACAAAAAAGATTCAGACGAAGACGATTTAATGGCTACTATATATGAAGATACATCAACGAAACAAAATCCACCAGAAAAACTTATAGAAGACAAGGGATTTATCATTATGCCTGACGGTACAAAAGTTCCGAGACAAAACAATAATGTTGGAGGTATTGGTTTTGAAATAGAAGATACTTCAAAAAATAACGATGTAATCGACGATATTAACGAAGAAGAAATCAATCCAAATCAAAATATTCCCCCCGTTGGTATTCCTCCAATAAAAAAAATGGAATATGTTGGAGCAAATGTTCCGATTAATAATCCGCAAAAACTGCCCATTCAAGAAGGAATGGAAGTTATTCATAATGATGATGTTTTCGGAGATATGACTCAAATGGAAGATTTTGATCCAACAAAAACTCTTTCATATTTCAAACTACCAATTCTTACTTTACTAAAAAACCACAAAATACCTGATTCTGAAGTAACAGAGCAAGAATTATTGGAAAACAGAAATAAAATTATAGAGACACTCAAGAATTATAAAATTGAGATTACAAAAATAAAAGCTACCGTTGGACCTACTGTTACTTTGTACGAAATTATTCCTGCTCCAGGTATCAGAATTTCAAGAATCAAGAATCTGGAAGATGACATAGCACTTAGTTTGGCTGCTCTTGGCATACGTATTATTGCGCCAATGCCGGGTAGAGGAACAGTTGGCATTGAAGTACCAAACCAAAAGCCTGCTATCGTTTCTATGCGTTCCGTTTTATCCTCAAAGGCATACCAGAAATCTGATTATGAACTTCCAGTTGCACTTGGAAAAACAATTTCTAACGAAACTTATGTTTTTGACCTTACAAAAATGCCTCACTTGCTTATTGCAGGTGCTACAGGGCAAGGTAAATCTGTTGGTTTGAATGCAATTTTAACTTCGATAATTTACAAAAAACACCCAGCATTTGTAAAATTTGTCTTGATTGATCCCAAAAAAGTAGAACTTGTAATTTACGAAAAGATTGAAAGACATTACTTAGCTAAATTACCCGGAGAAGATGATGCTATTATCACAGACAATAAAAAAGTTATTTACACTCTGAATTCTCTGAACAAAGAGATGGACCAACGATACGACCTTTTAAAAGATGCAAAAGTCAGAAATATTATAGAATACAATAAAAAATTTATTGAAAGAAAACTCAACCCCAAAAAAGGTCATAAATTTTTACCATACATCGTCCTCGTTATCGACGAGTTTGCAGACCTTATTATGACCGCAGGAAAAGAAGTAGAAGTGCCAATAGCCAGACTTGCACAGCTCGCTCGTGCAGTTGGAATCCACCTTATAGTCGCAACTCAACGTCCGTCGACAAATATTATTACAGGTATGATAAAAGCGAACTTTCCGGCTCGTATAGCTTTCAAAGTTGCATCAATGATTGATTCAAGAACTATTCTTGATTCACCCGGAGCAAACCAATTGATTGGTAGAGGAGATATGCTTATAACAAGAGGAAATGACTTGATTCGTCTGCAATGCGCTTTTATTGATACAGATGAAATAAATGCTGTTGTCGATTATGTAGAATCGCAAATAGGATATCCTGAAGCATTCAATTTGCCAGAACCTGATATTGCAGAAGAAGGCGAAGCTTCAAATGTTGATTTGTCAAAACGCGATGCCTTATTTGAAGATGCTGCAAAATTGATTGTAATAAACCAATCTGGCTCAACATCGCTAATACAGAGAAAATTAGCTATCGGCTACAACAGAGCCGGTAGAATTATGGATCAGCTTGAAGCTGCAGGAATTGTTGGACCCGCTCAAGGTAGTAAACCACGTGAAGTTTATTATAACGATATCGAACAGCTTATTGGGCTTTTGAACTCAATCAGTTAGAAATAACCAAACACAAAAAAAGATGAAAGAATAATTATTTTTTTATAATTAGGGCGGCCGGGCGGGCTTTCCGCTTGTAGTCCCCTCGTCTGCGGCGGCAAAACTAACAGGCTACAAAGATTTTCGCTCCGCCCGCTCAACTCTTGTAGCCTGAGTTTTGCACGCCGCAGAACATCGGAGAGCTACCGCTGCAATCCCTGCCGCTCGCAATGCGACGTAGAGGGGAACGCCATTGTAGATAAAAAGCTCACGCAGAAAGAAAGATGAAAAAAAACATTCGTACATAAATCAAAAAAAATGAACAAAACAATAACATTTTTATTATTAATTTTTACATTTACCTTATCTATTCAGTCAAAATCTCAAACAAAAGTAAAAAGAGGCGATTACAGAATAATGTTCTATAATTGCGAAAACTTCTTTGACATAGAAAACGACCCAGTAAAACGCGACGATGACTTTACTCCTGATGGAATAAAACATTGGAATTACAAAAAATATCAAGAAAAACTGATGCACATTTCTCAAGTAATTGCAGCTGTAAGTGCAGGTAAACCTGCTGATTTAGTAGGCCTTTGCGAAGTGGAGAATCAAAAGGTTTTAGAGGATTTAACGCAAAAATCACCATTAAAAGTTTTTGGATACAAAATTATTCATTACGAATCACCAGACCATAGAGGCATTGACGTTGCATTACTATATCAACCTGCAACTTTCAAACCTATTTATACAACAAAAATACCTGTCATTTTTAAGGAAAAAGACAGCAGACCAACAAGAGATATTCTATATGTAAAAGGAATTTTGACAAACGGAGACACTCTGAATGTTTTCGTCAATCACTGGCCTTCAAGATGGGGAGGAATGTTAGAAACAGAAGGGAAAAGAATGTTTGTAGCTGCTTTACTTCGTACAAAAGTAGATTCTATTATGAAAAAAAATCCAGAAGCAAAGATATTTATTATGGGCGACCTCAACGATTTTCCCACAAATAGAAGTCTATTAGAATCCTTGCACGCTTTGCACGATTTCGATTCTATCGTTCCCACAGAATTATATAATTTATCGTGGTATTTGCAAGAAGTAAAACATCTGTTCTCTCATAAATTTCACGGTGAACAAGGTATCCTTGACCAAATGATAGTTTCAGGAACATTACTTGATACAACTTCTTCATTATACACCAGCAAAGACAATGCACACATCTTCAATGCAGATTTTTTGCTCGAAAAAGACAAATACGGTCCGGGCAAAGTGCCTTTCCGAACATATATAGGAATGAAATATCACGGAGGATATAGCGACCATTTACCACCTTATATAGATTTGTTTATTAAAGAAAAAAAGTAAAAGCAAAATTCAAATCTATGAAATTGGGTTTTATACCAAGCCGCTATCAAAATTGTATTTTATACCACAAAGTTTCACAAAGTAAAATTCACGATGTAGCACAAAGTAAAAAACTTGGTGGAACTTTGCAAAATTACTTGGCGAGACTTGGCGGTTAATTCTTAAAAATGCTTTTTTTTGTGTTTTTTTGAAAAAAAAAATAACACCGTAGGTGTGAACATTATGTAGCCCCGTATGAAGTGATGCGAAATGCGGGGTTTTAAAATGCAAATACAAAATAAGAATCCCGTAGGGATGAACATTTGAAATTTCATATATTTTCACCTTTGGTTGCATAACGACCATTCCTACGGAATTTTGTAAAATGATAAAATCATTTTTTAACACGGGTTTCCACCCGTGCCTACATAATGGATTTCCCTACGGGAAAAGAAAAAAGGCTTTTTTTGTGTTTTTTACCACAAAGTGGCACAAAAGAAAATTCACAAAGTCGTACAAAGGGAAAAACTTGGTGGTTGAATGGTTGGGTGGTTGAGGGTATTAAAAAATTTTCGTGGTAATAATTATCAATTATCAACTCTGAATTCTCAATTCTACAATGGCGTCCCCCTCTACGTCGCATTGCGAGCGGCAGGGATAGCAGCGGTAGCTCTCCGATGTTCTGCGGCGTGCAAAACTCAGGCTACAAGATTTGAGTGGTGAGAGAAAATCCTTGTAGCCTGTTGTTTTTGCCGCCGCAGACGAGGGGACTACAAGCGGAAAGCCCGCCCGGCCGCCCTAAAAATAAAAAAATTAAAAATAAAAAAGCCGCAACAAATGCGGCTCTTTTGGATATAGTCTTGATTAAATTTAAGCTTCTTTGATGGCAGCTTGTGCAGCAGCTAAGCGTGCAATAGGCACTCTGAAAGGAGAACAACTAACGTAGTTCATTCCTACTCTGTGGCAGAATTCAACTGATGAAGGTTCACCTCCGTGTTCACCACAAATACCAACTTTCAAATTTGGACGTGTTGAGCGACCTTTCTTTGTTCCCATTTCAACTAATTGACCTACACCTTCTTGATCTAAAACTTGGAATGGATCGTTTTCCAAAATTCCTAAGTCTTTGTATATAGGTAAGAATTTACCAACATCATCACGAGAATAGCCAAATGTCATCTGAGTTAGGTCGTTAGTTCCGAATGAGAAGAATTCAGCTTTTTGTGCAATTAAGTCAGCAGTTAGAGCAGCACGAGGAATTTCTATCATTGTTCCGACCATATAGTCTATTTTGTCACCATATTCTTCAAAAACTTTTTCGGCAGTAGAACGAACGATTTGTTCCTGCATTTCGAATTCTTTCAATGTTCCGACAAGTGGAACCATAATTTCTGGTTTTGCCACAATACCGCGTTTTTTGAGGTTAAGAGCAGCCTCAATAATTGCGCGAGTTTG
>Ga0114934_10003148_pt1 | contig 10351 bp, 7 predicted proteins | sample 4SBtaG_2_FD_99695 | JGI IMG/M metagenome (GOLD analysis project Ga0114934, IMG submission 99695) | Deep subsurface microbial communities from Kolumbo volcano to uncover new lineages of life (NeLLi) - 4SBTROV10_white metaG | ecosystem: Environmental > Aquatic > Marine > Volcanic ...
CCAGATAGAATAGTACTAAGCACACATTCTTTTGAAATTACAGGATATGGGTTCGACTGGGACAGTAATGACAGTACAGCTTCTAAGCCAGGAAAGACAGATATTATAAAATATGCATGGGATATAGATGGTGATGGTAAATATGATTTTAAATCAGCTATTAATGGAAAACTGGAAATTGGCACAGGTGAGATCACTGCTGGGACATATACATTATCATTTAAAGTTACTGACAAACAGTCGCAGGATGCATATGATACTATGACTCTTAAAGTTATAGATGCGGGTATTGAGGATATACAACCTATAGCAGATGCTGGTGAGGATATTACGGTTAAGCAGCTTCAAGTTGCTACTCTTGATGGTTCTGCGAGTAGGGATGATGATAATGATGCTCTCACATTTAAATGGGCACAGACTGCAGGGCCAACTGTTACTCTGGATGATTATTCAGCCATAAAGCCTTCTTTTACTCCCTCTGACACGGGATGTTATGTTTTTTCTCTTCAAGTAGATGATGGTAAGGGCACCGATGTTTCCAAGAGTGAATATGACTTTGTCAATGTATGGGTTGAAACCAGTGAAACTAATACAAAACCTGATATAGTATTTGATTCAAATATGGAATCTTCAGGGTATAGATGTCTTTATTCTATGAACTATCTTGGAGATAATCTCCAAAAAATTACAACATTTTCTTTGTCTCATAGCAAAAAACCTGTTTGGTCAAGAGATGGAAATTATATTTTCTTTGAATCTAATTATGGAAACAGGGGATGGGAAATTTTTAAAATGGAATATTCTTCTTCATCTATTCAGGCTTTGACATCTGATTATGATAATTATCAGATAGCAGTTTCCCCAACATCTGACTATATTGCATATGTTTCAAATCAGTCAGGGAATGATCAAATATATATAGTTGACTATAATGGTAATGCACCTGATCCATTAGTTGATAAGATTCCTCATAGACTTCTGAGTTCAGCTTTCAATCAAACATATCCAAGTTTTACAGCTGATGGGAACTATATTGTTTATTCAACCGATTCAGATGAAGTTGCTACAGGTATAAGGAATATATATAAAGTACCTCTTCTTTTAGGAACAGGTGAGACAACTCATACAGGTATTGATTCGACGATATTGACTTCCAGCTCAGATGATGAATTTTCAGCAAGCTGTTCTATAGATAATAAGATAGTCTATATAAGAACTAATGGTGGGTATAATGAGATTTGGAAAATGGATCTTGATGGATCTAATCAGACACCTCTTTGTTCATCATCAAATAATTCTGATCCTGCATTCACTCCAGATGGAGAAAAGATAGTCTTCTCATCAATAAGGAATGGTGATAGTGATTATGAAATCTATATAATGGATTCTGATGGAAGCAATATCAGTGTCTTAACATCAAATTCAGTGGAGGATTCGCACCCTAGTTATAGGCCTTGAAAATAATGAGATACCTTAAAAGTAATCAGCTAGAAGCAGGTATGACCACCGCAAAAAAGGTCATAATAATAGCTAATGGAAATGAGAATATACTTATAGATTCTAATATGAACTTACAGATGCACTTATTCAGAATCTTGTATTAAGGAAAGTTCCTTATGTTTATGTAATGGGTGAACCCGAAGGGGATGAACTTCTTAATGAGGATATTGATACTATTCGAGGGATAATACTTGAAAGAAACGATGAAAAACATTTTGTTGAATCTACGGAATATATAGCTAATCACTCTAATCAGTCCATTGCAATATCTGCTTTAATAGAAACATGCCGTACAATCTCAGATTATAATAGAAAAACTATACTCTTAAAGGCTCTTGGAAAATTAAAAGCAGAGGAAGCAGTCAATATTCTTCTTACTACGGTTAAACTTGGCAGCAAGGAGCATAAGGAAATCGCTCTGGAAGCACTTGTAGAAATAAATTCTAGGGATTCAATCACACCAATAATCTTTCTTTATTTTATACAGCCGGAAAACATGCGTGCTAAATTTTTGAAAATATTTAAGAAAATGGATAGAAATATTCTTGAACAATGTCTTATTCAGATTCTTAAAACAGATAAAGATATTTCATTCAGAAGGGATGCACTTGATCTTATGAAATATCTTGGATTCTTAGGCGATGTAGAATATGATCTATTGAAAAAAAGATATGCAAGTGATTTTTCCGAAATATTCATACCTCAGAAAATACCTGAAGAACTTTTTGGAGAATTTGATAAGAAGAATCTTTCTCTGAATATAGATGATATTAAGACTATTATCTTTGAGACTGGAAGAGAAATAATATATGAAAGAGAGCTAGTGAGCTTTACTAGTGAAGAGAAAAAGTCAGGATATAAAGTAACATATTTGAATATGATAGATCAGCTTTTACAGCTTTTGCAAAGCTTTATTCAGGGAAAACAGATTAATTTTAAAGCATTAAAACAGATCTCTTCAACTCTGGATGAACTTGTTGAAGATGATATTATTGCACTTTTTAAGCTGGCTTCGAATAATTCTCTGGCTAATTATCTTATTATTCATCTTGTGAATACTGGAATATATGCTGCTGCTTGGGGCAAAAAGAGAGGCTTTTCTGAGCATCAGAGAATTACTCTTATAATCTCTGCACTTCTTCATGATCTTGGCATGACTATTGTCCCAAAACTTATATGGAATAAAAGCAAAATACTTCAAGAAGACGAAAAACTCCCTATATATCTTCATCCTCTTCTTGGTGTTAATTGTCTTAAAAAATCACACTATATTTCACATGATATTATTATGGCTTGCCTGCAACATCATGAAAATATAGATGGTGGAGGTTATCCAAAAAAGCAGTCAGGTTCAGATATAACCGAATATGCTAAAATGATACGGATAATAGACAGCTTTGAGGCTTTAACAAAATCAAGAAAATATAGGGGCAATTCTTCCATATTCGAGGCATTGAGAATTATGAGAAATGAAAGAGGAAAATTTGATAATCATTTATTGACTGAATTTGTTAATTTTCTTTATTCTTCAAATTTATGTAATGAGAAGGGAGCTTTTAAAAATATCTTATTTTCTGTTGGAAATTCTGATATTGTCAATATATCGGATCAGGAATTAGAGATTATGGATGCGACTACAAATCAGAAAAATCTCAAAATGCTTATTCATCATATTATTCCCGATGCAGTTGCAGTTGATCTTGAAACAATAGAGAATAATAGGATCGGATTTGTGAATTTCCTTTCAGAAATAATGCCACCAGAAAAGATACTTGTACTTACAAACAGTACATATAAGGAAGAAATACTTAATTTTCACAAAATAGGTATTAAAAATATTCTTAGAAAACCTTGTGAAATTAATAATATAATAAGCAGATCAAAAGATATTATGCAACATTAGACTTTCTTTTGTCATAGTCAGATTTTTCTATTTTTATTTTCTTTTTATCTTTTGAGGTCCTTTCTTCGATAGATATTTCTATGGGTAGTTCATATAAAAGTATTTTTTTGACTTTAGAAAAGACTTTTGAAATAATGGATTTTTTGCTTGAATGCTCTTTCTCAAAGACTTCAATTGCATTTAAAAGCCTGGAATATTTTTTTTCTAATATTGGTAAGTGGTATTCTTTTTCTATTGCCATATACCTTAAATATCGACATTTAGGTGCAAAATATTGATGGTAAAATGGTAAAAAATAAAATTGAAAAAAAATGTATTATTTAGCATCATATTTTAATATAAATAAAAAAAATACGGTTTAAAAATTTCAATCAATGGTCTGATTCTCTCAAGTGTTACTTACTGTCTTCAGAAAATATGAAGTATCAAGGGGAGAATACAGTAATGGAAAATCAGGCAAAAAAGTATCTTTTCAGCAGTATGCCGGAAGCATTAGATGTGATCAAGAGTGACCTTGGGGAAGACGCTTATATAATTACAACAAATAAGCAGAAAGGGTCAGATATGTTAGAGATTTATGCTTGTTCACCGGAGAATATGAAAAAAGCCTATAACAAGCAGAATAGTATAGATCGTATAAAAATGCTTGAAAATCAGGTGAATGCAATCTTTAATACTATTTCAAAAATGGCTGAATCAATAAATAATCCGGATACTGGAGATATAGAGGAAGACGCAATTGTATCAAGGCTTCATTGTCTTGGTCTTGATGATGAAACAATTAATGATATATCCAGTGAATTTGATGATTCTATGGATGACGAAGCAATCAAGGCGAAACTTATAAAACTACTTGATAATAAGATATCTCATAGTGAATCTGACGATCATAATATATTCATATTTATTGGTCCAACAGGCGTTGGGAAGACTACTACGCTTTCTAAAATTGCTTCTGAATATACACTCATAAATAATGAGGATATTGCAACGGTTAATCTTGATGTTATAAGGCAAGGTGCAAAAAATCAATTTGAGAAATATTCTAATCTTCTTACTAATGAAATGCATAAAAATGTTATCTATCCCTCACAATTAAGAAGAGTTATAAAAAATTGTGGTAAAAAAAGAATATTTATTGATACAAGTGGAAGAAGCCAATTTGATGAAAATGGTATAATGGAAACATATAAGATGATTGAAGAATTTAGAAATCAATCTAGAAAAATACTCGTTTTAAGTGCGGTAACAAAATACAATGATCTTAAAGATATTTGTGAAAAATTCAGTACATATGGAATTGATGAAGTTGTTTTTACAAAAATAGATGAGACTTCTGATTATGGAAATATATACAGTATTCTCTATAAATATGGTTTTAGAATCAAAAATATGGGATGTGGCCAAGAAGTCCCTAAAGATATTAAAAAAATAAGTTCTGCTGAAGATATAGTTTCCATGATGTTTGAAAAAAAGTCAGTAATCTAAAATGTATATGAAAAAGTCTAACAATTTGAATTATTTTATTCATGAAAGCTCATATATTGATGAAGATGTTAGTATTGGTTCTGATACAAAAATATGGTATTTCTGTCATATTCTTAAAGGCACAAAAATTGGAAAAAACTGCATACTTGGCCAGAATGTGATGGTAGGTCCAAATGCGATTATCGGAAATGGTGTTAAAATACAGAATAATGTGAGTGTTTATGATGGCGTAATACTTGAAGATTTTGTTTTTTGCGGGCCATCAATGGTATTTACAAATGTCATCAATCCAAGAAGTCATATAGAAAGAAAGAATGAATATAAAAAGACCCTTGTTAAAAAGTATGCAACTCTTGGTGCAAATTGTACTATAGTATGTGGGACAACAATAGGAAAATATGCATTTGTGGCTGCTGGTGCGGTAGTTACTAAAGATGTTCCAGACTATGCCCTTGTAGCAGGAGTCCCAGCTAAAATTAAGGGCTGGATGTGCGAATGCGGTAATAGGATTAAATTTGATAGTGAAATCGGAATATGTTGTGCCTGCTCTAAAAAATATATAAAAAAATCACTTGAAATAGTTTCTCCATTACCTTAGGTCTTAAGGCTACTTACACCGATAACCATTTATACCCTATAATAGCTTGACAAGCTGTTGAAAAACTCTGCTAGCAAAGCCGATAATGTTTCTTAAATCCTACACAAAAACTGTATATCCCCATTTTTCTTTATAAATACACAGTATTTTGTTCCGGACTTATTTTAGAAGTTTTTCAAAAGGCTGTTGATAGTATCTTGAAACTATTGAAATTTGATTTTTCTATGATATTCTTGTAAAATCAATAAAAAATAAAAGAGGAGAACGGCTATGAAAAAAATCGTTGTTTTCGCCTTATTCATATCTCTATTAATTAGTGGATGCCATAAAAGACCCCGACGCCCCCATGCAGTTGTACCTGTTTCAGTTAATCTAAATGAGGCTCAAATGGAGTCGTATTATAATACAGGTATTAAGGCATTTAATGAAAGAAATTATCGTGAGGCTATGCATTATTTTTATTCTGTTTGGAAGCAGGATTCAAAATATAAGGATGTTGACAGATACTACTTTGAATCTCAGAAAAATCTTGGATTGGCACTCTTGAAATCGAGAAATAAACAGGAAGGTCTTCAATTTCTTGAGCAGGCAGAAGCCTTGAGACCAGATGATAATGAACTTAAACTGGAACTTGTTAAGGAATTAAACAGAGTAGCAGATAGTACTAAAAATATTGAGCAAAAACAAAAAATATTTGAAAAGTCTTATTCTTTAAAACCATGTTCAGATGTTGCAATAGAACTTTTCCATTGTTATGAAAAGACAGGAAGACTTAATGATGGATTGAATCTGCTTGAATCACATTTGAGGGATAATCCTGATAGTCAGCCTGTATTTGAATTACTTACAAAAAATCTTTCAAAGGTAGATAATGTCAGAGGGTATAAAATTTTTAGTACATATTATAAAAATATGAAGAAAACACCTGAACTTGACAAACTTAGAAAAGAAATGGAAAAAAATATAAAGGGAAAGTTTTTAGTTATTGCAAAAAGCGAGATTGAAGATAAAAACTGGGCTGAAGCTATATCTCATCTAAATGAAGCAAAAAAACTTGGTCAGGAAAGTGGGGAACTTTATCTTCTACTTTCAAAAGCATATTTAGGTTCCGGTAATAAGGAGCAGGCATTATCTTCTGCAGTTAAAGCATTGCAATATGAGCCTTCGAATATAGAAGTCTTGAATATTCTAAGAAATATTTATCAAGAAAGGAATGAGACTGAAAAACTACTTGCTGTACAGAAAAAAATAATCACAATTAAACCTTTTGATCTAAATGAAAAACTTAGATATGCAGATGAACTTATTGATTCTGATAGGAAAGATGAAGCAATGACAATACTTGATGATATTTTAAAGAAAAATCCTGGATATCCGCAGGCCCTTGAAAAAAAGGCAATAATCCTTTTTCAAAATGGCGATTATGCTAATGCAAAAGAGATTTGGGGAAGCCTCTTAAAACAGAATCAAGAAAGCCCAGAAATATTATTTTATCTTGGTATATGCTCTTTCAGAGAGAGAGATTTAGAGAAAGCATCTGAACTTCTCAGAAACGCTATAAGAATAGAGCCACAGGAAAGTAAATATTATTATTATTATCTTCTTGTCTTGAAAGATCAGGGGAAATATGCAGAAATGGATCAAATAAAACAGGAAATAAGTGATAAAGAATTAAAGGGAAAATTTATACCATATCTTAAAAAAATATTTGGGGTTGGTGCTTCTTCAGAACCTCATGAATTATCATTTGATAAGGCTGATAATTTCTATAGCGTAGGTCTTTCTTTCGCTAGAAAAGGCGATTATGATAAAGCTATAGAATACTTTAATAAAGCTTTGGCTAAATCACCTGATAATGTGGATATAATGCTAAATATTGGTAATGCTTATATGGCTTTGAAAAAATATAATTATGCCTTATTGTATTATCTTAAATCTGATGATAAGAATCCTAATAATTTCTATGTTAAACTATTTTGTTCAAGATCATTATGGGCTCTTGGACTTAAAGATATGGCGAGGGCTTATCTTGATGCTGCAAAGACAATAGACTCGAATAATTCTGATCTTGCTATGACTGAAAACTATTTTAATTCTTCTAATCCAATTAAGAAAGAAGGTATTAAGGAAGAATTAGGATATTTTATGCTCAAAAATCAGTATTTTGATAAGGCTAAGATGTTTTTAAATATGGCTTTGGTTAATTCAAAAAACAAATCTTCAATATATTATAATCTTGGTAATATTTACCATATACAGGGAGATGACAGGAATGCAGAGAAATTTCTCAAAAAATCATTAGAAGAAAATCCTAAATTATTAGATTCTTATCTTTCATTAGGAAAGATATATGCATCAAAGTCAAGGGAACAGGCTATTCAATTTTATTTGAAAGGGCTTGATATAGATCCTAATAATCAGGAACTTCTTGAGAATGTGGCAATACTTTATCTAAAAGGTAAAGAATATGTTTCTGCTCGTACATATTATGAAAGATTAAGGAAACTTGTTCATTCTCCTGATAAGGCGCAGCAAATCGATTCAATACTTCGAACGATTCCGTAAATAAAGCCTTTATAATTATGAAGAAATTATCTTCTCTTGAGAGGCTACCTGTCATTATTCCACTTGGAAATCCTGGCAGGGATTATTCTGAGACTAGGCATAATGTAGGAAGAATAGTCATTAATGAATACATAAAGAATTTAAAACCATTAGAAAAGTATCGTTTTAAGTCTTCAAGAGGTGGATTATTTGAAAAAAATGGTATACTTTTCAAGGTTTTATATCCTTCTACATATATGAATCTGAGTGGGAATGCAGTTCAAAGCATATATGCCAAACTTCGTGAAGGCAACATTAATTCTGATATTTTGATAGTACATGATGAAATTGATATTCCTATTGGCCGTTTTAAATTCAAAAAAACTGGCGGAAGTGGAGGCCATAATGGAATAAAATCCATTATCAGCTCTCTTGGTACTAAGGATTTCAATCGTCTTAGAATTGGTATTGGCAGTGAAGATTCCGAAAGAGATCCTGATTTTGTTCTTGGAAAATTCTATAATTCCGAAAAAAAGCTTATTGAGAGTCTCTTAGATGAACTTTTTCGAGGAATAGATTGTTTTCTAAAAAATGGAATTGATATTGCTATGAATGAATATAATCAGAAAAGATCTAATGATGATTACTGATATAAGATTCTGATTATAAAAACGAATTTATCAAGAATAGAAAATATTATAGAATCAAATATATTTATTCCTTTTCTATAATATCTATAAATATTAAGGGGTAATTTCATTATACTAGCTAAAAATAGAATTTTCTTGAATATTTTCATATTATATTTGGGAAGAGTGTTAAAATATAAAAAGAAATCTTTAATATCAGAAATATTTAATTTCTTTTTTGAGAGAAATGGAATATTGTAAAAAAATAATTTTTCGCCTTTATTCCTTATAATTTTGATTCTTTTTGAAGTGTTTTCTAAGCTATTAAAATATCCATGATATCTTCTAAATCTATTTAAAAAATTATTGTTTATAATAGGAAATTCTAGATTATTTATTTCAGATAATATAAAGGCAAATATCATTGAATAAGGCCCAGCTGGCTTCACATAATCCCTAATATTATGATTTTCTTTTAGAAGATCTGCAGGAAACTCTTCAAATGGTGAAAACTGATTCAATACCGAATGTATTCCTTCAAGTCGGCAGATAAGCATATATTTTTCTATATTTTGTGAATTTAGTGATTTTTCAGAAAATAATTTTTTCATTGAAATTATTTTTTCAATTTTTTGATCTTTATAAAGTTTATAATATCTATTAATATCAAGTTTTATATGATTTACTATTTCAGGATGAAGAGAACAAAGTATTACTTGTGATTTTCCAAGGGAAATCTGTTGTTGTGTGAATTCTTCAAATGACCTTTTATGTAGATGATATCCTTTTGCTTTTTTATTGAAAATAACTTGAGTGCCTAATTCTTTGTAAAGCCTGTATCCAAGCTCAATATCTTCATATCCATATGAATTAAATTTATCTGAAAATCCTCCTGATTTTATAAGTATATGCCTGGATATAGCAATATTGCATGTTATGAATTGTATGAATGAAAGCAATTTTTTGTCTTGATATTCTGAAAAATAATATCCAAGATCACTTTTCGATGTAATAAGGTCTATATCTGAATTAGGAGGAAAAGAAATATTTCCAAGGGAAGCTGCCCATGGAGTTTTAATAAGTTGATTTTTATGTTCTTGTAATAATAAGGGAGATGCAGTTACATCAGAATCTAGGAAAAGTATATATTCTCCTGTTGCATTTAATAATCCTTTGTTTCTTGCTACTGCCTGTCCTGAATTATTCTGTTTAATAACATGTAGTTTGATTTTTTTGGGTATTTTGATATCAGGAAAGTCCTCAGTTGATCCGTCATTAACAACTATTATCTCAAAATCACTATATGGGAATTTTTGTAAAAAAAGGGATTGAAGGCATTTATATAGAGCATCCGATCTATTATAGAATGGAATGACTACAGAAAAAAACACTTTATTTATCTTTATCTTTTTTAGATAGGAAACTATCAGTAATTCTGAGTAATCGGCGAAATGATATTGGAATCATCTTCATGAAGATAAAGTGATAGATGAAAAAGAAGAGGCCAAGACCTATACCGAATTTTTCATAAAATCTGTTCATATTTTCATAATATGATTATTGGATTGAATTGTCAATAAAAAATGGGTAAAAGATACTGTCAAATCATTGTAGGTACCAAATTAATTGACCAGTCTCCTAATCGTATCTCTCAATTCTGATCGATTCAGCTTCAATTCAGGGATTGAA
>Ga0114934_10003149_pt1 | contig 10351 bp, 8 predicted proteins | sample 4SBtaG_2_FD_99695 | JGI IMG/M metagenome (GOLD analysis project Ga0114934, IMG submission 99695) | Deep subsurface microbial communities from Kolumbo volcano to uncover new lineages of life (NeLLi) - 4SBTROV10_white metaG | ecosystem: Environmental > Aquatic > Marine > Volcanic ...
AGTCCGTCAAATTTAATGGCGTTGAATTTACGGTTTCCGCTCATCGCTTATAACGCCAGGTGCTCATCTTAAGGAGGCCGCAATTTAGTCAGCCGCTTTTGTTCCCATATTCCTTCAATAAATCGACCAGAACCCTGCATCCGGATTCAATGGCCGATGCCGGTACCCGCTCATTTGCCGCATGAATCGTTGAAAAGAAATCAAAATCCCGTGGAAGCTTCATGGGCATGAATCCATAGGTCTGGATGCCGAGGCGTGAGAAAAAGCGCGCGTCCGTAACTCCTGGCAATATCATGGGAAATGGGATGGCCTCCGGGTCTGCTTTTTTAAGAACCGTAGAAATCAGCCCCATTAGCCCCATGTCTGGCCTTCCGTGGGGATTCGCGGGTCCAGGATCATACCGGAGGATTTCGATCTCCGTGTCGAATCCCAGATGCGGCCTGAGTTCGGAGATAAAGGTTTCCGGCGCAATATCCGGTACCAGCCGTCCGTCAAGATGTAATACGATGTCGGAGGGAATGACGTTGATCTTGCTGCCTCCGCTTACCATGGTTGCGTTTACCGTGTTGCGCAGGACCGGCTCGAACAAGCGGCCCCTGGGGCCGAGCAGAGAAAGTACCGCATCTGTAAGCCTCGGGTTGAGTAGCTGCTTGAGCAGGATCCCGGCCGGGAAGCTTAAGGCTGCGGCAAAGGTTTCGATCATGTTACGGGCCACGGGCGTGATATGAACCGGAAGCCTGTGTTTATCCAGCCTTGAGAGGATAATTCCCAGCCTGGCCATGGCTCCGCCCCGCATGGGCATTGCGCCGTGCCCTCCCGGCCCGGTGATCTTTACCTTGAGCCAGCATGCCTGCTTTTCAGCCACCTGCACGGGATAGAAGGTGCGGTTTTGTGCATAAATGGAAAAACCGCCGAATTCGCCGATGGCGTAACGGACCCCGTCAAAAAGGTCTGGATGGTTTTCGACGAGAAAACGGGCCCCCATATCCCCGCCGGCCTCCTCGTCGGAAAGGGCGGCGAAAATAATATCCCCGGCCGGGCGGATCCCCTGTTTTTTCATCAAGAGGAGGGCCGCTGTCATCATGGCAAGCCCTCCTTTCATGTCCAGGGCACCCCGGCCCCAGATATAGCCTTCAGCCTCCCTGGCATCGAACGGACCGTACCGCCATTCATCGTTTTTTGCCGGGACCACGTCCGCATGGCCGTAGAGAAGCAGCGGCGGCGCATCGCCCCTTCCCGGCATGCGGCATATCATGTTGGGCCGGTTTTCCTCCCGGGCATACAGTCTACTTTCGATTCCGGCCTTTTCCATCATGCCTTTGAGGTAGACGATACACTCCCTTTCGTTCCCCGGCGGGTTGCTGGTGTTGAAACGAATGAGGTTTTTCAGAATTTCACATGCATCGGCTTTGAAACTCATGATCCTCTCCTCGTATATTGTTGGATCAGGCTGTTTTTAAGAGCGAAAAATTTTGTCCAGGCGAAAAGACGCGGACGCAATGATTTTAGGGCCGGGCCGCATTTCGTCCCGATATCTGCAGATGTGATTTCCTGCATTACAGGTAACAATAAGGTCGAATAGCAATCTTAAATTCAAAAGTCACGCGTAAAATCCCGCATTCACGTTGCATCTTAAGCCTTCAACCAGTTTTTCTTATGCCTTGCAAATGATATCTGCATAAGGCAGTATTAGACAGGTTTTTATTCATGATATCAAGGGGGAGGATAAAATGAAGTTAAAATCATTATCATATTCATGGTTGATTGCCGTACTGATGCTGGCTTCGGTGTTTTTTCCCGGATGCAGCCTTTTGAATCAGTCGCTTGAGAAAACCGTTGATCCTGAATCCGGCTCTGTTTTGCTTCCCGGACTCAGATCGGAAGCAAGGGTGTGCCGCGACGACCTGGGAATCCCGGTTGTCGAGGCGGAAAACCTCCATGATCTCGCCTATGCCACCGGGTACGTGATGGCCTCGGACCGGCTGGCCCAGATGGTCACATTTTCCCTTTTGGCCCAGGGCCGGCTATCTGAAATGGTCGGTCCGGTCGCTATCGACATGGATGTCTACATGCGGGCCATGGGCCTTGCCCGTGCGGCAAGGATTCAATACAAGGAAATTCCGCCCCGCCTTGCAAACCTTTTGTCCGATTTTTCCGCGGGAGTAAACGCTTATATCGATTCCCACACCGGCCGCCTCCCCCTTGAATTTAAGGTCTCAGGCTATGTCCCCGGACCATGGACCCCCATGGATTCCTTATATGTTTCATCCCTGTTAAATCTCGGTCTTTCCTTTAATATCCGCGAAGAGGTCATCTTCCTGAATATTGCAGCGGCCATAGGCCCGGAAAAGGCAGCCTGGCTTTTTCCTGTTTCCTCAGACGAGGCGCTTCCGTTTAAAAAGGCTGCGGCATTAAAGGAGGTAAATTGGAAGAAATTCGGTATGGGGGCAAAAAAAGCAGCAAGTGTTTCGGAAAAGCTTGCCCGTATTTTCTTTCCCGAAGGAATCGCCGCGTCCAATAACTGGGGCATCTCACCGTTCATGACTGCACACGGCAAATCGATAATCGCAAACGACACCCATCTTCCCCTCGAGCATCCCCCCATCTGGATGCTGCTACAGATGAAGTGTCCTCAATACCACGCGGCCGGAATCGCCATGGCCGGTATACCCGGAATCGTGGCTGGCTACAACGGGCATATCGCCTGGGGAGAAACCATGGTTATGGGGGACGGCCAGGATATTTTCATCGAAAAACTCCGTCATGCCAATGGTCGGACGGAATATCTTTACAAGGGGACCTGGTTTCCGGTCCGCGAGGAAAAAACGGTCATCCATGTCAAGGGCGGAAGGGACAGGACGGTGGTATTGCAGTCCACCCGGCACGGAACCCTTCTGAACGCGGCTCTGTCCGTGGAGCCTAAGCATAAGGCGATTCCAGAAAAAATAACGAGTTCCTACGGCCTTGCAGTCAGGACAGTCTATGATGTACCGACTCGAAGCTTTGAGGGGATGTACCGTCTTATGTCGGCAAAGACCATGGCCGAAGCACGAAAGGCCATCGAGATGGTGACCTTTATGGATCTGAATTTCATTTATGGTGATGCCGGTCATATTGCCTGGCAGGTATCAGGCATCTACCCGATACGGAAAAACGGGAGGGGGCATCTTCCGTCACCGGGATGGAGCGGGGATTATGACTGGGTCGGATTTCTGCCGATTTCGGATTATCCCAATGCCATGGACCCTGGTGCCGGATTTCTGTGCACGGCCAACAACCGGACCCTGGCCCCGGACGATCCCCGCATTCTCGGGTCTTCCTGGTATGCGCCCTGGCGGGCCGAGCGCATAGCGTCTGTGCTTTCCGAAAACAGCCATCACACGTGGAAGGATTCGGTGGCCCTTCAGGCTGATCAATACGACCTGCTGTTTGTAAGGTTCAAGGAGATGCTCTTTGATTCATCTCTGGCAGATGATATTCAAATCAGGATTTCAGGATGGAAGGATTCGGAAAAAAGGCGGGATGCAGAAACCGCCCTTTCTGTTTTCTCAGTATTTGACGGGAATATGAGGCCCGATTCCTCAGGAGCGGCCCTGTGGGGGATTTTTGAAAACATCTTCATCCGCGATCTGTTTGAAGACGAACTCGGGCCTGAAAACAGTGAGCTGTGGAAAAATTTTTCAGGCCTTTTTACCGGGATTTACGGTCCTTCCGAGGACCATCTTCTCGGGAGGCCCGACAGCCCCTTCTGGGATGATGTCCGGACGAAAAAGATCGAGACCAAGGCGGACATTATTGCAGAGGCGCTAGCCGATGCCGTTCGATCCGCGCGCAGACGGATGGGAAGGGATCCTGAAAAATGGCAATGGGGAGATATACATCGATATTCCTGGCGTACAACAACGACGCAGATGATGCCCTTCCTTCCGTTTTTCAAGCGTTGCGGCGCATGGTTTCTTTCAAAGTATACCGACCGGGGGCCGTACCCTGCAGGAGGTGATTTCGATACCGTAAATGTTGCGGGATTTAATATGCCGTCGGGATTTGATGTGTGGCTGATACCGGCCATGCGTATGGTAGTCGATTTTTCTTTAAAAGAGCCGCTTTTCCTGGTAAACAGCGGCGGACAGTCGGGAAATCCGGCAAGCGTTCATTACGACGACGGTATAAAACCCTGGCTTTCGGGGAAAAACAGGCAGATGCCCTATACGGACAAGGGTATCTCCCTCCATTATACCCATGTGATGACGCTGAAACCCGGAAGCCTTAAAAAATAAGGGCTTGTGAGCCGGTTTTCATCCGGCAGCAGCGTTATATCTTGAAAAAGTAATCTTTTGATATCCATGTAAGATCATCAGGACGGCATCAAAAAAACTTGTACTAGTTTAGAGGGCACTTGATATAGTTTCTTCCCGGGCATTGAAGCAGGAAAATTACGTCTGCATACCCGGCGCATTGCATCTTGCGCCTCCTGTAAACTGCCGCCGGGGTTGGTTTGAAATCGGTTTTTACCGTAAGGCCTGTGATCGGTTGATGACTTTTGCAAAACCGGCAAGAATGAACAATTTTTGAGAGAATGAATCATGATAAATGCCGATATCGAAGCACTTGACCCGACCGCTGTTGAAATCCGGTGGACCGGGGTTCCGCCCGGTCTTCCTGTTTCCATTTTTTACGGCACATCGGTCGAGGAGATAGACCGTGAAAACCCGGTGGCCGTGTCTGAATCCTGCCCTGTCCGCATCTCGGGGCTTGATCCGCTTAACCGGTATTTCTTCGAAATTTCAGCAGACGGACGATCCGTTGTTTCCGCATCGCGGCGGGTCATCATGGACGGGGCTGTCAATTTCAGGGACCTGGGGGGATACCTTGCAGAAGACGGCAGACGGGTCAAATGGGGTCGAGTCTATCGGTCCGACGGGTTGGCACGGCTGTCGGACCGGGATGTCGAAAGGATTCGGCGCATGGGAATCAAGTGTGTATTCGATCTTAGGAGCGCAGACGAGATAAACGAGGCCCCGGACCGGCTGCCGGATGACCGGTCTGTCGCCCACGTGCACATACCCGTTACCCACGGTGAGTTTGATTTCGTGGAAGCCATGCACCGGATAAAGAGAGGAGACACCTCATGGCTTACCGATGATTTTATGATCAGGGGCTATATCAACAACATAGAATCATTTCCACGTGCCTGGGGAAGGATCATCAAGGCGGCTGCGGATATGCGGCAGGGCCCCGTTCTTTTTCATTGCACTGGCGGCAAGGACAGGACCGGAACCTGTGCGGCATTGATTCTTCTGGCGCTGGGCGTGGACGAAGATACGGTGATCGAAGATCATCAGCTTTCGAATATCTATATCAAAGAACTCCTACCTAAGATCTACGAGATGATGGCCGGCTACGGCATAGACCCGGAAACGCTTTTCCCCTATCTTACAGCGCCACGGGAATGCATTGCAGGACTGATTGACTATATCCGCGATAAATACGGGACTGCCGTCGATTACCTTGTGCAAAGGGCCGGGCTGACTATGGAAGATATTGAATTGCTCAGGCAATCCCTGTTGGTGGAAACACCACTACAAAAGCCTGGTGTTTTGGGAAGACGCAATCGTTCACATGAAAGTTAGTCTGCTTTGTTCCCGGATGCTTGAAGTACAGGGAGTATGTCTGCATGTCCGGCGTCTTCCATTTTACTTCCCTGTAAACGATTGCCGTATGTCGGTTTGTAATGGATTTTTACAGCAAAACCTATGAAAGAGGGCAGCCGTTTTACTTGATCTTGCGGATTACGATGTCATCAAGCCATATGGTTCCCTTTGTCAGGATAAAATCAACGACCAAATGCTTTGCATTTTTCGGTGCAGTTGCCCGCAGCGTCAGGTTCGTCCATTCGGAATTTCCCTTTAATTTTTCCATCAGGTCTATGGTGGGGAGAACATCAAAACGCTGGGGTTTGAAGTTCAGGCGGGCTACGGGTGCTAAAAAGAAGCTGTTGTAATCAAGGTTCTTGACCTTGATCCAGAAACTCATCTCGTATGTTTTGCCCGGGCTGATCGGCAGTAAGGATTTTGGTTTGGGATAGAGCGTAACGCGCCCGCCCGGGGGGTCGATGATAATTTTGTAGGAATATGTTCCACTGTGTTTTTCAGTGGTGTCGAATGTTGCATCGAACTTGGTTCCCCTGTCGGCTATCAGATTCCAGCCGGCAGGGATATTGTTATGTCCGATTTGTTCAAACCCGCCGTTTTTAATAAAATTTTTGACTGCACCTCTTGCCGGGGCTGATATGACGAGCAGACCGGCCGCCAGGAACCAGACAATAAAACTTTTTTTCATTGCACCCCCTTGTATTCTCATGTTCTTCCCTGGAATCTATCGGAATTATTCGATTCCGGCCTGTTATTGAAAATCCATAATTATTTATGGATGATAATTCAAATAACCCCTTAAAGGCAAGGAAAAAATATACGAACGCATGATCGCATGTCTTTCGTGGCCTTTGCCGGTCAAAGATTGGCTTTACTTTTTTTGAAATTTTATAATCGTCTGCAGGGCAGTTCATCCGCCTTGTCTCCGGGCACTTGGAGTACGACAGGTACGGCAGCAAACCCGGCTCCATAGATCTTACGCCTTGTGTATGCGATTACCGTATATTGATTTGCAACCAATTCTTATTTTAAACCCTCTGATTGGTTACGGTTTTTTTAGAACAGGCCGGTTTTGGATCTAATTCATCCACCTCTTGCATTCATAAGTATTATACTTGATTTTTAAGTTATACCTGATTATGATGAATATACAAGCATATGATGGTTTTTGTTATTTTCAGGTCGATTTTCAACATTTAAGGGAGGGAATCATGAGGGTCCGTTTGAGAATCTTGGCAATTGCTTTGCTCGTTTTGGGAATGGGTTTTACCGGTTGCAAAAAGGAGGTCAAGCAGGGGAAGGTCATTGTAAAGGACTACAAGTTCACTATAAGGCAGGATTCCCCCAAGGCCTATGTCATTGACGCCCAGGGGACGGTAAAGAACGTGGGTGACGTGGATGTGAAAAACATCGTGGTTACAGGATATTGCAACTCATGCGGAAAACAGCTGGTGAACGGGAAGTGGTTTGTAAGCGATGTGCCGAAAACCGCGGATCAAAAGGCCGTGATAAGTTATCTAAAGCCCGGCCAAGAGGCATCCTTCAGGTTTAAGGACGTTGCCTCCATGATGGTGAGTGCAGGAGAAAAACCCGAGAAAATGCCCGATGATATGGTCGTAAAGGTTGTCTCCTTTGAAACCGTCCAGAAATGATTCTCTTTGTTTAAGTCTGTTTAAAATCACGGCCCTTAAAAATTTGGCAGACAGGTTCCGGCATGGGGCCGGGTAGGGATAAGCCCTGCATCTACCCGGCCTCTGCCTGACGCGGTTTTGGTTGGGATTTCGTTTTCTACATCGTGTATAATTTGGAGCCGGCGATTACCGAAATCCCGTTACCAGTCAATACCTCGACGGCCTTTTCCGGCTTGTCGAAGCGGAAGATAAGGACCGCGTTGTTTCCGCTCTGCCTCACGAATGCGTACATGTACTCGATGCTTATGCCGGCGTCGAAAAGCAGGGAAAGGATTTGGTGAAGTCCGCCCGGCCGGTCACTAACCTCCACTGCAACGACATTTGTCTTCCTCACCGTAAACCCCGCGTCCTTGAGAGCGGCTTCGGCCTTGGGGGTGTCATCGACAATGAGGCGCAGGACCCCGAAGTCGGAGGTATCCGCAAGGGAAAGCGCACGAATGTTTACACCCGCCTTTGACAGGATGCCGGTAACCTCTGCAATCCTGCCGGCCTTGTTTTCCAGAAATATCGATATCTGTTCGGCTTGCATGGTTTCCTCCTTTTGATTTCATATGTTGCGTTTGTCGATGACCCTGACCGCCTTGCCCTGGCTCCGCTCGATGCTTTTCGGCTCCGCCAGCTTCACAATGGCCGATACCCCGAGGTATTCTTTAATGTCTTTTGCGATCTTATGCTCCAGTTTCTGGAGTTCCTTTACCTCGTCTGAAAACAGCTCTTCATTCACCTCGACTCTGACCGTAAGGGTGTCGAGGTTGTCCTTCCTGTCGACTTCGAGCTGGTAATGGGGGGCGATCCCTTCAACGGTCATGAGTACGCTTTCGATCTGTGATGGAAAGACGTTGACGCCGCGGATGATCAGCATGTCGTCGGATCGACCGGAAACCTTGTCCATGCGGACCATGGTTCTTCCACAGATGCATGGTTCGGGATTTAATTTGGTGATGTCCCGGGTCCTGTATCGGATGATCGGAAATGCCTCCTTGGTGATGGTCGTGATGACGAGTTCGCCGGTTTCGCCGTAGGGCAGAATTTCTCCTGTTTCCGGGTTTATGATCTCGGGAATAAAGTGGTCTTCGAAAATATGGAGCCCCTGCTGGGCCTCGGCACATTCGATGGAAACACCCGGGCCGATTACCTCGCTCAGCCCGTATATGTCGATGGCCTTGAGATTGAGTTTCGCCTCGATATCCGCGCGCATGTTCTCGGACCATGGTTCCGCGCCGAATATGCCGGCTTTGAATTTTAGGTCTTTAAATGAAACCCCCATCTCCTCGGCGGTCTCCGCGAGATGGAGGGTATAAGACGGTGTAGCGGTCAGAATGGTGGGGCCGAAGTCCTTCATGATAACGACCTGGCGTTTTGTGTTCCCGCCTGACACGGGTATGACCGAAGCGCCCAGTTTTTCAGCGCCGTAGTGGATGCCGAGCCCGCCGGTAAAGAGTCCATAGCCGTAAGCGTTGTGGATGATGTCCCCGCGGCTGGCTCCGGCCGCCATGAGTGCGCGGGCCATGAGAGTGGCCCAGGTGTCGATATCCCGGGCCGTGTATCCCACAACCGTGGGTTTTCCGGTGGTGCCGGAAGAGGCATGAATCCGGACCACGTTATCCATGGGCACCGCAAACATGCCGAAGGGATAGTTGTCTCTCAGATCCTGCTTGGTTGTAAACGGAAGCCGTTTTAAATCATCCAGCGTCTTGACGTCCGATGGCTTGACACCGGCCCGGTCAAAGCTTTCCCGGTAAAAAGGGACCGTTGCATAAACCCGGTCCAGTGTGGCCCGGAGACGTTTTAGCTGAATGAATTCAAGCGCCTCTCTCGGCATGGTTTCGTACTCTATGTCGAAAATCATCTTTTCCCCCTTTGCTATAGGATATTGTGCGAAATGTATGGTAGAGGTGAGTTATTAACCTGAAAGGCTTGCCGTAAATTTCGGTTTCCGTTTTTCAAGAAATGCCCGGGTCCCTTCTGCTGCGTCCGGGGTTGTGAAACAGAGTGCAAAGTCATTTATTTCAATATTGCAGGCAGTGGCAAGGTCGATGTCGAATCCTTCGTCAATGGCATGTTTTGCGGCATAAAGCGAAACCATCCCTTTTTTTGCGATTTCAGCGGCAAGTTCACGCACGGTTTGCATCAATTCGCCCGGTGCCAATACCTTGTTTACGATTCCCATATGTGCGGCCTCTGTTGCTGAAATCATTTTCCCTGTAAAAATCATTTCCTTGGCCATGTTTTTGCCTATGATCCTTGCAAGGCGCTGGGTACCGCCGAAGCCCGGAATCAGGCCGAGCGTGATTTCGGGCAGGCCGAAACGGGCGGTTTCCGCGGCATAAATAAAATCGCAGCTCAGGGCAAGTTCCAGGCCGCCGCCTAGTGCAAAGCCGTTAACGGCTGCTATCACCGGAATGGGTAATTCCTGGAATCCCTTCATCACACGGTGGCCGGCCCGTGCGAAGTTTTTAGCACCCAAAGGAGAAAGTCCGGCCAGCTCCGAGATATCGGCCCCGGCCACAAACGCCTTTTCCCCGGCGCCGGTAATGATCAGCGCGTGGACATCATTCTTTGATTCCAGTTCATCGATTGCTCCGGCAAGTTCGGAAAGCACCTCTGAGTTTAATGCATTCAATGATTTCGGCCGGTTTATGGTCAGTTCGGCGATCCGATCCTGATAATTCAAAATAATGTGTTGAAATGACATATGCTCCTCCGGTATATGTCTATAGTTAATGTTTTGGCGGGCCCGTAAAAAGCCTTTGCACAAGATCCTGGTTCTGATAAATGGACTTAATAAATTCAGATAATTCAATCATTCGTTTTTGTCAATGCCGGGATTTGCATGCCGAAGGTATTCTTGCGGACGCTCGTTATTTTTCAAGGATAGAGATGAGTCGGGAATGATGGCGGGGTAAAAGGCTTTCAAATAAGTCGTTTATAGTGGTGATTTGTCACCATGAAAAGCTTTCAAATAATTTAATTGTTGACGGACCCGCAAAAAGTCCGTCAACCGGCCGG
>Ga0114934_10003151_pt1 | contig 10345 bp, 3 predicted proteins | sample 4SBtaG_2_FD_99695 | JGI IMG/M metagenome (GOLD analysis project Ga0114934, IMG submission 99695) | Deep subsurface microbial communities from Kolumbo volcano to uncover new lineages of life (NeLLi) - 4SBTROV10_white metaG | ecosystem: Environmental > Aquatic > Marine > Volcanic ...
GAGTTATTGGTTCAAAGAGTAAGTGGGAAGCATTCTCTAAATCCGCTTTGGAGTCAGGTATTGAACAACAATACCTCGACCAAGTTGACTGCCCTATTGGACTCAATGTGGGGGCTGAAACCCCTGCTGAAATTGCTGTTGCTGTTGTTGGGCAATTACTTGCCCGCATCAAATCCCAAGACCCTGATGAACAAACATGGCGAGAACTTAACACCTCAATTTAATCGATTTATGGCCATTTGGCTAACTTGACAAGAGTATCCAAATCGGTGCCTCACCCGCGCGTGCGTGAAAAGCGATATAATCGCTTGAACCTGACCAACAACCATGAATCGTGGGGTTACTTCCATTTTTTGTGCCTCAATGATGATTCTAATGTTAGCATCAAGTGTAAATTATAACGAGCAGTTATCGACGCAAGATATTGTACAAGAAATTAGTGAAAAAAACAGCTACAGCAATCAATCAAAAGGAGGATACCATATTGCTACTGGTGAATGGTGGGAGCCAAGCAGACCATACAATGTCACAACAACTGATTGGGATGGTGATGGGAATGCAAATGGCGTAGATACGCACCCATTAGATCCAGCATTATACGACGGATACCGCATTAAGGGAACTGCTTGTACTAATCTTATCAAACCCTGTAAAAATGATCCAATGCAGACACCTTTTCGCTCTGAACCTGTAATTGTCAATCCTCTCGGAACCCACTCACTTGCTGTAGAGTGGGGTGATATTAATTCTGATGGGTCTCTTGACTTGGTAGTTGGAAATAGCGGTTCTCCAAATGAATTGTATCTTAATGATGGAATCAACTTACAATCAATTCCTAAATGGGTCAGTCCAAATTCTCATGTGACAATGGACATCGGGCTTGGTGACGTAGACGGAGATGGGGATTTAGACCTCGCAGAAATTAATTATGAAGGGCCAGCCCAAATCTATCGAAATGTAAATGGTATTTTTGAAAGGAGCCCATTTTGGTCTTACACTTTTGGGAACAATAATGCAGATTCAACTATGTCTAGTCTCGCATGGGGTGATGTTGATAATGATGGTGATTTGGACCTAATGGTTGGAATCTACGGTGAAGGTATTGAATTGTTTCTCAATAATGGGGGGAACTTCTCCTCAAGTCCTTCATGGGTTAGAAGCACAAATAGAGCAACATTAGATATTGAACTTTCAGATCTTAACAATGATGAGTTCCTTGATTTGATTGAAGGAGCCGCTGGACAGAAAAATCATGTTTACATGAATTCGGTGAGCGGATTTTCTACAACCCCCTATTGGCAGAGTTTAGAATCGTATGCCACATCATCAATTTCATTAGGAGATGTGGATGGTGATGGAGATAACGATTTGTTGGTTGGTAACCGAAATGAAAAGAATGAATTATTCATTAATTCGGGCAATTGGGCAACTGTCCCTGGATTCACTACAGGGTCTACATGGAGTAGTCAGAACACTAGTTTGACCATGGATGTCAAACTTGCAGATGTGGATAAAGATGGAGATTTAGATTTCCTTGATTCTACTGCTAACGAACCTGATTATATTTACACTTTTGATGACCAATACCACTACGGGATGCGGGATACTTGGGCGTCTAATGAAGAAAGAGATTCTGCATATTCAGCTTGGGGTGATGTTGATGGAGACGGGGATTTAGATTTCGCAACAGCAGATGGAGTTGATGGTCCTATTTTACGTATAAATGGGGGCCATAGTCTTGATGATGTTAACTTCTGGAACGATGGAACCAACTCAATTAGTTGGAGTGTTGACCTAGGAGATATGGATAGAGATGGGGATTTAGACCTAGCAGTTGGAAATGCATATGGGACAGATAGTGTAGTTTACAAAAATGGTTACGATACGTTCGGTTACAATACGTTCACCTTGGATTGGACTTCACCGGGTACGAAGAATTTTTATTCGGAAGATATCCTCTGGTTTGATGCTGATAATGATGGTAATTTAGATCTTATAATTGGTGACAACAATGGTAGAAATTACGCTTATGAAGGGTCAATTAATGGATTGCCACAAGGTAACACTGCTTCTCCACTTTGGAGAAGTCAAAATGCATACGATACTTATGACCTAATTGCAGGGGATATCAATGGAGACGGATGGGATGATTTGGTTAGTGTTAATGCAGGATATAACACAGTTCACTACGCAGTAAATACACCTAATGGCTATTTTCTAGATCAGCAAGACTCATGGATAAGTTACGATAGTGACTATTCTGTTTGTGGAGCATTAGGGGATGTTAATGGGGATGGGCACCTAGATCTCTTTGTGGCTAATAATTATGAATATGCTAAATTGTATATTAACACGGGCACTGGATTAGAAACGACTGCTTCGTGGTCTACACAATCAACTGTAGACGCTCAGGGATGCTCATTAGGGGATATTGATGGAGATGGTGATCTTGATGCAGTATTGTCTACTGAAACAACTACTAACAAGTTGTATCTGAATAACAACGGTGCCCTTAGCCGAAGCCCAGATTGGGTGACACCAGAATCATATGATACGATGAGCGTTATCTTGAGAGATGTAGATGGTGATAATGATCTCGATTGGGTTGAAGGCAATTATGGACCAAAAAATCGAATCAGAATGAATGTTAATGGCACATTCAATGAAACAATCTGGCAAAGTACTGACAGTATGAATACTTGGCAACTAGAGATGGCTGATATTGATGGAGATGGGGATTTAGATATGGTAGTTGCAAATCAGCAACAAAGTAATCAAATTTTCATGTCATACACAGATCAAGATGGAGATTGGGTGACTGAAGAGAATGGTGGTGATACTGCACCTTTTGACCCAACCCAGACTAGTGATTCTGACAATGACGGGTTTGGTGATAGAAATCTGGGCTGGAGGCCTGATGGTTGTCCAAACTATTGGGGCGATTCATGGAGAGAACGTTGGGGTTGTCCCGATCTTGATAGGGATGGTCAATCAGACTTATTTGACCCCTTTATGCAAGATGATACCCAATGGTCTGATGTGGATGGTGATGGTTTAGGGGATAATTGGAACGACCCTTCAATTTCATCATATCGTGAAAATCGCGAGGTTGGAGAATTTATTGAGAATGCATCAATTCCCGATCCTTCCCCGTGGGATTATGATAATGATGGCTTTGAAGATGAACAGATTGTCGGCTCCATACCCCCTTACGATGACTGCCCATACCAACTGGGAACTTCTTATATCGATAGATTTGGATGTGCTGATGCCGATACTGATGGTCATTCTGATGATGGAGATGCGTTTCCAGGGGACCATACACAATGGAATGATAGTGATAATGATGGGTTTGGTGATTCTAGTAGAGGAAACCAACCAGATAATTGCGTGAATGTTGCAGGAACCTCGACCGATGATGTATTTGGTTGCCTTGATTCTGATGGCGATGGATGGTCGGATGAGGGTGATTTCAACCCTGATAATCCAGCAGTTTGGAGTGATGATGATGATGATGGTTTTGATGATCAATTGAGTGATGGATGCCTGAATGAGAAGGGGGGGAGCACAGAAGATAGAGGTGGTTGTAAAGACCATGATCGAGATGGTTATTCAGACCCTGATTCTGATTCACTCTCACATCCAAATGGAGAGGCTGATGCCTTTCCCTTTGAAGGAACTCAATGGAGAAATCAAGATGGAGACTCCTACGGAGATAACCAATTTGGTTTCCAACCAGATTCTTGCATTGAAACATATGGAACTAGTCAATTCAAGATTACGAATGGTGAAATCGAAGATTGGTATGGTTGTTCTGACCAAGATAATGATGGACTATACGATGACGATGATCAATGTCCATTAGTTGGGGGGACATCATCCCTTGATAGGTACGGTTGTCCAGATAGTGACAATGATGGAATGAGCGACTTAAACGATGATTGTGAATTACAAGCTGGTGACTCAACTATCGAATTTATTGCTTGCCCTGATACTGATGGGGATGGTATCCCTGATTCAATCGACCCTGAACCGAGTGATGGTATAGGAAGCGCTGATGATTGGGATGCCGATGGCTGGAATCAAGAAAATGATGCCTTCCCCAACGACTCCACTCAATGGGAGGATGGTGATGGAGATGGATTGGGTGACAATCCTGATGGCAATAATCCCGACCCCCTACCTGGTGACAAAGATAATGATGGCTGGCCGGATTCAAATGATGCTTTCATCAACAACCCAAACGAATGGATTGATACCGATGGAGATGGCACCGGAGACAATACCGATGATGATGATGATGGGGATGGATACTCGGATATTTTGGAAGAGCAAGTTGGTACCGATCCAAAAGATGTAAATTCACATACAATTGAATCATGGGAATTAATGATTCCAGGGACTAGAATTGCTCTAAGTTGGTGGGATCTATTGGGTGTAATTGCCGGTATACCATTAGCCTCATGGCTTGGATTTGGGCTTGTTACGCGTAATAAAAGGGTAGCAAAATTTGAAGATGAACTTGGCCAAGCAACCACTAAGGAAGGAATAGAAGAAATCGCAATTAGAGCAGAAAAATCACTAATGCTGAGACTTATCGGCCCGCATCAAGCAATTCGTCTAGAGCGTCTACGTGCAGAATTGGATGATGCTTTGGATGCCGAAGGATTCCCAATTACTTCAGAACAAACAGAAATTGTTCTTGATGACATGGAGCAAATTCACGAAGAGGCTTTTGTACCTGAAATACCTGATTCTTCAATCAACTATCAAATCACTGAAAGAGATGGATACGAGTGGAAGAACGAAGATGGAAAATTCCACTATCGCGATAAGGATGGAGACGGCGTCTGGCACCCTTGGGGCGAATAGTGCTCAAATATCAGTTAACCATCTGGCTGCTGTCACCAGCAACTGTGTGGCCACCGTTTGTTACGGAGATACCGACGTTACAGCCTTGTGAACTGCAGATTTCTGCTGTGCCTTCACTTAGGAAGATGTACTCCCCAGGTTCCCATGCGTTGTCGTTACTGCCAGCGGATTGGCTGATAGTACAGTCATCGCCTGCTGTTACGCTGCATGTGTAGACATTGTCGCCAACGCTTAGTGTAATCGTGACGAATGACCATGCTAGGTCATCCTTACCAGTCATCTGCATGCGGATCAGTGTGTCTGCTCCACCAGCTGCATCGTTTGCTGCGTCATCTGCGTCATCTGCTGTGTAGGTGTTCAGGGTAGTATCCCCTGTTGGCTCTCCTGGATACTCCAATGCTACCTCACTCGTATCTAATTCAGATCCAAACTCATAAGAATCAAAAATTAAAGTATGTAATTCAGCCGTTGCCGCACCATCATCATCAATGGCAATGAAAGCAAATGTTGTCATTAAGAATTTATTTGGTACATTAACAGAACCTAGAATGGTGTTTGCCATCACCCAATTTGATGTCGGTATGAATATCAAATCCACCGAAGATGCATCAGTGGAAATTTGATCAATAGTACCATCTAGATTGAAATCCCAACCTGCTGACATAATATTCCCATCCAAATCAACCATCGTTCTAAATATTGAAAAATTGTAACCGGAATATCCAATGAACGAACCGTTTGTAGATGAATAAACCGCTGTACCGGCAATCCCTTGTGCTTTTGATACGCTAACTAATGGTGCCATATTTTTGATAATTGATGCAGAAGTTCCATTCTGACCAGGTGTACCTGTTGCACCTGATTCTCCTGTTAAATCAATGAACATCCAACCGTTGCTCTTACAGACATAGAATGATGACTCCGATTCAACATAGTAGAGCCTACCCTTCGTAGAATCGTCACAATCCGGAAGTTCATCACTGCTTCCCACCGAATAAACAAACCATTCAGATAGAGAAGAATTCTCATCATTAGGCCCGCCTCCTTCATCTCCACTTTCTCCTTGTTGATTCATGAGGACATATCCTCCAAAAGCCATCAACATCATCAAAACAATTACTGGTGCTAGTATCTCAGTCTTACCCATAAGCCTTGATTCCCCAATAAGTTGAAAGAGTTATTGGCGGTATTTCTGAAAGAAAAATCAATCATCTGAATGAGAATGCAAAAATGCAATTGGTTCAAAGTCAAGAATGACTCTACCATATTGATCCCACTTTACAATCGGCTTGTATCCTTCGTATTCGGCATCACGAAGCGAAGCACGGATTCTAAACAATACATCAGGTGGTAATTCAATATCAAATCCTTCACCACTGTGAAATCGTGTAAGAGCAACTGGCTCAGGATCAATTTTTTGTAATGCTTCAGCAATTGATTCTGGCTCAATCTGTGGCAACACCTCATCAACTGGTTTTGGCTCTGAAACCGTTTCAACAACTTCTTCCACCACCTCATCTTGTTGTGGTTCTTCAACCTCAACAGCTTCAGTTACCATCGTGTTTGCTGCAACAATGTTCTCAGATACTAAAGGTGTATTTGCAACAGTGCTTGAAACCATGACTCCTGCTCGATTCATGTACAGGAATCCCTGCCCAAATAGAGTCAAAGCCGCTAACAAATACATCACGCCTTGCAATACCCCATTAGAAATATCTTCAGCAATAATCAATATGCCTACAGGAATGGCTACAAGCGTGTAAATCCGCCTCCATTTTTCATCCTGCTCAAAGCCAATCATCATCTGAATACCGCCAAATACTGCTAATACAGAACCAAATAACCACGCCCCAGTTTCATCAGATAGGAAAAGAGCACCTATTGGAACGTAAATAGCGCCAGCAATCCCAGCCAATTTTGTCAGATTAAGAATATCCTCGTCACTTTTCTCAGTCCATTCAAAGTCCCACATTCTCCACGAAGCCCAAGTGAGAACAAGGCCAGAAAGAACCAACCACAACCCCTGTGTTTCCAAGGATAAACCGTATTCTCCCCAAAGATGTTCAACAGTGTTTCCAATTGCAAGTGATTGAAGGAAAATAGCGGCCAGCATCCATTTTGCATATCTTTGATTCCACATTCTCCAAAATAACAAGAAGGCCGTAGCCAAAAATGCGATTCCACCCCATGCAGTCATGCCAAAGAGACTGAAAATAACTGCATAACCAAGTTGTACATTTGCTAAAATATTTCTAGTGTTTTGGTATTTTACCTCCGCATCAAATCCAACAAAATCCCCCGGTGGTGCCACATATTTACCTGGGATTGCTTCTGGAGCGCGGGATTGCATTATCCCTTTCCAAAATAGAACCGTCACTATCCAAGTAACCAGCGAAGCAATTGTGAAAACCTCGGCAATTTCATCTTCCCCAAACCAATTATGTTCAACCGCTGTGAACATCAATGAAAAACAAAATGCTGGTGACCAGACCCAAAACACCGCTAACTGGCCTGTTGCCCACGCACCAATTCCAGCAACAACCACTACTGCTAGAACTAGTAGATAGGGGTCAGAAACAAGAAGATGTAATCCTGCTAAAATTGAGATTATTGGGATTAATGTTGGATATTGCACCAACTCTGTGCGCTTACCCGCATCATCACCCTTTGCTAGCCTGAGATCCCTAGCAAATCCAATCAATGGTATGGCACCAATAATTACCCAACCTATTCCCGCCCATGCAGGGTAATCAATTCCAAATACGAACGATGACTTCATCGTCAAAAGTGATGCACTGAACGGTATTGTATCAATGATTGCAACCGGCAACTGAATGAGAAATAAAATTCCAGCAGCCCAAGCAATTGGCAACAAATTGATGGCAATTGTTCGGCGATGTAGTAGTGCACGAGTCATGGCCAAAAACATCATGCTGAGTAGTAAAATACCTCCTGAAACATCGAGTAATGCCACCATCATTACACCGATGAGAAGCCAATCTGCAGCTTTGCCTTCCTCCTTAACTACACCCTGTTTAATCAACATAAATTGGCCTAGTAATGGACCTGCTAACATTATCAAATCAAACATTATTTGTGCGATAACAACTTCACTTCCACCTGCATCTATCAACGACCCATGGATACGGAATGACCAGGGAAGTCCAACGAAGAAAAGTAACCACACTCCACCTGCCCGAGTAAGATTGTCCTGAGGTAACTCAAACAATACCTCCCTCATTAGCACCATTATTGGTAACAACAACAGCATGACTGTCCAAGTCGCAGTTGAACCTGCAGCAGCCAACGAGAATATCAACAATGGTAGAATCATACTTCCACGCATTGCTGGGCCCCATTCCCCAATCCTTTGGTTAATTGATGTACTAGGTTGAGACGACCATTCCCCTGTTTGAGGATCCCACACTGAGACTGTGCTACCAGCATCAATTAGCATGCTCGTGAGTTTCCCGAAATCAAACTCAACCACTCGTAATGAGCGCCCGATTGAGTACAAGGCGACCGCAAAAATCAGTGCTTCAACACCTAATTCTGAGACCCCGATTTTTGCTCCAATCCCGCTTTCAAAACGGCCCATCAGTTCTAAAATGAATATTGAAACACCGGTCACTAACACCAATACTGAAATCTCTTTTCTTGCTTCACTATCATCTAGATCTACTGATTTAACATTACTCGCCTCGCGCAACACGAGTAGTAGAAGGTATACAACAAATATTATCGGTAAATATGGCCCAACCCCGAACAGCATTTCGTGAGATAGTAGGGTTAAAACCACCATCAAATGATACGGTGCCTTGGATAATTTACCCTCTCTACTTGCTATTTCTCCAATGAAAAGTAAAGCAGCTGGAGGAATTACTAGGAATAATGGGTCCAAAGCTAATATCGAAAACGGATCGGGTTCAGTTGATGATAGCCAATTAACTAAGAACCAAGATGTTCCTAACATTGAGAAAGTCCAATCAGAAACCCAGCGCCTTGTTTGAGGTTTAGTCACCATGTAAACAAACATTACAATCGCAATAGCCCATGCAAATCCGGAACCAGGTGCTGGCAAAAATGCCAAACCTACCGCTAAGCCAATCGGCATCCATGGAACTCGGCGCATGTGGACTGCAGCGAAGTACCCAATCAGTAGTGATAACCACAGGAATAATGGCAAACTTGCTAACACATTGTCAATTGGCTGAACAAGCACTAAATCCAAGTCGCCAACAACAGCCCAAAATTCTGCAATCAAAACAATCAGAACTAATCCAATTGAACCGCGTTGTATCATTGGCTGTGACAAGCCTCTTGCAGAGGCAAACATCCCTTGCATAAGCACGACTATTGCCAGTAATGTGAGGCCGCCTCCACCACCAACTTTCAGTTCGTAAATTAATGGGATCACCGAAGAAAGGAAAGCAGAAGAAAGGAATAGAGGAGCTCTATTCGAAACCGAACCAAGCCACATCCCCATGCCAGTCAATGCCAACATGCTGATAATCAAAGGAAGAGAAATTGAACCATTAGCCCAATTAACCCATATTTCAGCACCAATGAATAGCACCACAAGCGGTGCAAGAGTGGTTACTAAACGCGGCAGTATTGTTGCTCCAACCCGTTCATTCTGACGCCACTGAGATAAACCAATCATAACAAACACAGAGGCTTGAACAACCGCACCCCACTGACCTGGCATCCAGCCATCAGTACCAGAAACCCCATTGCATAAAACACCTGAATCAGGGTAATATCCGCAATAGAAAAACAAACCCCAGCGGGATAACCAAAACCCACCTAGTACAGCGAATAAATGACCAAATGATAGCACATAATCATGAACAATTGATATGGTTTGATGACGGCGATATTGCACCTCAACAAATCCGTAAGAAAATATTACCATCAAACCTGCACCAATCGCGAGATAAAGAAATTCCATATCGCTATCAAGTTCACTTGTCATGAAGCGTCCGATTGCAAAGGCAAGCGCAATCATACCACCAATAATTGAGAATAACATTCCCATTTTTGCGCTATCAACATCTACACCCGCTGCAATTGGAGATTCCACAGATATTCCCGGGAAATAGGTGGATTGCTCACGATGAGCTGATTCAGTTTTTACTTGTTCTCTGACTTTTGAAAAATCTCGGAACCGAGTTCTACCATCTTCAATACCTTCTGCCATGGTTAGTGTTGTAGACATACTTACACATTAACTATCACCCGACCATCTAGAGTTTACCACGAAAAACGAAGAATGATAGGCGATACCATCCACGCAGTTGTGTGCAAGAAGTGAGGATTCACTGGTCTGCGACAACTGTCGAAAAATCTGAGTTCCAAGAACTCCTTAAAATATGCTCAACTTTTGAAGTAGTTGCACATTTGGATGTTCAACCAGAAGGGGTGCGCCAACTAACTCGGTGTGAGATGAGAGATGGTGCTGACTTTGAATCAA
>Ga0114934_10003152_pt1 | contig 10344 bp, 9 predicted proteins | sample 4SBtaG_2_FD_99695 | JGI IMG/M metagenome (GOLD analysis project Ga0114934, IMG submission 99695) | Deep subsurface microbial communities from Kolumbo volcano to uncover new lineages of life (NeLLi) - 4SBTROV10_white metaG | ecosystem: Environmental > Aquatic > Marine > Volcanic ...
TCATTTTCATATTATTTTAAAGCAAGAAGTAGAGGGAGGTATTTCTGAATTTCTAAGACGTTTACTTGGTGGGTATACAAGGTATTTTAACGAAGTACACAGCAGGAGTGGATCTTTATTTCAAGGTAGGTTTAAATCAAAAATGATACGTGGGAATGCCTACTTTTTAAGAATACGGTCTTATGTTCATTTGAACTATTTGATACATGATATCCCAGAAGAGAAAAATAATCTCATACTCTCAAGTGAAAAAGAGTATGATTCAGGTAATTTTTTACTGGTTTCTAAAAAAGAAGCAAAGAAAGTTTTATCTTTTTATAAAGATAATTTGCACTTTAAGAGAGAAAGTATTGCTATCGTTTCTTCTATAAGAGAAGAAAGAGGTTTAACTTCTTTGAATGAAGAGGAATTATTACCTTAAAATAATAATATTACTTGTGATATAATGTGGGCATGTTTGATAAGCATTTTTTTAAGGTCGTTTTATCTTTTACAGGAGTTATTTTGGTGGGGCTCCTTTTAATGGTTATTCTTGACGTATTAAAATAAATGGTATAGAGTGTACAAGTGTTAGCCGTAGACAGTGGGTTGCCTTTGAAGGTTATAATTCCCGCCGAGGTCGATCTATCTACTTTAGTAGATAGGCTACATTTACGGCCGTAAGGCCTTTTTTAAGTTATAAAACAATTATGCCGATTACATTAAATAAGAAAAAAGAAATTGTAGCTGACTTAGAGAAAAAGCTTAAGGGAGCTTCATCTGTCGTTTTTGTTAATTTCGACAAGCTTGCAGTCTCCGAAGTAAATTCTTTACGTCGCCAGTTACAGGGTGAAGGAATTAGTTATTTTGTTACAAAAAAGACTCTACTTAAAAGAGTTTTAGATGGTGGCAAAGTAGAAGGGGATAGACCAGAACTAACCGGCCAAGTCGCAATTGCTTATGGAGAGGATTCAATCGCTCCTTCCAGAGAGATATGGAACTTTTCCAAAGATCACAAAGAAAATATTTCCATCTTAGGTGGAATCTTTGAGGGTAAGTATATGGACCAGGAGGCAATGACTTCTATGGCAACTATTCCTCCATTACAAACTCTACGTGGAATGTTTGTAAACTTGATAAATTCACCAATCCAAAGATTTGCTATTGTCTTAGATCAAATAGCATTATCAAAAGAATAAAATTATTATAATTAAAATTAAAAAATTATGTCAGACGAAATAAAAAAAGATGAAGCAACTACTAAAGCTCCTAAAGAGGAAGAAGCTCCAAAGGTTGTAAAAGAAGAAGTAAAAGCTGCTCCAGCAGAGGATGCTAAGGAAAAAGCTCCAGCTGAAGAAAAGAAAGTTGAAATTCCTGCAAAATTCAAGGATATAGTTTCTAAGGTAGAGGAAATGTCTGTTCTAGAATTACACGAATTAGTAAAAGTTCTAGAAGAAAAATTTGGTGTTTCAGCTGCAGCTGCCCCAGCTGCCCCAGCTGCCGGAGGAGCTGCCGCTGATGCGGAAGAGAAGAGTTCTTTCGCTGTTGAACTAACAGACGCTGGTGCTCAGAAAATTGCCGTTATGAAAGCAGTTAAAGAAGTTCTAGCTTTAGGTCTAAAAGAAGCTAAGGACTTAGTTGACAAGGCTCCTTCAGTCCTAAAAGAAAACGTTAAGAAAGAAGACGCCGAAGAAATGAAGAAAAAACTAGAAGAAGCCGGAGGAAAAGTTACCCTTAAATAACTTTCCTGTAGGTCCTGTTATAAAAACGCCCTTTAATTCCGAGTACTCTTACAAAAGTAAGTCGGGTTGCAGGGTGTTTTTTGATAGCGTATAATGAAAGTACAGAAAAAGTATAAGTGTTTTTACAATGTTGTATTACTTTTCATTATCAGTCTAACTACATTATTGATAAACGATGGAAATCCTAGCTAAATTATTTGGTGGTCAAGCCAAGGTGAAGATAATGAGATTATTTTTGCTGAACAATGACACTGATTTTGATATGGCTGACATAGTCAGTCGTAGCAGAGTAGCGAAAAGCACAGCCAGAAAGGAAGTTAATTCTTTGGCTTCTGTTGGTTTCATTAAACATAAAAATATTATAAGAGAAGGTTCTAGAGGAGGGAAGAAAAAGGTTTCAACCTGGCACTTGAATACTTCTTTCCAATACCTTCCACCAATCCAAGACTTACTTATTAATCCAAGTATTCTCTTAAGGGATGATCTTGCATATAAGTTTAAAGCTGTAGGTAAGATGAAGCTTCTAATTGTTTCTGGTGTTTTTATCGGAGAACCCGAGAGTAGGGTAGACATAATGTTAGTTGCGGACAGGCTAAATAAGACAGCATTAAAACAACTTATAAAAAATCTAGAAGTAGAAATAGGAAAAGAATTAGATTATGTTGTCTTCGATACTAACGAATTTAAATATCGTCTAGATATGTATGACAAGCTAGTTCGTGATGTTATAGATCTACCTCATAAGAAGATTTTTGATAATGGGCAGTTATCCACATATATTTCTAAAAAGGTTTAATTTTTGGTATAATATAAGCAGAATACTTTAAGAGGTCGAAGCTTTACGAGTATCGCTTTTATTATAATTTTAAAAATATCTAAATATTGTTATGTCATTTTTACAAATTTGGGGAGGTATATTTAATCAATCTCTTTTAGGTTTATGGTCTGGTTTTATAGGGTTTCTTCCTGGCTTTTTAGGTGCGATTATCCTTTTCCTTGTTGGTTGGTTTGTAGGAGTAGTTGTCGGTAAGGCTAGTGCTCAATTAATTAATGCTCTTAAGATAGACAAGCTTTTCGAGAGTGCAGGTGCTAATAGATTTATGGAAAGAGCCGGTCTACGTTTAAATATCGGAAAGTTTGTTGACGAAATCGTAAAATGGTTCATTATTGTTGTCTTCTTGATGGCTTCTTTGCAAATAGTTGGACTTACCCAAGTAAATGATTTTCTAAGAGAAGCTGTTTTGTTCTACTTGCCAAAGGTAATTGTAGCTGCATTCGTGTTGATTATTGCAACAGTTCTTGCAGATGCTATGGATAAGCTTATTAGAGCCTCAGCTAAAGCAATGAAAGTTCGTTCTGCTAAAATGCTTGGTTCAATCACTCGTTACGCAATATGGATTTTTGCCTTTATCATTGCTCTATCTGAACTAGGTATTGCTACTGCATTTATGCAAATACTATTTACAGGTTTTGTGGCTGCTCTAGCTATCGCCCTTGGACTCTCATTTGGTCTTGGAGGGAAGGAAGCAGCAAGTCGCGCTATTGATCATTATTCAGACCAACTTTCAATTAGAAAATAATTTATTCTCAATGTTAAAAAAGCCCCATTTACTGGGGCTTTTTTAAAAGGTAAATCATCTTGAAAAATAAGGCTCAAATCTCCAGTGGTTGGACCACTGGAAAGCTTGACTTCTTTTTTTTATTAGTATAGAATATTCTTCACGATGTTAATAAGTAAAAGACAACCATAATCGCGGAGAAATTTGAACTTTTTTAGTTTTATTTTGTCCGCCAGAGGCGGTTTTTTATTTGAAGAGGCATCGAAGATGATATTTGAAAATTGAATGCTGTCCGAACTCGTCTGTTATCCTTTATTTTTTTAAGGGTCTTTTCATTAGAGTTCGGAACAGAGTGATAATGAAAAGGCATTGATACTAAAATGAGAGCGGTTTCATGAAGTATCGGTGTCGTCCTTACTTTTCTTTTTTCAAAAAGAAGAATAAGGATGGTTTTCATATTTCCTAATAGGAAATATAAGAGTATATGGTGGATGCCTAGACTAAAAAAGGCGATGAAAGACGTAGCATGGCGGCGATACGTTTCGGGGAGGTGCCTAGCAACCTTTGATCCGGAAATTTCTGAATGGGGAAACCCCTCTTTGCAAACCAAAGAGATCTTGCTAATTTATTTAGTGGGAAGCATACCCAGGGAAGTAAAACATTTCAGTACCTGGAGGAAAAGAGAACAATAGTTATTTCCTTAGTAGCGGCGAGCGAAAAGGAAAAAGCCCAAACCCTTCGATTTATCGAAGGGGGTTGTAAGGTAACAACGCAGATTTATCTAGAAGAGTTACAAAATGTGTTATTAGATAAAGCTTCTGGAAAGAAGCGCCACAGATGGTGATAGCCCAGTAATCGAAAATTTCACATCTCTTTTGTTGTTATTCTTGAGTAACTCAAGACACGAATAGCTTGAGTGAATCTGCCAGAACTAACTGGTAAGGCTAAATACTTTTTTAGATCGATAGTGAACTAGTACCGTGAGGGAAAGGTGAAAAGAACCCCGATGAGGGGAGTGAAATAGACCTGAAACCATATACTTACAAGGAGTCAGAGCGGGCAACATTTTGTGCTTAATAAATTTATTATTGAGCTTAGAATGTTGTCCGTCATGGCGTGCCTATTGAAGAATGAGCCAACGAGTTTATCTATGCTGCAGGCTAAGCTGTTAAAACAGTGGAGTCACAGGGAAACCGAGTGTTAATAGCGCGAAATATATGTAGTACAGATAAGACCCGAAGCCAGGTGAGCTTGCCATGGGCAGGGTGAAGTTTGTCGAAAGACAGATGGAGGCCCGAACCGGTAACCCGTGCAATAGTTTCGGATGACCTGTGGTAAGAAGTGAAAAGCTAATCGAACCTGGTAATAGCTGGTTCTCTCCGAAATAGCTTTAGGGCTAGCGTCGTGTGTTCCTCTTGGGGGTAGAGCACTGGAAGGTTGCGACAGGGAGTAATCTCGCGTAATCTATCAAACTCCGAATACTAAGAGTTAAGAATGCGGCAGTTAGGCTATGGGGGCGAAGCTCCATCAGCCAAAAGGGAAACAGCCCAGATCTCTAATTAAGGTCCCTAAATATACACTAAGTGCAAAATAAGGATGTGAAATCTCTCTAACAATAAGGAGGTTGGCTTAGAAGCAGCCATCCTTTAAAGAAAGCGTAACAGCTCACTTATCCAGAGATTTTGCGCCGAAAATAATCGGGGCTAAGTGTATTACCGAAGTTGAGGGCTTCCATTTTTTTTAAAATGGGAGCGGTAGGAGAGTGTTCCACTCAGCGTCGAAGCGGAAGGGGTGACCCACCGTGGAGCGTGTGGAAGTAAGAATGTTGGCACAAGTAACCGCAAGGAAGGTGAGATCCCTTCCCGCCGAAAGATCAAGGTTTCCTGGGCAACGGTGTTCGTCCCAGGGTTAGTCGGTCCTAAGGAGATGGCGAAAGCCGAATTCGATGGACAGCTGGTTAATATTCCAGCACTTCTATTTTATCCGATGGTAGGACGGAGTGTAGTATATAAAGCTCATTATGGATTTGAGTTTGTTAGTGAGGGTGGTTTCTTGGCAAATCCGGAAACTGACTTAAATGTAACATCCAAGCAAAGCATAAATGTTTAGGTTCGCTTAGGCAAATTTTATAAAGCACGCTTCCAAGAAAAGTATCTAAGGTTAATAAAATAGAATCCGTACCGCAAACCGACACAGGTGATCAGGTCGAGTAGACCAAGGCGAACGAGTGAGAGGTCTTCAAGGAACTCGGCAAAAAAGCAGCCGTAACTTTGGAATAAGGCTTGGCCACCCTTTTGTGCAACTAACGCTTAGGAATAAGCAGGGATAGTGTGGATTCGTCTACGCTACTCCCCAGCAAAATTCTCGTTGGTTCCACAAAAGGGTGGCCCGCAGCGAAAGTATCTCTGGCAACTGTTTATCAAAAACACAGCTCCCTGCGAACTTGTAAGAGGATGTATAGGGGGTGACGCCTGACCAATGCCAGAAGGTTAAATACTGGTGGTCATATGACTTCGGTTGTGTGGCTGACCGGTATAAGCCCTGGTGAATGTCGGCCGTAACTATAACGGTCCTAAGGTAGCGAAATACCTTGTCGGGTAAGTTCCGACGCGCACGAATGGCGTAATGACTGGAGAGCTGTCTCGAAGACCTGCTCGGTGAAAATACAGTACCGGTGAAGATGCCGGTTACCTGCAGTTAGACGAAAAGACCCTAGAAGCTTTACTGCAGCTTGATATTGAGTATATTTTTATATTGCGTAGCATAGATGGGAGAGGTTTGATGTTCACGGTTTCGGCTGTGATCTACTCGTCAGTGAAATACCATTCTCTATGATGATATACTCTAATCTCTACGGCAAAAACGGAGAGAGACAGTATCTGGTGGGTAGTTTTACTGGGGCGGTATCCTCGAGAATTTAAATTTAATTAATTTGAATTTTCGAATTATGCCGCCTCTAGAGATTGTAATTGGTTCACATTTGCTATCTCAAAAAAAATAAAATAGGGGGACTTTCTGTAGTAATACAGATTGAAAAAGTTGACTATATCGGTGGAAGTCCTATAATTTAAGTATTATTAGGATAATACCGAGGGAATTCTAATAAAAAGGAGCCCGTAGAGACTAAACGTCAACCTTCCTTTTAAAAGGAAGAAGATATAGTCCGATCTTCATGGCAACATGAAGTTCTGATCACTCCGATCAGAAAACCTAAATGTGAAAACACAAAATAAATTAAAGCTTACGACAAAACAAAAAGAAGTTCTTGTTGGAATTATCTTGGGAGATGGTCATTTGGAAACACAAAACAATGGCAAAACATATCGCCTTAAAATTGAGCATTCAATCAAACAGAGAGAATATGTTGATTATTTGTATAAAATTTTTAAGGAGTTTATAATATCACCTCCAAAAGAAAGAACAAGAATATCACTTGGAAAAGAATTAAAATCTTATGGTTTTACAACAATTTCAAGCGGTATATTTAGATTTTATGGACAGAAATTTTATCACAATGGTAAAAAAGTAATGCCTAAAATTATTTCTAAAATGTTTAGTCCGAAAAGTTTAGCAATGTGGTTTATGGATGATGGGTCATATAAATCTGTTAAACATAAAACATATATAATTCATGCAAATTGCTATACAAAAGATGAGCTTGAAATAATTAAAAATGTTTTCGAGAAAAAATTTGGAATTAAAGTAGGAATACATAAACAATATTCACAATGGAGATTGTATGTGTATAGCGAATCGGCACAATTATTTAAAAAAATTATTGAGCCATATATACTTCCAAGTTTAAAATATAAATTGGGTTAACAAAAATGCCTAAAGAGTAACGGAGGAGTTTATTAAGGTCAGTTAGGCGCGAATGGAAACCGTGCCGATAGTGTAATGGCATAAACTGGCTTAACTGTAAGACGTACATGTCTAGCAGATACGAAAGTAGAACATAGTGAACCGACCATTCGCATTAGATGCGGTGGAAGATTAACGGATAAAAGCTACTCTAGGGATAACAGGCTAGTTCCGCCTAAGAGTTCATATCGCCGGCGGAGTTCGGCACCTCGATGTCGGCTCACCTTATCCTGGTGGCGGAGAAGCTACCAAGGGTTTAGCTGTTCGCTAATTAAAAAGGTACGCGAGCTGGGTTCAAACCGTTAAGGAATTAATTTTTTTTGAATTGATTTTTTAACCGTTTGAACCAACGAGGTTAAAATAAATTTTAAATTTATTTTTCTGTTTAAAACTGAGAAAAACCGTGTGTGCTCTATTTATAGAGTGCACTCACGGCGGCACATAATAGAGATATTGTGTGAGAAGTTCACTTATATCGGTGAAACCCGAATTGTAAATTTACAAAGGGCAATACCGAGGGAATCCCGTAAAATCGCTATTGTGATCAAACGAGAACCCGTAGAGACTAAATGTGAGCCTTCCAATTTTGGAAGAAGTTATAGTCCGATCCCTCAAGTAATTGAGGTTCTCTATTCAATTAACGCTTTGAATTAGGGAAGTAAAACATAGATGCGTGAGACAGGTTGGTCTCCTATCTACTGCAGGCGTTGATTCTTGAGAAGATTTGCTCCTAGTACGAGAGGACCGGAGTGAACTAACCTCTGGTGTGCGGGCTCTACTGCCAAGTGGATTGCCCGGTAGCTATGTTGGGAATGGATAACCTCTGAAAGCATCTAAGAGGGAAGCCAACTTCAAGATTAGGAATCGTTTGAGAAACCTAAGAGATGATTAGGTTGATAGGCACTAGGTGTAAGCACAGCAATGTGTTCAGCCGAGGTGTACTAATCGTTCGATTCCTATTAGGAAATATGGAAATCATTATCGTTCTATAACACAGCATTCAATTTTCAGATATCATCAAAATGTTCATTCGACTTTTATATTCGTTTTGAATTCTTTGTTCTGGTGGTTTGGCAGTGGGGTCACACCCGATTACATTCCGAACTCGGAAGTTAAGCTCATATGCACCGATGATACTCTATGAACGGGGAAAGTAGGTTGCCGCCAGAACAAAGAATTCAAAACACAAAATTCGCTTCATCTTGAGGCGAATTTTTGATATAGTATAGGTACTATGTCATGGGCTTCCAGAAAACAGTTTAAATATTTAATTATAGTTTTTGGAGTTTTTTTACTTATAGTATTTTGGGTAATTCACCCTCTAATTTTCAAGCAACCTACTTGCAATGATGGTAAGAAAAATGGCAATGAAGTAGGTACTGATTGTGGTGGATCTTGTCTCAATATATGTAACTCAGAAGCTTCTTCTCCTGTCGTAGTTTGGAGTAGGGCTTTCCCGGTTACTGGGAATATTTATAATTTAATTGCTTATGTTGAAAATCCAAACCAAGGAGTAGCGATACCTAAGATAAATTATGAATTTAAGATTTATGACACAAATAACAAGTTGATTGGTACTAGGGATGGAAGTACTTATATCCCCCCTGATCAGCAGTTTGTGATCTTTAACCCAAGATTTAATGCAGGTCAAAGCCAAGTTAGGAGTGTGTCCTTTAACTTTATCCCTCCATTCTCTTGGCAAAAAAAGAAAGCGACTTTGAATACTTTACCGATTGTCGTTAAGAATATTAAATATAGCTCAGATATTAATTCTTCTAGTCTAAGCGCCAGGGTGGAGAATGATTCTATATACAACTTACCCCCTTTCTCAGTGGTTGCTATTTTATATGACAAAAATGGTAATGCAATAAATGTATCAAATACCCAGACTAGTGGACTCCAAAGTAATACCAGTTCTTATGTCCATTTTACTTGGCCAATAGCGTTTCCGACAATCCCAGTGAAGAATGATATTTTAGTGCAGATTAATCCATTTTCTATTTCCTTTTAAAATTTAATGTATGGTCTTAAGAAAAATTCAATTACTAAATTGAAAAATGGCGTTGACTGGCTACTGGTTATTTTTATATTACCAATTCTTGGTTTTGGGCTTGTCACTATGTCTTCTTTTACAAAGGAAACTCCCTTCTTTTTCCACCAACTGATATGGATAGTAATTTCCTTTGCAGTATTTTTTGCTTTTTCTTTCATTGATTTTTCTTTTCTTAAAAAAACAAAGATACTAGTTTTAATTTTTTCTATTTTCGCGGGGTTGCTTCTACTCCTTTTCATAATTGGTCATATATCTAACGGGGCAAAAAGTTGGTTTTCACTTGGCTTCCTTTCATTCCAACCCTCAGACCCAATGAAGCTGGTAGTTATTTTGCTACTGGCTAAATATTTTTCGAGAAGGCATGTAGAAATAGATAATGTAAAACACATATTCGTTTCAGCCCTATATGCCCTTATCCCATTTCTTTTAGTTTTTCTTCAACCCGATTTTGGTAGTGCAATTATTATTCTATCAATATGGTTTGGCATGGTTTTAATTTCTGGTATATCTTGGAAAAATTTATTAGCTGTATTTGGTATAGGTATTGCAGCTTTTGCCTTCCTTTGGGTTTTTGTCTTTGCTCCATATCAAAAGGCGAGAATTGTTAATTTTATTGATCCTCTCTCAAATATTAAAACTTCTGGTTATAGTGTTTATCAATCGACTATTGCTGTAGGTTCTGGGGAAGTCTTTGGCAAGGGGGTTGGCTTTGGAACTCAATCTAGATTAAAATTCTTACCAGAATATCAAACGGACTTTATATTTGCTGCTTTCGTAGAAGAGTGGGGTTTCGCGGGGGCTGTGATACTCTTTATTCTGGTAGGGCTTATTATATGGAGAATACTTCATATAGCTCTTCTAGGGGCTAGCAACTTTGAGATGCTTTATGGTGCTGGTCTTTCTATCCTTATAATGAGCCATTTTCTAATAAATGTTGGAATGAATATAGGATTGATGCCAGTTACTGGTATTACGCTACCTTTTATGAGTTATGGTGGGTCACATCTTCTGACTGAGTTTATGGGCTTAGGGATACTCATGGGGATGAATAAGTATAGGAGGGTGGCCCATAAGGATGATATGAGGAATGAGTTTTTAGGTATATAATAAATGCGCCCATAGGTCTTCCCATAGGTCCGACCTATGGGAA
>Ga0114934_10003154_pt1 | contig 10342 bp, 6 predicted proteins | sample 4SBtaG_2_FD_99695 | JGI IMG/M metagenome (GOLD analysis project Ga0114934, IMG submission 99695) | Deep subsurface microbial communities from Kolumbo volcano to uncover new lineages of life (NeLLi) - 4SBTROV10_white metaG | ecosystem: Environmental > Aquatic > Marine > Volcanic ...
ACATTCGCGGCAGGATGCCGCTCCTGCGGATCGATGAGGAATCTTGCCGATGTAGGCGGGGTTTCTCGTAGGAGGGGCTTCCAGCCCCGAACGGTACTTTCCCCCATATCCCTACATTCGCGGCAAGATGCCGCTCCTACGGCTCGATGGTTGGTTTTGCCTTTTCTCCTCATCCCCCCCGTTCCCCTGCGGTTTTTTCTCCTGTCATTCCGGCTTGCCCGGAATCGGGGTGCCTTTGTAGCGGCCTTTGCTTGTCAAAGGCCGAATTCCACGGCCGATTCAAGTATCGGCCGCTACATGCCGTCATTCCGGCGAGTGAAGCGAGACCGGAATCGGGTCCTACGGTCGCGGCATGGCCGTTGGATTCTCGACCCTTTCGACTACGCTTCCGCCTTCGCATAAAGTTTCGGCGGACAGGCGCGTGATAAAGTATGTGAGACGTAAGACGTGAGGCGTAAGGCGTAAGGCGTAAGGCGTGACGCGTGAGACGTAAGACGTGAGGTGTGAGGGGTTTTGCTTCTAACTTCTTTTCCTGTTTTGGACAGGTATGCTTTTGAGTTGATATTTGACTTTCGGATGTTGTACAATTTCGCAAGCAGAGGAATTGAGCAATCGCACGGTGCGATTGGGAGGCTATTGGAGGTGGAAATGCGAAAAACGGTTCTTGAAACGCTGGCGATTCTTGCCGCATTGGTTATGACAGTAGGCGCATGGGCATCGGGTACGCTCATCGAGGAGCAGGGCGCGCGCGCCTCTTCGGAGGCAGGGGCTTTTGTGGCAAGGGCTGACGACCCGAGCGCCATCTTCTACAACCCGGCCGGTCTGGCTTTTCAAACCACGAGCTTAATGACCGGTTTTACCGCCATCAGGGAAACGATGGAGTGGAACAGTCCCTACGGACCTTCTTCAAGGGGACCGAGAAAGTATTTCTTACCCCTCCACGCCTACTTCGTTTACAAGCCTGACCTGCCCGTGACCTTCGGTGTTGGCGCTTACGCGCCTCACGCTCTCGCAACGGAGTGGTCCGGCGTGTGGCCCGGCGCAAAAATAGCGCAACGGACGATCCAGAGGGCGGCCTACATAACTCCGTCAGTGGCCTTCAAGCTGAACGACAAATGGGCGCTGGGCATTAATTTGAACTACGTCTACTCCACACTGTATATGCGCCAGAGTATCATGTTTCCGGCCATTCCCTATTCCACTCCGCCGCTTACCAGGACCCTCGAGCCGGGAATTGCAAGGTTGACCGGCAGCGGCCACGGATGGGGCGGCGGTCTGGGAATCCTCGGGAAGCTGAACGACCACTGGCAGGTTGGATTCAACTACAGGTCTCAGGTCAGCGTTGACTATACCGGAAGCATCGACTTTTTCCGCATACCCACTCATCCAGACTTCAGGCCCTTTTTCCCCGAGGGTGGAGTCAAGACTACGATCAAACTTCCGGCGGCCTATAATCTGGGTGTGGCTTATATTGGAAACACGTGGACCTTTGAGGGAGACGTCACGGTTGTGGACTGGACCTGTTTCGACACCCTCTCCATCGATTTTCAGAACGAGGGAGGGAAGATTCACGACCTGGACAACCCGGCCAATTGGCAGTCGGCCGCAAAGTACAAACTTGGGATGGAGTATAAGTTCAGCGACTATCTGAAGCTCGGAGCGGGCATATACTATGACGAAAGCGCCGTTCCCGACAGGTACGCTTCGCCGATTCTTCCGGATTCGAACCGCTGGTCTGCGCAAACCGGACTGACCTTCAGTTGCGGCACGTGGACCGTTTCGGCCTTCGTAATGGGCATTCACTTCGACAAGAAGGTTGTGCCGGAAGACGCCGTTTACGTTCCCGGAACCTACGATGCCAGCGCCTGGCTGGGCGGTATCTCAGTTTCCTATAAATTTTAAGGAGAGGAGGAAAAAATGAAGTTGAAATTAACCCTGCTGCTTCTGGCTGGTGCTTTATTGCTTGCGTCGCCGCTGACCGCGTCGGCCCAGGCCACCCCGCCCGATTTTTCCAACATACTGGTGCTGGGCGACAGCCTCTCCGCCGGTTACTACAACGGTTCTCTCAACGAGTACGGACAGGTGCGCTCATACGACGAGCTCTTCGCGGAACAGGCCGGAGGACAACTCAGCCTCCCGCTCATAAGCTATCCCGGTATGCCGATTGCTTTGAAGCTAGAGGGCTTCGATCCGGTGACTGGTTTCCCGATTATCGCTGAAGTCGGTTCGACGATGGGAACGCTTATGAACCCGATGAACCAGCCGACCAACCTTGCTGTTCCGGGGCAGACTTCAGTCGACCTTCTCATGAAGGTGCCGGAGTCTCAGCCGGCGGACATCACCGACATAATCCTCGGTTTCCCATGGGTTTACATTGAAGGCAACACGCCCCTGAGTCAGGTAGGACTGGCCACGCAACTCAATCCGACCTTCGTTATCCTGTGGATTGGCGGAAACGATGTGCTGGGCGGCGCGGCTTTAGGGGATCCCGCGTTCACGGTTCCTCCGTCTGTCTTCGCCCAGGTTTACGGGGGCAGCGTGCAGACGATCGCAGCGACAGGAGCCCAGATGGTGCTCGCCACCATTCCGGACGTCGTAGCAATCCCGATGATGACAAGCGGCCGTTACCTGAAGAAACACGGGTTTCCCCTCAAGAAGCTTGGAATAACCGTCAGGGACTACGTTACTCCTTACTCCCATGAACACATCAAGAGGATCCTGGAAGGAAAAGACTCAGGCCCGCTCGATTCGGGCGAAGTTCTGACGAGGGCCGAACTTCTGCAGATCAGGGCCATCGTCAAAGCGGACAACGCCTACATCAAGCAGGTAGGCGCCGCTTTCGGCTTTCCAGTGGTTGATATTCACAGGCACTTCCAAAAGATCGTCCAGCATGGATACAAGATGCCCGACGGCAATAAACTGACCAACAAGTTCCTAGGCGGAATCTTCGGGCTTGACGGCGTTCATCCCACTCCGACCGGTCAGGCGGTAGTTGCCAACTGGTTCATCGGCACGGTCAATAGGTATTACGGGACCCACATACCCAAGGTCGACGTTGAGAGCGCAAGCCTTGCCGATCCGATGGGCTTCGTGAGCACAACAGACTGCATCCTACCCGATATTCCTCCGGATGCGCTGGCTCCTCTGGTGAAAAAACCCGTAATTCCCCCTACGAGCGTTATCGAGAAGAAGATTCGGGAAATGAAGGAACTCCACCGGTAAATCCGGAGAGTCGATTCCCTGGGTTGTGAGAAAGGGCGGGCTGGACCCGCCCTTTCCCTTTTGTGTTGATTGAAAGAGGGGAAAATACTCTGTGAACGGGAAGGTGGTTTTGTCCTCCACTGGATATTCGGTCGCCCAGTCGGAGGTTGGCGAGGTCGGCGAAGGCCCATGGGACGCGATCGTAATCGGCGCTGGGCCTGCCGGATCCGCCGCAGCCCTCAGGCTGGCGGAGAGAGGCCTTCGTACGCTACTCGTGGAAAGGGAGCGCTTCCCAAGGGAAAAGACCTGCGGAGACGGGTTGACGCCCGAATCACTCGAACGCCTCAAGGGGCTGGGACTCTACGACAAGGTTCTCAAAGCGGGCCACCTCGTCGAGCGGGTCAGGGCCTTCAGTCCATCCGGAGTAGAGGTTGAAGTATCGGGGTACTGCGTTACGCTGAAAAGAAGCATCTTTGATGCGATAATGGCGCGGGCTGCGGTGGAAAAGGGAGCTGCTTTCGCGTTCGGCGAGGTGGTTTCCGTCGAAACGGGGCACAGGGACGTGAACGTGGTCTTCGGCGGTGGGGAACGCATCTGTGCGCGCACCGCGATCGTTGCGACCGGCGCCGACTGGAAACTTCCCCTTTCCCTGGGAATGGTCGAAACCGGCCTCAAAGGACAGGCTGCGGTCCGTCGCTACTTGCGCTCCTCGGCCGTTATCGACGAACTGATCTTCTCCCTTGAAAGTACAATAATGCCTGGGTACGCTTGGATTTTCCCGTTGGGCGACGGTCTTTACAACCTCGGGTGCGGGGATTTTCGCGCGAGAGGAAGGGGTTCATTGCCGAACCTCAGGAACGCTTTCAACGCTTTTCTCGAACATTCACCCCCCGCCCGCGAACTGCTCTCAAGGGGCGAGTTTGTAACGCCACTCAAGGGCGGCGTCCTGAGGTGTGCTCTGAGGGGGGTGAAGGGGAGCGAGTCCGATCGCGTGGTCGCTGTTGGAGAAGCCTCTGCTACGACCATTCCCTTTTCGGGAGAGGGGATTGGCAAAGCCCTCGAATCAGGGGAACTAGCTGCTTCGGTCGTTGCCGACGCACTGGCGGGAGGAGATTTCTCGAAGCTCAAGTCTTTTCCCCGAGAAGAGCGCAAAAGGTTCGGAGTCGTCTACGACGGCTACGAAAAGGCTCAGCGACTGGCCGGCAATCGTTTGTTCGTGGAGATGCTCATGAAGAAGGCGAACCGGAATCCGCGCTTAACTTCCACGCTGACCGACATCGTAGAGGGAAAAGTGCAACCGGACAGGGTTTTCTCCGCCAGGGGACTATGGCGGGCATTCCTTTCCTGACAGGCGGTTCAACCCTTGCCAAGGATGAAATGAAGGATGAAAACCGCGCTGAGCACCCAGGTAACCGCGTTGTTTTCCTTCCACCTGCCCGAGACAAGCTTAACGAAGGCGTAGGAGACGAAACCAAAGGCCAGACCTTGCGAAATGGAATAGGTCAACGGCATCATGATGATCGTAAAAAAGGCCGGCACGGCCTCGGTGAAATCACCGAAGTCTATGGACGTCACGTCTCTCATCATCAGGACGCCCACGACCAGCAGGGCGGGAGCGGTTGCGGCGGCCGGTATTAGAGAGACGAGCGGGGAAAAGAAAACAGCGCCAAGAAAGAGAAGGGAAACAACGACCGCCGTGAGTCCGGTTTTTCCCCCCTCCGCGGCGCCTGACGCGCTCTCAACGTAGCTTGTTACGGTGCTGGTGCCCGAAAGCGCACCGAAGATCGTACCTATGGAATCGGCTAGCAGTGCCCTGCCAAGTCCGGGCATCTCGCCTTCTTCGTTTACGAGGCCCGCTTTTCTGCCTACACCGATGATTGTGCCGAGGGAATCAAACATATCCACGAAGGTAAGGGTGAAAAGAATGGAGAAGAAGCCGAATTTAAGAGCGCCGACGATATCGAGGTGAAATGCGATCTTCTGCAGTTCGGCGAAGGGATTGCCGAGATTTATGAAGTCGCCTATACTGTGCGGCAACTCCGCAACTCCTGACGCCATGGCCAGTGCGGTTGTCAGGAGAATTCCGATGAGAAGCCCCCCCTTCACGTTTCTGGCCGTCAACAGTAAGGTAATCAGCAGTCCGGTCAGCGCTACCAGCACGGTCGGAGATCCCATGTTTCCGAGGGTAACCAGTGTGTCCTTGTCGGGAACGACGATGCCCGCGTTCTTCAACCCTATAAATGCGATAAATAGCCCTATGCCTACGCCGATGGAAAGTCTGAGGACCCGCGGAACTCCGTTGACAAGCCAGGCCCTTATTCTGGTTACGGTGAGGAACAAAAAAACGAAACCGGAGATGAAAACCGCTCCGAGGGCGGTCTGCCAGGGGAGGCCGATTTTAACGCAGAGGGTGTAGGTGAAGTAGGCGTTGAGGCCCATACCGGGCGCGAGGGCCACCGGGTAGTTGGCCATGAGTCCCATAAGGAGCGACGCGAAGGCGGAGGATACGCAGGTTGCTGCGAAAGCTGCCTGCAGCGGTATGCCGGCGTCGTGAAGGATGCCGGGGTTAACCAGGAGGATGTAGGCCATTGTGACGAACGTAGTGAAACCGGCCAGCACCTCCGTCCTTACGTTTGTTCCCTTTTCACGGAGCTTAAAGAAGGTATCGAGCAATCCGGTTTTTTCATTGTTCGCTGATATTTTTTGCGCCATTGCCCCCTCTCCAGAGGGCAATATTACCAAAATTTTTCAAGCAAATCAGCTCAAGGTGCAAGAGCGGGTGACGGGGGGAGGGGAACCTGCTTGAGCGCTGGAAAGCGATCCCTCAATTCTCTCAGCATCGGGTGGTTGGGAGCGAGTTTCTGAACTTTCCTGAAGGCTTCGATTCCCTTTTCTTCCTGACCTGATTCAAGGTAGACGCGCGCGAGCCACGCGTAGAGAAAGGGGCTGTTCCTGTTTTTCTTCAGAGCCGCCTTGAAGTGTTTTTCGGCCTCCGCATAATTTTTCATATTGTAGCTTTTGATTCCCTGGTTGAAGAGGAAGAAGGGGTCGGAGGAGGCTAAGCGTATTCCCATATTCTCGTATTCCTCGGCTAGAAGCGGTTTTCCGGCTCCGCGAGCCGCCTGCACGGCGTTTGTGTAGTAGGGCCGGTAATCGGGATAGAGCCTGATTCCCTCGCGAAGAACCTCAAGGGCTTCAGGGTACTTCATAAGATCCATTTTTACTACGGCGAGATTGTTGTACAACTCCTTCACGTTTGGTTCCTCACGGAGAAGAAAAGTCAGCAGTTTCTCTGCATATCCCAGGTCCCCGCTGGACATGTGCTCTACCGCGATGTTGTTGTAGAAGAGGGCAAAGGCGTGTGAATCGTCTATTAGCTCATAGAGCCACAATTTCCACTTAGAGGACTCCCGGCTGAAATCTATGATTACGACAAACGGGTTTATGTTCATGGCGTTGAAGCGCTCGGTATAGGCGACGGCAACGTGTGTGGAGCGGAAGAGCGTCCCCTTATTCATGTAATAGTGCGGCGCCTCGTCGATGTCAACGAAGTAGACCGGCAGTTTTAGATAGCGGGCCAGGCCGACGTAGAGATTCGAGTAACTGAGGCAGTCGCCCTCTCTTGCCTTAAAGGCCTCTATGGCGGTGTAAGAATGGTCCCGGGAATAATGGAAGCTGATCTCCTGCTGGTCGTTAAGGTAGCGCATCAGCCTTTTTATCCTCTTTAGCGGCGGCGCCCCCATGCCGACCTTCTCCAGGACGTCCTTCTTCATCTCTTCGTTAATTTCGATGGGGTTTTGCAGCACCAGTCCCTCGGCCCGGGCGTCCCTTAACATGGAATCAAGAGTTACGATGCGTTTTTTCGGAAGCCTGGTCACGCAGCTTGAAAGTGAAAGGAGGGCCATAAGAACGAGAAGTGGTGTCAGCGCCGGTATCTTAAAGGCTCCTGATTTCACGGGTCACTCCTTCCTCCATATCCTACTCCTCACGGCCTTCCCTTTCCTATATTGTACGCTATGAAACGGATTTTGTTACGTTGCAATTTCGCAGATCGTAAACTTTTTCAAGGAAAAGGCGTATAATCTTAGCCGGGGCGATGGACCCCCACATTTGATGAGGAGTTAAAATATGGTAAAACACAACAGGATACGGTTCGTGAACAGGGTATTTAGAAGGACAGGCATCCTTCTGCTGGCACTTGTGCTGTTTGCTCTGCCGTCCGCTCTTTTCGCGGCTGACAACGGGAATGTACTGAGAGGAACATTGAAGAACGGTCTCCGCGTTGTCATAGTCAAGAACACGCTTGCGCCGGTGGTTACCACGGAAGTCAACTATCTAGTTGGTTCCAACGAAGCACCCGATGGTTTTCCGGGTATGGCCCACGCTCAGGAGCACATGATGTTCAGGGGCAGCCCCGGACTCTCCCAGGATCAGCTCGCCAATATCATGAGCTCAATGGGTGGAATGATGAACGCGGACACCCAGCAAACCTTAACCCAGTATTTCTTTACGGTTCCGACAGAAGACCTGGAAGTGGCCCTTCACGTCCAGTCTCTGCGTATGCGCGGTGTTGACGATAAACAGGAGCTCTGGGCCAAGGAACGTGGTGCGATAGAGCAGGAAGTCGTTGGAGACTTGTCAAATCCACAGTACGTTTTTTACGCAAAGCTGCTTAAAGCAATGTTCAAGGGAACACCCTATGAACACGATGCTCTGGGAACAAAGGAATCTTTCGATAAAACGACGGGTGCGATGCTGAAAAAGTTTTACGATACATGGTACGCACCAAACAATGCCATTCTAGTTATCGTCGGAAATGTTGATCAGCAGAAAACAATGGCTACAGTTAAGCGTCTCTTCGAAGATATTCCCTCTAAGAAGATTCCGAAAAGGCCGGAAATCAAGCTCAGCCCAGTAAAGCCTGAAACAATGAATCTTAAAACAGACCTGCCCTACGGCCTGGCGATAGTATCCTTCCGGATGCCCGGTACAGACAGTCCGGACTACGCCGCGGCACAGGTGCTGGGTGACGTACTCAGCAGTCACAGAGGCAAACTTTACGGCCTGGTACCTCAGGGGAAATCTCTCTTTACCGGCTTTGAGATGAATGGACTTCCCGGCGCATCGCTGGGATTTGCCCTTGCCGTCTTTCCAAAGGGAGCTGATGCGAAGGGTCTGGTCAAAAGTGTAAATGAGGTTCTCGCCGAAGAAGTTAAAAACGGCCTAAATGAGGACCTCGTTAAAGCCGCCAAAAGGCAGGAGTTGACCAGCGCTGAACTCCAGCGTAATTCCGTCTCAGGTTTGGCTCAGATCTGGTCACAGGCGCTGGCTCTGGAAGGCAGGCAATCTCCGGATGATGATGTTGAGGCTATGCAGAAAGTGACAGTGGCGGATGTGAACCGAGTGGCAAAAAAATACCTTGATCAGGCGCACGCAATAACTACGATACTGACTCCGCAACCCTCGGGCAAGCCAACGTCGTCGCATGGTTTCGGTGGTGCTGAATCATTCTCTCCCAAGAATCCCAAACCGGTAAAACTTCCGGACTGGGCCAAAAAAACGCTCAGCCGTCTCACCCTGCCGCAGTCATTATTGAATCCCGTTGTAAGTACCCTTCCAAACGGCATAAAGCTCATAGTGCAACCGACCGGAATCAGCAATACCGTTAATGTCTACGGAAAGATCAAGAACAGTCCGGAGATGGAAATACCAAACGGCAAAGAAGGCGTGGATGAAGTATTAGACAGTCTCTTCCCCTTTGGAACCACATCGTTGAACCGTGTGGCTTTCCAGAAGGCGCTGGATGACATCGGCGCGCAAGTAAACGCAGGGACGCGATTCTCCGCGCACTCGCTTACCGATCACTTTGATCAAGCCGTAAAATTGCTCGCTGATAATGAACTACATCCGGCTCTACCTGCTCAGTATTTCAAGGTTATGCAAATGCAGACGGCAAGGTCTCTTGCGGGACAGCTGCAGAGTCCCGGCTATCTGGCAGGAAGGGCTCTCGATAAGGCGCTTTACCCGAAAGGTGATCCGAGTCTTCGACAGGCAACGCCGAAAACGGTATCGGCGCTTACACTGAAGGACGTAAAGGCCTACTATTCGAAGGTATTCAGACCTGATCTGACTACCATCGTCGTTATAGGTAAGGTGAGGCCGGCAGAAGCTAAAGCCGTTATAGAAAAGTACTTCGGGGCCTGGAAAGCCGAAGGACCTAAACCACCAACGCTAATGCCGAAGGTTCCACTCAACAAAGCGTCACAGGCGGTTGTTCCCGACTCCAGTCGTATCCAGGATGAGGTTACCCTTGCTGAGACTCTTGGGCTGGTTCGTTCCAATCCGGACTACTATGCGCTTCAGCTGGGGAACCGTGTGCTCGGTGGAGGATTCTACGCATCTCGTTTCTATAGAGACCTCCGTCAGAAGGCGGGCCTCGTTTACTACGTACACGCCTACTTCGACGTTGGAGTCAAGAGGGCTACTTACAGTGTCAAGTATGCGTGCGATCCGCCAAACGTTTCCAGGGCTCACGATATAGTTGTAAAGAATCTGAAGGCGATGGCTGCAAGCCATGTCACTCCCGAAGAACTGCACAACGCCAAGGCGATGATTCTCAGGCAGATTCCCCTTAGAGAATCAAGCGTAGGAAGTATCGCCTGGGGTTTAATCTCCCGTTCGCAGAAAGATCTACCGCTCAACGAGCCCCATCTTGCCGCCAAAATGTATATGAACATGACGGCAGAACAGATTCAGAAGGCCTTTAAGAAATGGATCAGGCCCGATGCTTTAGTTCTTATCACGCGCGGGCCGGCGCCGAAATAAGTTAAATCCGGAAACCCGGATTTAAGCAGATGGAAGGAAGCGGGGTTTGAAATCCCTGCTTCCTTCTCGTCTTTAACAGAAAAATCTTGACAAAGGGCGGCCAAGTCTATAGCATCTTTGCTTTGCAGTGCGCCGAAGTGGCGGAATTGGTAGACGCGCTGGGTTCAGGGTCCAGTGGTCATACGACCGTGGGGGTTCGAGTCCCCCCTTCGGCACCACAAATACCACGGGGAGGGGTAAAACCCTCCCTTTTGCTTTATCTATTAGAAAGCTTAAGGGACGAGAAGGGTGGGATACCCTGTGGCGCCGGTTACGA
>Ga0114934_10003155_pt1 | contig 10341 bp, 8 predicted proteins | sample 4SBtaG_2_FD_99695 | JGI IMG/M metagenome (GOLD analysis project Ga0114934, IMG submission 99695) | Deep subsurface microbial communities from Kolumbo volcano to uncover new lineages of life (NeLLi) - 4SBTROV10_white metaG | ecosystem: Environmental > Aquatic > Marine > Volcanic ...
GATATTAAAAAATTAATAAAAGTTACTAAAGCTCCGTACTTTGTGAACTCCCAGAAACTTATAGAGTAACCATTTTTATCAGAAATGTCTGCTACCACTACATTAGCTGCTGCACCTATTAAGGTAATATTTCCACCCAAGCATGCTCCAAGGGAAAGAGACCACCATATTGGAGTTATTCCCTGTGTCCCCCATTGAGCTCCTATATCTTTAATAACAGGAATCATTGTAGCAACAAAGGGAACATTATCAAAAATAGAGGATACTATCCCTGAGAACCAGAGAGTACTAAGAGAAGCAAGAAGAATATTTCTCCCAAATAAAGTAGATAATTTAGTAGATATGATTTTAATAGCACCTAACTCCACCAATCCTCCTACTATGATGAAAAAACCTATGAAGAAAAAAAGAGAGGTCCATTCCACTTTACTAAAGAGTTCTCTAAGAGTTTCTCTCCGATTACTTAGAGAAAGAATTAAGGAAAAAGCTCCTATCATTGCTATTGTAGCAACTTCTAAATCTACAAACTCATGGATGAAAAATCCTGCTACTACCAGAGAGAAAATTATTAAAGACTTTTTAAGAAGGGGTATGTTCTGGATAATTCTGGAAGTGTCAAATTCCATAATTCTTGCTTTTCTCTCATAACTTACTATCATTTTCTTTCCCATGAGCCATTTCATAACAAAGGGAAGGATAAAAATTATAAGAAACACTGGGGGGGCAACATTCTTTAAAAAAGCAATGAAACTTAGATGCGCTGCGCTACCAATCATAATGTTTGGGGGGTCGCCTATGAGAGTTGCTGTTCCTCCAATATTTGAAGCTAATGCATCAGAGATAAGAAAAGGAATAGGGGATATACCAAGTTCTCTGGCTATAAGAATGGTAACAGGTGCAATAAGTACTACTGTAGTTACATTATCCAAGAAGGCGGAAAATAGGGCAGTGATTAAAATTAGGAAAAACATAACTCTATATGGTTCACCTCGGGCAATCTTTGCGCCTTTGATAGCTAAATATTGCAGCAGGCCAGTTTTTCCTATTGCAGCTACCAGCATCATCATGCTTATCAGAAGGAAGATAACATTCCAGTCCACGTACTGAAAAGCTTTCTGCTGAGGGATGATCTTTAAAGTGATCATAAGCATAGCACCCAGAATGGCAGCAATTGTACGATGAACTTTACCTGAAATGATAAAAACATAGACAGAAGCAAAAATAATGATTCCCAGAATTAGTTGAAGTGACATAATGTTTAAGCTCTCAGAATGCGAGTAATAGAATCCTTAAGGGTTACTACTCCTACAGCTTTCTCTCTTTGCACCACAGGTATAAAGAATCTTTTCTCTTTCACCATTTTCACCATAGCCTCCACAATAGAAGAATCAGGGGTAAGTCTAACAGTAACAGGAGACATTACCTCCCGAATTCTAATTCTCTCCTCTTTTTGTAAAATATCTTCCAATGGCTCAATTGTTTTTAAGAATCTCAAATTTGCCAAATTCATTGCATAATGAGGTATTCCTTTTTTAACAACTTCCAGCAGTGTAATCTCCCCTATTAAATTTTCCCTCTCTACAACTAAAGCGAACAGAGGACCTTCCTTGTAGAAAAAATCTATAGTTTCTTTCAAAGTGCTCTCAGGAAAGATGATTGGAAATTCCTCTTCCATTATATCTTTCACTGTTAGCTCTTCCTTTACCTTAATGTCCGCCTCTTCTATAACTCTTATAATATCTTCTGATTTTTTGCACAGGAAAACTCTTTCCATAAGTTTGGGATTTTCTGCCAGTTGTGCAAGTGCTGATAAGGTATTCAAATAAAGCTTGGAAGAAGTTTTTGAAGTTAAGATAAGGAAGAATATTTTAACTTTTTCTCCATTTACGGATACAGGTTTCTCCGGGATAGAGATAGCAATTATGAGGTCTTTAAAGCCTTCAATTCGAGCATGAGGTATGGATACCCCTCCCTCCACAGTAGGTCCTAATCTCTCTCTTTCCATAATAATTTTTATTACCTCATCTTCAAAATTGGAGGAGAATTCCTTACATATTTCTTTAACCAGTTCTTTTATAACATTTTCTGAAGAATTTGCCTTATGTTTAATTTTTATTAAATGAGGATGAAGAAAACTGGAAAGTTTCATTTTACTCACCTCCTTTTTTATCTTTTATAGTAACAGTTCAGCCACTAAGTCACCAAGGGAAAAAGGACTGATATAATCTCGTCTGTTTGGTTTATTTGGTCTATCTCGTCTGCTTCGTCTTTGAACTATTTGCCTTTAGCTTCTTCTACACATTTGTCTTGGTGTCTTTGTGTCTTGGTGGCTGAATAGTTGTCTTTTATTTTCCCCAGGCTTTATTAAAGTATTCTTCCAGCTCTTTAGCAATTTCTGGCGATTTGATAAGGACAGATAGTTCTTTGTTATGGGTGAGAGAGTAATAAGTCCAGTTGGTGCTACCAAAAATGCTAAATTGAGAATCAATTATAACCAGTTTAGTGTGAGTGGTAGTTTGAAGAGAATCATAGCTCACCTTAACCCCATTCCGAGAAAGAAGCTCACCTACGTATCTATTCTTCTTAGTTACCTGAGGGTTCCAATCACTCACTTCTAAGATTACTCTTACCTTGGCCCCTCTTTTCTTAGCTTTTATTAAATCTTTAACAAGGATATTGCTTGGACTATCAGGGTACTCTGGGTAGTATCCAACTTCAAACATCATTACCTCGATAGATCGAGTAGCTTTTTTTAAGGCTTTATTAACTACAGGAAAGTAGTTACTATCTTCAATTATCTGTATATCAGGGTGTTTTTGAATTTGCCCAGGAATTTGCCTAGATGGTTGAGGGAGAAAAAAATGAAAAAAAATAAAAAAAAGGGCTAAACCTATACAGATAGCGCCAATAAATCCATATAATCTTTTAATTCTCATTTAATACTTACGTTCTCCAGAGGGCCTTTTTATAAACTTCAATAATGTCTTTTAAACTAACTTGACGAGGATTATTGGCTAACTTAGCCTTGTTTTGGATCACCTCTTTAGCAAATTCCACAATAGTTTCCTCTTTTACCTCACTAAGATTTAATTTAGGCAAACCTACCCTAAAAAGAAACTCTTTTACTACCTCAATTCCCTTCCATCCAGCTTCTTTAACAGTTAACCCTTTAACATCCTCTCCTAAACTTTTAGTTAAATTAGCAAATTTCTCAAAATTACCTGGAAGATCAAGCTCCCAGACCCATGGAAGAAGCAATCCATTAGCTCTACCGTGGGGAAGATTAAGGTCGGAAGTTAGCCGATATCCCATTGGATGAACTAAGGTAGTCCCTGTTTGAGCTATAGCTATCCCTGCTAACATAGAAGCATAGAGTACCTTACTTCGCCCTTCAATATCTCTTGGATTATCTATAACCTGGGGTAGGTATTTCCCCAAAAGTTTCACTGATCTTAATGCTATCATTTCGCTTAAGGGATAGGAGCGGTTAGAGGTATAGCTTTCTACAGCGTGGGAGAGAACATCTATTCCAGTATCGGAGGTTATGGAGGAAGGTAAGGATAGAGTTAACTCAGGGTCTACTAAAGCTTTGTTAGGAAAAAGATGAGCGTCAGCAATAATTTTCTTTTGATGAGAATCCTCAATATCAGTAATAACAGCGTAAGGTGTTACCTCGCTTCCTGTTCCAGCAGTTGTAGGAATTTCTACAAGGGGTAAAGTAGGAAATTTTACCTTATCTTTCCCAAAATATTTAGAAAGAGGAGATGGATTGGTTAGTAAAAGAGAAATAGCTTTAGCAGTGTCCATAGGACTTCCTCCCCCAAGTCCTATGATTAAGTCACATCTTTCTTTTTTAGCTAAGTTAGCTCCCTCTTGCGCAGTCTGGATAGAAGGATTGGGCTCAACCTTTTCAAAAAAAATAGGAGTTACTCCTTGTTTTTTTAAAGATCTGCTAACTTTTTCCAAAAATCCCATTTTTCGGGCTGATTTCCTTCCTGTAACTATAAAAGCTCTCTTCCCTAAAGGTTTAGCTTCCTCTCCAACTTTTTCCACTACCCCTGGCCCAAAATTTATCCTTGTAGGTAGGTAAAATTCAAAGTTTTTCATAATCTTTCCCCTTGTTTGGCAGGTTTAAAGACCTGCACTACATTTTACGCATCCACACATTGACTTTTTATCTTTCGCCTCTTGCCTCTTCTACTCATTACTCATTACATATTACTTATTGCCCTTAGCCTCTTATTTAATTACAAGATACTTTCCCTCTTCTTTAAGAGGTTTAAATTCTTTTCCTCCCCCCTCGTAGAACTTACCAAAGAACTCTACAAATTGCAAACGAGAGGTATGAATAAATCCTGAAAGGGAGTTTATTGCTAAGTTGCCAAAGTGACCTAAGATTAAAACAATAACCATAGCTACCGGACCGATAATGGGTATTCCCCAAGCCATTTTAGCAATTGTATTTACCACAGTGGCGATGACACTTGTGGCCAGTCCTAAAGCTAAAAGACGAGAATAAGAAAGAACATCCCCAAAAAGTGATAAAAGTCCATATAACTCATAAGCTCCTTTAGCAAGTCTCATACCTATGCGTTTATTTGCTCTGCCCGAGAAGAGAAAAAGCACAATTGCTCCACTAATTGCCATAACTGTACCAACTTTTGAGTAAATAGGTAGCTCCTCCCAAATTGGCAGAAGCTGAGAGGGTGATAGGGTAAGGGGAATCTGTCCATTTAAACCAGTAGCAGAGCCTCCTCCCCCCGATAGAAATCCTTTCCCAAAAGGAACTCCTATAAGGAGTAACCCTACAATTAAGATAATCCAGGAAAATTGGTCCAGAAAGGCTGAAGAAATATTCCCTCTTCTTAAATTTTCCTTTAATTTAAGCATTATCCCAGTTAAAAGATGAACTATCCCTATCCCAAGAGCTATTATGAGGAAAGTCATAGGATTTTTCATAGGATTAAATAAAACCAGTTTTTTTACCGGAGCTAAGAAAGAGGGAAGCTGAGAAAATTCAAAACCAAAGAATCCTCCAGTAATTATCCCTACCCCAATGGTAACCAGCCCGCTAAAAAAGAGGATAGAAAATAACTTTTTTCCTCCCTCTCCTACTTGGATCCTCTTAGGCACAATATAGGCTATCAAAGCTAAAATAATTCCGTACCCACCATCAGTTAAACATAAAGCTAAAAAAAGGGCAAAAAATGGAGCTAAAAAGGGTGTAGGGTCTATTTCAAGGTAATGAGGCAGTCCATAAAGATTAGTGACAAGTTCAAATGGTTTAAATAGTGGTTTATTGGAAAGAGTAACTGGAATTTTCTTTTCCCCCTTTTTAGGTGGTTGAACTATGATCTCTAAAGGAGAGGCATCTTTTAATCCTTTTTGCAATAGGGGCAGGTTATCCTTTTTAATCCATCCCTTTAAGGCAAAGGTGTAATTGCTCAAGCGTGATTGAGAAGAGGCCTTTTTCTCCTCTAACAAGTTAAAAAAATAATCGTAAATAGCCATTAGTTTAACCTTTTCCTGATTTATCTTTCTTGCCTCCTCTAAGTTTTTCTTTAGCTCCTCATTAATTTGAGAGATTCTTTCCTTTATTTTACTTAACTGTTCCGAGGGAATATCCACTTCCTTAAGCTGAATCTTTTCTCCCCTTAACTGTTGGAGGATACCCTCCATTTGAGCTTTGTTTTCCTTTAAAAAAAGAATAAGAAGGTAAGAGTTCTTATTAGATTGGGATACTAACTCTAAATGCATTTCCTCTTTTTGAACCCTTTTTTGAAGATCTGGCACCATTGAGGAGGGAAGTACTGCTAACTGGTAATCTATCCATTTTTTCCTCTTTAATTCTCTTAAGGAAATAGATAGATTTTTCCAGGGCAGGAGAAAAGAATACTTCTCATTAAGAGCCTGTTTTTCCCCTTTAATCTTTTCCATTTTGTCTTCTATATCAGCACATTTTCTGTAAACTTCTTCCCACTTAAACTCTTTTATCCATTTAAGATACTCATTCTTTTGCACTAGTATTTTATTGGGGAATAAGCCTAAATCAAACTTTTTCTCTTCAAACTGATTAAGGAAATCAATAGCAGAACCAATTTTTGATAAATTTTCTTCAATTTGCTGAGTCTTTACCTTATCTTCTTTAAATACAGATGGATCTAAATCTTTATCTATAGGCTCTGGTTGAAAGAGAGCTAATTTCTCCAATCGCTTTATCACCTTTTCCCTTAAATTTATCTCTCCCACAATAAAGACTCTTTGCATTTCAGCAATAGCCATTTTATCCCCTCCATGCCTTTTTTGCTTTTTCTAAGATAAATTTTACCGCTAAGTCCATTCCTTCTTTTTTAACTATTTCCTCTATTTTATTTTGCTCTTTTTTAAACTCTTCTTTGATTTTCTCACTTTCCTTTTCTGCAAGCCTTATTTGTTCCTCTTTTAACTTTTCTCCCTCTTTCTTTGCCTCCTGTTTTGCTTTAGTTATAATTTTATCTGCTTGTCTGTAAGCCTCTTGGATTGTTCTGCTTTTTTCTCTCTTTGCCTCTTCTAACCTTTGCTGAGCTTTTTTTTCCATTTCTTCTATTTTTTTAAACGCATCTTCAGGCATTTTTTCCTCCAAATTATAATTATTTAGCCACCAAGGCACGAAGACACTAAGCAAAAACACGGTTCCAATTTTTTAAACCCCTGAGGACACTGAAAACACAGAGAAACTAATTGTTTTTCAACCTTTAGCCTTAGGCCTTTTGCCCTTCGCCTTTTTAAATTTTCAGCGTCCTCTGTATCTTCAGTGGTTGATTTTTTTCTTTGTGTTCATCTGTGTAAATCTGTGGCTAAATATTACTCAAGTTTAATTAAATCAACTTTTGCTTCAGCTAACATTTGTTTAGCTAAAGGGTCAGGGTAATCTTCTTTGAAAAATATTTTCTTTATTCCAGCATTGATGATCATCTTACTGCATGTAATACAGGGTTGATGAGTGCAGTACATAACAGCATCTTTGATTTTTATCCCGTAAAGAGCGGCTTGAATGATAGCGTTTTGTTCAGCATGCAAACCTCGGCAGATCTCCTGACGCTCACCCGAGGGGATGCCCATTTTCTCCCTTAAGCATCCTACCTCTTCACAGTGAGGCAAACCGCTGGGAGCACCATTGTAACCTGTAGTTAAAATTCTTTTTTCTTTTACTATTACAGCTCCCACTTGTCTTCTAAGACAAGTACTCCGAGTAGCAACCATCAGAGCAATTTGCATAAAGTATTCATCCCAAGAAGGCCTTTTGGAGGGCCTTTCTTTATTCACTTTATCCTCTTATAATGGCAAACCTTATAACCTGTAGTGTTTCTTTTCGCCAAGCCTTTCTATTAGTCTCTTTATCTCTTTCTCAATCCGAAGAGCTAAATCTTGATAAGTCCTCAGATAGCTTCCTACAGGATCAAGGATATCTTCCTTTTTTCCCGAGGTAAACTCGCTTAATAACCATACTTTTTCCCTAACAAAGGGAAATAAATTAATTACTCTTTGGCGCTGTTTTTCCTCCATTGTTAAAATAAGGTCATATTCTTTCACTATTTCAGGAGTAAGAGGAGTAGCTCTATGGGAAGAGATATCAATTCCCTTCTCTTTCATGACCTTGATAGCAAATTCTGATGGTTTTGAGTTAGCTATAGCCTCTATCCCTGCTGATTTAACCTTTATTTTCTCTTTAGCCTTTTGGGGCCAGCTTTTCTTAAGAAAAGCTTCTGCCATAGGACTGCGGCAGGTATTTCCTGTGCAGATAAAAAGGATTTTCCCCTCTTCTTTTTCTACTTTCATTATCTCTTCCCGAGATATCCATCCTTCTCTTATTATTTGGCAAGGGAAAGAGGTAACATCTACCACTGTGGATACTTTTCCAAGTAGGGCATCACCCCCATCTAAAAGAACATTTACTCCCCGAATCAACTTTAGTGGTAAGCTTTCAGGATTGATAATTTCTGGCCGCCCAGAGATATTAGCACTGGTGGTTCCCAGAGGGAAATCACTTTTTTGCACTATTTTCCTTGGTATAGGATGGGAGGGAATCCTTATACCAATTTTTCCTTCCTTACTTACTAAGGATAAGGAGGAAGAAATGTTTGCTTTAAACACCAAGGTTAGAGGTCCGGGCCAGTACCGATTGATTAATCTTTGAGCCTGAATGGGAAAGGCCTTTACAAAGGGGAAAATCTGCTCTTTTTTTGATAAGAAAAGGATAAGAGGCTTCTCCTTAGGTCTTTTTTTAATTTTGTATAGCCTGGATACAGCTCTTTGGTCTTCTGCATTTACTCCCAGGCCATATACTGTATCTGTAGGAAAAGCTGCGATCCCCCCTTTCTTAAGTATTTTTAAGGCTTGCTCTATTTCTTTTCCCACCCGAACAGGATCAACTTTAATTATTATCAATTTAACTTCTAATTTGTCCCTCGCCGAGGATAATAAACTTGTAACTCGTTAGCTCTTCTGTACCCATAGGTCCACGAGCATGAAGCTTCTGAGTGCTTATCCCTATTTCTGCCCCCAGTCCAAACTCACCTCCATCGGTAAACCTGGTAGAAGCATTTACGTAAACTGCTGCTGAGTCAACCTCCTGAAGAAATTTTCTTGCCTTATCATAATTTTGAGTAACTATGGCATCAGAATGTCCAGAGCCGTAATGATTAATGTGATAAATAGCTTCTTCTATTCCGTCAACTACTTTTACTGAAAGAATTAAATCAAGATATTCACGGAACCAATCCTGTTCAGTTGCTTTTTTAATTCCACCTACTATACTTTGGGTAAGCTCATCTCCTCTAATTTCTACTCCTGCCTGCTTAAATTTCTCAACCATTTTGGGCAAAAATTGTTTAGCTATTTCTTTATCTACTAAAAGAGTTTCCATAGCATTACATACTCCTGGTCGCTGCACTTTAGCATTAAAGCAAATCTTCTCAGCCATTTTCAAATCTGCTTGCCTGTCCACAAAAGTATGACATACACCTTTGTAATGCTTAATTACAGGAATAGTAGAATTTTCAGTAACTGCCTGAATAAGACTTTCTCCTCCCCGAGGAATAATTACATCTACGTATTCATTTAACTTTAATAGCTCTTTCACAGCTTCTCGTGAGGTTGTTCTTATCAACTGAATAATATTTTGAGGAAGATTTAAATTTTTTAAGGCCTGTCTTAAAATATCAGCTAACGCTATGTTAGAGTTAATAGCCTCCGAACCTCCCTTTAGTATAACAGCATTGCCTGATTTAAAGCAAAGTCCGGCTGCCTCTACAGTCACATTAGGTCTTGACTCATAGATAATTCCAATTACTCCAAGGGGGACAACGAGCTTCCCAATTAAAAGGCCATTGGGTCTTTTCCACATACTTTTTACTTTTCCAATGGGGTCCTCCAGTTTAGCTATCTCTTCTAAGCTAAAAGATAATTGCTGGATCCTTTTCTCATTTAAGGTAAGTCTATCTATAAAGGCAGAGGACAGTCCTTTAATTTTTGCTTTTTCCACATCTTTTTTGTTTTCTTCCTTTATTTTCTCCCTGTTTTCCTGAATAAGAGAAGACATTTTCTGCAAAGCCTCATCTTTGTTTTTAGAGGACAAATTAGCTAAGACTTTACTAGATGATTTAGCTTCTCTTGCCATTTGCACTACCTGCTGTTTAATAGACACTGTTTGCACCCCTTTATAATTAGTTATTTGTAATTATTCATCTGTAGATTTACACAGATCATCGTTCCTCTCGTTAACGCACTCATCCATCTGCTCTTTAGGCTTTTACCTCTTTACCTTTTACTTATCACTATCTTGGCAAATCTTGCGACCTGTACTACTTTTTACCTTTTACGTCTCACCTCTTACCTTTAGCCTTATGCCTTTAGCCCTTTGCCTTTTGTATAGTAATTTTATATTTAATAGTAAAAAAGTCAAGAAAAAATAACCACTGAGAACACTGAAATCACTGAAAATTTTAAGAAGACTTAGGCAGATCTCTTTTTGGGGGTGAGTTAAAATCATAAATTTTGGTATAGTTTCCTATATAATCAAGGATAATTCGTAATTCTTGCTATTTTATTTTAATTTGATACAATAAAGAAAGCATTTAACCACGGATTCACACAGATGGCTTTAAACATTAGATCGTAGATATTATTTTAGAATTTTTTGAGGTCTATGAATTTATAACTTGTTGCCGAAGGGCATTCCCCGAAGGAGCATTGATGATCTACCTTAACGAGGTCTCCGAGAGAAATTAGAAAAATTTATGTTTGAGGAGCCCTGCGACGAGTTTAAATTTTTCCCGAAACGAGGAGACCGAGCAGAGATAA
>Ga0114934_10003156_pt1 | contig 10337 bp, 10 predicted proteins | sample 4SBtaG_2_FD_99695 | JGI IMG/M metagenome (GOLD analysis project Ga0114934, IMG submission 99695) | Deep subsurface microbial communities from Kolumbo volcano to uncover new lineages of life (NeLLi) - 4SBTROV10_white metaG | ecosystem: Environmental > Aquatic > Marine > Volcanic ...
AAATAAGAGAAATAAATAAAGAATATTTATCTCATGATTTTGAAACTGATGTTATATCTTTTCCAATGAATGAATCAGGATTATTGGGAGATATTGTTGTTTCTGCAGAACAGGCTATTATTCAAAAAAGTGAGTATTCCGAAAAAGAGGAATTATATTTTTTAATTATTCATGGTTTCCTTCATTTATTAGGATATGAAGATTATTCAGAAGATGATAGGAGAGAGATGTTAGCTTTAGGTAAAAGTCTTTTAGAAGAGTATAAAGTAAAATATGGAGAGTAGTTCATTACCTTCAGGTGATATTTTCAGTTTTATTGTTTTAATACTACTGTCTGCTTTTTTTTCAGGGAGCGAGACAGCATTGTTTTCTCTTTCTTTATTGGAAATAAAAATACTTGAAAAAGAAAAAAAAATTAAGAATGCGATAATACTTAAACTTTTACATAATCCTAGAAAGGTACTTGTAACAATATTATTAGGAAATACCTTTGTAAATATTGCTCTTGCTGTTACTTCATCAAAAATTTCACTTGAATTGAGCCATAAATATAATTTTTCCAGATCTTTTGCTCTTTCTATGAGTGCTATTATAATTACTGCTATAATTGTCATCTTTGGTGAGATAACACCAAAAAATATAGCATATTCATTTAATGAGCAAATAAGCCGAATAGTAGCTTTTCCTATATATTTTATTCAGATAATTTTTACACCTCTTATAAATATTATAATGTATTTGGTTGATTCTATTATGAGAATGGTAGGATTTTCAGAGAAGAAGCTTTCTGAACCACTTATTACTCATCAAGAGATAGAGATGATATTTACAGGTAATGATAATTCATCGCTATTTTTAAATGATGAAAAAGACATGATAGAGGAGATATTTGAATTTGAGGAAAGATCAGTTAAAGAAATAATGACACCAAGACATAAGATGATATGTATAAGTAAAGAGGCTTCATTTGATGAACTATATCAAACAATACTTGAAGAGAAATACTCTAGATTACCTGTTTATGATGGAAGTAGTGATAATATTATTGGGGTACTTTATGTCAAAAGGCTTCTTCCTTTTGTTATTAAAAACAATTTAGATAAGCATAAATTCGATATTATGGATTATATTCAAGATGTTGTTTTTGTCCCTGAGACTAGAAGCGTATCAGAACTCTTTAAAGACCTTAAAAGTAATAAGACACATTTTGCTATTGTTGTTGATGAATATGGCGGGACAGAGGGCCTTGTGACCTTTGAGGATATTATTGAAGAGGTTGTTGGAGATATTTTTGATGAACTTGATGAAGAAACAGAAGAGCAAGAAGTAGTGAAAATATCTGCTAATGAATGGACTGTTGACGGGAGTATTAGTCTAAATGAACTTGAGGATACTATTGGAATAGAGGATTATTTTGAAGAAGAAGAAGATATTGTAAGTGTAAGCGGCCTTTTATATAGTAAAATTGGACATATCCCTGAAATAAATGAAAAACTTTTGTATAAAGACTTAGAGTTTACTGTTATACATATGGAAGGAAATAGGATAGAAAAGGTGAAAGTATGCTTGAAATCATAATAATGATTATTGCAATAATATTTTTACTTATATTTTCAGCCCTTTTTTCAGGAAGTGAGACAGCCATAATATCTTTAAATCATCTTAGACTCAAAAGTATGGAAAATGCAGGGCTTTCCAAGGCAAAAATACTTCTTGAACTTCTGAAAAAACCTCATAGATTGATAAATTCTATGCTTCTTGGAACAAATTTATCTGTTGTTGTTGCTACAACTATTTCTTCAGCACTTGTTATAAACATGATGGGTGAAAATTATTCTAAGAGTAATGAATTATATACAACACTTATATTGACTCCTATAGTTTTGATTTTCTGTGAGATAATCCCAAAAACTATATTCAGGTTCAGAGCAAATATACTTAGTCTTAGATTTACTCATTTTATTAATTTTTTCTATCTTTTATTCTATCCGCTTACATCTTTTTTAAAGGCATTTTCCAATCTTTTTTTCAGTAAGAATGAAAAAGTATCCGAACACAAAAATGTTGTTTCAAAAGAGCAATTAAAAATACTTTTGAAGATGGGCGTTCAGAATGGAGCACTTGATTCTCTGGAACATCGTATATTATACGGTATTATGGAGTTTGGTAATAAAGAAGCAAGAGAAATAATGACACCAAGAGTAGATGTTATAGCTTTTGATGTAAATGATAAAATAGAGAAAATTGCGAAAAATGCTTATAAGAAGGGCTTTTCAAGATTTCCAGTCTATGATGGAGAAATCGATCTGATAAGAGGAGTTCTTTATAGTAATGATATTATTCATGATATAGAGAGTAGGGGAAAAAGAGTAAGAGATCTTATGAGAAAGGCTTATTTTGTCACGGAAAATCAGAAGATATCAGAGATAATGAAAGAAATGAAAAAGAGAAAGATACATATGGCTATAGTTATTGATGAATATGGAGGCATGGCTGGCATTATAAGCATGGATGATATACTTGAGGAAATATTTGGAGAACTTGTTGATGAGAGAGATGCACATTCTGAACCAGATATTGTCAAAAAAGAGAATGGAAGTATTATAATCAATGCAGGCATTTCAATAGCTGATTTCAATGAGAAGATGAACCTTGCGATACCAGAGAGCAATGAGTATGAGACTCTTGCGGGATATCTTTTTGAAATAATAGGGCATGTACCTAATGTAGGAGAAAGGGTTTACATTGATGGTGTTGGTGAGATAAAGATAAAAGATGCTGATCCTCACAGAATCAGAAAAGTTTTACTTAAGAAAGGGGAATAGTATGGGACAAAAAACTAAATTTAAATCTTTTTTTTCGGCTGGAGAAGTTAATAAGAATAGTTTTATGAAGAAAACTGGTAAAAAGCTCAAATTTTATTTCTTTTCTGGTCTTATTTTCCTTTTTCCCTTCGTTGTTACTATATGGGTACTTTATCAACTTTTTATAATAGCTGATAGTGGATTTTTTGCTATATCTATAAAGAAGATAATTGGATTTAAAATTCCAGGTATGAATATAATAATTACATCACTTTTGATAATTATAGCCGGATTTGTTGCAGAAAAGACAGGGCAGGGACTTTATTCTTTTCTTGAATCCTTTTTTATGAAGATACCTATTGCAAGATGGATAATAAGTACTACAAGGCAAATAAGTAATTTCCTTGTTGGAAAACGCAGGATGATATTTAGAAAAGTAGTGCTTATACAATATCCTAAAGATGGTATTTACTCACTTGGATTTGAGATAATCCAAGCTCCGGAAGAGCTTATTTCAAAATCAGGTCAAGATTTGGTAAGTGTCTTTATTCCTACAACTCCAAATCCAACCTCAGGAATGCTTGTTTTCTTGCCGAAAAAAGATATAACCGAGTTAAATATTTCGGTAGATGTGGCAATGAAAATGATAATTTCTGGTGCAATCATTGCCTCTAATGAAAACTGAATCCTTTAGGGGGCATTTACATGAAAAAGAAAATAGTCATGATTATTCTATTAGGTTTTATATTGAGTGGTTTTACCTATCTTCAATCTACTGATACTACAGATAAAATCGATAGAAGTAATCAGATACTCATAGCTAATTATGCCAAAATAAGTGGACTGAAAGAGAGACTTGTAGCTATAAAGAGACTATCTGAGATAAATAAGATGAATGAAAATGAGTTTGCTGAAAAACTTGATAATATTAATCAGCAACTCAAAATGATAATCTATGATTCAAAAAAAGTTTATGATAAAACTATAGAATTAGCTGATAAAAAGTATTCTGGAAAGATAAATATTTTTAAATGGCTAAGGCTTTATGAATTAAAAGACAATTATAAGAACATAGGGTTTGTTCATTCTCAAATAGTGGCTCTTCAAAAAAAAGAAGATTCTAAGAGTATTAATATTGAAGATAATCTTGTGAATAAATTATTGAAATATTTCAAAAGTACAAAAGAAACAAGACAAATACACCTGGTTTATAATGAAAAAGAAAATAGCAATAAGGCGCCTATTACATATTTAAAACCTGTTCTTTCAAAACCAAAAACTAAAATTAATAGAAATATAAAGGATATTGAGCATAGAAATATAAAAGCATGTTTGGATAAACCTGTCAAAAATATTCAATTGAGTGAATCTATAAATAAAAAAATGCTGAAAGACTCAAAAATACTTTTTGAGATTGAAAATAATAAAGGAAAATTTGAATATGTAAGCGTTAAGTCCAATGATAATGATTTAGATAATTATTCTTTTAAGAATGATTATATTTATCTCAGAGTAAAAGATGCTCTGAAGGGAGAGATGTACAGGGTTGACAGGAATATTAAGAAAACAGATCAGATGCAGGAAATTACCTATAAGGATATTAGATATAAATATTCACCAAAGCTCAATAAATATATTAGAAAGATTGATGATGATTTTGAGATGGCTTGTGATAATATAGTTTTTCAGATGATAAAATCAGAACATGGGAGTAAATCTTTTCAGCCTGATGCAATAGGATTTGGTAATGCAATGGCATTTTCTGCTGGTAAGACTATAAAGGGTGTATGGCTAAAAGAAAGCCCAGATAAAAGTATTAAGTTTTATGATACAGAAGGAAATGAAATTTCTTTACTCCCTGGAAGAACTATAGTTGTCGTGTTGCCTGAGGAAGAGGCAGTATCATGTCATTATTTTTAATGGGTAAAAGGTATCAATTGAGCTTTTCAACAATCTGTTCACTGGGAATGGTGTAAATAGGTGAATGGTAATTTGAAATTTTATAAATGATTTGACAATTTATTAAAACGCCCTTAAAATCTTTTAGTATTTATTTTTTGGAGGATACATGGATTATTTAATGACATCGCTTATTGCATTGCATATTGTAGTATCACTTGCACTTATAATTTTGGTACTTTTTCAGGCAGATAAAGGAGAAGGACTTTCAGGCGCTTTTGGTGGTGGAGCGAGTTATGCTGTCTTTGGAGACAGAGGCCCTGAACCATTTCTTGCAAAGCTTACAATTGCTGCAGCAGTAATATTCATGTTAACTTCGCTAACGCTTGCATTTTTAACTTCTAAACACAGAAATATGGCAAATGTCTCAATAAAATCTCCTGTTGAACATAATCTTCCACCAGTGAATACAGGAAAATAGATAAACAAAGATTATAAGTAAAGTTTCTCAATAGCTTATAAAACGGCAATAAGTTTTTTATAATTTCCTTCTAAGAATATCTGAACGACTTACACAAATGACCAAATTATCAGCCATTATATTTCTAATATCAGGATCATAATTAATATCTACTTCTTTGGGCATTATTGTAAAACTGGCTTGTTCACCTTCTTGATGATTAAGTTTGTTTACTACTAAATTCCCATTGATATTTATCTTTTTTCCGCCCTTGATACTCTGATTGGAAAATATGGAACCATTAAAATCTATCTTTTTACCCTGATCCATATATACATAACCATCGGATACAAAAAGAACTAATTTGGATTTTTTATCAGCATATTTTACATCTCCAGTAAGTTTTACATTTCCGTTTTTTACGAATAATAGGCCTTTACCCTTGACAATACCTTCAAGATTGAGATTTCCTGAAATATATGTAAGCCCGTTGAGAATAATAGGAGAATCTTTTGAGCCATATAATGAGGTATCTTTAGTAATAATTGTAGATGAATATTTTCTTGCATATTCTTCATATCTTTTGTAATTTTCTGCATAGAGTCGGTCTGTGTGCTGAAGGGGATAATATGTATAAGTTGAATATCTTGTATATTTATCATTTATCTTTCTTGGATATTGTCTCTCTAAAATATATGGCGCAAGGCGATAATAAAATTTCTTGACATTCCCTTCATAGCGGGTATATTTTGCCATATAAACATCATGGAGCCTGCTATTGGAACCTGGATATCCTACTTCAGGTCTTTGGAAATATGGGTTCAGAACAAAATAGTGTATGATATCGTCAACCGCAAAAAATGGAAGATATACATCAAGTTCGCCATTTGTACGAATATATCCCCAGGGAGATAGGCTCATAATGAGTTCTTCGGCAGCTTGTCTTTGCGGGAGGTCATTATTTACCATTACAAAACTTTTGATGATTTGTACCATTTGAAGAAGATCCAATCCGCTTGTCTTGTCTAAAAGACTTCCTGTTTGTGAAGTAAGTTGAGTCAGGAGTTTAGAAAATTTCTTATAAAGACCACCACTGAACTGCCAATTGCTAAGTTTGAATTTACCAGCTTTTAATATCTCTTTTCCCTTTCCCTGTATAAAAAGTGTATAAAGAGGAGCACATGGACTTAAATCCATTACCTTTATACCTCTAATGACTTCAAGATTATATTTTCTTCCATTGTATTTTGCTTCGGATAAAATTCTTAGTTCACCCTCCCATCCACCTAATTTTTCGGAGGATTTTCGTGTTTTGGAATTAATTTTGAAAGGTTTAAGTTCTTGAGGGAGTTCTTTATCTGTATCAATACCGCAATTGAAAGGAGTTTCCCTAATATTTTGAATAGTAGCAATGACTTTTACTGTGCTGTTTTTATAAAGGTTGGTCAATGTTATTTCAATATTAAAATCATCTGCTCGGTCTTTTGAGAGTAGATCAAGTTTTTTCTCATTCACTGTATCATCTTCTTTAATAAGGGGCTCATCTGCAAGTTCTGAGATCTTAAGAAGCATTTTTTTCACGCCTGCATCTGCAAGATATGAGGCAACCATCCTGTCTCTATTAAGTATTCCTTGTTTTCTCCCTGAACTCACCATAAAAGTAAAAGTCATACCGAATGTAAGTAAAAGACTTAGGATAATCAATACTGCAAGATAGACAGAGCCATAACTCTTATTTTTGTATTTCATATAAAAATTATATCAAAAATATTAAAACATACAAGGAAATTAGGGGTCAGAATTAGGGGTCAGGTCTTGAATTTATCATATACTCTTTATTTTTGTGAAGCCGTATAGAATGGGAATTTTAGATTTTCAATATTCTTAAACTAATAATTTTTAGACTAATTTATTAATATTTTTTAATATTAAAGGCGTGAATTTATAAAGCAATCAACTAAAAAATGCATGATAATGTAGAAATTAATGATTGATAAATTCAAGACCTGACCCCACTTGCTTTATTTTAAAAGTTTTTCAACAGTCTATTAAAAGATACTGAGTGTACTTAGTACGAATGCAGCACTTTTCTGAACTAGCTCATTTGTTGTATTAAGCATATTTTTTAGAGTTTGCATTGCATTAAGTATTCCCATCTTCCAGAGTATTGATGCAGCAGCTGCTTTTACCCTATGATTATCATCTCTCAGATATGGGAGTATAAGATTCACAAGATAACTATTATCCCTATATTTGCCTAAGGATTCAATTGTATTTGCTCTTACTCTCGAATCAAGATCATCAAGGAGTTTAATAAGAATGTTGAGTGAATTTGGTGTAATAAGTACACCTAATGCTCTTGCTAGGTTTGCTTTTGAAATTGAATCCAATTTTTCTAGTGGATAATGCATTATTACTTCTACAGCTTCGTTTTTAGATTTATAAAGTGTATTTGTTAGTGCATTAAGCACAGAAATACTTTTTTCTTCAAAAAATCTTTCCACCAAAAAATTAATAAGTTCATTAGTATGGCTATATTCTCCAAGACTTTTGGCCGCGGTCATTCTTATGTCGATATCAAGGTCTGTAAGTGCAGCTTTGAGAGTTGGTATAAATATCATCTCATGTATTTTACCCATAGTATTAAGAAAAGGTATTTTGTCTTTTGTAATCGTGATATTATGATAATCTGTAAGAAGAGAGGTTGGTATAGTCTTTATCCCTGATTTATAAAGTGTATAGTATGCAGCATTTCTAATTCTTGCATTTTCAGATAATAGAAAAGGAGTAATAATATTATCTATTTTCTTCTGTGGAAAGAGAGAAAGTGCTTCTATAACACTTACTTTAACATGAACATCAGGCTCATTCAAACCATGATGAATAACAGGAAATACTTTTGGTTCCATTGAATTTGCAAGTGCTTTATAAAGATTTGCTCTAATCTTCGGGATGGTCTCTATTTCAAGCTGTTTTACAATATAAGGGACTATGACAGAAGCTATATTTTTTTTAAAGAATTCTGTTAATAATGATCTAATTTCTTCATTACTATCATTCAAATATCTGCTTATTTCTATAAGTTCTTCGGGGTCTTCTATTCTTAATTCTGAAATTTTTCTTGCAGCAAAAATTCTTATACTTGGATCTTTTTCTCCCATCATTTGGATTATTTCTTTAGTATTCATTTTGTTCCTCCCTTTACAACAAGTGAAAACTCTTCACTGTTGTGTATATTCTTTATTTTTATATTTTTTAAAGAGATCGATGATACAATATAATCGGAATTATCTATTAGTTCTCCTAATCTCTTAAAATATATTTTCCCCTTGTTTTTTATTATGGCCACTTTAGAATTATTCAACCAGTAATACCCTTTATAATAAAAAGGTAAGTCAGCGGGCCCTTTTTTTGACTCTTCATCATATGAAGTGTAAAAGGGCTTAAAAATATTCTTATGTTTAAAATTCTTATCGAATTTTAAAGGCATTACAGAAGAGGGGGCTATAGAAGGCGTTGAATTACTATCATTTTTTCTTGATGCAATTATTTTTTTATTAATCGCAACTTTTTTGGCTGTATATTTTTTTTGTTTTTCAATATGTTCCCTTATCTTAGCTGGATTACCAACATAAAAGTGTCCGCCTTCCTCCACAATATCCTCTTTCTGTGAACCTTTTACCATTTTTTTCAACATAGTTTCACTATTTTTTTTAATTTCTTTTAGAGAGGGCTGAAATTTTGAATAATTAATCCATATCAATATTGAGACTATAATCAATGCAATTACAATAAGCCAATGTTTTTTTAAAAAATCCATTTTTAAACCCTTTCTTTTCTTAAATAAAGCATTATATCTAAATTTACCTCTATAACTCCCGTTTTAATATCTATGTCGTTTAGAGAAAAATTCGTTGTATTTAGAAGATATGGGAGGCTTTCTATTTCTCCTATCATATTTACTAAATTTGTAAATGTACCTGTTGCTGCAATTTTAAATCCAGCAATCTCATAATCAACGGGGGCATTGTCTCCAGTATATTGCTCCATACTTTTAATAAGAACTCTGTTTTCAGATGATATAATCTGTAGTTTGCTGAGCAATTCTCCAAATTCTTTTTTTGTAAGAAGGTTTTTCTTAAGAGTATCAAGCTTGTTTTCAAGTTCTTCTTTTTGTTTTGCCATTTTTATGGCATCATCTTTTAATGTTTTTATCTCATTCTTTGAAGAAATTATCTTCTGCTTTAATGTATTGGCTTTTTTAATTATTTTTAAGGTCTCAGTACGCTTTGCTCTAAATTCATGAAATATCAATGCATTACCAAGTAATATCGCAATTATACCAGTATATATTATTATAACCTGTAGAAGAGATTTCATTCTTATACTCATTATTTACCCCAGGAATTTACATGTTATTTCAAAGGAATATATATTTTTATTATAGTTTTCTGGTTTAAATTGTTTGCTATTTACTATTACTACATCTTCAAAATATTTATTTGTGAGAAGATTTTCTGTAAATTTTATTATATCTTCGAGTTTTGCTGCTTTACCAGTGACAGTGAAAGCTCTAATATTTTCTTTTGAAAAAGAAAGCGAGTCAAGGCTTGTATTGTTTGGTAATGTTTTTTCAAGCTGAATAAAAAGTGTATACCATGATAGCTTTTGAAGAGAAAGTCTATGTTTCAAACTATTTGTTTCTCTTATAAGTTTGGTTACACTATTTTTTTTTGCTTGGAGAATATTTTTTTGTGATATTAGAGATTGATATTCCTTTGTAAAATTCGATAAAGATTTCGAAGCCAAATTATAGGAATTACCAGCCTTATAGGTTTGAAAAGAGTAGTGTACAACTGTAAAAAGAAGGAGAAAAAGGAAAATGAAAGGTGAAGGAGCATAATAGCTCACTTTCTTTCTCTCAAAAGGTTGCAGATCAAGATTAAGTCTCATAACAATATAATTATCGGTAGGAATAGATATAAAATAAATATTATATGGTAAAGTGGTATTGAGTATAGGAAAAAGGAGAAAACTCCGACGACAAAACTGATAATGTTTTTTAAGTCCTACACAAAAACTGTATATTTATAGAAAATGTGGTCCCGTTCACACATTACTGCAAGCCCCATTGGTTTAGCAGTTACTATAGCAACCAAACAGGGGCTTTACTT
>Ga0114934_10003157_pt1 | contig 10336 bp, 6 predicted proteins | sample 4SBtaG_2_FD_99695 | JGI IMG/M metagenome (GOLD analysis project Ga0114934, IMG submission 99695) | Deep subsurface microbial communities from Kolumbo volcano to uncover new lineages of life (NeLLi) - 4SBTROV10_white metaG | ecosystem: Environmental > Aquatic > Marine > Volcanic ...
AACAACAGAGTGCACTTGCAATGACTTCGGAAATGGAAGCTGTTGAACAAAAAGAGAAAGTTGAAAAGGATAGATTGGCTCTTGAACAAGATGTTGAAAAATTTTTAAATGAAATGAATAAATTTTCCGAAGGCGATTTAACAGTTCAAGTAGATTCAAAAAATGAAAATCCAGTTATTAAAAAATTATTCGACGGCTTTAATAAAACCGTAAAAAATATTAAAACAATTATTCTTGATGTTACGGGGGCAACGGAAGCAACCGCAAGTGCCAGCACGCAAATATCATCAAGTACGGAAGAAATGGCAGCCGGTGCCGCCGAACAAAGTTCCCAAACTGCTGATGTTGCCGCTGCAATTGAAGAAATGACTCGTACTATTATGGAAACAACTCAAAACGCAAGTAATGCAGCCGAGTATGCTAATGAGGCTTGGCAAAAAGCTAAAAACGGTGCAGATAAAATTGTTGAAAGTAAAAGAGGAATGGAAGGAATTGTAAGTTCAACAAAAGAAGTTGGTGCTTCCATTAATGAATTGGTAAGCAAAACAGATAAAATAGGTGAAATGGCAAAAGCAATTGATGAAATTGCCGACCAGACAAATTTACTTGCACTAAACGCAGCAATTGAAGCTGCCCGTGCCGGTGAACAAGGACGCGGTTTTGCCGTTGTTGCCGATGAAGTTAGAAAACTTGCCGAAAGAACCACAAATACGACGAAAGAAATTGCTGAAATTCTAAAGGCTATTGAACTTGATGCAAAGCAGGCAAGCACCTCAATGGAAACTGCTGATAATGTTGTAAATTATGGAATGCAGCTAACTGAGCAAGTTGCTAATGCTTTAAGTGAGATATTAGAAGCTGCAGAAAAAGCACAAGATGAAATAAGACAACTCGCAAGTGCCAGCGAAGAAGAATCAGCAACAGCCGAAGAAGTTAGTAAAAATATTGCAGCAATTAATAATGTAGCACAAGAAACTTCCTCAGGAATACAGCAAGTTGCTCAAGCTACAGAAGACTTAAACAGATTAACGGAAAATTTGCTTGAACTTACTTCACATTTTAAAAGTAATAGTGTAAACAACAACGAAGATATTTTAAATGAAAATTTACTAAATTAAAAATTAAATTAAGGAGAAATAAAATGAGTACAGCTCAAGAACAATCCGCCGCAGGCGAAGCAAACTTAGATGATATCCTTCAGCTCGTAAGTTTTAAGATAGGGAATGAAGAGTTTGGAGTCGATATACTTAAAGTACAAGAAATTAATAGAATGATGGAAATTACTACCGTGCCAAATGCCCCGGAATTTGTTGACGGTGTCGTAAATCTACGCGGTCGTATTATCCCCGTTATCGATTTACGCACAAGGCTAAATATGCCGAGAAACGAACACGACCACAATACGCGAATTATTGTTGTTGAACTTTCCGGTAAAACTGTCGGCTTTATTGTTGATGAAGTAAGCGAAGTACTTAGAATCCCTCGCAGCATTACCGAACCGCCACCGGAAATGGTTGCAGGTATTAATGCCGAATATATTACAGCAGTAGGTAAGCTTGAAGACAGGTTGCTAATTCTTCTGGACCTTGAAAAAGTTTTGACAGAAGAAGAAACACAAAGTTTGGATGCATCGAATTAACATTACGTAGTAAAATCGGATTAAATTAAGCAGATTTTATTATTTGTAATTATATATTTTATAATTTTGTATTTTACTTTTTAGGCGAATGGTTTTATGTCAAATATTTCAAAAATGAGAGACATTGCTGACTCTTTAACTGCGGAGGGGAATTACGATAAAGCATTTGTAATTTATGATGAAATCAATAGTCAAATTTGGAGAACAATCGGCTCTGTTCAACAAGGTATTACTGATTTTTCGCGAGGATATTTAAATCAAAATGTTATGCTCGGCATTGAATTTAGAAACATGTACTCTTACAAAGCAATTAGTTCGGTATTTATTAAACAATTTCATTTGGATATTGATCAAACACAAAACGAATTTATGTTTTCTCTTTATGGACACTTAAATTGTTTAGTACACTCAAAATTGCTTTCTCAAAATATTTCAACACTTTCGGTTTTAAACGAATTTTTAACCCTTGCCACCTTGATTAATAGTCCAACAAATGATAATTGGGCAGCGGAAATTCTAAAGTATTCCACACCAATTGTAGATGGCGGGAAATTGGTTAAGTTGAGAACAAATCTGCAAACCGATAGACTTACGAAGAAGTTAGTTGAACTAGCACGCAAGTTAAAAAATACGGATTGGAGTCATACAAATATTTTGCTTTTGGATTATCTTGGTTCGGTTGGGGAAAGAAATTCAGCTTTTTATTCAACAATTAGAGATATTGGCGGAAACAGAAAAACAAGTGCTAATAAAAAGAAACGAACTTATCGCTCGTACACAAAATATGAAAAATATGAAAGATACGAACGTTATGAATACAAAGAAGAAGAGTCGGAAAAAGAATTCGACCATAAGAATGCAACTGACAAAGAAAAACTAAAGTACTATGGTAATATACTTGGTTTAACCGGCGTTCTTTCAAAATCACAAATTAAACAAAAATATCTCAGTTTAATTGCCCAATATCATCCCGACAAAGTGAACTCACTCGGCAAAGAATTAATTGAACTTGCCGAAAAAAAAACAAAAGAAATCAATTTGGCTTTTGAATGGCTGAAAAACAGATATAATATTTAATTGTTTGTAGTAAACTGCAGAATAAAAACTCATACCATTTTTAAAAACTATATTTGTAATAATTTAGTTGGGAATCACAAGAAATGGTAGCCGAGCCGGATCTTTCCGGTATCTCGTGAATTGTCTGAGATACCGAAAAATCCGGCGGTTACCGAACTGTTTAACTACTGATATCAAGTAACGCCCAAACGTTGCAGCAATGCTGTTTGCCGATAGTCATAAACGACTGTTTCTACGTGATTATTCAATATGAGAAATTCATATTATTTACAAAATCTCTAATCTTTAATAACAATCGTTCCCGGGTTTATACCGCAATCAAATCTTGACAATTCGCTTCCTCTTAGGTCATATACTACAACTTCACCATTTTGCTGAAAATCTTTTGGATTGCCAAGATATAATTTCTGCTTAGATTGGTCATAAGCTATTGAATAAATTGTTGAGAAAATAGGATTTACTTCACTGCTCTTAATAAATGTGGAATCTGTAATACTTAAATTATTTGAATTTAATCTTACTATACCCGAACTATTTATAACTAGTATTGAATTATCAACGACTGCCGCATCACCTGGATTCCCCGGCAAGTCCATAGATTTTGTTACTGTTAAAGTTGACGGATCAATTTTAAAAATTCCACCGGTGTAGCTGCCGGAATAACTCCCCGTTGAAATCACATAAATTTCACCATTATTTTCAATTACCGAATTTGGATTAATTCCTACGGTAAGTGTTTTAACAACGGAAGATTGTGTTGCATCAATAATACTGACAGTACTATCGGCGCCCCAACCAGAATTTGCCACAAAAAGATATTTCCCATTATTTACGATTCCTTCGGGTTTTGTACCAACCGTAATCAAACTAGTAACGGTCATTTTAGAAGGATTAAATTTAACCACACCGTCACCATTGCTGTTCCACACAGTAACAAATCCCATAGTTGAATCAACAATGCTGATTTCACGCGGTTCTCCGTATGTTGATAAATCAATCATTCCCAGACTTTTGAAAGAATTAACATCAATTATTTCAATCTTAAACGATTGGTCAACAGCAATATAGCCTTTATTCCCAAGTATTTTCATATCATTTGCAGTATCACCTAATTTAGCATTACTATTAGCAGCAGCATAAACATTTTGGGTAACTTTATTGTCTTTTATTGAATAATATGAAATTGAAGAATTATTCTGACTAAACAAACCTTCGCTAACTACGATTACGCCGGAACTTTGCGGTAATGCCGGCGGATCAATTATTGGATCAACACTTTTATTACAGCTACTTAAAGCAAAAATAGAAATTACAAAAATTGTTAGAATAGATTTTTTCATTAGAACCTCACTTGATAATTTATTGAATATGAATTTAACGGCATTGGATAAGATTGAATAACAAAGTAGCTAGTATTCAAGATATTATATGCATTTATTGTAAAAAGTTGTGTAGTTTTAAAGAGCCTAAATTTATAACCGACTGATGCATCAAGCAGAAAATATGGTTTTAATTTATTTTGCGCACTGTTATCAGCAGTGAAATAACTTTTACCAACGTAAGAAGTATTTATTGCCATATTAAAATTATTGTAATTGAAATACATATTAAAATTCCAACGGTTTTTCGGTGTGTAGATTAATTGTTTATTGTAAGAGTTATCTGTTGAAGAAGTAAACGAAAGATTACGTGCATCAATGTAGGAATAAATTAATTCAGCATTTATGAAATTTTTAAAAACTTTTTGTTTAAGAATTAACTCAAATCCTTCGGATTTCACTTTTTTAATATTATGAGGCACTTGCAAAGCCAAACGTGTAGGCACCCAAATAATCTTATCTTTACCCCAAATTGAAAAATAGTTTAATTGAATGTTTGTACTACTTAAATTATTTAATTTGAAATCAATTCCTATATTTAGTTCTTTGTACTTTTCACCTTGCAGATTATTACTGCTAAACAGACTTGAGTAGTAAGCTTCGTTAAAAGAAGGGTGTCTGTAATTATCGGCAAAAGAAATAATGAATTTTGAATTTTTCCAAAATTCAGGAATAATTTCGGAACTGAGCCGATATGAGAAATAATTGTTTTTCTGCTGTTTAATAAAGTGGTCGTTAATTATTTGATACGACAGCTCAGTATTTAATCTCAAATTGCCCAAGCCATATACTTTGTAATCGGAAATGAAATCAACTGAGAATCTATGTGTTTGTCTTTTGGTAAAATTGGAAACGAGTTGCCCCTGCAAGACTGCTGTTAAGCTATCAACTTGTCCATATTCAAAATTATAATTTACAATCGTTCTAATATTTCCAAAATAAAATTGGAGTTTATTTCTAATACCAATATCATCAAATGTGGAACTTTGGCTTTTTCTATCAAGCAACACTTGATTAGCATTATCAATCAATTTTAAGTATTGTTTGTGATAACCGATATTAGAAAAAAACAATATTCCTTTCCCAAATGAATAATCAATATTTAATATTGACAATAGTGAATTTGTTAAACTTGAAGCTTTGCTTGAATTAAAATTGTTAGTAACCACAAAACCGGGCAAGCCGTTCAACAAATGTGAATAATGTGTATAAAATTTGAGTATAACATTACGTTCTTTCCATTGAATATCGCCACTAATAAACGACTTTGAAAAATCAACATTTTCTCTTTTTAATCTTTTCCCTTCAAAGATATATTTGAAATTGTTTGGGGAAAAAGTTCTGTTAATATTTAAACTATACGATAATTTATTTTGGGAAATTTTAAGAGAAGAAAAATATTCTTGTGTTTTGTACGAGTTAAACTTTGCTCCAAAAGTAAATAAATTTTCAGATTTATCATTCCCTGAAAACAATTTAACCGTTCCGCCCGAAGATTGAATATCTGAATCCGAATTTTTAGAATAAACAATTTTATTAATAAATTTAGAGTCCACCTCTGCAAAATTAAACGTCCCGGTACGTAAGTCATTTACTCGTACTTCATTAAAAAGTACAATCGTGTTTTCACTGCTCAGTCCGCGTGATGAAACTGTTTTTAAGCCTGAATAACCACCGTAATCCTTTACAATAAGCGTTGTATTCTTTTTCAGTAATTCTCCAATTCCGGAATACTGCGAAGCATTATGTTCATTCAAATTCACCGTTTCATTTTCAATAGCTGTATTTCTGTTTCCCGAAGCAGCAACAATATTTACTGTTTTTGTAGAAATATTTTTCTTTTGTAATTTTATAATTTTTTCTTCTACAACTTCATTGTAAGGCAGTTTTTTTCTTTTGTAAAGAATATGCCGGAAGGTAAGAGAATCTTTAAAATTAAAATTTTTAAGTAAAAACAATCCTTTAATATCCGAATAAGTGCTTGCCGAATGTGAAAAAACCAAAACATTCCGAACCGGTTTCAAAGTATTAGCATCAATTATGCGTATTTTCTTCTGCGGATAAATCACACCCGAAAACAACAAATACAAAAATACTATTTTACGTTGAACTCTCATTTCCTAGTCTCAATTGAAAAAGAGTTCATCAAATTAAATTATACGTGATTATCAACGTACATATTAATTTAATCGAAAATTTTCTAAAAGAGGGCAGCAAATATTTTGCTGATATTTTTGTTAACCTATCCTCTCCCACGAAGGTTGATTAAATTGATACTTACGGCAGGTCTCCTGACTTAGGACTGCAACTAACGCCTTCCCGTTTTGTAACAACAAAACAGTGGCAAATGTTAGCGCATTAACATCCATCACAGTTGCGGGGCAGTACCGGATTTTTACCGGTTTCCCTATTAAGTTAAACACCGTAAATAAAATTTGAATGAACTGTTATAAAACTAATAAACTAAATTGTTACTTTCAAAAGTCAATTATTTATAAATTATACTATTTTTGACCGTTTATATTTAAATTATTTTATTGAGTTATATAAGTGATTACATTAATTCGCTCACAGAGTCCCGTGGACAAAACTCTGTGAGCGAGTGAATAAATGTACATCAAAGCCTATTTTGTGAATATATCAAATGTAAATATAGTATTGACAACTAAATCTTTGTTCGTCAAGGTCGAATGTTCCATTTTTTTCAAAGAAATTAAAATTTATTCGTCAAAGCCGAATTTTTACTTTTTTTACAAAGTTTACACATTTTTTGAACAACGAATATCGATTAACGATTTTAGATTTCAGATTTTTTTATTTCTTAAATCAAAAATCGTTAATCCTTGTTCTTAAATCATTTTTTTTATTGCAGCTTGTTGCGCTATGTATATAACTCAATTATTTTATGCTTTCAACTTTTTCAACAAACTTCAGACCGTTCTTCTTAAGTTCTCTAAGCACCGGTTTGTAAATATCCGGATGGGTTGGAATTCGACATCCTCGTATTTTTAATTTGCCGGTAAGAATTAACTTTGCCGCTATAGCAGCAGGCATTCCTACTGTTTTGGCAATTGCAGTAAAACCGTCTCCGTATTCAATAAAAGTAGTGGTTCTTATTTCTTTCTTTTTAATTTCAGGATAATATGCATTTATTTTATGAACTAAAATTACCATATCCCTTGCTCCTTCAGGTAAAGGCATCTTTTCCCGTAGAATTTTTTCTAATACTTGAGCAGCAGTTTTTGGACCTTTTCCAATCTTTTCATCAGAAAATAATCCCAACCAACTCATATTTCTTATTATTGTCCCCGTTGGGCTGATATTTAAATAATTAGCAACTCGCTTTTCAATATTTGCTCCGGAGGCAAGCAAAGGCAAAAACATTTCTGTAAACTCGGCATAAGTTTTTGAAGCTAATTTATGGATAGGCATTTTTTCGTTTGGGATACCGAGTCGAACAATCTGGTGCCAAGTTTCACTCCATCCCGGATATCTTAAAGTACCGCGAATCATTGTTTTAACTTTGTGCAGTTTGAACAAATCCTGATAGACAAGTGAATCTCTGTTAGGGTAAGCCTCAAGCGGACCAACGCCGGCAACATTCACCGTCCAAGTTCTTCTAAAGACCTGATTATGGGAAAGTACTTTTATCTTGTTGTCTTCCATGTACTGAGCTCCGCTTTCACCGGCCATAACAACATTTCTGGCATTCCACGTTATGCAATAATTCAGAGGATTTGATTTAACCTCCGGGGCAGGAATACCGGAGCCATAGGCGATAAAACTGTTAATAATTCCGCCTTTTTTCTTTACATTATCAATTATCGACATAGCCGACATATGATCTATACCAGGGTCCAATCCCATTTCATTTAATATTAAAACATCATCTAATAAAGCATCTTGGTGCAAATCAGCTACTTGAGGATTAGTATAAGAAGCACTAATACAATGAGTTTTATTTTCCAAACAATCAAGAGCAACAAGATATTGGAATACCGGAGCCAGCATATTAATAACAATATCAGCTTTTGAAATTAATTTTTTTCTTAAGTGCGAATCGTTTATATCAAATTGAATAGCTTCGCCTCGAACGTTACCATTAACCCTGGACTTTGCCAATTCAAGATTCATATCACAGACAGTAACTTGCCAATCATACGCTTCTGCATTTTCTAGCATATAATGAATTAAATAGGGTGAACTTTGACCTGCTCCAAAGATTACAACATTTTTCATTTTTTACCTAAACATTAATTTTTAAAATAACCTGATTGACAAATTAAATCGCTACGAAATTATTATGTTAATCATAAAATTTTGTTAAAAACGTACTAATTTTTTCAAATTGTAACAAATAAAAATATGTATGAACAAACAAAAATAATATTGGAATTTATTAAAAAAATTAACTAATAAGCTGAAGGTAATGTCGATATCTATCCAATATTTCTTTTACATAATTTACGGTTTCAATTCCTCGAGCATAACCATTACGAACCACCGGATCGGTATAATATTTTTTCTTGGATTTCAGCAACAAATATTTTTCAACATTCCCAAACCAAATATTCGGATTTGCACCATATTTTTTTGCAAGTCTGCGTGCATCCTCAATATGTCCAAGTCCAATATTATATGAAGCAAGAACAAATTTTATTCTCTCGCTTGAATCTGGAATAGATTTACGCCAATATTTATCCAACCATTTCAAATGCTGAAACCCGGCTTCCAAATTTGTTCGTGGTATTTCAAGTTTATAAATATTGTAACCCTTTGCTGTCTGGGGCATCACTTGCATTAGCCCTATTGCACCAACCCACGATTTTGCGTCAGGGTTAAACTGGGATTCCTGAAAAATTAATGATGCCAATAAACGCCAGTCCCAATGGAGACTGTCAGCAAATAACTTAATGTATTTGTCATATTTGGAAATTTTTCCGCTTTCGTACGAAAGATATTTACTTTTTAATCTTCTGCGATATGCTGTTCTATTTTTGAAATATTTGTTATAAATAACATAAAATTCCGGTTTCTTTTTAATATTGCTTAACCAATTATTTACGGCTATTAAAAGTTTCGGTGAACTTTTTCTAAATGCCCAAGCTATTTTTTGAGAAAATGACAACTCTGTTCTTACATCGATGTTCGGATAAAAAGCTTGATTAAGACGTGCAACATTTTGATCAGCTACGGTATAATCAATTTTACCGTCAGCAACCATTTTAATTAAATCATCAACTGTCAAATCAGGAGCGGCAATTTTAATATTAATTCCGCCGCCAATTTCTTCTGAAAGATTTTTTAATCGTTGTACATACGAGGAAGCACTTCTAACAACAATAGTTTTGCCCTCCAATTTTAGAGGGTTACGAATTAATTTATTATCAATTTGGTCTCGTGTGAGTTTTCTCCAATTTTTCGGCATCCTCTGAACCAAGACCTGCTTTGTTGTATTCAAAGCCTGACAGAACGCATATTTATCATTTCTCCTTTTTGTAACAGTCAAATTATAAGCAATTAAATCACCTTTACCTTTATCAAGCATATCAAACATTTTGTTCATATCCTTAACTACTTTAATTTTTAATTTTAAGTTAAGGTCTTTGGTAAGCCGTTTTAATAACTCATATTCAAAACCGAGAAGCTGTCCCTTGTAAATAAAATAGCTGTAAGGATTATATCCTGTAATAGCAATTAGTTCCCCGCGGTTTTTAATTTGCTGAAGATCGATAGCAGCTTGCTTTTCTACAGAAGCTTCCTTACACGAAATTAGAAGCAGTAAAGAAAAAAGCAAAACGATTTTTGTGATTTTTTTCATTCAGCTATATTGTTCTATTCATTAAATTATAACACACAGTCATGCTTTCCGTCTGTAGCCTAATTCGCCACAGAGGTCAGCATCTCGTTTAATAATCATAGATTCTGGCCGCCGCAGCGGACGTGTAACTGTCTTAATAGTATTATCGCGTATTATGCGCTTTTATTAAACAAATTCTTTTTTTCTTAATCTTAGTTTTGGCTTATTTAATTTATTGATAGACTCTTTTATCTTGTCCCTTGTTTCAGTTTGAAGATATGTTGGAATCAATGTGTTTAAGTTTATCCCTAAAATTCTATGGATTATCACTAAATCTTTTAATGTAAATTGAGAAACCCCATTCATTAATTCACTCATATATGACTTCGGATGTTCCAGGATTATCCCTAAATCCTGTTGGGTCATATCGAATTGTTTTAA
>Ga0114934_10003159_pt1 | contig 10334 bp, 9 predicted proteins | sample 4SBtaG_2_FD_99695 | JGI IMG/M metagenome (GOLD analysis project Ga0114934, IMG submission 99695) | Deep subsurface microbial communities from Kolumbo volcano to uncover new lineages of life (NeLLi) - 4SBTROV10_white metaG | ecosystem: Environmental > Aquatic > Marine > Volcanic ...
ATATGTCAGAAATATCTATTGTTAGTTCTGTTTCAACTATACTGTCATTTCCTTGTATATTTGTCAATGTATCTATATATGTTCCATTTGAATTTTGATATGAATTTTGAAGAAAAATACTATCTCCTTCACATATAGTGGTATCTACTAAGGTGTGATTATTTATATCAATTAATATTTGAGATGGTAACCCAAACATACTTTGTTTACCTGATAAATAAAATCCATCAGAAACAAAATCACATGAAACGCCTTGTATACTTGGATTATTAATTACTCCTAAATATAATTTTTCTTTTCTAGCTAAATAAATCTTTCCATCTGGAGCTATTTGAAGTGAACCTACTGTATAATCGGTAGTCGTTCCAATCAATGTTTGAGTTGATGTAATATTTGTTGCCAAAATATCGTATTGAAATATTTCAGATCCACTTGTTGTTCCATTATATCTTGAATAATATAAATATCGTCCAGTCCTGTCAAATTCAAGTCCGTATTCATTATGAGTAATACCTGTGATTGTTTTTTCGTTACTAAAAATTCCTGTCGAAACGTCAAAATCGAAGATTTGAATGTGCTGTGTATTTCTATTAATAATTCCAAGTTTATTACCTTTAGTGCTAAATTTCATTTGACCAACAGCATATCCTCCTGTACCTGTAAAAACATCACCAATAGCAGTTATTATAGGCGGTTGAATCCCTGCTGATGTAATTAAATAAGCATAAAACTCATCAGAATTCCATTTGTGTGCAATAACCTATACATCAGAACCATTTTGGTGCATTGTTGCTGTAATCATCTCTGTTGTTGGTGAAACCAATGGAATATTCTTTGTTATTACTTCACCTAACCCCATTTGCAGACTCATATCGACAACTGAATATTGTAATCCATTTGAATTACCTTCATAATCGATAGTGAAAACATATGCTTGGTAATTTTGAGCAGGACTTGGTAGTATCATTCCAGATTGTGAAGCAGAATAAGAACCATTTAAACCTGTCCCATTTGCCATAATATTATGGTTTTTATTCCAAATAGTTTCACCATTTGTATACATTACAAGACTACCATTTTCATCACTCAGTGTTGCACAACCTTCAACAGCTGACATACTCCCATTTGTAATAGCAGTTGGTGTTCCACTGTTAAGATCTATTCCTGCTTCATTCCCAAAATACCAAATATTGTTTTTTTCATTTTGAGAAAATACAATATTTGAGAATAATACTAAGTAAATTAATAAGTATTTCATTGTTATTTTTTTTCAAATATAAATATTTTTTTGTTTTGCTAATTAAGCCTAACTATTTTTATAAATAAACCTTTCATTATATAAAAGTATATATATACAATAAAATTTAGGTGTGTATGAATACTTTTTTGCAAATCGGTTATATTAGATGGGTTCTAAAAATTCATTTTTCCATTTTGATAAAAAAAACTGTAGAACCCGTTAACAATTTTCCTAAATCATTACAAAAATAGTTTTTTTTCGATAAATTGTAAGTCACAACTGAAGTTCATCAAATTTTCTCAAAAAAAACACAAGTATTTACTTGATTTACAATCAAATAAAACACTAATCCGCTAACAAATTTTATTTGCGGTTTAGTAAAGAAATTATAAGCAAGTCGGTAAACATTTACTAAACCATGCTATCAAAATATTTACATATACTTGACAGCCGTTTAGTATTACATCCTAACGCTCATTCATGAAACTTTTAATGCTTTTTATGAATAATCCGGGTTAATATTCCTTTGGTTTCACTTCGCCCAAAACAACACGCAAACCGTTTAATGCCAATGCACGCATTTCATCTTCGCCCGGATATACATGGATTGGGGCAATACGATAAACACGCTCCATTAGCAAGTTAACAAACAACTTGCTATGTGCAATACCTCCGGTAATCAGTATGGCATCGACATTGCCTTTAAGAACAGGACACATAGCCCCTATTTCTTTGGCTACTTGATAGGCCATGGCTTCAAAATAAAATTTGGCTTCCTTGTCACCTTCATGGATTCTTTTTTCTACCTCATAAGCGCTATTCGTACCGAGATAAGCAACAAGCCCCCCCTCGCCTTTAATCATTCGTTTCAATTTGGCTTTTGTGTATGCGCCACTAAAACAAGCTTCAACCAATTGACCAACAGGAAGCGTACCACTCCTTTCAGGTGAAAAAGGACCGTCACCATCTAACCCTTGATTGACATCTATAACCCGTCCTTTTTGGTGCGCACCTACTGTAATGCCACCCCCTAAATGCACAACAATCAGATTTAATTCTTCGTAGTCTCGCATAATGGATTTGGCATAATCTCTAGCGACTGCTTTTTGATTCAATGCATGAAAAATAGACACACGCCTAAATGCCGGATGACCGGAAACCCTCGCGATAGGCTCTAATTCGTCAACGACTACCGGATCTGCAATATAGGCTTTAGCATTAGGCAAGGTTTGAGAAAAACCATAAGCAATTAGTCCGCCGAGATTACTGGCATGTTCACCAAAAGGACTATTTTGTAAATCATAAAGCATTTTCTCGTTAACCTCATAAACCCCGGATTCAATAGGACGAAGCAACCCGCCACGACCTACAACAACACGAATTAATTCCAAGTTTATTTTGGCAGATTTCAGTTCCTCACAAATAATATCTTTCCGGTATTGATATTGTTCGGCATAAGTTTTATACTTTTCTAACTCTTCAGGTGTATGATGAATAGTACGGACTAAAATAGGGGTTGTGTTCTGGAATACAGCAACTTTTGTAGTTGTTGACCCCGGATTGATTGCTAATATTTTAATATTTTCTTCTTGTTCTTTATAGTCTTTGTATTCCATGCTAAATTTAATTATGCTATAATATTTCCTAAGGCTATTGACATTAGTTTACTCCTCTCCGAGTCAGCCCTTGAAGTCAGAACAACAGGAACTTCAGCCCCCATTACAACAGCAGCCGAAACAGCTCCCCCCATAAAATTAAGCGATTTATAAAGCACATTACCAACATTAATATCATGAACTATTAATAAATCAGCATCTCCGACAACCTCCCCTTCTATACCTTTAAGTTTTGCAGCCTCCTTTGATACGGCATTATCAAAGGCCAAAGGTCCCTGAACAATACAGTTTTTGATTTGATGATTTATATTCATTTGGGATAATTTATCGGCATCAATAGTTGCTTGCATCTTAGGATTAACGAATTCTACGGCTGCCAATGCGGCTACCTTCGGATTCTCATAACCTAACTTATGAAACACTTCAACTGCATTTTCAATTATAGCCACTTTTTCGTCCAGCGTTGGGGCAATATTCATTGCTACATCGGAAACCCCCAGTAATTTGTGATAATAAGGACTTTCAAACAAAGACACATGACTCATTAGTGATTGCTTTCGAATACCCTTTTCTTTGTCTAAAACTGCTTTTAATAATGTGCCGGTACCAACTAAACCTTTCATCAAAAAATCTGCTTTTTTTTCCCTGATTAATTGAACAGCTATTTGACAAGCCACAGTAGGATTTTCTTCAGGAATAATTGCTATGTCAGCTATATTAAACCCAATTGATTGGCAAATTTCAATAATCTTTTCACGGTGACCAACCAAAACCGGTTCAATAATCTTTTTTTCATAAGCCGCCTTAATAGCACCTAACACATGGTAGTCTTCTGCTGCTGCAACTGATAGCTTTTTAACACCTTTCTTTTTTGCTGTTTCAAATATTTCTGCTAAATTCGTTATCATTTAATTAATGAACATTTATTTTAATTCAGTGGTTTAGCATTACTAACTATTTCTAAAGTATCTTGTGCAATTACCAACTCTTCATTTGTAGGAACAACCATTACTTTAACCTTAGATTCAGGCAAATTTAATTCAGTTTCCTGACTTAACAACCCTTTATTTTTGGAAAAGTCAAAATCTATTCCCAAATATTCGAAATCACTCATAACCATTTCGCGGATATTATCTGCATTTTCACCAATACCTCCGGTAAAAACAATTATATCCACGCCCCCCATTGCAGCCGCATAAGCACCAATATATTTTTTGATACGATAAGCATACATCTCAAGCGCAATCTGAGCACGCTCATTGCCATTTTCAGCTGCTTCTGTAATTTCACGCATATCAGAAGAAATGCCAGACACACCAAGCATACCACTATGTTTATTAATAAGTGTATTAAGTGTACGAGCACTTATTTCTTCCTTTTTCTTAAGATAAAGCAATACACCGGCATCCAAATCACCTGTGCGGGTACCCATAATCAGTCCTTCGACGGGTGTAAGTCCCATGGAAGTATCAATGGATTTACCGTTTTTGATAGCAGCCATTGAAGCACCATTTCCAAGATGACAAGTAATAATCTTTTGTTTTTCGTAATCAAGATTAAGAATTTCACAAGCCCGTTTTGAGACATAACGATGACTTGTTCCATGAAAGCCATAACGCCGTACAGCATAATTCGTATAAAAGGTATAAGGGATAGCATATAAAAATGCTTTTGGCGACATTGTTTGATGAAATGAAGTATCAAAAACACCTACTTGTGGCACATTGGGCATCAACTCGTTAATAGCATAAATACCTTTTAAATTCGGTGGATTATGAAGCGGTGCCAAATCAATATTTTTTTCCATTTCCTTAATAACTTCAGCGGTAATTGATACACTTGACTTAAATTTTTCGCCACCATGAACTACCCGGTGACCAACCGCATCAATTTCTTTTAAATCCTTAATGGAGCCATGCTTTTCACTAGTAAGCACGCCTAATACATATTCAATACCTAACTGGTGATCATAAATATCTCCTGTTAATTTTACTTTGTCACCATCATTTCGGATATTTCTCAAAAATGATCCTTTTAACCCTATTTTTTCTACAATCCCTTTCGCCAAGACCTCTTGGGAATCCATATTAAAAAATTGATACTTTATGGATGAGCTACCGCAATTTAGAACTAATATTTTCATCTGACTTATTTATTAATTGTAATAATTTAATTTAAACTCTTTGACAATATTTCCTTTAGAATTATACTGGTAAAATCCTTTGCCCGATTTCCTACCGTTAAATTTTGCCCTAACGAGCCGTTTTAGAATCGGTGATGCTTTATAGACCGGTTCGCCAAATTCATTGTACATATTATCTAACCAACGAAGTACTTTATCCAATCCTATTTTATCAGCAATGGCAAAAGGACCCAAAGGAAAGTTTAACCCCATTCGCATCATCTCATCTATATCTTCCATGGTGCCAACCCCTTCCAAATACATCTTACATGCTTCATTAATCATAGTAACCAACAATCTTACACTTATCAATCCCGGCGACTCTTCAACAATAATCATCTTTTTTCCCAGCAACTTGGCAAATATCTTTAATCTCTGCGATGTTTCCTCTGAACAATGAAATCCTTTTACCACCTCAAAAACAGACACATTTGAAATATTTGTAAATATGTGCATACTTACACACCGTTCAGGATGCTCAACTCTGAAGAAAGTTCCGTAATGACAATGGTGGTTGAATTAGTAGCAATTATTGTTTCGGGCGCAACAAAAGATTCTATTTTTTTAAAAATTTCTTTCCTCAATTCGCGACTGTTTTCACGATTCTTGGAACGAACCGCTTCAATTACCAAGTCACACCCTTTTAAATCACTACAATTCGCTGATCCATGAATACGGGAAAGTATAGCCCGCTTGTCGCCTTCAGTCATTCCCCACCTATTAATAATCTTATCAAGATCTTCAGAAAGTTTTTCAAAAGCATATTTTACCTTAGGCTCATCAACTTCAATAAACATAATCTCTAATCCCCTTGATGCAATAGTGATGGCAAGTGTTCTACCAACTTCGCCACAACCAACAATACCAACACGACTAAAAAGTACATTCGGCCTTAAATCAGGGTTTAGTGCATAATTTTCAACAGGCTCAACAACTTCATTCATAATTATTAATTAAAATTATTTATTCTACATTTATTTTATATACCGGCCGCTTGATTAGCGGTGATAGCAATCATATTTTCAATATCACTCACCGAGCACCCCCGTGATAGATCATTAATCGGGGCAGCCATTCCCTGTAAAACAGGACCAATAGCTTCAGCATGTGCCAACCGTTGTACTAATTTGTAGGCAATATTCCCGGCTTGCAAATCAGGAAATACCAACACATTAGCATGTCCCGCAATAGCACTTCCCGGTGCTTTTTTCTGACCAATAGCCTCAATAATAGCTGCATCCGCTTGCATTTCTCCGTCAATTTGAAGACCGGGTGCCATTTGTTGAGCAATTTTTGTAGCATTGACAACTTTATCCACCATCTCGTGTGAGGCACTCCCTTTAGTCGAAAAACTCAACATGGCCACGCGGGGTTCTATATTAACAATGGCTTTTGTGGTATTGGCAGTCGCTACCGCAATTTCAGCCAATTGTTTTTCATCCGGGTCAGGATGAACCGCACAATCGGCAAACACCAAAATGCCGTTTTCACCAAATTCTTTATCTTTGAGAATCATAATGAAAGCCCCGGAAACAACAGAAATACCCGGCAAAGTCTTAACATATTGAAAAGCCGGACGCAACACATTAGCCGTTGCATTCATAGCACCTGCTACTTCGCCGTCGGCATCACCGTTTTTAATCATCAGGGTACCAAGATACAACGGATCTTCAATCAGTTTCATTGCTTCATCCTTGGTAAGTCCTTTTTTCTTTCGAATCTCAACCATTAAATCGGCATAGACTTCTTTTTTAGAATGAGAAACCGGATCTACAATATGTAGCTTCTCAATATTTTTCAGTTTCAACGCTTCGGATTTTTTTAAAATTTCATCCCTGTTTCCGAGTAAATAAATATCGGCAAGTTTTTTTTCAGCGGCAATATCGGCTGCCTGTAAAGTTCTCTCCTCTAAACCTTCAGGAAGCACAATCCGTTTAAAATGCCGCTTGGCATTTTCTTGTATTTTTGATAATAAATCCATAATTTAATTTTTTCTAAAAATAGAATGATTGTTTGAGTTAGAAAATGACATTAATCATACAAAAATACTATTTAAAAACAGATTTTATGTAACATTGTCATCTTATTTTTACAGCATAATGGCAGATTGTGATTTAGACATTTTTTTTGAAAAATTAACTATCTTCTTCAAAGATTTTTCAGGAGACATTTGGACAAAAGAAGGGCATCGTTTAATTTACGGGACCGATGCTTCTATTTATCGTGAAATTCCAAAAGCTGTTTTTTTCCCAAAAGACAAAACAGATCTATTACAGATTATCCGGTTTGCTAATGAAACAAAAACGCCTGTCATCCCTCGCGGTGCCGGCACTTCATTGGCGGGACAGGTCGTAGGCAATGGGATAATCGTTGATGTTTCACGCTATATGACCCAAATACTTGAACTGAATACTACACATAAGTGGGTAAGGGTTCAACCCGGTGTTATCCGTGACAAACTAAATCTGTTTTTAAAACCATACGGTTTATTTTTTGGGCCGGAGACCTCTACTTCAAACCGTGCCACAATTGGTGGCATGCTAGGTAATAACTCTTCGGGTGCAGGCTCATTACACTTTGGAACAACCCGCGAGTCCGTAATCTCGGTAAAAACCCTATTGAGCAATGGCGAAGATGTGGAATTTTCGGCTGCAACACTTGAACAAATAAAAGAAAAAGCTTTATTGCCTACATTGGAAGGAAAAATTTATTCACAATTTCTAAATTTACTTTCCGACGAGACCTTACAACAAGAAATTTCAAATCAATACCCTGCCTCTTCATTACATCGTAGAAATCACGGTTATGCACTGGATATTTTGGCAAATACCGCCCCTTTTTCAGAAAGTGACAAGCCATTTAATATTGCGCAATTTCTAACAGGAAGCGAAGGAACACTGGCATTTATTTACGAAATTAAATTAAGTCTTTTTCCTTTGCCGCCAAAGTATAAAAAACTAATAGTAACCTCATTTGATGACTTAAAACCGGTTTTCCCTGCAAACTTGGAACTACTGTCATTCCATCCCTATGCCATTGAATTAATGGATGACAAGATTTTAAAACTAACAGAGAATAATCCTACTCAGCAAAAAAACAGGCAGTTAATTAAGGGGAACCCCAAAGCCATATTAATTACCGAAATAGCCGACGATGATTTAACCAATTTAGAGGCACAAGCACAAGCAATTATTTCACATCTTAAAAACAAACAATTAGGTAATAATTACACAATATTATCCGGTAATGATATTCCTAAGATATGGGCATTACGAAAAGCGGGTTTGGGCGTTCTATACAATATGAAAGGCGATGCCAAACCAATTGGTTTCATTGAAGATACAGCTGTTCCTCCGGAATACCTTGGCAACTACATACAAGAAGTGGATACTTATTTGCAATCAAAAAATTTGTCGTGTATTTATTATGCCCATATCGGTGCCGGCGAATTGCACTTGCGCCCCGTCCTAAACTTGAAAGATGCACATGATGTTACCTTGATGAAAACCGTTGCATTAGACATCGCCAAAATCGTTAAAAAATACAACGGATCCCTCAGCGGCGAACACGGTGATGGTCGTTTGCGTTCAGAGTTTATTCCGCTAATGCTGGGCGAAAAACTGTATGCTGTTTTTAAAGCAATAAAAAACACTTGGGACAAAGAGCACCTGTTTAATCCGAATAAAATTGTCGATTTCCTGCCAATGGAAAGCGGATTACGATACAGCACTTGGCAACAGGAAATAAATATTCCAACCGTTTTTGATTTCTCAGAAAGCGACGGACTATTGCGTGCGGCCGAGCGATGTAATGGTTCAGGCGATTGCCGACGCTTTCCCGAAGCCGGCGGTGTCATGTGTCCATCGTTCAAAGCGACGGGCAGAGAAGACCATACCACTCGGGCACGAGCCAACATCGTCAGGGAATATTTGACCAAAGAAAAAGACCATTTAACCAAAGGTGCTTTTTACGAAATATGGCAAATGTACAATACCTGCCTGTCGTGTAAGGCTTGTAAATCGGAATGTCCTTCAACGGTAGATATCACAAAAATGAAAGCCGAATTGCTTCAAAGGTCGTATGACAAATTCGGCATACCACTGAAAAACCGTTTGATTGCCAATATCGAAAAAATAAACCATTGGGGCATGATAGCTCCATCACTTTATAATTTTTTTGTTTCCAACAAAATAACAGGCACTTTAATTAAAAAACTATTAGGCTTTTCGACCAAACGGCAATTTCCCCGTCTCTATAAAATAACATTGCGTAAGTGGATAGCCAAAAACTACCAGTCGTATTTTCTGTCCTATTTCCCCAAAGGCAACCCTCTCGGCACCATCAATCTTTTTGTAGATGAGTTTACAAACTATCAAGATGTCCCAATCGGTATTGCTACCATCAAATTGCTGACACGGTTAGGCTACAAATTGGAATTTCCATTCCATCATTCCAGTGGGCGTACTTATTTGTCAAAAGGTTTTTTGCGAAGCGCCAAAACAATTGCCAATGAAAATATCAAATTGTTAAAAGACAAAGTAAACTACTCTACGCCACTTATAGGGATTGAGCCATCCACTATTCTAACTTTTCGTGACGAATACATTGATTTGTCTAACGACAAAAAAACAGCAGAGCACTTAGCCAAAAATTGTTTTACTATCGACGAATTTTTATATGATGCCATGACAAAAGGTCAAATCACGACGGAAGACTTTAAAGACACTAAACTTAAAATTTTGGTTCACACTCATTGCTATCAGAAAGCATTGAGCAATCCTGCCAAAACCATTTCGTTGTTATCGCTACCCAAAGGCACCATCGTAGAAGAAGTAAAATCCGGTTGTTGTGGGATGGCCGGTTCTTTTGGCTATGAAAAAGAACATTATGATTTATCAATGCAAGTTGGGGAATTGGATTTATTTCCGGCTGTACGACAACAAACACCAGATGTTATTATTGCCGCTCCCGGTACCAGTTGCCGCCATCAAATTCACGACGGAACCAACAAAAAAGCAAAACATCCGGTAGAAATTCTCTTGGACTTAGTCAATGATAAATAACTATAAATAGTTAATTTTCAACACCTTGTTAAATATTTTAATGTCTCTCCACTATTCATCGCACTACTTGTTCCGAATTTTCGGAATTCACACAATTCACTTTGTATTTGTATGAATAATGTGGCGTAAACAAAATTTGTCCCGCCTCAGGCGGGACTCTTTTGTTAGCGGTTTAGTTTCGGTTCAACATCTGCTTCAATCTCGGTGGCTACGCACCGATTGAAGGCTATTTA
>Ga0114934_10003160_pt1 | contig 10333 bp, 11 predicted proteins | sample 4SBtaG_2_FD_99695 | JGI IMG/M metagenome (GOLD analysis project Ga0114934, IMG submission 99695) | Deep subsurface microbial communities from Kolumbo volcano to uncover new lineages of life (NeLLi) - 4SBTROV10_white metaG | ecosystem: Environmental > Aquatic > Marine > Volcanic ...
AAAGATTATAAAAAGACCCCCATAAAAGACGCCGACGTAGTAACAATAGATAACAATATTATAGATATAGAAAGCGACTAAATCCCCCCCCTTCTTTTTTGCCGACCCCTCTACCTGTATATATGTATACCCCCCTCTCAAAAAAAAATTCCATATATGGTGCTGCTAAAAAAAATTTTTCTATATATTGACAAGTCCTGAGAAATCACGAACAATGCAATCATATGAAATAATTATGTTGTTTTAGAACAACTATCTCCCCAAAATAAAATCGTTCAAAAAAAATTATTTCATTACTGAAAAGGGAAGGGTGCGTTTTAATTCCATTTTTCGTACCCTTTTTTTAAAACAGACATAATGAGTCAGAATGAGTAAAGAACAATTATCAGATATATTAGCAGAACTAGCATTAGACCCAGTTATGTTTGTTGAAACAATGCTACAGGTAAAACCTGAAAAATGGCAAAGAGAATTTTTACAAAACGTCATGCAGAACCCAAGATGTGCTGTCAAGTCAGGGCATGGCGTAGGTAAGACAGCAGTTTTATCTTGGTTGATATTGTGGTGGGTATTTACACGACACCCTTGTAAGGTTGTCTGCACAGCCAATACTGCCCACCAATTATCAGATGTTCTATGGGCTGAAGCTCAAAAATGGGCAAGACGTTTGCCTGAAAGTTTTTATTCGCAAATGGATATGAAATCCGACAAAATTAATATTGCAGGTTCGACAGACTCGTATGCTGTGGCTCGTGTGTCTCGTAGAGAAAACCCAGAAGCCTTACAAGGTTTCCATTCTGAAAACCTCTTGTTTATTATTGATGAGGCATCAGGGGTAGATGATAAGATATTTGAGGTAGGCGAAGGTTCGCTATCAACACCAGATGCTAAAGTTGTTATGACTGGCAATCCTACTCGTACATCAGGTTATTTTTTTAATGCGTTTCATGCAATGCGTGACCGTTGGACTAAAATGACTGTAAGCTGTGCTGACTCATCACAAGTATCAAAAGAATTTATTGAGGATATGAACATAAAATATGGTTCTGACTCAAACGTATATAGAGTTAGGGTACTTGGCGAGTTTCCAAAAGCAGAAGATGACACTGTTATACCACTTTATATGGTAGAAAGCTCTATAGATAGGGATATTGGCGTTGACCCTTATGAACCTGTTGTTTGGGGTTTAGATGTCGCCAATTTTGGCTCTGACAGAACCGCATTGTGCAAAAGACGTGGTGCTGAGTTAATAGAGCCTGTACGAACATGGCAAGGTAAAGACCTAATGGAAACAGTAGGTATTGTTATGAATGAGTACGAAATATGTAATTATAAGGACAAACCAACGGATATAATGGTAGATAGTATAGGTATTGGTTCTGGAGTAGCGTCAAGGTTATCCGAATTGGAACTACCTGCCAGACCTATACAGGTTTCCGAAAGTCCTGCTCTAAAAACAAAATATATGCGATTACGAGACGAGCTATGGTTTAGAGCAAGAGAATGGTTTGAAGGACGTGATGTACGCATTATGCAAGATGATAAATTAATAGAAGAACTAATAGCTCCTCGTTTTAAATTTACATCAAACGGAAAAATAAAAGTTGAAGCCAAAGATGAGTTTAAAAAAAGATTAGGTGGTCGTAGCTGTGACTTAGCTGATGCCTTTTGCCTAACCTTTGCACAACAAGCCTTTACAGCTTCTGCTCGTGGAGGTCATACACATTGGAATAAACCAATAGATTATAAGGACAGTTCATGGATTACCTAGACGAATTAGAAATAATGTTTGAAGAAGAAAAAGAATACGCTGCTGAAAATCCTGTAACTCATGCTATTTTTGTAGCTATGGTAGAAAATTTACAATCTATTAAAAAAACTGGTATAGATTGGGAAACAATATGTGATATTACATTGGCTTCTGCAGCCTATTGTTTTTTTAAAAGTGGTGGCTCACCAGATGAGTTTGTTGAAAAACTTACAACAGTTAATATTGCACCAGATAATATAGATATAAATTAGGAGGAAAATATGGAAAAAATAAAAGATATTATTGAATATATTCAAGATCATCAATGGGATTACGTTGATGCTGCATTAGGCGGTATTATCGGATTACTTTTATTCATCATTATAGTGAGTTAAAATTATGCAAAGAAGTCAAATATTAGCTATGGAGAGGGAAGCTAAAAAAACTACTCCAAAGAAAACAGAAAAAACTACTGAAAAAAAGAAAACAACTAAAAAAGGTAAGTAATGGACGATTTAGAATTTAATGCTCTATTGCGTAATGAGATAGAAAACGCATTAGGGTATTATGACTCAGAATACAGTACAGATCGTGAAACTCTCATGGATTATTACATGGGAGAAGAATATGGTAACGAGCAAGAAGGTCGTTCTCAAGTTGTTACAACAGAGGTTGCCGACACTATTGAGTTCATCATGCCTAGCCTTATGCGTATGTTTACGCAGACAGATGAATTTGTAAAATTTATGCCACGTCAACCTGAAGATGTAGAAGGTGCTAAACAAGCAACATCATACGCAAATTACGTTCTAAACTGTCAAAATAATGGTTTTGTTGTTTTACATAACTTTTTTAAAGATGCTTTGTTACAAAAACTAGGCGTTGTAAAAGTGTATTATGACGAAACGGAAGATATGAAAGAAGAAGAATATACTGGTCTATCTGATGACGAGCTAACACTATTGTTACAAGACCCTGCTGTAGAGATAGTATCACAAAATACAGAAGAATATGGTGAAGAAGGTGTTGATGAAATGGGTATGCCCATGTCAAATTACTCTGTTTCCCATGATGTTGTAATAAAACGTATGTCTTATGGTGGTATGATTAAAGTTGATAATATTCCGCCTGAAGAATTTTTAGTATCAAAAAGGTCATCATCATTAGAAGATGCTGACTTTGTTGCACATAGAACAACAATGAAAGTAAGTGACCTTATACAAATGGGTTATGATAGAGAACTTGTTGAAAAATATGCAGGATATACAGAACTAGACACAACATCTGAAGTGCAAAATCGTTTTCAAGATGTAGAAACAAATGGTGATACAGACTCAAGTGATATGTCTATGCGTGATGTATTGGTTGTTGAAGCCTATATTAAAGCTGATTATGATGATGATGGTGTTGCTGAATTACGTAGAGTTGTTACATTAGGACAAGGTTTTGAGATTGTAGAAAACGATACATTTGACCATATACCATTTGCTTGTTTATCACCAATACTAATGCCACACAGATTAGTTGGTAGAAGCATTGCAGAACTTATTATGGATTTACAGTTAATTAAATCTACTGTTTTACGTCAGTTATTAGATAATATATATCTTACAAACAATGCTCGTGTAGCTGCAGTAGAGGGTCAAGTAAATATTGATGATTTATTAAACTCAAGAGCTGGTGGTATTGTTCGTATGCGTCAACAAAATGCAGTACAAGTATTGCAACCACCTATGGTTGGTCAAAATGCTTTTAGTTTATTGCAATATTTAGACGAAATAAAAGAACAACGTACTGGTTTATCAAAAGCCTCTATGGGTCTCGATGCAGATGCACTACAAAGCACAACGGCTACTGCGGTTGCTGCACAAATGAGTGCTGCACAAGGTAAAATTGAGATGATTGGTAGAGTGTTTGCTGAGACAGGTGTTAAACAACTGTTTAGACTTGTGCTTACATTATGCTTACATCATGGCAAGAAAGAGCAAATGATACGTCTTAACAATAAGTTTGTACCTATTGACCCTTCTAACTGGAAACATGAGTATGATTTATCTGTTAATGTAGGATTAGGCTCTGGTCAAACTAACGAAAAAATGGCGTTCCTTGCACAAATGGCACAGAAACAAGAGCAAATATTGTTACAATTAGGTGCTGAGAACCCATTAGTAGATTTACAACAATACAGAAATACTCTTGCTGAACTTGCAAGTATGGCAGGATTTAAAGATGCAACAAGGTTCTTTAAAAATCCAGAAGATACGCCTCCGCAACCACAACAACCTCCGCCTCCTAGTGAAGCTGAGATGAAGATGCAGTTTGAACAACAAAAATTCCAAGCTGAATTAGAGTTGCAAAAAGCTAAACAAGATGCAGAACTTGCGTTAAAACGTGAAGAACTGCAAATGAAAATGCAAATACGTCAAGAAGAATTACGTTATGAAGCACAATTAAGAGGATTTGAACAACAAGTTGGTGGTAAGCCATCTACTAATTTACCGAGAGTTGAGTAATGTCAAATTTAGATGACCAAACATTAGAAATACTTGCTGGTTTAAATGCTGCACAACCAACGACACAACAAGTAGATTACTCAGGGTTTATGCAAGATTTTCAACCTGTGTTAAACGATCCTAACTATTTTGTACCGCAACAAGGGTTATTGCAAGATACACCTGTATTAGACACATTGTCAGATTTAGATGTTATGCAACAAAGACCACAAGTTGTTACAAATATGCTTGACCAATACCCAACACTTGAAAGTGACTTTCAGCGAAGTTTTGCAGTCAGCCCTGATACATTTAATATGAATGTTTATCAAAGATTACCTTATGACCCTAATTATTGGCAATCTTTTGTTAATCAAGGTGGTGGCACAACTGGTGGCGGTATTGATTTAGGTACTGTAATTGGTGGTGGTTTATTAGCTAATAAATTATTAGGTGATGATGGTGATGATGGTGGTGGTACAGATGGTTCTACTACAACAATAGATGATGGTGATGATGGTGGTGGTACAGATGGTGATGTCACTACTTCAACAGGAGTTACTTTAGTTAATACTGGCGGAACTACAACAACAAGCACTAATGGTTCAGGTACAAAAACTGGTGTTGATTTAATTACTAATGACGATACTGATGCAACAACTATTGATTCAAACGCAATTACTGGTGTTAATTTAATTAATACTGGTAATGATGATACTTCAACAACAAATGATGTTGGTTCAACTACTGGTGTCGATTTAATAACAAGTGGTATTAATAATACTGGTACAACTGCTATTGATGGTGTTACCACTAAAACAGGTGTAACAGATACAGATTTAGATAGCTCAAAAGATGCCGCTATTGATACATTAATAACTGCTGCAGATAGTGGTATTAGGTCTGGAACTATATCAGGTGCTGACATTGATTCTGCTGTAAATGATATAATTACATCAACATCAATAGCAAATGTTTCATCAGCTTTATCTTCATCTTTAACAAATTTAGGTCTTAACAATATTTCAGTTGCAGACGCAGCTAAAGGTGGAACTAATTTATTAACTTCTACAAACAGTGGATTAAGTGTAGGTCAATATATACCTAGTGCAAATCAAGTAGGTTCAGGTATTTTAGATTTAAGCCTTACTGGTAGTGGCATGACTGGCACATCTCCATATAGTATTTATGGCACTAATGTAGATAGACCAGCAGGAATGATTCAAATTGAAGGTGATGTTGTTGACAATGCTGGTAACTTTATTACAGATTTTTTTAATACTGAATTAACGTCAGGAATTGGTAACGCTGGAACATATTTAAATGATGTTACTAACATTAACGTTGGTGAAGCATTATCTGGTATTGGCGGTCTGTTATCACTTGCTGATATGGTAGATGATGCAAATGTTGGAAATACTTTAGGAACAGCAGCAGGTTTATCTGGATTTGGTTTATTTGGTGAGGCTGCACAAGGTATTGCTCCAGCTTTAGGAGCAGGAGCTTTAATAGCAAGTTTAGCAGGTCTTGGACAACCAGACCCTTCAAACGAAGCAGGTTTTGCACAAGTTGATACTAATTCTAATAATGTAACTCCATTTGGTATGGAAGGTGATAAATTTAATCAAGAAAATGTTAATCAATCAACTTCTATTGCTAATGCAATGAATAATGTTGTTAGTAATATTACTGGTAATTATGGTTTAAAAACAGAAGGTGATATTTTAGTACAAACAGGTGAACGTGACCCATTAAATATTACTTTTGGTGATATGTCGGAAGAACCAACAATAAATAATAGATTAAATTATAATACAAAAGAAGGTGATATTTTAAACACAACTGATGATGTAAGTAGATTTTATTATACTGGACAAGTTGGAAATGATGGTTCTGCTTTAGTAGATAATATTGTAAAAGGAACAAATCTATTATCATTAAAAGCAGTAGCTAATGATGAAGATACTATTAACATGAAAGATTTTAGATTACCTGCATTTTCATCAGATAAAGTAAAAAATCAATATTTAGATATGGGTCTTGATGAAACATCAGCAAATGCTTTAACAAACGCCTCTCGTAGTGGAAGTGCTGCAACATCAGAGTTGTTAGGTGGTTTATTAGTTGCAAATACAACAAATCAAGATTTATTTTTAACAGAGGCAGAAAAAACATCATTGTTAGAAAAAGGTTACACAGAAGAACAACTTGATGAAATATTATATGGATAATTAAAAAGGAGAAAAAATGGAAAACGAAGGTAAATTAAGACAAAACATAGATAGAGGTGAAAAAGCACAAGCTCTATTACGAAACGAAATTCTTATCGAGACTTTTGATTTTCTTGAAAAACAATACCATGACGCATGGTCAAATTCTTCTGTAGATCAAAACGAAGCTCGTGAAAAAATTTTTATGATGTTGCAAAACTTACAAACTGTTAAGCAACATATAGAAAGTGTGGTCATCACTGGCAAGTTAGCTAATGACCAATTAACTAAATAAGACCAAGCGTAAGCAGTCTAACAGGAGAAAAACATGACAGACGACAACCCAACTGGGAACGAACCTATCAACATGGCGGAAGCCACAAGCCTACTTCTTGACAGGCAGGAATCAGAAGATAATCCACAACCGAATCAAGAGGCACAACCAGAATCAGAGGTTGAAGAAACCCCTGATGTTACAGATACAGAAGAACCAACAAGTGAAGAACCTGATGAGGCACTTGAAGCTGTTGAGGAAGATGTATCGGAAGAATTAGATGAAGAAGTAGTATCTGAAGATGAAGCTGAGGAATACGAGGAACAAGAATACTTTACTGTTAAAATTAATGGTGAAGAACAAGATGTTACCCTTGATGAACTAGCTGCAGGATATTCAAGACAATCTGATTATACTAAAAAGACAACTGAAGTAGCTAGTCAAAGAAAAGAAGTTGAACAGTTACAAGCAGAACTTTTACAGGAGCGTCAAGCTCTGCAACAAGGATTACAACAGTTAAACCAACAGTTGACATCACAAACATCTAACGAGCCTACTAAAGAATATTGGGATCAGCTTTATCAAGATGACCCATTAGAATATGTAAAGCAACGTGATGATTGGCGTGATAAAAAAGAACAATTAGCGCAAGTTAATGCTGCACAGCAGCAAATAGCACAGCAACAAGCTCAAGAACAACAAGTAGAGTTTCAAAAACACTTGGCTCAAGAGCAACAAAAGTTAGTAAAGGCAATTCCTGAATGGAAAGATGCAAAGAAAGCTGAAGCTGAAAAGGCTAATATGGTAACATGGGCAAAAAGAGCAGGATTTACAGATCAAGAACTAAATCAGGCTTCAGACCATAGAGCTATTGTTACTATGCGTAAAGCGTACTTATTTGACCAACTTCAAAATGAGAAACCTCTTGTTCAGAAGAAAGTTAGAAAAGCACCAAAGATGACAAAATCTGGTAAAAAACTTGTTAGTAAAAACTCCTTGAATAAAACTAAGGTTGATAAAGCCTTTAAAAAACTAAAATCAACAGGTAGCATGGATTCGGCTGTTGATTATCTTTTACAAAAATCCACATAACCCTAAAGGAGTTAATTATGGCAACATATAAAACCGCAAATGCTATCGGTGAAAGAGAAGATTTGTCAGATGTAATTACTCGTATTGACCCAGCAGAAACACCAATATTTTCTAATGGCAAAAAAGTAACAACATCAGGCGTATTTCACGAATGGCAAGTTCAAGAACTTACAGCAGCAGCTGATGATAACTATGTTGCAGAAGGAGCAGACTATTCTTATGTCAATCCAACTGTAACTACCAGACTTGGTAATTATCATCAAATCTCAGTACAAGCAGCATCAGTATCTGGTACATTAGATGTAGTAGATAAAGCTGGTAGAGATAAAGAAACAGCTTATGTTAAGGTTCTAAAAGGACTAGAACAACGTAGAGACATTGAAAAAGCATTATGTAAAAATGAGGCTCGTTCAGCATCAGACCCAAGAAAAGCAGGTAAAATTAGTTCATTTATAACTAATGTAAACCTTGTATCACCATCTACAACACCAACAGGTGATGGTAGTGATGTTTCTGACAAAGCTGGTACTAACGCTGCTCTTACTTTAGCAAAAATAGATGCTGCAATGAAACTAGCGTATGATGACGGTGGTCAACCTGACATGTTAGTTGTCTCCCCTGCTAATAAAGTTGCATTTAGTGACTTATCAAGTGGTTCAGTTGCAACAGCACAATTACAATATACAGCACCAAGAGAAATAGCTATTATTGGAAGTGTGTCAATGTATCTGACTGACTTTGGTGAGTTAAATGTTACAATAGATAGGCAAATGCTCAATGATACAATATTCTTATTAGATAGTGACCATTATTCAGTTGGTTCATTACCGAATAGACTATTTTCTGTATCAGATGTAGCACCTACAGGTGACGCAACTAAGTTTGCAATAGTTTCTGAATGGACATTTGTTCCAACAGCACCTAAAGCACACGCTATGGTTACAGACCTAAGCACATCTTAGTCTACAAATGGGAGGTGTCTTCGGACATCTCCCTACAAACAAGAGAAAGTAATGACAAAAAAAATTATTGGATATGACCCTATTCAGAAAAAAACTACATATTTTCATGGGGGAAATGATGGTCAACATTATGTAACTGTTGAACAAGAAACAAAACATATTATAGATAAAGCAAAAAATTTAGATATTGATTACAAACCTTATAACTTAGTTGGTAGTCAAAAACACATGAGACAAATTGCAGAAATTCCTTCAAATTTGTATTTTGAATTAAAAACAAAACTTGGAGACCCAAAACATAATAAAAAAGCATGGGCTAGATGGCTCAACGATCCAGACAACAAATTTTTTAGAACAGGTGGCGGTAACATATAATGGCAATATCTACTTACGCAGAACTTAAAACAGCTATTGCTAATTTTTTAGCAAGAGATGATTTAACAAATGAAATAGATGATTTTATTGACTTAGCTGAAAGTCGTATATCTCGTGAATTAGAAACACGTTCACAAGACACAAGAACAACACTGACAACTACAGCAGACAATGCTTATGTATCTTTGCCAAGCGATATGCGTACTATTCGTAATGTAAAAATTATGAATAATCCAAGAGTAACATTAAGGTTTTTATCACCCTTACAAGTAAAAAAAGAATATGCAACTACAGCAACTGGCTGTCCTAAAGTTTATAGTGTCATTGGTGAAAATTTGTTTTTAGCACCAATACCTGACTCTACCTATAACATAGAACTAACGTATAAAGGCTCTGTAAGCTCTCTTAGCGACAGTAACACTACAAATACTATATTGACACGCTATCCTGATTTATACCTCTATACGAGCTTATTTCACGCTTATACGTTTTTGTTAGACGAACAAAGAGCAACACAATATGAAGCATTAATACAAACTATATTACAACAAATCAGAGTAGATGATGAAAAAGGTAGTTATGGTGTTGGTTTAGAAATGCGAAGTGTATATGGAGAATAAATAATGGCAATGAATACACCTTTTGGAGAATGGTTGCCTGACCAGCCTGATAACACTAGCGGAGTGACAACTGCAAAAAATGTTATTCCTGCTGCACGAGGTTATCGTGGCTTACAAGATTTATCGCAATACAGTAATGCTGCCGACAATAGATTAAGAGGTATCTTTGCAGCTAAAGACGATAGCGGTGATCCTAAAATATTTGCAGGTGACGTAACAAAACTATATGAGTTTACTAAGTCTAACTCTAATTTAACAAATATATCTAAAGCAGGTAATTACACATCATTAGGTGATGAAGATATATGGAAGTTTATAGATTTTAGTGGTTTTGTTATTGGTGCATCAGGACACAACAATATATTGCAAGTATATGATAATGGCACAAGTTCTGCTTTTGCTGACATATCTGGTAGCCCTGCTGCTAAACATATTGCAGTTGTTGGTGACTTTGTATTTACTGGCAATGTTAAATATGGCGGTACAGCTTATCCTAATCGTGTTTATTTTTCTTCTCTAGCGTCACACACTGGTTGGACAATAGGTACAGACCAATCT
>Ga0114934_10003161_pt1 | contig 10329 bp, 8 predicted proteins | sample 4SBtaG_2_FD_99695 | JGI IMG/M metagenome (GOLD analysis project Ga0114934, IMG submission 99695) | Deep subsurface microbial communities from Kolumbo volcano to uncover new lineages of life (NeLLi) - 4SBTROV10_white metaG | ecosystem: Environmental > Aquatic > Marine > Volcanic ...
CTTACCTGAAGCGCTGAGAGGAGGTGCATGGCCGCCGTCAGCTCGTACCGTGAGGCGTCCTGTTAAGTCAGGCAACGAGCGAGACCCTCATTATTAGTTGCTATTTCCCACCCTCGGGTCGGAAAGCACACTAATAAGACTGCCTGTGTAAACAGGAGGAAGGTGAGGGCGACGTCAGGTCAGTATGCCCCGAATGTCCTGGGCTACACGCGGGCTGCAATGCTTCAGACAATGAGTTGCAACACCGAAAGGTGAAGCCAATCTCCTAAACTGATGCTCAGTTCGGATCGAGGGTTGGGACTCACCCTCGTGAAGACGGAATCCCTAGTAACCGCATTTCAACATGGTGCGGTGAATACGTCCCTGCTCCTTGCACTCACTGCCCGTCATACCATTCGAGTTGGATGGAGATGAGACTCTCTCTATTTTCGGATAGTGAGACTCGAATCTTTGTTCAGCGAGAGGGGTAAAGTCGTCACAAGGTAGCCGTAGGGGAACCTGCGGCTGGATCACCTCCTTTTATTATATAAAGGTGAATGCAAGAAATTCCAAGCGCAACCTAACACGAGTTGTTGCCTTCCTCAAACCTTTTCTTAGGAAGAAAAGCTTTACCAAAAGAAGTTTTTTGACAACAAACCTTTTCTTAGGGCATATAATCAACTTTTCAAAAATTTTGAAGAGCTTTTGGAAAAACAAAATATAACAATTAAAAAATACAAAAAGCTCGAAGAGATAAAATTCTAAAAAAGGAATTAGCACATTCTATTTCCCAAAAAAATTTAAACATCTAATTGCGCGATTCTATCATACAAAAAAATCCTTTCAAAGCTTGACTATTTAAGAAAGGTTTATATATTATGGTTCATTAATGAACCATATGGTTCAAAATAGAAACAATATGGAATTAAATATTATATTACTTTTACTTAGGGGTGGACTTCATCTTAGAGCAATAGCTAAAAATTTGAAAGAGTCTCATTCCACCGTTCTAAGGAAAATAAACAATCTGCTGGAAGAAAATGTTCTTGATTATAAAATGGAAGGCAGAAACAAAATATTTTATATAAAAAAGAACATACAGGCAAAAAACTATGTCTTTAATGCTGAAAGGTACAAACTAATTAAGCTGTTAAGAAAATATCCTAAGTTAAGTATTATAGTTGAGGATGTACTAAAAAATGTAAATGAAAAATTGATTATACTTTTTGGCAGTTATGCAAAGTTCAAGGCCAAAAAAGAAAGTGATATAGATATTTATATAGAAACAGAAAATAAGAAAATCAGAACTAAATTGGAAATGCTTTATTCAAAATTAAGTGTTAAAATTGGTAAATTTAATCTTAATTCAAATCTTGCAAAAGAAATAATTAAAAATCATGTAATTCTTAGGGGAGTGGAGGAGTTTTATGATAAAATCAACTTTTTTAATTAAATTGAAAGAAGAAGGAAAACTTGAACTTGTTGAGCCATCTAAAGAGATATGTGATTCTTATATTGAAAAGGCAAACAACAGCCTTAAATCTGCAAAACTGCTGTTGAAAAATGCTCTCTACGAAAATTCAGTATCCATGTCTTATTATACTATGTACAATTCATTAACTGCCTTATTATTTAGGTGTGGCATTAAATGTGAAAACCATTCCGGCTCTATTTTAATACTTAAAAAATTATTCAAAAGACATGATTTGTTCAAAATTATTTCCTGGGCAAAGAAGGAGAGAATTGATAAACAATACTATTTAACCACTGAAAAAAATTTGTTTTAACAAAAGAAGCTGCAGAAGATATCTTATTAAAAGCAGAAGATTTTTTGATACTGATGAAACTGCTTATTAAAAATTTAAAGAATGAAGAAATAATAAACTTAAGAAAAGAATTTAAAGAGATTTTATCTTAGCCAATTTATTTTGGGTTTAATTAATGATCCAATTTTATCAAATGTATTATATAACTAAAAATATTTGTGCACTACATATTTAAACAATCAAAGATTTTATAATTTCATGCAAAAAAAATATGAAAAAAAATATTTCTCCGGCGAAGAATCTTTTTTTTATGGAATTGGGGGTGGATATAAAAATTATCCAAATTATTGGAAAAAATTTAGAAACCTGATTTTAAGATTTAAAAAAAATGGAGATCTGCTTGACATAGGATGTGCTTATGGATTTCTGCTTAAGCAAATGAAAAAAGAATTCAAATGCTATGGGTCAGATATCTCAAATTATGCTATCAAAAAAGCAAAAACATTTGTTAAAGATGCTGTCATTAAAGTCAATGACATCTGCGAATCTTTCCCATTTAAAAAAAAGTTTGAAGTTATTACAATGATTGACACTCTTGAACATATACAATGTCCCAAAAAAGCGTTGAAGGATTCGTATAAACATTTAAAGAAAGATGGCATCTTAATAATAAAGACACCGCACCTTAGCAAATTTAGAAAAATATTTTTCAAAAAGTGGGACATTGAAGAAGGGCATATCAGTATGTATAACATAAATGATTTAATACGGAACTTAAAAGAATGTGGTTTTAAAATTGTTGGGTATTATCTTGCACTTACAGACTTCAAACTTTATTTTTTTAAATCACAGATTAAACTTAAAAAATATAAAGAAAAAATCAATAAATCTTTACCGACAGAATCAATAATTGTGGCTAGAAAATGAACTTAAAAATATTAAAGGACAAAACATTAAATGTCTTAGGATGGATTCCGAGTTGGAGTTGGAAAGAATTCCTAAGTTTGTATGTAATAGTTACTATACCTGAATTATTTAGGCAGGTTGTTTACTATCTTGCTAAATTAAAAACAAACTCTATTGGATTCATTGCAAGCTTGGAGACAATTTCGATTTACTCCTCCGGATTTCCTTGGATGGGATTCTTGGAAGAAATTTTAATTGGCTTAATTTTTATTACACTTTGGTTTAAATTTAAGAAAGCAAGATTTTTAGTTTATACATGGTTAAGTGATGTAATATTTGATTTTATATCTGTAATCTCATTCATTTACTTTGGGGCAACGCCATTACAAATGCTTGGTTTATCTTTAACTATTAGATATATACTAAGAGAAATCATATTCTTCTTTGTCATAGTTGGGCCTCTTTTGTATTATCTAAAAGTAAATGTAAAAAAACTCGCAATCGCAGCCGCTATTATTGGAATTATAACAATAATCATCGCTATTTAAATAAGTGGAATCTCATTTAAAAGATATTTTAAAGTAAAAGAGATAAATTTAAAAGGGAGCATTATAAACAATAAATATATGTGTGGGCCGGTGGCGCAATTGGTGGCGCGCCCGCCTTGCAAGAACCTTTCTTGGTAAGAAAGCTTCACCAAAGAAGGATTCAAGCGCGCGGGAGGTTGGGGGTTCAAAAGCACTTTCTCTCTTTGAAAAGGAGAAACATGCACGGAAAAGAAAACTTTCGTGGGTGCGGTGGAAGTCCCTCCCGGTCCATCTTTTCTTGTAATTTATAAATACACAAATTCCTAAGAGAGTTATAGAGATAATTATAACTAAAATATACATCAATGGTAAGTATCTTCGTTATGGTCAGTTTTTTACCGCAATTAATACACATATTAAAAAAGTAGAAGATTATTCTCTTCACCACTTATTTCATTATTTTGTTATATCTTTAAAGTAGTAATAAATGTAAAGATTTATAAAATGTGAAATCATATACTTATCATGAAATTTGGTTTGATAGTAGACTCACATGGAACTTCACTAAAAGAAGCTGTTGATTTTTTTAATAATGAAAATGTAGATTTTATTTTATTTAACGGGGACCTACAAGGATATTCAAAACAAAACAATTTGAAAGAATCGCTGCTTGAACTGGCGGAATCCAATTCTAATGTTTATGTTATTCCTGGAAGCCATGAAAGCGCATTTGATTACAATTCTGCAATGCGTGAAATAACAAAAGAGTTTGAGCATATCAAAGATAAAGGCAATGGGATCAATCTAACACAGATAGATGATAATACAGAACTTATTTCATATGGTGGGTGTACGTGGTCGCCTTTAAAGAATCCTTATTTTATTAATCCTCTTCTAGATGTTTCAAAGATTAGTGTTTTAATGTATAAAAACAAGGATAAAAATATAATTCTTCAAATGCACGAACCACCAAAAAATTATGGAGATGTTGCAGAATTTGTGATATTGGAGAGTGGAGCAAGAATGCCTCTTGCATCATTAAAAGATCATCCTCAGTTTGAAATAATAAAACAATACGCTAAAAAAGAAAATGTTGGCGATGAAAATTTAGAAATGTTGATTGAAGGAAAATTAACAGATACTATGCCAAAAGTTGTAACCTTTGGGCACATACATGAAAGTTATAAAAATCTGTCGCCTGGTCAAGAGATCCCAACAAAAAGAGAAGTGGCACCTAGAGAAAAAGTAAGTAATTTGTCTCTTAATCCTGGACCCTATATGGAAGGCAGATTAGCAATAGTAGAATTAGAAGATGATGTTTCGTACAGATTAGAAAAATTATTTTAGTCCACTGCAAAAGGAGATAATACCCACAATCCTCTTTTTATATTTCTAATATTAAGTATTTTTTAAAAATTTAGATAGATTAATGAGATTTTAAATTTTTATGAAACTAAAATATTTTTTCTTCCTACAACAATGAATTAATGGAATCTCACATCGCAACATTTATAAATCACAAAATTTCTCAATAACAAGTTAGGTTGATGAAAATGGTAATGTAAAATAACTCAAAAAGTGATTCAGCCTCATTTTTCTTCGTGTGCTTCCGGAGTCAAATGCACCTGGAAGCAAAGGCACCCACTTGTGCCATAACTTATGGTCAATGGTGTCGTGCATAGGGAAACACCAGAATAGGCAACTACGCTGTTAGGTGGATGGCTCGGCTCAGATGCTGATGAAGGGCGTGGCAAGCTGCGATAAGCCATGGGTAGCCGCACGCAGGCTAAGATCCATGGATTCCCGAATGAGACTTCTTGGCACGCAGTGATGTGTGTCACTTGCTTTGCAAGGAGGAACCCCGCGAATTGAAACATCTTAGTAGCGGGAGGAAAAGAAATCAACAGAGATGCCGTTAGTAATGGCGAACGAAAGCGGCATAGGGCAAACTGAATCGCGCGCCGCAAGGCGTGTGAGATGTGGTGTTTAGGAGCTGCGTATACTATTTTTAAGGTTAAGCTGAGGTCCTCTGGAAAGAGGCGCCATAGAGGGTGATAGCCCCGTAAGCGTAAGCCAAAAAGATAGTGCAGTTTCCAGAATACATGGGGTCGAAATTCCTCATGGAAATTGGGAGGCAATAACTTCCAACCCTAAATACTCTCTGAGACCGATAGCGAATTAGTAGGGCGACCTAACGCTGAAAAGTATCCAGAAATGGATGTGAAAAGAACCTGAAACCTAACAGTTACAGTGTGCTACGGCTCAAAAGGCTAGTTCTTGAGCGAAGCTGTTGTAAGGCAGTTGTAGCAAAGGAACTAGTTCCAGGGTTGTAGCGTGTGTTTCGGATAATGTGGCAGGGAGTTTGTCTCAGTGGCGAGGGTAACTTTAGATAGAAAGGAACCCAAAGCGAAAGCAACAAGCGCGCAACTTCGGTGAGGCGCGACATATTAAAGTGTGTGTAGTCACTGGGGCCAGACCCGAAGCCGCACGATCTATGCCTGGCCAGGATGAAATGGGGGTTAATTCTCTCATGGAGGTCCGTAGGGGTGCTGCCTTTCAAAGCGCTCCCATGAGCTGGGTATAGGGGTAAAAGGCCAATCATGTGCGGCAATAGCTGGTTCCTCCTGAAATGAGCCTAAGTTCAGCCTCGTCTGAGCTAACTGGAAGGGTAGAGCACTGATTGCGTACGCAGGGATCGAGAGGTTTCGGTGCGCTGTCAAACTCCGAATCTTTCAGCAGCGTAGAAGACGGGAGTCGGGGCATCGGGGTAAGCTCGGTGTCCAAAAGTGGAACAACACAAACTGGAGTTAAGGCCCCAAAATGCTGACTGAGTGAACCAAACTTTGTCACCAGCCATAAACAGCCGGGAGGTAGGCTTAGAAGCAGCCATCCTTTAAAAAGTGTGTAACAACTTACCGGTCTAGGCTGTTGGCGGGGAAGATGGACGGGTCTAAGTCAGCTGCCGATACTCCAGACTGCATCTCTTTGAGATGTATGTGGTAAGGAGGCGTATTGTTTGGGCAGAAGCTGGTTCGTGAGGACCAGTGGACCATACAATATTGAAGATCCTGCCGGTAGTAGTAGCTTAGATAGGTGAGAATCCTATCCGCCTTAAGAGCCAGGGTTCCTCGACAATGCTTCGTCAATCGAGGGTTAGTCGGTCCTAACTCACTTGGTAATTCCTATGTGGGGAAAGGGAAGCAGGTTAATATTCCTGCACCGCTTGGATACGTTCGGCAACGAAAGCTCATTCAATGACGCTTCGGGATAGGTGGAGCAGCACCATCGTGCTGTCTAACAAAGATAAATCCAGGGAGTTCTGTAATGGAGAGATCTGGATTAAATTTGGAATGGCTGGCGTATGTCAGTTCCATCGACTCCTGGAGCCCGTGAAAAATTGAATGGGAAGGACTCCAAGTGTCCGTACCGAGAACCGGGACAGGTGTCTCAAGCTCAGAAGGCTAAGGCGTGTAGGGACAAATCAGTCAAGGGAAGTCGGCAAATTAGCCCCGTAACTTCGGGAGATGGGGTACCTGCGACAGTGTTTCGTAAGAAGTGTTGTTGCAGGTCGCAGTGACAAAGGAAGTCGGACTGTTTAACAAAAACATAGCTGGTTGCTAATCGGAAACGATTTGTACAACTGGCGACGCCTGCCCAGTGCCGGGATCTGAAAACCCTTTTCAAGGGGTCCAAGGACCGGTAAACGGCGGAGGTAACTGTGACCTTCTTAAGCAAGCGCAATGCCTTGCCATTTAAATGATGGCTTTGCGAACGGCGTAACTAGATTTCCACTGTCCCTGACTGATACCCTATGAATACACTATTCTGGTGCAAAGGCCAGAGACTTCTATTGGGACGAAAAGACCCCAGGAGCTTTACTACAGCCTGTACTTGTGTTTCAGGTTTTGGTGTATAGTGTAGGCAGGAGACTTCGAAGCATTCACGCTAGTGAATGTGGAGTCGCCAATGTAACACTGCCCACTTAAATCTGAAATACTTACTCCAAGAATAACTTGGAGGACATGTATTGGTGGGTAGTTTGGCTGGGGTGGCACGCCCGCGATAAGAAATCACGGGCGCCCAAAGGTCAGCTCATCCGGGTCAGAAATCCGGAGTAGAGCGTAAGGGCAAAAGCTGGCTTGACTGCTTTTCCAATATCAAGAAAAGCAGGTGCGAAAGCAGGGCCTAGCGAACCACAGAACTTTTTTATTGAGAGTCTGTGATGACAGAAAAGCTACCCTGGGGGTAATAGAGTTGTCGCGGATGAGAGCTCATATCGACTCCGCGGCTTGCTACGTCGTCGTCGGCTCCCCCCATCCTGGCTGTGCAGCAAAACCTTTCTTATGAAGAAAGCTTTACCAAAGAAAGGTCCTGTAGGCAGCCAAGGGTACGGGTGTTCACCGGTTAAAGGGGGTCGTGAGCTGGGTTCAGTACGCTGCGAGGCAGTACGGTTTTTATCTAGTAGAAGTGTTTGGTGACTGAGTGGAAGGTCCCTTTAGTACGAGAGGAACGAAGGATCGGCGCCTCTAGTTAACCGGTTGTCCGATAGGGCATACGCCGGGTAGCCACGCGCTAGCGGATAAACCCTGAAAGCATCTAAGGGTGAAGCCGCTCGCAAAAAGAGTCACCTATGGTGCTGGAGCAGAAGACTCCGTTGATAGAGCCGAGATGTAATCTCGTAAGAGGCAGTCTACGGCTACTAATCGCACCATGCCTAACCTTTTCTTAAAAAGAAAAGGGTGTTTCCCTATGCACGGCTTTGACATTTTTTGCCGTCTTTTTTATTAGCGCAAGCTTTATCTCTTGCTTTTTAATAGATGCTACAAAAAGAGGATTCAATTAATTCTTCTAAGTTGTTATGCATTTTTAGGAGATCAAGTTAATGAAGAGAAAATAAATTTGCTAATGCGTAAAAGATATATATCAAAATTGCATATCTTTATACTCGTGGGTGGAATAGGCAACCACCGCTGAATGATGTTCAGTGAGGAAGCTCGTCCACCATAAAAAGTTGGCGGAGTAATCCGTCCGCAGAAATGCGGAGCTCTGACGCAGAAAAGTATCTCCACTTGCGCAGAATGATGGCGAAAGCCAGACATTGCATGTGAGAGAGTGAAATCGTCAACTCAACTGGTGCAAGCCAAAAGGCGCCTAGTCGAATGTTGCCAACCTTTTCAAAGAAGTTACCACGTGTAACTGAGAGGGTACAGAAGACGAACTATTTTTCACCCACAATTTTTATTATTTTTTAATCATCAGTCAAATTGAGAATATTAGCGTCAACAGAACAGTTATATAAATATTAACCAAACTTAAGATTATTAGAAAGGCTTATAAACACTGCAAATTTTTTTGAATTTATGTCAGACAATAAAATTAGATTACCCGCAAGTTATGGGGGGATAATGCAATACTATGACGAATATAAAAGCAAGATAGATATCTCACCATATACTGTTATAATTATAGCTTCGATAGTAATAATCCTTGTAATAGTTTTACATAAAGTAGGCCCATCAATATTTGGGTTTTAAATTAAGTTCATTTTTTTCAAATGAGAGATTATATCATCAAACACTTCTTTTTTACTTTTTGAAGCATCAATTATAATTATGTTTTCATTAAGCTTCGACTTCAAGTCAATAAAATTTTGTCTTACCTTTCTCATAAATTCAAGTTTTTCGAATTTCTCAACAATATTTCTAGACTTGTCTATTCTTGAAAGTGCAACTTCAGAATCAACGTCAAGAATAAAGGTAACATCTGGCTTGAGAAAATTCATCTGTAACTTATGTATCTCATCAAAAGGTATTCCTTGGGTCTGTTGAAATGCATATGTGGAGTAGTAGTATCTATCACACAATACAAATTTTTTGATATCTCCATTTTCATTTTTTAGGAAGGGTATTACAATACTCTCTAAATGCTCATTTCTATCTTTTGTATACAATCCAAGCAAATGCTCCGCCTTTTCGTAAGGGTCTTCGTCTTCCTTGAGAATTTTTCTAATCTTAACTCCATATACTCCATAAGTTGGTTCTCTTGTTGTCAGTATTACATTTCTCTTATTTTTATCAAACAAGTAATTATGTAGCATCTTTATTTGTTCCCCTTTGCCACAGCCATCTATTCCATCAATCACAATAAAAGTATTTCCCATAATTTTTTGAACAACCTTAAAACATAAAAATGTAGTGTTAGTATAAATACCTATGAAAAATTTCTTCGAACCAAAGAGAATTGCTGTAATTGGGGCATCAAGATTCAAAGGAAAAGTTGGGCATGACATTTTCAAAAATTTAATTAAAGAAAAGAAAAAAGTGTATCCAATAAACCCAAATGCAAAAAAAGTTTTAGGAAAAAAAGCGTATGCTTCTATTTTAGATATAAAAGAAAAAATAGACTTAGCAATAATCGCAGTTCCCGCAGAAATTGTTCCAGAAGTTTTAGAAGAATGTGGAAAGAAAAAAACAAAAAATGTTATAATAATTTCTTCTGGATTTTCGGAAATTGGCAATAAACAACTTGAAGATAAAATAAAAAAAATAGCAGAAAACTATAAAATAAAAATTCTGGGTCCAAATTGTCTTGGAGTTATTGTCCCTCATAAAAAGTTGAATGCTTCCTTCTTTGATAAAACACCAGAGAAAGGAGCAATAGCATTTATATCTCAAAGCGGTGCTCTTGGAGTTGCCGTCTTAGATTGGGCAATTCAAAACAAAGTGGGTTTGAGTGCATTTGTATCCATTGGAAATGCATTGACAGGATTCCCTGAATTGATTGAATATTTCAACAAGGATAAGAAAACAAAGGCAATATGTTTATACATGGAAGGATTAAAGGACGGAAGAAGATTTATGAATATAGTTTCTAACGCAAGTAAACCAATAATAGTATTGAAAGGTGGTTTAACAAAAGCAGGAGAAAAGGCGGCATTAACACATACTGCAGCTCTAACAACAGAAACTGCGGTGTATAAGGGGGCATTAAAGCAGTGCGGTGCAATTCAAGTCGATAATCTGCATCAATTATTCGAAGTTGCAAGGCATTTCGTTTATGGCAAAGCTCCAAAAGGAAAAAGAGGATTGATCATAACAAATGCTGGTGGTGCAGGTGTTTTAGCAAGTGATGCATTTGAAGAAAACAATTTA
>Ga0114934_10003162_pt1 | contig 10329 bp, 10 predicted proteins | sample 4SBtaG_2_FD_99695 | JGI IMG/M metagenome (GOLD analysis project Ga0114934, IMG submission 99695) | Deep subsurface microbial communities from Kolumbo volcano to uncover new lineages of life (NeLLi) - 4SBTROV10_white metaG | ecosystem: Environmental > Aquatic > Marine > Volcanic ...
GCCCCAGGACCAGCTCACGCTGCCGTCCCTGGTCGAGGACTTCCTGCAGTCGGGTCCCAAGCCGCTGTACCTGGGCTTTGGCAGCATGACCGACCCGGACCCGGTGCGGACGACGGCGTCCGCGCTGCGGGCGGTCCGCGAGCTGGGCTTGCGGCTGGTGATCGCGTCGGGCCTGGCGGGCCTTGGCGACCAGGTCCAAGGCGACGACGTGCTGGTGGTCCCCCAGGTGCCCCACGGGCCACTGCTGCCGCGCTGCGTCGCGGCGGTCCATCACGGGGGCTCGGGCACCACTGCCGCTGTGGCCAGGGCGGGTATTCCCCAGCTCGTGGTGCCGCACCTGGCCGATCAGCACTACTTCGGCCATCGGGTCACCAGCGCCGGGCTGGGCCCGGAGCGCCTGAGCAAGCGGCGCTTCCACGGGCGCCAGCTGGTGCCTCGGCTGCAGCGCCTGGTCAGCGATCCGGACCTGGCGCTGGCGGCCCGGGACCACGGCGTGCACGCCCGGGCCCAGGACGGTCTGGCCCGAGCCGTGGCGGTGCTCGAAGGGCTGCGCGGTCGGGGCTATGCCCTCTGACGCCTGCGGGTGAAGAGCGCGCCACCCAATCCGAGCAGCAGCCAGCTCAGCTGGGTCGGACTCTCGGTCGCGGCGCAGCCACAGGTGTTCTCGGTGCTGACCACGTTGACCGTCGGGTCCTCGGGCTCCACCCCGGTCCCGATCAGCGGGATCTCCAGGTTGGCCAGGTAGGGATCGTTGGTCTCGAGGATCAGGGTCACGGTCTGTTCGCCGGCAAAGGTCGGGGCAAAGGTCACGACGATGCCGTCGACCTCGTCCTGCCCCGCCCGGATGTCGGCCGGGAAGAGCGTGAAGTCGCCGGTGCCCACGAAGCCCGCGTCGCCGTAGACGTCGAGCGCCCCCGCGTTGGCGATGGGCAGCTCAAAGGTCCCGATCTGGCCGATCTCGACCTCGCCGAAGTCGAAGCCGGTGTCGTCGACGTCCATCACCGGCACGTCGTGCGTGAGGGCGATGGGGGTGAAGTCCCGCTCCTCGGTGACGTTGGCGAGGGGGAAGGGAATGTCGAAGGCGGCCAGATCATAGCAGCCGATCAGATCGACACAGATGCCGACCACCGGTGTGAAGACCAGGTCCAGCAGGGCTTCGTAGAGCCCGGTGTAGGTCGACGAGAGCTCCAGGCTGCCCTCGCTGGGGGGTGTGAACAACAGGCTCTGGTAGGCCCGGCCGATGATCTGGGTCTCTACGGGTGACGCCACGGTCTTGCGCACGCCTTCGAGGGCTGCGAAGACGTCGGTGCGCATGTCGGTGCGAAAGGTCAGCCCGACGCCGGTGATGATGTCGTACTCCAGGTCCAGGAGCGTGGTCGTGGGTCCCGACGCGTCGACCTCGACCCGCTCGGGCTCGCCGCCGGGCAGCAGGAAGGGGGTGAAGATCCCCTCGCCGAAGAACGACGCGCTCTCGCTGGCCAGGGTGTCGCTCCAGACCACGCCGAAGATGTCGAACTGCAGGTCGAAGTCCGCGGTCAGGGCGGCGTCGAGCATGAAGAGCCCGGCGTCTTCCCAGGTGGTCTGGGTGTGGGTGACGGCCTCGGGCCAGGTCAGGTGGCTGGTGCCTTCCATCTCCACGGCGGCGCCGCCTTCGGCGTTCACCCGAATGGCCACCTGGATAGGGCTGCCGGCGGGCTGCCAGCCGGAGTCGAAGGCCAGGGGTGCCAGGACCTCGTAGACGTCCTGGTAGAGCACCGGCTGATCCGGGGAGCTGTGCTCGCCGAGCTCGGCGGGCAAGATGGGGGTCTGGCCGTCGGCGACGACCACGCGCACGTCGTCGTCGAGGGCCAGGTCGGTCAGGTGCAGGGCCGGGATCGGGTCCGCGGCGAGGGCCTGGGTGGTGAGCAGGAGCAGCATCGGGAAGGCCTCCGAAGGAGGTCATCCTGACCCGCTCACCGTCGGCCTGCAAGGGCCTTTACCCCTCGCTGTCATCGTCTTCTTGGCTGGCGGTCGGCGAAAGCAGCGCCTTGAAGATGCCGCCCACCAGGGCGATGGCGATGCCGAAGGCCGCGGTCAGGGCCTCGCCGATGGCTGCTGCGAACCACCCGACCAGCCCCTTGGGCCGTTCTGCGGGGGGAACGGCGGGCGGCTCGGTGGGCACGTCTTCGCGGTCGTCGGACATGGTCCAGCTTGACACAGACCCTTGGTGAGAGCAGGTTGAGCCTGTCGCCGTCCCGCAGACCCTGGCGGTCCGGTGGCGTGGTTCCACACCTTTAAGGGGGCGAAACGGTTTCGACGGGGTCGTCGTAGGTCAAGGCTGCATGTCGAGGTTGCACGGCACCTCGTGAAACACCGCGCAAGTTGACACAACTGCCAACAACAACAACAACTTCGCTCTCGCGGCCTAGAGCCGTTTAGAGCGTGTCCGATCGGGTCGTTTGCCAAGGGCGCCGGTTGGGCATGTACCACTTGGCTAGTCCAGAGGGTCTGGCGACGCGGGCCCAGGGGACGAGAAATAATCCTTCAAGTCGTCGTCGCTCCAGTGCCCCCCACGCCAGCCCGGGGGGCTCGGAGTAGTAAGGGCTGGATAAGCATGTAGACGCTGAGATCGAGCGGCTTCGGACGCGGGTTCGACTCCCGCCGCCTCCACCTTTTTCCTGTGCTATTCCAGTCACTTGGATAGCACTCTCACACCAGTTCATCAACCTGTGCCTTGACGTTGGGCGCATCACGCTCGTTCCCTCGCCGAGCCGCCACGAGGCGTCGGGCAACGCGCCCGCCGCGCTGCGCGTCCACGCCTGCCCGTAGAGGCACCAGTCGGAGGCCGCGCTGATCGCTGGAGCCGCGCTCCCGCTCCGCATTGCGAAGGCCCGGCCCGGAGCGCCCAACAAGGGGGTGATGGCCGGAAGCACCAGGCCGCGGGCGAGCCATGCCCGGTCCTCCAGCGCCCGGGCGCCGCCCGGGCGCAGTCCGCGGTCGAACAGCCCGCCGATCCAGCCTCTGACGGCAAGAGCCTGGCGCGGTGGATACAAGCCGCTACCGAGCACGCCATGACCCCCACCGTCGCCACCAAGATCGAGCGCTTCCTCCGCACCGGCGACGCCGACAGCTACTACTCCTACTCTGCCTGGCCCTCGGACAGCTTCTTCGAGCGCGCCACCCTGGCCCGTGACGACCTCCGCGGCGCACTCGCCGCCGAGGTCCTGCGCCGCAGCGAGGGGGGGACGTTCCCCCACCTCCCCGGACCCGACCAGACCATCGCGCTGACCCGCCGCAAGACCCAACCCATCGTCCGTGGCCTCTTCCCACGCGCCGAGCAGGGCTCGGTGTTCGCCCTGGTCGAGCGCTCCGTTGTCTTCCTCTCCCCGGCCACGGTCGGCGGCGTGATCCGCGAGCAGAGACCCAGGACGGGAGGTCGTCGGCCGTGAGCGAGTACCAGTACTTCGAGTTCCGCGCCATCGACGAACCCCTGGACCCATGTGCCCAGCGCGACCTACGCGGCATCTCGTCCCGGGCCAACATCACCGCGACCAGCTTCACGAACAGCTACTCCTGGGGCAACCTCAAGGCCGATCCGCCCCAGAGGCCCGGCTTCGAGGTCGAGCACGACGGCAAGCGGCTCCTCGTCTTCGACGTGGCGGTCGCCTTGGCGCCTGTGCAGGTCGTGGGCGACGGCTTTCCGCTCCGCATGGCCGACCAGACGGTGCAGGCCGCACCTGAACAGATCCGAGCCCTGAAGTTCACCGGCCTCGCCGAGAGCTTCGAAGGCCGCCCGTCTGCCAAGACGCTGCAAGGGCTCGACCGCGGGCTCATCGAGCAGGCCAAGGCCAACGCCGGGCTCGCGGACGTCTCCATCGAGGACTACCTGGTCCGCCGGCGGCTCGCCGACTGGCGTGGCGACACACTGCAGCTCCGCCAAGCCGCTGACCTGCTGTTCGCGCTGGACGTCGTCGAGCACCCCAACGCCGGCGTGCGCGTGTTCCTCGTGGTCGGCGTGAAGCGCAAGGTGGGCCGCGAGCACAACGTCGAGGAGCTTCCTCGCATCGAGGGTGCGCTCCCTCACGTCCTGGAGAAGACCTTCGAGGCCGTCTCCGGCCGGCTGCGCCACCCGGCCCAGCTGGGCGAGGATGCCCGCTTCCGTCCAGTCAGCGAGTACCCCGACTTCGCCTGGCGCGAGGCCATCCTCAACGGAGTCGCCCACCACGACTACGGCGTCCAAGGGCGAGGCGTGGAGGTCTGGCTCTTCGACGACCGGATGGAGGTCACCAGCCCGGGTGCCCTGATGCCGACCGTGTCCATCGACAGGCTGCTCGCCGGGGAGCGGACCCACGTCAGCCGCAACCCGCGCATCGTGCGGTGCCTGGTGGACCTCAACCTGATGCGGGACTCGGGCGAGGGGATCCTGCGAATGCACGAGCAGATGGCAGAGCGAGGGCTGCCCGCTCCCTCCATCGAGACGGGGGAGCACGAGGTCTTGGTGACCCTACGCAACCGAGCTGTTGCCGAGGATTATGGGGGGGAGCTGGCCACGGATCGGGGAGAGCTGGCCGCGGATCGGGGGGAGCTGGCCGCGGATCGGGGGGGGCTGGCCGCGGATCGGGGGGAGCTGACAGACGCAGAGCGTCGCCTGGTGGATGCCCTCGGGCCGCGCCCACGCCGGGAGAAGCTCCGGATCGCGATCCTGGTGCTGTTGCGCCGACGTCCACTGCGTCCAGCGGAGCTGGGGTCGATCCTGGGCAGGACGAACGTGGGCAAGCTGACTCAGCGACACCTGTCGCCGATGGTGGTGGATGGCCTCATCAAGCGCACGAACCCGGACGCGCCCACCGATCCCAACCAGGCCTACTACGCCGCAGAGGGCTACCAAGCGGGCCCCGTACAGTGACCTCTTCGAGCTCGGACACCATCCGCGGGCTGCCGACGCTGGACCCGGGGCTCGTCCGCCGCAGGCGGGGCGCCGTCGTCGTCGAGTCCGCGCTCCAGCTCCTCGACCTCCGGGGTGGTCCCACTGAGCCCATCGGAGTCCGCGCAGTCGGCGTGGGCGTACCCGACGCTCCCGCGTCCCCCCTCCGCCTACCCGCAGGGACCGCCTTCGTGGCGGCCGCGCGGCTCGATCCCCTGACCGGAGAACCACTCGCCGAGACCCCGCACGCGTGGGCCTGCGCCATCGACCGTGATGCGGCCCAGGACGTCGAGGCCGTCCGCCGGTTCGCCCGCGGTCGCGAGGGCGTGAACCGCAGGAGCGCCCTGGAGCGCCGCGGCTGGGAGCCCGGCTCGCTGCTGGCGCGGCGCCAGCTCTTCCCATTGACGCCACCCCACCTCGTCTGGCTCGACGGCGCCGCATGGTCCGCGGACGAAGTCTGCTGCGTCACGCCGACCTGCGACTGTGAAGACCTGCACGTCGACTTCCAGGAGCTGCGCGCGTCGGGTGCAGCAGGCTCGACGGTCTCGGCAGCCATCGACATGTCCCGCTGGGAGGTGACTCAGGTCTGGGGGCGGGGCCCGGCGCGTGAGCTCGCGACGTCATGGCTGGCACAGCCCGGCGGGAGAGACCGCGGGCGCGATCTGTTCACCAAGGCCCACGCGGCCGGGGAGGAGCTGCTCGATCCGTTCGTGGCGCGTCGCGGCGTCGTGCACGCCAACAGCCGCTGTCCCTGCGGGGGTCGCAAGAAGTACAAGCGGTGCTGCGGACGTGCGCGTCCGGCGCGTGTGCCCGGTGACCTCCACGCACTCAGGGCTCGGGCACGGCAGGCGCTGATCGAATTCGCACCCGAGGTGCTCGGCGAAGCCCTGACCCCAGCCGACGCCAACAGCGCCGACAACCCCGTGGTCATCCCCAGCGAGGAGAGCCGCTGGGCCTGGCAGTTGTACTGGCGCCGCTTCGACGGCTTCACCCTCGCTGATCGCTTTCTCGCCGAACCCGATCGAGGAGACCCCTGGCTGCGGCGCTGGCTCGAGGCCGTGAGCGGCACGCCGCCGGACGTCTTCGAGGTGCTGTCGACAGACGGGCAGACGGCGCACCTGGCGGGTTTGGCCGACCTCGAGGGTGCCCACCGACGCGTCCGGCTCTCCGCGCCCGCCGAGCTCCGGGTCGGCGAAGTGGTCCTCGCCTCGCCCGTTCGCTTGATGGGCCGCACCGCGCTGGAGGGGGCATGGAAGATGCCGAGCAACAAGGAGATCGGGCTGACGCTGTCGATCGAGCTGAAGACCGTCCGGCACGAGCTGGATCGTCTGCGTCGACCCGAGCGCGTTCTGCAGGCCATATTCGAGGTCGCGGCCGACTTGGCAGCGCTCTGATGCCTGCCGGTGGCGAGTGCGGACATCGACGCGGGTAACGCCCCGCAGCAGCTACCACTGGCGCCACTTGTCCCGGTAGGCAGGCGGATCGGGAAGGGGCCGGTCGGGCGGATCGGCCCGCTCCGCCGTGAATCCGCTGGAGTCTCCGTCCCGGATCGAGATCCGGCCCCGCAGTCGCCCGTCCTTCAGGAGCCTGGCGCTGCCCCGCCCCGACATCGGGTCGTACTCCCACGCGCCGTGCCAGGTGAACGACACCCCGCTCTTGATACCCCGGGCCTCGACGTGCGCCAGGAGGCAGTGCATCCGGAGCCGGTCGCCGCCGCCGGTCAGGGACAACAGCGCGGGGCCGAGGTCGTCCAGGCCGTCGTCTACCCAGGTCTCGGTGTGCACGATGCGCCACCAGCCTCGGTACTCCCGAGGGATCTCCTCCATCTCGACCTCCTGGCTCGTCCGGTATCCTCCCCACGAGCCTCCTGTTCTATCGACCTGGCGCGGCATCGACGCCGGCGCAGAGATCGCGGAGTGCCGAGCGCACCAGGCCGCAGCTGCCCCGTGCCCACATCGTGCCCCGACCACCCCACAACACCCCCGAGCATCCCGGACCACCCTGGACCACCCAGGTGGAGGCCATGCTCGCCGAAACCCCCATCAGACGCCGAAAACCACCGTCTCAAGCCCATTATGGGTTGATGGTGCGCCCAGGGTTCGACTCCCGCCGCCTCCACCTTCCCCCACCGCTACTCCCCTTCCCCACAGCTTCTCCTAGAGAAGGGGGAAGGTGGAGGCGGCGGGAGCCCCCGCGAGTCAGCGAGCGCAGCGAGCGGCCGGAGGGAGCGCAGCGAGCGGCCGGAGGGAGCGCAGCGAGCGGAGGTGGGTTCGACTCCCGCCGCCCCCACCATTTCCCCCTGCTATTCCAGTCATTTGGATAGCATCCCTTCATCAATATTTCAACCTGCACCTTGACGCTGGGCACACTCGCGCGGGGTCACGCCCCGGGCCCACGCCAGGCGTCGGGAAGCCAACCCGACACAGCGGGTCGCCTCTCCAGATCACCAATTCGCCCTGCGGTCCCTCCAGACGAGCTACCGCGCCTCGAAGGCGACCACCTCCCGCCGCCACAGAAGACCACCCCCGGCGTCCGTGATCAGCGCCGGTCTGTTCGTCCACCGAAACCCGGGGCAGGTCAGGAAGCGGAAGCCGCATCAGGTCGGCGTTGTCCGCGTTTGCGCACGCGTTGGCCAGCAGCCGGCGCTCACCGTCCACGACCTCGTAGAGCGCGTCCACCACCCCTGCCCGCTGGTTCTCCGCCGTGTCGGTCACGACCTGGACCCAGGTGAGCTGCTCCGCGCCGCGGGTGGCCTGCACCTCGATCGTGAGCTGCAGGCCCTCCTTGGCGAGCACGCGCTCCTCCAGGGTCACCGGGACGGCGCTGTAGCTTCCCGAGTAGCGGTAGGTCACCTGGTCTCCGATCCGGTAGGCGCTCAGAGAGAAGAGCAGAGGCAGGCTCACGACGTCGCTCCCTCCGCGGCCCTGCGGCACCACGCCACCAGGTCCTTCGCCTCCCTGGCGGTCCCAGCCCCGAAGACCGCAGCGCTCTCCAGCAACCGGGCCTCCGTGTCCTCCGCGCACAGGTGGTGGAGCCCGTGCCCTTCGGCGAGGGTGAGCACCGCCGTGGCGAAGAGCCGCAGGAGGCGGCGTTCCCGCCCGTCGAGCTCGGTCGCCCTTTCTCGACCCGGGTCGTTCCAGCGGGCGATCTCCAGGGCCTCCGAGGGGTGCACGATCCAGTGCTTGCGGTCTGCTTCCTCGAGCGGGAGCCCATGCTCGCGCAGGACCACAAGGCACCGGTAGTGCTCCTCTGGGTCGCCCACCCACGGCCGACCGGCGAGCTCACGCAGGTGGGCGTCGGTGATCAGCGGCCACAGTCGAGCCAGGAGGGCCTCCTCGGGGCGCGCGGTCTCGATCATTCCGCCGCCAGCGCCCAGATCGCCACGAGCAGCACAGGCATCAGCGACCAGCAGGCAAGCCCCAGACCGAGGCGCGCGAACAGAGCATGGCCCGAAGGTGCTCTTCGGCCCCAGGCGAAGGCGACCATCGCCCCCAGGACGAGCGGTGGTCCGAACACGATCCACATGGCGTTCACCGGGTAGATGCCCAGCATGAAGTCGCTGGCCAGAGCTGCAACGCCGAGCCAGAAGGACGCGTGGGCGGCGAGCGTCGTGTTCACGACACCGCCCAGGCCATCGCCACAGTGACCGCGAGCGGCGGTAACACCACGAACACGAGCGCGGCCGCCACGGCGAGCCTCGCCACAGCGCCGAGCGGGCCAGCCGCCGATCGCCCTCGCAGCCCACACCAGACAGCCAGCGCAGCGAGCGGGGGCGCGATGAAGGGCCAGACCAGCACCGCGGTGAGGAACACCGGTGCGGTGGCCACCACCGCTGTCAGCAGGGCCAGCACGACCGCGTAGATCGCGAACAGGGCGGGGGGTGGTTCCGTTGGGAGCTGGTCGGACAGGCCCACGCCGGGAGGATCGCGCGGCGAGCCGATCGTCCCGCCAGCCGTCGGGGCGCGATCAGTCGCTGGCACCCGCATCGCCCAGCTTCGCCAGCGCCTCCACGTGCCGGGCGAAGCGATCCCGGGCCCGCTCGAAGCGCCCGGTCGTCTTGGTGAAGACGATCTTGTGGGGGCTACCGGTCTTGATCTCTCGGGTCGTCACGTCGAGCTTCTCGTGCGCGGCGATGCGCTGGAGGTGCCGCCGCCGGTCCTTCCGCACGCCGTAGGAGAATCGGTCCTCTGAGGGCTCCCGGAGGAAGTCCGACAGCACGCGGCAGTCCTCGCAGTGGCAACCCGCCACGGGGTCTCGGGCCAGGTCCCTCGGCGCGACGGGCCGCACGGCGACGCGCTTCGTCAGCCCCTCGACCACCGGCACGCGCCAGCCGTCCGGGAGGCGTCCCTCCCCTTGGAGGGCCAGCGCAGCCGCGACGCCGAGATCAAAGCGGACCTCCTCGTCGAGTCGAGAGAGCGCCGAGCGCTGGAGCCCGTCGTGTTCGAGCCTCCAGGCCGCGTCGACGATCACGGCCACCCCCGCCGCATCCTCGCCATGGCCCGGTTCCCGCACGGCGAACGCGGCCCCGAGGTCCTTCCAGAGGCGCGGGTGACGAGCACGCCACGCGGCGGCCGCGAGCACCCCTACGGCCACTGGTCCGTCCCAGGGTCCCAGGCGGGCCATCACGTGGCTCGCGAGCTGGCCGGCGCGCGCCTCGTCGAGCACCTCCAGCAGCGCAGAGAGCGCTGCCACCATGCTGCTCTCCAGCCTGACCCGGCGCTCCACCACGCGGGCACCCAGCTCCCCCAGCCCCCGCTCGACCAGCACCGCGAGCAGGCGTGTGACAGTCTCCGCCCTCCCGTGCGCCGTCTCGTGCAGCACGTCCTCCACGAGGCTCTCGACCCGCTCGATGTCACGGATGTCCGGGAGCGCCGACACCACGGCGTCGAGCCCGCACTGGGCCAGCAGCGCGTCCTCGGCGTCCGCTGGCCACAGGACGACCACGGCGCGGCGGTACATCTGGGTCAGCGTCGCCCCCTCGTTGCCCGTGGCCTCGTGGTAGCTGACGTGGTCCGGGGGCTCATCGTCGATCACGCCCTCGGGCCAGACCTCTCCCTCCTCCACCGGGATGGCGTCGAGCCCGACGTGCTCTCCGTTCGCGTCCACGAAGGACCGCAGGAAGCGCCCGTCCGTGATCCGGTCCCACAGCTCGATGTCGCCGGGCACCTCGTCGTCTTCGAGGGTGTGGCCCCAGCGACCCCAGCCGCGGCGTCGACGGCGAGAGCGGTACTGCAACTCCTCGGCAGACCACTCCACGTCCACGGCGAGCTGGGCGAGATGGGCGGTGACCCCGGCCGCCGCAGCGGCTCGGCGAAGGGCCTCGGCGCGACCCTGGTCCGCGCCCTTGAGCCGATCCCAGTGGAGCTCCGCCTCGGAGTAGCGGTGCTCCAGTGCCCACGCGAGCTTCACCGGGACGCCGGGCTCCC
>Ga0114934_10003163_pt1 | contig 10328 bp, 8 predicted proteins | sample 4SBtaG_2_FD_99695 | JGI IMG/M metagenome (GOLD analysis project Ga0114934, IMG submission 99695) | Deep subsurface microbial communities from Kolumbo volcano to uncover new lineages of life (NeLLi) - 4SBTROV10_white metaG | ecosystem: Environmental > Aquatic > Marine > Volcanic ...
CCCCTAGCCAAGAACCCTGCGGATTTGAACCGCGTCCTGCCGTAGCCGCTGGGGAAAAATCCCGCCGCGCGGAGGTTGGTAGGTAGGAGAATCGCACAGCGGGCAAAACCCTGGCAGCCCGATGGGTTGTAAGCCCATCGGCGGATGCACCGAGCAGGCCCATTTCGGAGGGGGTAAACCGATAGGGAAAAGGTGGTTGGAATAACTCCCATCGCCTTGGACTGCATTAGCGGTTTTCATTGGATCTCCTCCGGCGCACCTCGATTCTTCTTTCGATTGCGCGTCAGCCACTCCAGGCCCAACAATCCGGCCACGGCAATCGCTGAGATGAGGATCGCGCCGATGATGCCCCCCGTGTTCACCGCCTCTTTCCCAACCTTCCCCGCCATCCCCCTTAAGGCCCCCACTCCCATAGCTCCTCATTTCCCCACCTCTCTGTCCGAGAGTAAAACTCATTGAAGGAGATCTGCGAGGTGTTTCCCAGGCCATCGCGCAGGGTGATTTTTTGTTTATGGTATCTATTGCTATTATGTTATATTGATACCATCCCTTTCGCGCGACGAAGCGGGCGAAGGCGATCTTCTGCTCCGCGGTCAAACCCTCAATGGAATCTGGATAATCCCCCCCGGGAGCTATGTTGTTGGCTGTGAAGAACTCGCTCAATTGCCCGTTGGTCCAGCCGAGGCTCGCCGTATAGCTGAAGAAGGAACTCCAGGGGAGAATGGACTCATCTCCCAGGCCATCGATGACCTTTACCCCATCGTTTTGCGCGCCGACGATGAACTGCCTCTCCCACCCATGATCCCGAGCAAACTGGATAAACTTCGCTTGATCCTCGACCGATAGGACCTTGATGCTATTAGGATACTCTTTTAGGGTTTGGGCAAAAGTGATACTGGTAAGCAGCACACTCGCAACTATACCGATGATACAAGCCTTCCTTCTCACCGAATCTCACCTACCAATCTCCGTCCTCCTTTGAAGCGATAATCGCTGTTGCCGCTTATCCTTTCCCAAAGAAGGCGCCGACACGGGCTATCAAAGCGGCTACCCCTACTGCAATAAGCAGATATCCAACTGATGTTAGAATACTAATCATATTTGGAGCTGCTTGCGCTACCGTCGCTGCCTGATCCATCCCTCTTCACCTCCAGATTATGATTATAGTCTTCTTATTTAGCTAAATAGGGGCAGCTGAAGTGGAGACTGCCCCTATTTAACCCTATCTAAAGCCTTCTTCCCAGCTTATCTAAAACTTGAGTGCGTTTCATCAATACAATCAAACCTCCCACTCCTATGAGCAATGCCCCAACTCCTAGTAGAAGTCCTCCAATAGTCAATCACCACCTTTTATCCTCCCACTCCATGCTCAAAGAAACCACCAACCCTCATAAGCAGGATGGCGACTCCTGCCGCGATGAGCAGATTTCCAACCGCAGATAAAAGTTCCGGCATTCTCTTCACCTCCTTACTCTAGGCTCCTCTGAATCAACTCCGAAATTCTACCCCTCTCTTCTGGCGAGATGCTAGGATATATCTCCGCATGAAGTAACTTTGTCATAAATCCATAGCACACTTGTAGGACGAAAGATTGGAACTATGACCGAATATCTATGGAAGGACCTCTGGGATGATTCCTCAGATCGACTCTCCAGATAGCAGCGCAATAGAGTTCTCTCTTCCACCGCAGTAGGGCAGCTTAGCGGTCCTCGACCTTGAACTCCACGTCGATTGCCCTGTGATTTACCAACCGCTGAAAGCGCTTGGTGACGATCCTTTTGAACCACTTTCTGGTGAGGGGGAGAAGCCCCAGAAGACCTAAGAAGTCGGTGACCATCCCCGGGGTGATGAGCAGGGCCCCCGATACCAGGATGATCGCCCCGTCGAGCAGCTCGTCCCCGGGGAGCTCCCCCGCATCGAGCTTCTCGCGGACCCGCCGGAGGACGGCGAGCCCCTCTCGCTTGGCGAGGAACCCGCCGAGGATGCCGGTGAGGACGACGATCAGGACGGTCCAGAGAGCTCCGATCACCTGCCCCACCAGAATCAAGAGGTAGAGCTCGACCAAGGGGACGGCAATGAAGAGAACGAGCAGCTTGAGGAACATTCCCATCGCCTCTCCCCCAGCCTATCAGAGCTCTCCGAGGAGGTCAAACTGCCGTTTATCCATCTTCAAAGGATAAAACAGCAGAATCTGCCCGCTTCGGTCTCCAAGATAGCCGGATATCGCCATGTTGATTTCGACAATCGTCCAATTTAGGCCCTGCTGGGGGCCCTCCAGAGGTCTTGAGAGGGAGTCTCAGATCAGAGAAGCTCCAACTGGTGGGGATTCCCTCCGATGAAGGCCTGGGGGTGGAAGGCTTTGGATACAGTCTTATACTGTATTCGAGGAGGCGGTTTGCGGCGGCCTGCGGGCCTCCGTATAATTGCGGGGAGAGTAAGGAGGGATAGTGCTAGCAGCGAACTTCCTCTATGCCCTGGCCAAGGTGCTGAATATCGCGATCAATATCCTGATCTGGATCATCATCGCCCGCGCGGTGATCTCCTGGTTTCGACCCAACCCCTATAACCAATTGGTCCACCTCCTCTATCTGGCCACCGAGCCCTTCCTCTTTCCCATCCGACGGTTCCTCTTCCGCTACCTCCCCCCGATGGGGATCGACTTCTCCCCGCTGGTGGCCATCCTGATTCTGATCTTCCTCCAGCGGTTCCTCGTGTCGAGCCTCTTCCAGCTTGCCGCCAGGTTCTAGCCCCGCCGTCGGCACACTGTCAGGGGACAGGCTCGCTTGCCCGCCCCGATCAGCAGGGGGTATACTTTAGTCATAAAGGAATTTGAGTAGAGGAGGCTCACCTTGAGAGGGCTTTACGATTATCAGACAGAGATCGACGAGGTCCAGGCACGGGAGATCCTCGACTCCCGGGGGAACCCCACGGTCGAGGTGGAGGTTCTCTTAACTGACGGCTCCTTCGGCCGCGCCGCCGTCCCCTCGGGGGCCTCGACGGGGAAGCATGAGGCCTTGGAGCTGCGTGACGGCGGGGAGCGCTTCGGGGGCCAGGGCGTCCAAAAAGCGGTGGAGAATGTCAACGAGACCATCGCTCCCGAGATCATTGGAATGTCGGCGCTCTGGCAGGAGCGGATCGACCACCGATTGATCGAGCTCGACGGGACGGAGAACAAGAGCAAGCTAGGGGCAAACGCCATCTTGGGGGTCTCCTTGGCCACGGCCCGTGCTGCGGCCGACTCCTTGGGAGTCCCGCTCTTCAAATACCTCGCCGGGGCACGGCCCGCCAGCCTCCCGATGCCGCTGCTCAACATCTTAAACGGCGGTGTCCATGCCGATAACAATCTGGAGGTCCAGGAGTTCATGATCGTCCCCTTAGGGGCCAAGAACTTTCATGAGGCGCTGCGGATGGCCGCAGAGGTCTTTCATATGTTGAAGAAGGTCTTGAAGGAGCGGGGGCTCTCCACGGGAGTGGGGGACGAGGGCGGCTTCGCCCCTGACTTAAAAAATAACCGCGCCGCTCTGGAGCTGATCGTGGAGGCGATCGCGCGGAGTGGCTACTCTCCAGGTGAGGACCTCTATATCGCCCTCGACCCGGCAGCCACCAGCTTCTTCGCCGACGAGGGCTATAGATTCGAGGGGAAGACCAGAAAAAGCCACGAGCTGATCGAGGTCTATGAAGGTTGGATTGAAGAGTTTCCCATCGCTTCGCTGGAGGACGGCCTGGCTGAGGAGGACTGGGAGGGCTGGCGGGAGCTGAGCGAACGGCTTGGCAAGAAAATACAACTGATCGGCGACGACATCTTCGTCACCAACCCCAAGCTCCTCCAGAGAGGGATCGCGGAGGGGATCGCCAATTCCATTTTAATCAAGCTGAATCAGATCGGGACGCTCACCGAGACGATGGAGACGATGGAGCTTGCTTGGCAGGCGGGCTACACTTGCGTGATCTCCCATCGCTCCGGGGAGACTGAAGACCCCTTCATCGCCGACCTGGCCGTCGGCACGGCCAGCGGTCAGCTCAAGAGCGGCTCTCCCAATCGCTCCGAGCGGCTGGCCAAATACAACCAGCTCCTGAGGATTGAAGACCAGTTCGAACTGCCCTTGAGGAGCACGTTATGGGTGCGGTCAGCCGGAGCGTAATCAGGCGGAGAGAGCGGCTCAGAAGGATCATGATCCTCACCACCCTGGCGGCCTTTATGCTGCTCATCCTCGGCATCGGCTACCTCTTTCTCGCCCGTCAATTGGCAATCTCCAGGCTCCGGTCCGAGTTCCAGCGGCTCGACCTCCAGCGGGAGGAGCTGCTGGGGGAGCGGGCGGAGCTGGAGGGACTATTTTCCAAAAGGTTCGATCGGGGGTATCTCGAATACCTGGCACGCAAAGAGCTCGGCCTGACCGAGCCGGGCGAGGAGAAATACATCGTCGTGGAGGGTAAGTGATGGACTTTGTCCACCTTCATGTCCACTCCGAATATAGCATCCTCGATGCCACCTGCCGCCTCGACGAGCTTCTCTTGAAGGCCAAAGAATACGGGATGGGCTCCCTGGCTCTCACCGACCATGGGGTGATGAGCGGGGCGATCGAGTTCTACCAGAAGGCCCAAAACTACGGGATCAAGCCGATCATCGGCATCGAGTTCTACTTCGCCCCCCGGGGGCGGCGGGACCGGACGCCGGACCAAAAATATTACCATCTGCTCGCCCTGGCCGAGAATCAGCGGGGTTATAAGAACCTGCTCAAGCTCTCCAGCCTCGGCTACACTGAGGGCTTTTACTATAAGCCGCGAATTGACCTGGAGCTGTTAAACAGATATAGCGAGGGGCTGATCGTCACCAGCGCCTGCAAGAGCGGCATCCTGGCCAAGCCGATCCTCCAGGGCCGCGCCAAGGAGGCTGAGGATTGGGCCCGCCAGCTCCGCAATCTATTTGGCAAGGAGAATTTCTTCGTTGAGCTCCAGGATCACGGCCTCCCTAAGGAGCGGGAGCTGAATGAGAGGCTGGTAGAGCTCGCCCGCCGATTGGAGCTGCCGCTGGTCGCGACCAACGATGTCCACTACATCAGCCCTGAGGACCGCGAGGCCCACGAGATCCTCCTCAACATCCAGTCAAGCTTGAAAAAAGGGGACCGCCGCTCCTATGAGGGCGATCAATACTACTTTAAGTCCGCTGAGGAGATGGCCGATCTCTTCCACGAATATCCGGAGGCCCTGGAGAACACGTTGGCAGTTGCCGAGCGCTGCAACCTCAAGATCGAGTTGGGGATAGCTCACCTCCCCTCCTTCGACCTCCCCCCCGGCTATGGGAATCCCGAGGAGTATCTCAGGGAGTCGGTGATCCGTGGGGCGCATGAGCGCTACGGCGCCCTTCTCCCCATGGAGGTCCAGGAGCGTCTGGAGTATGAGCTGCGCGTGATCGAGGAGATGGGCTTCGCCTCATATTTTTTGATCGTGAACGATTTTGTCAACTATGCTAAAGAGCGGGGGATACCGGTCGGACCGGGACGGGGCTCGGCCGCGGGGAGCCTCGCCTCCTACTGCCTGGGGATCACCGACATCGACCCCCTGAAGTATGGCCTGCTCTTCGAAAGATTTCTCAACCCGGCAAGGGTCAGCCTGCCCGACATCGATATCGACTTCTGCCCCCGCCGCCGCGATGAGGTCATCCAGTATGTGAAGGAGCGCTACGGCCGGGATCATGTGGCTCAGATCGTGACCTTTGACACGCTGGCCGCGCGGAGCGCCGTCCGCGACGTCGCCCGCGTCATGGGGATCTCCTACGGGGATGCCGACCGGATCGCCAAATTGATCCCCTTCGGTGCCTCCCTCGATGAGGCCAAGGGGAGCGTGCGAGAGCTGGGGCGGCTCTATGACGAGGACCCCCAGATCAAGCACCTCTTGGAGATCTCCATGAGGCTGGAGGGCCTGGCACGGAACCCCTCGACCCACGCCGCGGGGGTGGTGATTGCCCCCCAGGAGCTGACCGATTACGCGCCGCTGCTGCGCCTCAGCGATGGCTCGTTGGTCACCCAATATGACATGGTCTCCCTCGAGGCGATCGGGATGCTCAAGATCGACCTTTTGGGCCTAAGAAATCTTACGGTGCTCGACGACACCCTAAAATTAATCCGGAGATCCGGGAAGGAGCTGCACCTTGCGGACCTCCCCCTCGATGATCCTAAAGTCTATGAAATCCTACAGGAGGGGCGGACGACGGGGGTCTTCCAACTGGAGGGCACGGGGATCAAGGACCTGGTGAAGCGCCTGGCCCCGACGGAATTTAAAGACATCGTCGCCCTCCTCGCCCTCTACCGCCCCGGGCCACTGGAGAGCGGGATGGCTGAGGAGTTCATCGAAAGAAAACATGGCCGCCGCCAGGTCACTTACCCCCATCCCGATCTTGCGCCGGTTCTCCAGGAGACCTATGGCCTGCCGATCTATCAAGAGCAGTTGATCTTGATGGCCCAGGTCCTGGCGGGCTTCTCCCTGAGTGAGGCCGATCTCCTGCGCAAGGCCATCGGGAAGAAGCAGCGGAAGATGATGGAGGCGATGCGGGAGAAGTTCATCCAGGGCTGCGTCCAGCAGGGGATCCCGATGGAGAAGGCGCTCGACCTCTTCGGCGATATCGGGAAGTTTGCCCGCTATGGCTTCGGGAAGGCCCACTCCACCGCCTATGCCCTCCTCACCTACTGGACCGCATATTTCAAGGCCAACTACCCCACGGAGTATCTGGCCGCGCTGCTGACCAGCGTGGCCGATAATACTGATAAGATCGCTGAATATGTCCAGGAGTGTCGCGATCTGGGGATCGAGGTCCTCCCGCCGGAGATCAACGAGAGCGACCTCTACTTCACATCCCATGATGGGCGAATCCGCTTCGGCCTTGGGGCGATCAAGAACGTCGGCCGAGGGGCAATTGAGGCGATCCTCGAGGCGCGGAATGGGAAACCCTTTGAGTCGTTCATCGACTTCTGTCGCCGCTCCTCGCCCCGCCAGGTGAACCGCGAGGCCCTGGAGAGCCTGATTAAGGCGGGGGTCTTCGACCGCTTCGCCCCCCGGAAGGGGCTCCTGGGGCAGGTCAATGCCGCACTGGAGCTGGCCCAGGTGGCGAGCGAGGAGCGGCGGAGCGGCCAGCGCTCCTTCTTCGCCGAGGAGGAGCTCGCCCCAACCTTGAATGTCAGCGGGGAGGAGTTCCCCCGCGAGGTCCTCCTCCGCTTCGAGAAGGAGCTTCTCGGCCTATATGTCAGCTCCCATCCGCTAAACAAATTCGAGGAGGAGCTCGCCCTCCTCTGCTCCCATGGCCTAAATGAGCTGGAGGAGGCCCAGCCAGGGGAGGTCCTCTACTTAGGCGGGCGGATCGACCGGGTGCGCGTGATCACGACCTCCAAGGGACGACGGATGGCCTTCGTGCGGTTGGAGGATTTAAAGGGGAAGGCTGAGCTGACCGTCTTTCCCGACCTCTACGAGCGGCGGGCCTCTCTCCTCCAGGAGGATAATTTAATTTATCTGGCAGGCCGGGCGGAGCGGCGGAGCGGGCGGAGCGGGGTGGTGGTCGAGGAGCTCCATCCCCTGGTGGAGGCCCCCCGCCTCGCCGAGCTGCGGCTTCTCCTCCCCTTGGAGGAGGTCGATGGCCACCTGCTGGAGCGGCTGCGGGACATCTTCAACGAATCAAGAGGGGAGACGCCAGTCCTCCTCCATCTCGACCTCGGCGGGAAACAGGAGTTGATCAAGGCCGGGGAGGAGTATTCGGTGCAGCTCTCCCGGCAGTTGATGGAGAGACTAGAGAGAATCCTGGGCAAAGGAAGGGTCAAGCTGGTCCACCATAGATCGAGATGAGATTTAAAAGACTCCTGAGATGGTTTTATCCGGGAATGACGGTGAAGCGCTGGGCGGCGCTTGCGGCCCTCTCGATGCTGATCTTCATCCTGGGCCTGGTCCTCCTCTTCGGCCGGGAGCCCATCCGCTGTCTCTATGCCCTCTTCGCCCCCCTGCCGGCCTACGCCCTCCTCATCGGGAGCCTGCTCCTGCTTGTCGGGCTCATCGGGGCTGGCGTGGGGATTAATCGGTTCTTAAGATCGATCATCAAGGGGGTCGCACCGGAGGCGCTCGGCCAGGCGGGCGAGGTAATCTATAGCAAGAGGCTGCTCTCCCGTGGGCCGCGGGTCGTCGCCCTCGGCGGGGGGACGGGGCTGGCAGCCCTCCTCCGTGGGTTAAAGGGATTTACGAGCAATATCACGGCGGTCGTCGCCGTGATGGACACCGGCGGCTCCTCCGGCCGCCTCCGCCGGGAGATGGACATCCTCCCCCCGGGGGATATCCGCAACTGCATCATCGCCCTCGCCGACGATGAGTCGCGGATGGCCTCGCTCTTCCAGCACCGCTTCCATGGGGGGAGCCTCGATGGCCATTCTTTAGGAAATCTGGTAATCGCCGGCCTTAAGGAGCGGCTGGGACGATTCGACCTGGCGATCGAGGAGATGAGCCATATCCTAAATATCCGCGGCCGGGTCCTCCCGGCGACGCTGGAGCAGGTGGACCTGGTGGCAGAGATGGAGGACGGAGAATTCGTTCGCGGGGAGGAGGAGATCGCCACGGACCCCCGCCGGATCAAGCGGATGCTCCTCTCCCAGCAGCCGGTCCCGCCCTATGGGCGGATCTTGGAGGAGATCGAGCGGGCGGAGCTGATCGTGCTCGGCCCGGGGAGCCTCTTCACCTCGATCATCCCCAACCTCCTGGTCGAGGACGTGGCGCAGGAGCTGGAGCGGTCCAAAGCAAAAAAATTCTACATCGTCAACCTGATGACCCAACCGGGGGAGACCGACGGATTCACTGCCCAGGATCACCTGAAGGCGCTAGGAAGATATATCGATATCTCCACCTGGGATTATGTGATCGTCAACTCCCAGCCGGCCCCCGAGCATCTGTTGGGACAATACGCCGCCGAGGGCTCGGTCCCCGTGGTCAATGACCTCGCTGGCTTAGAGAGGCCGGGGGTGATCGCGGCGGAACTGCTCGAGATAGTCGAACTGGAGGGAAAGCCGACGGTGAAGCATGATTCGCGCAAGCTGGCCAAGCTGATCATGGGAGTTGCGTCAGAGCGTTGATGCAAGGACGCGCAAACGCAAAAGGAGGCCTAACGTGAAGAGGTTAAGGTTGATGATTCCCGGGCCAATCGAGCTGGACGAGGAGGTCCGGCGCGAGCTGGCCCGGCCGATGATGCCCCATTACGGGGAGGAGTGGCTCCAGATCTACCATGAGACGCTGGGGCTGCTCCAGCGGGTCTTCCAGACCGACCAAGATATCTTTTTGATCCCGGGGAGTGGCTCGGCGGGGCTGGAGGCAGCGATCGGGAGCCTCGTCGGCGATGGGGGGAAGGCCTTGATTCTCTCAAACGGCTTCTTTGGTGAGCGGCTCGCCGCGATCGCCCGCGCTTATACGCCCAATGTCCAGGTAATCTCCGGCGAGCTCGACCGTCCGATCCCTCCCGAGCGGCTGGAGGAAGCGCTTCGGGCACCTCGTGCCGAGATCAAGATGGTCGCCGCCGTCCACTGCGAGACCTCGACCGGCGTCCTCAACCCGATCCGCGACTACGGGAAACTCTGCCGGAGATATGGGACGACCCTCGTCGTCGATGCAATCTCCTCCCTCGGCGGGGTGGAACTAAAATTTGATGAGTGGGGCCTGGGGATCTGCGTCAGCGCTACGCAGAAGGGCCTGGAGGCCTCACCGGGCCTGGCACCGCTCGCCATCTCCAAAGCGGCCTGGGAGGGGGTCGCCCGCGGCTCCTCCCCCGGATGGTATCTTAATTTGAGAACTTGGCGGGAGTTCGCCGAGCGGTGGAGCGGCTGGCACCCCTACCCCGTCACCCTCCCGGTCAGCCTGGTCTTCGCCTTAAGGAAGAGCCTGGAGCGGGTCCTCGCCGAGGGCTTAGAAGAGCGATTCGCCCGCCATGCCCAGGTAGCCGCCCTTCTCCGCCAAGGCCTGGAAAATCTTGGGTTTGAGTTGTTCGTCCCTGAAGAATACCATTCCAACACCGTGACCACCGCACTGGCCAACTCGATCATCACGGCAGAGGAGTTGATCCGCTTCCTCAAGGAGGAACGAGGGATCCTGATCGGCGGGGGGATCGACGAGCTGCGAGGGAAGGTCTTCCGCATCGGCCACATGGGGCCCCAGGCGACCCCGGAGATGATCCTGCCACTACTCTTCGGGATCGAGGAGGCGCTCCGCGCCGCGGGGTCACCGGTCGAGCCGGGCCAGAGCCTCCGCGGCCTCGACGTCAGGGTGGGGTAAGATCCCCCTTGCCGTCGAACGAGAGGAGGTGAAGCTCTCCG
>Ga0114934_10003164_pt1 | contig 10326 bp, 8 predicted proteins | sample 4SBtaG_2_FD_99695 | JGI IMG/M metagenome (GOLD analysis project Ga0114934, IMG submission 99695) | Deep subsurface microbial communities from Kolumbo volcano to uncover new lineages of life (NeLLi) - 4SBTROV10_white metaG | ecosystem: Environmental > Aquatic > Marine > Volcanic ...
AAGAAGGAATGCCTCAAGAATTAACTGATTACCTTGAAATGCTTCAAAAATAACTAATGGCAAAACAATACTCTTTTCAAAATTTATTAGATGTTATTGAAACTCTGCGAGGTCCTAAAGGTTGTCCATGGGATAAAAAACAAACCCATATTACTATTAGAGAAAATTTAATTGAAGAAGTTTATGAATTTATAGATACAATCAATACTCAAAATACAACACATATGGAAGAAGAATTAGGGGACATTCTTCTTCAGATTCTTTTTCATACCCAAATTGAAAAAGAAAAAGGCAATTTTACTATTAATGATGTTATAGATACTTTAACAAAAAAATTGATTAGACGGCATCCTCATGTTTTTGGCAACAAACAAGTGAGCACAATTGAAGAAGTCAAAACGAATTGGGAAGACATAAAGTCTAAGGAAAAAGGACAAACAGAAAGAAAACGACTTATGGATAAAATTTCTCATTCTCTACCTGCTTTACCTAAAAGCATGAAAATTTTAGATATTGCCTATAATTCAGGATTTTCATGGAAAAATATTGAAAAAATTTGGGAAAAATTTTACGAAGAAAAAAAAGAATTTGAAAGTGATATTGAAGCCTCTAAATCATCTTTTGATTTAGAGGCCGAATTTGGAGATATGTTATTCGTTCTCCTTGTCATAGCGAAACACTATCATATCGATGCAGAATCAGCTTTAAATAAAACTAATAAAAAATTTATACAACGATTTAATTACATGGAAAACCAGTTACAACAGGCGGGAAAACAAATCAAAGATTTATCTGCAGATAAATTAATTAATCTCTGGAATGAAGCTAAAAAATCAAATTTTTAAAATTTATTTCTGTTTCAATAAAAATTTTAAAGTAGAAAGCATTCTTTGATTTATTTCATTAATTCTTTCTTTAGCTTTTGAATTATTAATTTTTTTATAATAACTTAGAGCCAACAAAGGCATTTTTTTTTCATAAGTCAAAAAATCAGCTAATCTGAACAAACCATCTTGATAATTAGCAGAAGAAAAAAGTGAAGAAACTTGTTTTAACATCTGAAAACTCCATTTTTCTTTTAAGGCATTAAAAAGTTCATTTCCTTTTCGGATTTGTTCGCTACGAGTCATATTGATTTCCGACATAAAAAACTAAAATTATAAGCTACTTTTTCAGATTTAGATTCCCCAAAATCATAAAAGATCTCAACTGTCTTAAATAATGACCGCAAATAGTTTAAAACAAGAGAAAAATCAAAAATTTGTATTTTATGTTTTTCTAAAAAAAATTCTTCTTTTTGTTTTGATGACTCACGAAAACGAAACAAGACCTCTCCTCTACCTGTCTTGGAATTATAAGTAGATTCAATCAGATATTCCATATTACCAATAATATCAGAATCGACTACATTAACATAATTTTCAATATAATTTTTTTCACTTGACATATCAAAATAAAAACTTCCACCAGGTTTTAAAATTTTATAAACTTTATTTATTAATTTCTTAAATTTTCCAAAAGATAAAAAGTAATTTACTCCTGAATTTAAAAAATAGATAAATGCAAATTGAGTTTGAGGATGAAAAAATAAAATATTTTTTTTCAAAAACTGGATATCGGGATAACGTTCATAACAAGATCGAATCATTTCAGTAGATATATCTATTCCCCAAAACTTTCCTTTCGTTTTAGATTGAAGTAATTGTGTTAATGTACCGTTACCACACCCAATATCCAGTACAGAAGAAAAATCCAAATAAAAATCTTGCTTCATTTTTAAAAAGAACTTAACAAATTCATTATAATCTGGAGCAATGATTTCATCATAGTACACTGATAATTTTTCATAAGGTCTGACTTTTTTATATTTAACTTTGGAAGGTAGGGCTATCACTGTAAATAGCGACCTCCAAATATTTTTTGAGCTGTTTTATATAAATCTTCATAAGTAACTTTAGATTTTGAAACTTCCTGTTTTTCATGTTCCTTATAAATAAACTCACACTTTAAAGAGAATCCAAAAAATTTTTGAAATGACATTTCAAAATCTCTTTGCGCTTTTACATTTTGAAGCATTTTTATGAAGATAGAATTACGGATAAAAATGGAAATTTTATCATCCTGGATTTTATTAATTTGGCAAACACTAGGAATAAGTACTGGAAGAGTAGAAGGTAAATTTCTTAAAAACTTAGGCCACAAATCAAAAATTTTATTTTTTTTTTCTTCGAAAGTTAAAGAGGATTCAGGATTTAAAGTTTTTTTTTTAGCTTTATCTGCCGAATAAAATTCCTCTTTATATTTATCGAAATTTTTATTACTTACAATCTCTGCTTTAGACTTTATACTAGCACCAGATTCAATTCTAGCAGAATTATTTCTAATCATTTTTCGACTTACAACTGCGTAATCTCTTAATTTATTTAAATTCGTTGACAGCAAAGAGAGATCTTGATTATTTAAAGACAAATTGATCAGTTTAAAGAACATAATTTCAGAAGTAACACGAGGAAAAGCAGAAAATTTTAAATTATTTATTGCGCCCACTAAATAATCCATCCAAGCAATTAATTTTTCTTCAGACACGACATCACTTAATTCACGCATGCTTTGAATTTCAGATTCTGTACTTTCAATAACAAGTGAGGGTGCTTTATCCAAAGTTTTAACAATAAGCAAATTTCTTAAAAACCCTACAAGCCCTGAAAAAAATTGAACGAAATCTAATCCTTGATCTGCAATATTCTGAAGAATTGTTAGGCCTTTCTCTCTCTTTTTTCCAGCCACAGCCCTAAAAAATTGAAGAAATAATTCCGTTTTAACAAGACCTAAAAGTTTTTGCACATCCTTTAATTTTATATTTCCAGAAGAGAAAGCTATAAGTTGATCCAAAAGACTTTCAGAATCTCTTAAACTACCATCTGCATTCTTCGCGATTTCAAAAATGGCTTCTTCTTCATATTGCACATTTTCTTTATTAAGTATACTTTTAAGATGTTCAGCTATACGAAGAGTTGGAATTCGCTTAAAATCGTAGCGTTGACATCGAGATAAAATAGTTAGAGGTATTTTGTGAGGTTCAGTCGTTGCAAAAATAAAAATAATATGCTCAGGAGGTTCCTCCAAAGTTTTCAATAAAGCATTAAAAGCCTGTACAGTCAACATATGGACTTCATCAATAAGGTAAATTTTATATTTGGCTTTATTAGGGAGATACTTCACATTTTCACGCAAATTTCTTATTTGCTCAACTCCATTATTGGAAGCCCCATCTATTTCCACAAAATCTAAGCATGTTCCATTGCTAATATCATGACAAATAGAACACTCATTACAAGGTTCGCCAGTCTGATTTTCTTCATGTTCACAATTGACGGCTTTAGCAAAGATACGAGCCGTACTAGTTTTACCTACACCACGTGGTCCAGAAAAAATATAGGCGTGGGCAATTCTCTTATTAACAATAGCATTTTTAAGAGCAATAGCAATATCTTCCTGCCCCACTAAATCTTGGAACAACTGTGGTCTATATTTTCTTGCTAAAACTAGATATCCCATAAAACTCCAATAAAAAATAGAAGCCGGGAAAAAACTAGCTTTTATCTTATACTTACCGTTGCTTCCTTTCGGACCTGGCGGGGTTCAGCATAAAATAAACCCAGAAATCCCGGCTATCGGAGAGAGAGGGATTCGAACCCTCGGTAGATTTCTCTACACACGCTTTCCAAGCGTGCGCCATAAGCCAACTAGGCGACCTCTCCAATTTCATTTCTGTTCTTAAAATAATTTTTTTTAGTACACTTGTCAAATTTATTTTTTTATGGGCTTTTCAATTTATTCCTCGAAAGCAAAGCCACTTAGGAATAATTATCGCTTATAAACGATATTTTGTAGTTTTTACAAGATCCCCTAACAAAATTAAAAGATTAAATGTTCCACAGGACCTCGCACTTCATAATGAAGTCCAGCCCAAGTATCTGCTGAATGCAAAAGCAAAAGCAAAGGATTTTTTGCTGCAATAGTGCCAAATCGTTTAGTGTTTTCAGGTTCCCATGGTCCCATATGATGAGTAATAGCTAATTCCTCTGTTTCTGTCAAAAAATCAACTCCTACTTTTTTAAGAATATAATACAAAGAAGTAGGCCCATGCCCAAAATCTGATTTTGGACCGACGTATCTATAAACAGGAGCATCATACCATCCATATTTTTTTGTCGGGTCATTTTTATAGAGAGGGTTTTGTTTTCTTTTTTTATCAATCTTGTAGTTCCCAATTTTACAAAAATCATGAATTAAACTAACTAAAAAAATAGATTCTTCTTCAAGACCCAAATTCAGGGTATTATTCATCTTACGACCTATTTCAAAAACATTACAACTATGTAAAAGCAACCCTCCATGTATAGAATTGTGATAATAAGCAGAGGCAGGATCAGTAAAAAAACTAGACGTCCCCAAAAAAGTTATTAAATTCTCAGTTCCTTTCCGTGAGACTAATCTTACTTTTGATAATACTTCCTGTTTTAAATTTAAAATAAAACTTTCGAAATTTTCTCTTTTTATATTTTCGATTTCCTCTCTTTTTAATAAATTCATTTCGTGCCTCCTACTTCTGTTCTTAATATAGCACCTATTGGCAAATCAAAATTTGTTTGTATATATCCTTCATCTTGAATAACAAGACGATCTACCTTTTGAAATTCAGCCCCAACCTTTTTCAATAAAATAAAATTTTTTAAATACAAACTATTTTGCTCTTGCTCAGGGAGCAAAACTTCAAGTTTGGTACTCATTTCTATTTTTCCTTTTAATTCTAAAAGGAACAAGTTCTGTTTTTTCTTTTTGACATAACCTAAAAAATTATACTTTCTCACATAAGCTTGTTTTTCTATTTGGCTCTCGCGATTTTTTTCAGGTCCTGTAAAATAAAATCCTGTAAAATAAGGCCTATGACTGACAAATTCCAATTCCTTCAAAATGTTAGGATCAATTTTCTTTTTTTGATAATAAGCATCTATAACAGCTCTATAGACTTTTGTCACAACTGCCACATAATAAATACTTTTCATCCTTCCTTCAATTTTAAAAGAATCAATACCGGCACGAATTAATTGCGGTATATATTCGGCAAGATTCATATCCTTAGAACTTAAGATATAAGTACCACGAGTAGTTTCAACAATAGGCATAGATTCAGTTGGCCGCGTTTTTTCTACAAGTTCATATTCCCATCTACAAGACTGCGCACAATCTCCTCTGTTTGCACTACGGCCTGTGTAATAAGCACTTAACATACATCGCCCTGAATAAGACATGCACATAGCACCATGAACAAAAGTTTCGATTTCAATATGAGGATTTTCTTTTTTTGCTTTTTTGATATCTTTTAGAGTCATTTCACGAGCCGCCACAATTCTTTCTACACCATTTTTCTGAAAAAATCGAAAAGCTTGTATATTAGTTGCATTAGCTTGAGTGCTTAAATGGATTTTGAAAGAAGGGTAATTTTCCCGTATAAATAAAACAGCGCCTAAATCTGATACTATTAAATATTCGATTCCAATTTTTTTTAATTTATTCAAATATTTATTTAATTTGGGAAAATCATTATTATAAAAATAGATATTTAAGGCAAAATAAATTTTTTTCTCTAAATTATTAGCCAGCGCAAGAGCTTTTTTTAAATCTGAAAAAGAAAAATTATCACTTCTTTCTCTCAAATTAAAATAAGGGCCACCCAAATAAACAGCATCTGCACCATATAGGAATGCTATCTTTAATTTTTCAAGATTTCCAGCAGGGGCAACTAATTCTACTTTTTTCATATTTCTACTACCGTTGATATTTTTCTACTGCTTTATTGTGTTCTCTCAAAGTTTTTGAAAAATAATGCGAACCATCATTCTTCGCTACAAAATATAAATATGTAGATTTTGCAGGATGTAAAGCTGCATCAAAAGCAGAAACACCAGGATTAGAGATGGGTGTTGGGGGCAATCCTTTGTAGAGATAGGTATTAAAAGGAGAATTGAACTTCAAGTCTCTGTATAAAATTCGTTCAGCTTTAAATTTTTTAACAGCATAGGCTACAGTAGGATCACATCCCAATTTCATACCTATTTTTAAACGTCTCCAAAAGACCTGCGATATAATAGGTTGCTCAGCTTTTAATTTAGCTTCTTTTTCAATAAGAGAAGCCATCTTCAATACTTTATATAAATTTCTATTTTTTAATTCATTATGATATTTTCGTATAATTTTATTTGAAAATTCTTTTATCATAGTCAAAGCAATATTTGTAACAGTAGCATTTTTGGGAAAAGCATAGGTGTTAGGGAATAAAAATCCTTCCAAATTCGAATTAGGCAAATAAGATATTTTTTTATAAAGATTATTTTTTAAAGCAAAGTGTAAAAACTTTTTTTGTCTTGTGATTCCTTTATTAGACAATAATTCATCAATCTGCCAAATAGAATAGCCTTCTGGGATAGTCACGTGAATTGTATAGATTTTTCCTCGCACAGTTTTCCAAAAAATTTCTAAGGTTGAATCTTTTCCAGAAAAATGATAAAGACCTTTTTGCAATTTACGGCTTTGACCTGTTAATTTTACAAGTCCGATAAAAAACCACTTGCTTTTTATTAATTGCATCCTTTTCAATCTTTTAGCAACTAAAAAAGCCGTATCTCCCTTTTTAATAAGAAAATCCTCTCCTTTTATGTTTCTATGTGTCGGTAAACTAAAAAAAATAAAAATCAAGAAAACCGCCAGCATAACAACAAAAAAGGCGCGGATCATAGTTTTCATTAGAACTCTAGTTTTTTGCCTCTTTCCTTGCTTCAATAACTTGCTCTGCAATAGAGAAAGGCACTTCAATATAATGTTTAAATTGCATTGTATAATTAGCTCTACCTTGGGTAGCTGAACGCAAGGAAGTAGCATAACCAAACATGTTAGATAAAGGAGTTTCTGTAGAGATAAATTTTGCTCCTGCTCGATCTTCAATAGCTAAAATTTTTCCTCGTCTTGATGCGATATCACCAGTTACATCACCTAGGTATTCTTCAGGAGTCGTAATATCGACTTGCATGATAGGTTCAAGAAGGACAGGATTAGTTTGTTTAAATCCTTTTTTAAAGGCTTCTCGACCAGCTATCTTAAAAGCCATTTCTGAAGAGTCAACAGCATGAAAGGAACCATCATAAAGAACGACTGTCATATCTACAACAGGGAACCCAGCCAAAACACCTTCTTCCATAGCCTCAATTATTCCTTTTTCAACTGCGGGAATATATTCTTTGGGGATAGCCCCAGATTTAATTTCATTAATAAATTCAAAGCCAGCTCCAGGTTCTCCAGGAATAAGTTTAATATATATATGCCCATATTGACCATGACCACCACTTTGTTTTGCATGTTTGTACTCAACTTCAGCTTTTTTGGTACCAGTTTCACGATAAGCGACTTGAGGCTGACCAACTTCTGCTTCAACATTAAATTCTCTTTTTAAACGATCTATAATAATTTCAAGATGAAGTTCACCCATTCCAGAAATAATAATTTCATTAGTTTCAGTGTCTGTTCTCACTGTAAAAGTGGGATCCTCTTCTGCCAATTTCAATAAACCTTTTGTGAGCTTGTCAGAATCAGCTTTTGATTTAGGTTTAACAGAAATTGAAATAACTGGAGCAGGGAAATCCATAGATTCTAGAGCAATGGGGTGGTTTTCGTCACACAATGTTTGTCCAGTAGTAGTTCCAGATAACCCAATAGCAGCTGCAATATCACCAGTATACAAAGTATCTAAATTTTCTTGTTTATTAGCATGCATCTGTACAATTCGGCCTAATCTTTCTTTTTTACCAGAAGCAGCATTATAGACGTAACTCCCTGAATCAATTTTTCCAGAATAAACTCTAAAATATACAAGTTTTCCCATATGTTTATCTGCCATAACCTTAAAAGCTAAAGCCGTAAAAGGTTCATCATCACTTGGTTTGCGTATCACAGTCTCTTCTGTGCCAGGAATTAAACCTTGAATCGGAGGCAAATCAAGAGGAGAGGGCAAATATTCAATAACAGCATCAAGTAAAGGTTGAACACCTTTATTTTTAAGAGCCGTTCCACTCAATACAGGAACTAATTTATTTTCTATAGTAGCTTTTCTTAATATTTTTTTCAAAGTAGCATTATCAATAGTTTCGCCATTTAAATACTTTTCCATTGCCTCTTCATCAATCTCAACTATTTTCTCAATCATTTCATCATGAAATGTTTGAGCTTTTTCTTTTAAGTCATCAGGAATTTCAGCCCAATTATATTCTGCTCCCATAGATTTTTCATCAAAAATAATGGCTTTCATTTCAAATAAATCTACAATTCCTTTATACTCGCTTTCTGCTCCTATTGGGATTTGAATTGGTACAGGAATAGCACCTAACTTGGTTTTGATCTCCTCAACTACAGAATAAAAATTTGCACCTGTTCTGTCCATTTTATTTACAAAAGCAATTTTAGGAACTTCGTACTTATTCGACTGTCGCCATACAGTTTCAGATTGGGGTTCTACACCAGATACTGCACAAAAAACAGCCACAGCACCGTCTAATACACGCAAACTTCTTTCCACTTCTACAGTAAAATCAACGTGCCCCGGAGTGTCAATAATGTTAATTCTATGTTTTTTCCAGAAGCAAGTTGTTGAAGCTGAAGTAATAGTAATACCCCTTTCTTTTTCTTGTTCCATCCAATCCATTGTTGCAGCCCCATCGTGTACTTCACCAATTTTATAATTGATTCCTGTGTAGTACAAAATGCGTTCAGTCACTGTTGTTTTTCCAGCATCAATGTGGGCCATAATGCCTATATTTCTATTTAATTCCAAAGGAACTCTTCTTGCCATATTCTTCTCCTATATAAAAAAATGAGAATGCAATATATAACTTTTTTAAGGATTTGTCAAATTTTAGTTTATTTTTTTTATATATTTTTTTTAGATTTTTTTTTGACTTAATCCACAAAAAAAGATATATTCTTGTAACGGAGTTTATATGAAAAAAAATATCCTTTCTCTACCCACAAAAAAAGCTGTTTTAGTTTTGTCAGTGCCCATGATTATCAGCAATTTATTATCAACTTTATATGAATTAATAGATGCTTTTTTTGTAGGTAAAACTGGTGTAAACAATCTCGCTGCTGTAACGTTAGCTGGAATTGTTCTTTTTTTTCTGGCTACTTTTGGTGCAGGACTAAGCGTAGGAACGGTAGCTCTCATTTCTAGATCGTTTGGTGAAAAAAAATTTCAACAAGCCAATTTTGTTGCCTATCAGTCTATTCTTCTTGGATTTATTGTAGCTGTCATACTAGGGTTTACAGGTTTCATCTTCTCTAATAAAATATTGCAACTTTTAAGTGCTCCCGCAAATATTTTAACAAATGGAACAATTTACCTCAAAATTCTTTTTCTTGGAATTCCAGGCATGTTTTTCCTCTTCATAGGGAATGCTATTTTTCAGGCCGCAGGAGATACAAAAACACCTCTATTTGTAAATATTTTTGCGACGCTACTAAATATTCTAGGTGATTGGGTACTTATCTTTGGACATTGGGGATTTCCTGCAATGGGGGTTAAAGGTGCAGCTTTGGCTACTATAAGTTCAAGATTCTTAGGAAGTTTAATCCTCTTACTTTTGCTTTTAGATAAGAAAAAAATCATTCATCTAAGGATTTCGACCCTTAAACCAAATTTTAATATTTTAGGAACTATAATAAGAATTGGATTTCCCGCATCAATACAAATGTTTATCAGAAGTTCTTCTGCCCTTGTTCTAATGAAAATTGTGGCTCTCTTTGGCTCTTTTACAATTGCTGCTTATGGGATAGGCGGTCGGATTTTTTCCCTGTTTATTTTACCTGGTTTTGGGTTTGCTGGAGCAGCATCAACTCTTGTGGGACAAAATCTCGGAGCCAAAAGACCAGAAGAAGCTGAACGCAGTGTTTATATTTCTACCTTCTACTTTGAAATTGTTATTTTCATATTAAGTGCTATCACCTTCTTTTTTTCACCAAAAATAGTTTCGATTTTTAATAACAATAAAGATGTCGTTCTCTTAGGAGGAACTTATTTAAAATTTATATCAATCGGAGCTCTCTTTCTTCCTATAGGTGTAGTTTTTTCCAGAGGCATGCAAGGTGCTGGTGATGCTATTACACCTATGGTAATCACAGCTATTGTTTTATATGGAATACAAATCCCCTTAGCCTATGTGCTGTCTCATTTTTTCGCTCAAAATGGGATTTGGAGCGTTAATGCTATTGGAAGTTTTA
>Ga0114934_10003166_pt1 | contig 10322 bp, 9 predicted proteins | sample 4SBtaG_2_FD_99695 | JGI IMG/M metagenome (GOLD analysis project Ga0114934, IMG submission 99695) | Deep subsurface microbial communities from Kolumbo volcano to uncover new lineages of life (NeLLi) - 4SBTROV10_white metaG | ecosystem: Environmental > Aquatic > Marine > Volcanic ...
GGACCCGCCCAGGTTGAAGCCCCGTGCGCCGGCGTCGACCAGGCGGTTCCAAAGCAGCAGGACGTCGTCGGTGCCGCCCTTGGCCTGGACCGCGTTGCCGCTGGTGCGGGTGAAGTGGTTGCGGGCGATGACGCCCCGGTGGCACCCGACCATGTCCACGCCGCTGCCCGAGCTGCCCCCGCCGCAGTCGGCGAAGGACGAGTCGAGCACGTGGAAGTGCCGGTGCGAAGAGGGCACCCAGACCGGGACCCCCGGCCTGAACCCACTGGAGTTCGGGACGCGGGGGAGCTGCGAGGTGAGCGACGAGTGCACCGACCTGCGCTCCTTTGCCTACGCCGCGGTGCCGACCGCGAGCCCGTACGTCCATCTGACCCCCCACGACAAGGCGCTCTGGCGAATCTACAAGGCGTGGCGTCGCGTGCCTGGCCGCCCGCCATTCTGCCCGGCCGAGCTGACCGAGCAGCACTTCTGGGCGACGTTCGAGTGCGAGGGGCTGACCGGCGCCGAGCGGCGCCAGTGCTTCGCGGACCACGGCGTCCGAGAGCCCCTGATGTGCCGTTCCCCCCTGCCAGAGGCCGCGGCCTTGATGGACTCCCCGGGGGTCATGCTGATCAAGACACGGGGCAGCAGCTACCTGCTGGCACCGGACGAGCCCCACTTCTATGCCGTGGTCTGGATGCCGGGGCCAGGGCAGGCGACTTCAGCGCCGCCTCGCCAGGACCGATGAAGCGGTAGAGCTCGATGAGGGAGTCGACGCCCGGGCTCCGTCCTGTTGATCCGTCTCATCTGCTTGTAGAACCACCAGACCCTCCGTGACGCCATGACTTCACCCCCCGAGTTCACGACCTGCGCCACTTGCGGTCTCCGCCACAGCGTCCGCGAGGACGGCAACTGTCCCCGGTGCGTGTCCAGTGCAGCTGCGCCGGCCGAGACCGCCGCCGCGTCGACCGGGCCTCGCGCCCCCCGACTCCCAGACCACGTGGTCCAGGACATCCTCAAGCGCAAGATCCCCCTGGTCCTGGTGACGCTGCTGGTGGGCCTGGGCGTCTACAACCCGTTCGGGGACCCCACCTCGGGGCAAGACCCGTCCAACGACGCGTCGACCCAGATCCGGCAGGCGCAGCTTCAACGCCAGCTCGAGACCCAGCGGTCGCGGGTCACGGGGCCGGGGCCGGACACGGAGTACAGGATCGCGCTCAACGACTGCGTCAACAGCGAGCGCAGCAGTTGTTCGAGCGACTGCTATGACGGCAGGAAGTCCGAGCTGACGTCGGATCCCCGCGTCGGTATGCGCATCCTCGATTCGTGTAACCGGAGCTGCGAGCCGGAAGCCCGGCAGACGTGCGCGGCGAAGCTCAAGAGCACCAGGGTCGACTAGGCTAGCGCTGGCGCTTGGTCGAGCGGATTCGGGTGGGGGCCGTGTCCGACGAGAGGCTGAGGGTCTCGAAGACCAGGTCGTCGGTGGCGGGTGCCTCCGTCCCCGATGGGTCAGAGCCCTTTCCCTCTTCCGCCTCTGAGCTCCACGAGGGCCGATTCGGGGGATTCCTGGTCCTCAGGGCACCCAGCGGGCAGTTTTCGCCCGCCAGACGGAAGAAACCCGAGACTCTGGACGGGTGGGCGGAAGAAGTGCGTGGCTCTGGCTGGATCCGGGGGGTGGACCCACGCACGGGGCTGCTCGCATCTGGTGAGGCACCTGAGCAATCGGGCGGAGTGTGGTGATACATCATGGAGTTCCTGGGGCTGCAGGCGCCGAGAAAGCGAGTAGTCGGAGGGGTGGGTGGTTGACACACTCTGAAGGAACCCACACGGAGCTCACGTTGACCCTGTTCCTCATCACCCTCGCTTGTGGTGGCCCGCCGGCTGCTGCGCAGGTTCCTCTCTCGGTCCACACGACCGCTCCGGTCCAGGAGGCCGCACCCATGCCCACCCGCAATGTCTCCATCAACGGCGTCCGTCTGGATGACGACGTCGTGAGCCAGCTCGAGTCTGCCATCGGCCACGTCCAGGACGGTGCCTATTGGTACGACCCGGCCACGGGCGTGTGGGGCACTTGGAATGGACCCGCAGTGGGCGTCCTCCGGGCCGGTCTGCCGACCGCCGCGCCGATGCCGGCGCATGCCTCGGGTGGGAATACGGGTGTCTTCATCAACGGGCGCGAGCTCCACGCGATGGACGTCGCCTTTTTGCGCAACTACTCCCCGGTGTGGCCGGGCCGCTACACGATGGATGCGCGATGGAACGTGTCCTACGAACAGGGTGGCTACATCGGCAACCTGGCGTTGGCCATGCGTCAGGCTGGTGGTGGCGGTGGTGGTGGTGGTGGCAAGGGTTTCTACCGGAACAGCTACACCGGTGCGACGGTCGGTTCATCCGGCGGCACCAGCTACGTCAGCTTCTCCGATGGCTCTGGCGTGATCATCGACTGAGCGAGAGGTCGGGTCCGTCGGGGTCGACGCCATGCTGATCATGGGCCGGTCCCGGTGCGGCCCGCCCCTCGCGGTGCGACTCCGGTGTCGGCACCCGGTGACGGGTTAGCTGTGTCCCCATGATGGGGTCCTGAGATGAGTGAAGGCGGCTACCGAATCGACGGGGTCACGGTCAGTGGCGAGATGGCGGATGCCCTGGGACTCCAGACCCTGGCGGGGTCACTGGACGCAATCGCCGAGCAGATCCGCCAGCTGGTGGGCGCCCACCAGTCCGCCGTCAGCTACATCCCCGACGGCGACTTCACCCGCGCCTCCCACGCGACGTCCTTCTCCGAGAAGTACGAGAAGTACAAGACCTACGACGTCATGCCCACCGGCCAGGGCATCTGGTCGGTCATCTTCGAGAAGCGCAAGGCGATGCGTATGACCGAGGCCGAGCTCTACGCCCACAGTCGCTTCAAGAACTTCTCGGACCTCAAGGACGAGCGCGGTCTGGAGCACCCCCCGATGCCCGGGTGGCTCGCGGTGCCGGCCCTCCGGCCGAATGGCGAGGCCATCGGCGTGCTCCAGCTCTCCGACCGATTCGACGGTGACTTCACCGAGGACGACGAGCGGCTCCTCACGCGGCTGGCGGCCATGGTCGCGGCGATGTTCGAAGCCGAGTACGTCAAGGAGCAGCTCATCGAGACCCAGCTCGAGCTCGAGCTCCGCAGCAGGGAGCTCGAGGCGTCGAACCAAGAACTGGAACAATTCGCCTACATCGCGTCCCACGACCTCCAGGAGCCCCTGCGCAAGATCAGCAGCTTCACCGGACTGCTCAAGCGGCGCTACGCCGACCAGCTGGACGAGACCGCCATCCAGTACGTCGACTTCGCCGTGGACGGCGCGGCGCAGATGGGCCAGCTCATCGAAGACCTGCTCTCCTTCTCCCGCGTGGGCACCCAGGCCGGCGAGTTGCTGCCAGTGGGCCTGGACGACGTGGTCGACAAGGCCTTCGAGACCCTGTCCATCGCGGCCGAGGAGCAGGGCGGGCGCCTGACCCGGGACGCGCTCCCGGTCATCCGCGGGGACGCCGGTCAACTGGGTCAGGCCCTGGTGAACCTGGCCTCCAATGGCCTGAAGTTCCGAGGCGAAGAAGCCCCGCACGTGCACGTCTCCGCCGAGCGGATCGACGGCGGCTGGGCGGTCCACGTGCGGGACAATGGCATCGGCGTCGCGGCCAAGTACCAGGCGCGCATCTTCCAGATGTTCCAGAGACTCCACCGGCGGGAGACCTATGAGGGCACCGGCATCGGCCTGGCCATCGTGCGCAAGATCGCCCGGCGCCACGGGGGCGACGTGGTGCTCGAGTCCGAGCCGGGCGTCGGCTCGACCTTTACCCTGCGGCTCGCGGACGACCCGCGCCAGGGCACCGTGTGACACTGTCCTGAGCCCTGCGGCCCTTTCGGAGACGACATGCAGCCCCCTCTCGCGTTGGTCATGCTGATCGACGACAGCGACTCGGACAACCTCTACCACCAGATCGTCCTGGAAGAGACCGGGTGCTGCGCCCGGATCCAGGTCGCGACCGGCGGCCAGATGGCCCTCGACTTCCTGACCACAGCGGTCGACGGCGAGTTCCCGAACCCGGAGCTGATCTTCCTGGACATCAACATGCCGGGCATGAACGGCTGGGAATTCCTCGCCGAGTACGTCGCGCTGGACGACGCCTGCACCCAGGGCATCGTGGTGGTCATGCTGTCGTCGGCCGACCGACGGCTCATCCCCAAGGGCGTGCCTGGGCTCGACGCCATGGACGGCTACCTGACCAAGCCCTTGACGACCGAGAACGTGGCTGAGCTGCTCGCTCAGCACTACCCAGATCGGGTCTAGCCTCGAGGCAGGGGACCAGGCTACTCGGTGCCCAGTCGACGGCGTGCGAGACCAGGGTCCCGTCGTCCGTGACCTCGTCGCTGGTCAGGACCAGATCAAAGGTCAGGGCGGCCACGTCCTGGACCGCCAGTCCGCCCCCGTCGACGGCCGTGTTGCCGGTCGCCGTGACCCCGTCCAGCGCCCCAGCGCGGCGCTCCTCACGCGTCAAAAGGACTCGCAGCCGGTGTGGTCGATGGTCTCACCTTCGTGGTGGACCAGCACGGTCATGGGGCCGCTCGCCACGCCGATGCTCTGGTGCCAGACGTGGTCTGTGGGGGACGGGCTGGCGCTGCAGACGCCGTCCAGGTTGTGGTCCGCGAAGTAGTCCAGGGTGTAGGCCACGCCGTCCTGGAGCAGGGCCGGGAAAAACAGGGACACGGTGTCGCCGCTCAGGAATTGGTGGTCCGTGGCGACCACCACGCCGTCGTGGTCCCGGACCACGTTCAGGTAGAAGTCCTCCTCGTGGTGGAAGCGCTGCCAGGACGAGCCCTCCGCTGCCAGGTCCCACAGCACGGGCGCAGGGACTGTGTCGACCGGGTGGCCGCCAGTGCCGGTGTCACCACCCGTCGAACCGGCGCAGGCCAGCAGCAGTGAGGGCAGCAGCGGGGCGGGCATGGGTGCATGATGCGCGCCCCCCTGCCCGCGAATCAAGGCCGCCGCCGGGGCGGGGTCCACCGGAGTTGGTCAAGCCCCCAGAGTGTTAGATCCGGCCCATGCTGTGCCTCCCCGTCGCGCTCCTCGGCAGCGCCCTCGCTGCCCCCCTCCCTCCGCTCCCGACCCAACAGGAGACCGCGGCGTGGCCGACGCTGGCGGTGGGCGGAGACACGCTGCTCGCCACGTGGCTCGAGCGCGTGCCCCCGAAGCGCCGCAAGCACGAGCCCACCTGGGCCGTGCGCTTCGCGGCCTTCGACGGCACCTGGTCCGAGCCCGTCACCCTGGCTGCGGGCGCCGACGTGCTGGGCAACTGGGCCGACCGGCCCGCGGCGGTCGCCGGGGGCGACGGAGCCCTCTACGCCTGGTGGCTGCAGAAGCTCGAAGGCGGCCCCTATGCCTACGGGGTCCAGCTCGTCCGGTCGAGAGACAGCGGCGCCACCTGGACCGAGCTGGGCTGGCTGCACGACGACACCTCGCCCGTGGAGCACGGCTTCGTGTCGATGGTCCCCGTGCCCGAAGGGGTCGAGGCCTTCTGGCTCGACGGTCGGGCGATGGTCGACGACGGCCCCACCGCCCTGCGCACCGCTGTGGTCGGCGAGACCGTGCCCCCGTCCCAGGTCGTCGACGACCGGGTCTGCGACTGCTGCGCGACGGGTGCCGCCGTCGGGCCCGAGGGCACGGTGATCGCCTGGCGCGACAGGTCCGACAGCGAGGTTCGCGACATCGGGCTCCAGGTCGCCGGACAGCCCCTCGCCGGCAGCACGGACGGCTGGACGATCCAAGGCTGCCCGGTCAACGGTCCGAGCGTGGCCGGCAGCCCGCGCGGCGCTTCGGTCGGCTGGTACACGGCCAGCGACGAGACCCCGCGGGTCCAGGTGGCCTTTGTCGGGCCCCAGGGGCTCGAGGAGCCCATCCTGGTCGACGGCACTGCGCCGGTCGGGCGGGTGGACGTGGTCCAGCTGGGCGCCGACGAGCTGGCCGTGACCTGGCTCGACGAAGGGGGCGAGATCCTGGCCCGCCGGGTCACCCGGGACCGTCGTCTCGGCCCGGTCCTCCAGGTGGGTCAGACCGATCCTGGGCGAGGCTCCGGCTTCCCCCAGGTCGCCCGCCTTGGCGATGACCTGGTCTGGGCCTGGACCGTGCCAGGGCCGGACAAGACCTACACCCTGGCCACGGAGCGGCGCCCTCTGACCGCGCTCCAGGCTCCCCAAGCCGGCAGCGAGACGGCCCAGGCCCAGTCCCCGGCGGCGCCGCCCCGGGTACCGGCCCTGGTCGCAGAGACCTTGGACGGCGAGCCCTTCGACCTGGCGGACCTGGCCGGTCGGCCCCTGCTGGTGAACGTCTGGGCGTCCTGGTGCGGCCCCTGCGTGACCGAGCTGCCGCACCTGGCCGCCCTGGCCGCCGAGCACCCGGAGCTGGCCATCGTCGGCGTGAGCGTGGACCTGGACGGCCAGGAGGACGCCGTCCGGGCGATGGTGGACCGCTTTGGGCTGACCTATCCGAACGTTTACGGCGGCGGGGATCCCTGGGCCCGGGCCCTGGGGGTGACGAACATCCCGGTGACCTGGCTCTACGGGGCCGACGGCAACCTGCTCTGGCACGCTGTCGAGGCCTTCGAGCCGAGCGCCCCGGCCTTTGTCGAGGCCCTGGAAGAGGCGCTGGTGGTCTCTCCTCGATGACACTCCTCCCGCTGCTCTCCCTGCTCACCGGCACGCCCGCCGCCGCCACGGGCCCAGACGCCCTCGTCCAGGCCGCGCTCGCTGCGCACCCGAGCCTGTCGGCCCTCCAGGCCCGGGTCCACGCCCTCGAGGCGGCGGCCCTGGCCGCCGGCACCTGGAAGGACCCGATGGTCGGACTGGAGGTCTCCAACTTGCCCCTGTGGAGCCTTGGCCTGGGGGACCATGCCATGGCCGGGGTCCAGCTCAAGGTCCAGCAGACCCTGCCCGCCCCCGGCACGAGCGCCGCGGACCGGCAGGCCGCCGACCTGCGGGCGGCCACGGCGACCCACCGTGTCGCCGAGGCCCGCGATGCGCTGGCCGCGGAGATCGCCCTCGCCTGGTGGGAGCTCACCCTGTCCCGGCAGCTGCAGCGGGTCACGAGCGCTCACCTCACCCGCACCGAGGAGCTCCTGGAGGCGGTCACCGCGCGCTACGAGGTCGGCGGCGCCGGCCAGCACGCCGTCGTGCACCTGGAGGTCCTGCGCGATCGGCTCCGGGACGACGTGGTGGCCTTCGACGCTCGGCAGGCCGTGCTGACCGCAGCCCTGGTGGCGGCCACCCAGGGGGCTGCGACCTTGCCCGTCGCGACGCCGGCCGAAGTCGACGTCGCCCCCGTCACCGGGACGGCGGTGGCGTGGCTCGACCAAGCCCGCCAGGCCCGCCCGGAGCTCGCACGCCTGGAGGCCGAAGCCCGCGCCGCCCAGGCCGCCGCCGAAGCCGCAGCCCTGGGCGTGCGCCCGGATCCGACGGTCTGGCTGGGCTATCGCCTGCGCACCTTTCCCGACGACCCCCGCGATCTGGTCACGGTGGGCGTCTCCGTGCCGATTCCCAAGGGCAGTCGCACCCGGGCCGATGCCATGGAGGCCATGCACGCGGCCACGGCCACCGCCGCTCGCCAGACGCTGGACGCCCGCCTGCTCACCCTCGAGGCCCAGCTCGCGGCGGCCGAGGCCCGCTGGTCCCGAGCCGCCCAGAAAGCCGGCACCTACGTCGACTCCCTCCTGCCGGCCGCCGCCGCAGCCCTCGAGACCACCCTGGCCGACTACGCCGTCGGCCGCGCCACCTTTGCCAGCCTGTACGAGGCCGAGGTCACGCTGCTCGGCCTGGAGCGGGCCTGGCGCACCGCGGTCATCGACACCTGGCGTGCCGCCACCCAGGTCGAAGCCCTGATCGGCGCCCCCGCCACCGGAGCCACCCCGTGAAGCGCCTGTTGACCCTGCTGGCCCTCGCCCTGCTCGTCGCCGGCTGTGGCGCCGAACCCCCGGCGGATGACCACGCGGACCACGACCCCGTGGCTGCTCAAGCCGAGCTCTACACCTGCGGCATGCACCCCCAGGTGGTCCAAGACCGGCCCTGCAGCTGCCCGATCTGCGGCATGGATCTGACGCCGATGGCCGCCCCGGACGGTGAGGAGCCCGGGACTCCCGGCAGCGCGGTGATGATCGATCCGACCGTGGTCCAGAACATGGGCGTGCGCACCCAGCGGGCCGAGCAGACCACCGTCTTTCGCCACCTGCGCACCATCGGCGAGGTCGAGGTCGGCGAGGACGAGATCTCCGTCGTCAACCTGCGCTACTCCGGCTGGGTCGAGCGCATTCGGGTGGACCGCACCGGCGACCCGGTCCAGCGCGGCCAGACGCTGTTCGAGGTCTACAGCCCGGAGCTCGTCGCCGCCCAGGAGGAGCTGCTGCTCGCCCTCCGGACCCAGGGCGCCGACAGCCGCCTGGCGACATCGGCCCGGCGCAAGCTCGAGCTCTGGGACCTGTCCAAGCGCGACATCGACGGCGTCGTGGCCAGCGGCGACGTCAAGCGCACCTTCTCCGTCCGGGCCCCCCGCGGTGGCTACGTCTTGCACAAGAACGTCGTCGAAGGCGCTCGGGTCGACGCCGGCAAGGACCTGTACCGGATCGGGAACCTGCAGCGCATCTGGGTGACGGCCGAGGTCTACGAGTTCGACGCCCCCTGGGTGTCGCTGGACCAGCCGGCCCAGATGGCGCTCTCCCACCAGCCTGGCGAGGTGCTCGAGGGCAAGGTCAGCTACATCTACCCGACCCTGAACCCGGGCAGCCGCACGCTGAGCGTGCGCCTGGAGTTCGACAACCCGGGCATCGCGCTCAAGCCCGGCATGTTCGCGACGGTCTACATCCAGTACCGGCGAGCCGACGACGTGCTGGCCATCCCCACCGAGGCCATCCTGCACTCGGGCAAGCGCCAGCTCGTCTTCGTGGACCTGGGCGACGGCTCCTTCGAGCCTCGGGAGATCACGACGGGCCTGGTCGGCGACCGCCACCTCACCGAGGTCACCAGCGGCCTGGCCGAGGGCGAGCGGGTCGTGGCCAGCGGCCAGTTCCTGATCGACTCCGAGAGCCAGCTCCAGGAGGCCATCTCCAAGCTGCTGGCGCGGCGGGCAGGCACCGCCACGTCGCACGACCCCGGCGCAGAGGGGCTCTGGACCTGCCCCATGCACCCCGACGTCCAGGACCACGAGTCCGGCAGCTGCCCGGTCTGCGGCATGGACCTGGTGCCGGCGGACGACATCCCGGCTTCGGCGCCGCCGCCGGTGCCCGCGCCGACGGCCGACCCCGAACCCAAGCCCAAGCCCAAGCCCAAGCTCGAGCCCGAGCCCGAGCCCGAGCCGGACCCGGCCGACGACCCCGCCGAGGCGCGCTACGCCTGCCCCATGCACCCGTCGCAGACCAGCTCCGAGCCCGGCCGGTGCGGCATCTGCAACATGTTCCTGGTGGAGCAGGACGGCCCGTGATCGCCAGGGTCATCGACTGGAGCCTGCACAACCGGGTGTTCGTGCTGCTGCTGACGGCGATGCTCGCTGTCGGGGGCATCACCGCCCTGCGCAGCACCCCGATCGACGCCATCCCCGATCTGTCCGATGTCCAGGTCATCGTCATCACCGACGTGCCCGGCCAGGCCCCCCAGGTGGTCGAGGACCAGGTGACCTACCCGCTGTCCACGGCGATGCTGTCGGTGCCCTACGCCCAGGACGTGCGCGGCTATAGCTTCTTCGGCTTGTCGCTGGTCTACGTGATCTTCGAGGACGGCACCGATCTCTACTGGGCCCGCAGCCGGGTCCTGGAGTACCTCAACACCGTCGGCGAGCGCCTGCCCGACGGCGTGTCCCCCCGCCTGGGCCCCGACGCGACCGGCGTGGGCTGGATCTACCAGTACACCCTCACAGACAGCACCCCCCGCGCACGCCTGCTGCGGGCCCGGCTCGACGCGGACGGCTCCGGCCTCGTCGAGGAGCACGAGCTCCCGGACCCGGAAGGCGCCGCTCACACCTTCAGCGACGCCCAGCTCCAGCAGCTCTTGGGCGCGGACGACGACCCCGCCGAGTCCGCCCGCTACCTGGCCGAGGCCTTCGACAAGGACGGCACCGCCGGGCTCTCCGCCACGGAGCTGTACGGGGCTGCGAACTTCGAGGGCATCGACCTGGCCGAGCTGCGCAGCCTCCAGGACTACTACCTGCGCTATGACCTGATGAGCCTCGACGGCGTGGCCGAGATCGCCGGGGTCGGCGGCTTCGTCAAGCAGTACCAGGTCGAGGTCGACCCCGAGAAGCTCCGGGCCTACGGCGTGACCCTGGGCCAGGTGAAGA
>Ga0114934_10003168_pt1 | contig 10319 bp, 12 predicted proteins | sample 4SBtaG_2_FD_99695 | JGI IMG/M metagenome (GOLD analysis project Ga0114934, IMG submission 99695) | Deep subsurface microbial communities from Kolumbo volcano to uncover new lineages of life (NeLLi) - 4SBTROV10_white metaG | ecosystem: Environmental > Aquatic > Marine > Volcanic ...
CGCGGAGTCGAAGAGATCGCTGGGCAGCTCGGCGATGAAGTTATGCAACAGGTAGATGGTCAAGGGGAGGCCATAGCCGGTGTGGGCCAGCCAGATGCCGGGGAAGGTCCCCGCAAGATGTATCTTGTTGTAGATCCTCAAGATGGGGATGAAGGTCATCTGCAGGGGGACGACGAGCAGGCCGACCATGAGCATGAAGAGGTAATCCCGACCAGGGAAGTCCATCCAGGCGAAGGCATAAGCGGCAAAGGCTGCGATCAGGACCGGCAGGATCGTCGCCGGGATGGTGATGATAAGGCTGTTCAAGAAGGACCTCCCCAACCCCTGCTTGGTGAGGACCGACTCATAGTTGCGCAAGGTATATTGGGTGAAGTCAAACGGCTTGGAGAGGCCCACCCACCAGCCGGAGTGGGCGATCGCCTGGGGCGTTCGGAATGAAGTTGTGAGTAACCCCAGGGCAGGGAGCAACCAGATGATCGCTAGGCTGAGGATCACCAGGTGCAGCAAGCTACGAGAGAGGATCTTCATCTGATCTCCACCTGCCTGCGGAAGCGCCTGATGTTGATCAGCATCATCGGGATGACCAGGATGAGCAGGATCACGGCCAGCATGCTCGCCCGACCGAAGTTCCAGAAGTGGAACATCTCCTTATACATGCGGTTGGCAATCACCTCGGTGTCGAAGTTGCCGTTGGTCATTACGAAGACGAAGTCGAAGATCTTTAAGACGAAGACGATCATCGTCGTCGTCACGACGGCAATCGTCGGCCACAGCAGAGGTAGGGTGATCTTGAAGAAGACCTGCCCTTCGCTTGCCCCATCGATCCGCGCCGCCTCCAGCAGCTCGTTGGGGATATTCTTGTAGGCTGCTGAGAGGACGACCATGCAGAACCCGGTCCAGATCCAGACACCGACGATGATAATAAAGAAGTTATTCCAGGGCTTCCCGATCAGCCAGCCGACCGGCTTCCCACCGAAGGCAGTGACGATCTCGTTGAGCAAGCCGATTTGGGGGGCTCCTAGCGGTCGGTAAGCGTAGACGAACTTCCAGATCACGCTCGCCCCGACCATGGAGATGGCCATCGGCAAAAAGATGATCGATTTGGCCATTGCCTCATAGCGGACACGATCGACGAGCACGGCGAAGACCAGCCCGATGATGACGGTCAAAGAGGTGAAGAACAATACCCAGAGGGCGTTGTTGCGGAAGGCGACGAGCATTGTCTTATCGGTGAAGGCATAGAGATAGTTTTTGAGGCCGATGAAGTGGCTTAAATCACCATTGAAGAAGGAGTAGTAGATGGTCATGATAGAGGGGTAGACGAGGAAGAAGGTCAAGATAGCCAGGGCGGGAGCGACATAGAACCACGGAGTTAGCCTGCTTTTCCCATACATTTAGTCTCTAGATTATATATTTAGCTCGCTGGATTGCAAAAGGCGAGGTTCTGGAGCCACCGCTGGATGCAGTGGCTCCAGAACCACTAGCTCAGGCTTGGGACTCGTTCCCAGCCTCACTCACTTGTAGGCCTGCTCAGCGCTCTTCTCGATATCCTGGAGCACCGTGTCCAGATCGGTGCCGCTGACGTAGTCCATGATGCCCTTCCAGAAAGTGCCCGAGCCGACGGCGGCCGGCATCAGGTCGGAGCCGTCGAAGCGGAAGATCTGTGCGCTGCTCAGGAACTGAGCTGCCTTCTTGGTGATCGGGTCCTTATAGATGCCAGGATTGACGTTCTTGTTGATGGCGATCTTGCCCAGCGTGCCCGCCCAGATCTCCTGTGCCTCAGCCGAGGAGAGATACTTGACCAGTGCCTCGGACTCCGGAGTGTCGTTGAAGACGCTGATCAGGTCACCGGCACCCTCCATCGGGGTCGGCAGGCCCGGACCGATCGGTGGGAGGAGGAAGACGTCAAAGTCCTTCCCCGCGACCAGGCCAGGGTTGGCCTTCTTGATGAAGCTCTCGATGAAGGTCGCCTGACGATGCATGTAGCAGCCCGGTGGATCGGTGAACAGGGGGTTGGGGGCGTCGCCGAAGTTGGTCGTCAGCTCGCCGACCATCCCGCCGTAGACATACTTAGGGTTACGCGCGATCTGGCCGAAGCCCTCCCAGGCGGCCTTCACCGCAGGGTTGGTCCAACTGATCTGATGATCCACCCACAGATCATAGATCTGCGGCCCAGAGATGCGCAGCATCAGGTCCTCGATCCAGTCCGTCCCCGGCCAGCCACTGGCTGCACCGCTCTCCAGGCCGATGCACCACGGCGTCCCGCCATCCTTGACGATCTGGTCGCTCAGGGCGATCAGCTCATCCCAGGTCGTCGGGACCTGATAGCCCTTGGCCGTGAAGGCCTTGGGGTCATACCAGACAAGGCTCTTCAGGTCCGCGGAGATGAAGATGCCATAGAGCTTTCCATTGACGGTTGCCAGATCCAGGAAGGCCTGCGGCTGAGCCGTCTTATCGATGATGTTATCCAGCGGGACGAGGCCACCCTTGAGCACGAACTCCTTCATCTGCCCTGGATTGGGCATCGCGGCGAGGTCAGGCGGATTGCCTGCCTCAAACCGGCTGACGAGCACCGCGGGCAGGTTACGGCCGACGGACTCGATGTTCACCTTGATTCCAGGATTCTGCTTCTCGAACTGAGCGATGGTCTTCTGGAAGGCCGCCAGCTCGTTACCGCTCCAGACGACAGCGATGCTTACACTCTTCTGCTGCTGGGCCCCACTGAAGGCCGCCAGCATCCCAACTGCCAACAATGCTACCAACGAAACGGTTAGAAACTTCCTAAACATCTGCTACCTCCTATATTTGAGTTATTTGGGTCCTCTATCTTCTTCTCCTCAATCCATCTACCACCTCCTTCTATTCTTTTGTTCACTTCAGCGGGCCAATTTCTCTACTAAATACTCCGGCCTGCTGAAGAGATCTTGCAATACAGACAATGCCGCCCCCTTAGCGCAGGTGAGCCCGCGCTCTTGGGCCCTGGTCACCTTGACCCGCCAGCCCAGATTCTCCCCTAACTCAGATTCCAGGACCTCTTCGCACTCTTTGATGAAGAGTGGTTCATACTGTCCCAGGATCTCCGCGTTGATTACCACCTGGGAGGGGTCGAACAGCGTGACCAAGTTCAATATCTGGACGATCAGCCGATCACTCAGCTTGGAGACAAACCCCCGCAGGCCAGTGGATAAGTCCAGCGCCTCCTGCAATACCTGCTCCAGCCGCCCCCCCTCCCCCAGCTTCACATAGGCATGTTGGAGGGAGACCGCATTCCCGTGGGCTCCGTGGAGGATCCTGCCCCCAGTCAGGACGCTACCGCCCATGCGGATATCGCCCCTCGCCCCCTGCCGCAGCGTGATGTAGACCAACACCTCGTCAGTATAGTTCATGCAATGGCTCTCCGCAAGCGCCATGTAGTTGGCATCGTTGTCCATATAAACCGGGACCTTGAGGGATTCCTCCAGGATAGCTTTAGCCGGGACGTCGGTCCAGGGAGGGAGGTTCCGCCCGGCGATGGTGATCGTATCATCGTTCAGGAAGGCGGGCGCGCCGAGCCCGATCCCGACCACCCTCTCCCAGTGGATAGTGGCCTCCTCGGCCAAGTCCACGATCTCATCCCTGACGAATTGGAGGACCGGCTCGACCCCTTCTTCTCCCGGAAGCCTCCGGGCCCTTCTGGCCAGGGGCTGGCCCTGGAGGTCGGTCACCACCAGTTCCAATTTTGGTATCTCCAGATCGACGCCGATCGCATAGCCGGCACGCTCATTGAATCTATAGAGAACAGGCCTGCGCCCTCCGGAGGAGTCCAGATGGCCATCCTTCTTCACCAGCTCCCTCTCAAGAAACCCTCCCACAATTCTATCCACTGTGGGGCGGCTCAGATCGCAGATATCGCCGAGCGACCTTTTGGAGAGAGGACCCCTCTCTCTCAAGGCGAGGAGCACCCTGTAGCTGTTCGCCCTCCTCAAACCTCTCTGTGCACCGGTCAGCATTGACATCTGCTCGATAGCTCCAACTCCTTTCGCACTTGGCCTGATGACCAGGACTACTTTGCAAACAACTTTTTCAAAAACCTTTATAAAAATTGTAGCACCTCTCGCCCCGATTGTCAAGAGTCGCTCCCACTGGTGCCTCTCCAGTTTTCGGATCATTGTAACCCTCCTAGCTTAGCGGCCAGCCCTAGCCGTTGCTTCCAGGCCACCAGCAAATTGACCCGTGTCCCTCCGTGCTCAAAGGGCCTCCCCTCCGGGCGATAGATCACTTCCTCCAACCAGAGGGTCTGGCCTTCCCGGAGCGGCAGATCCTTCAGCAACAGCTTCTCCCCTCCCCAGGCAATCTTGGTCTTGCCCTGGACCCGGATGCAGAAGTCCACCCCCAGTCGCTCCAGGAACTGGAAGAGGTTGAGCTAGGCGAAGCCCCGGTCGGCGTCCAGACGGGCCGCACGGCCCGCAGTGCCCCGGTGACGGCGGCGATGAGCTCATGTTCCAACCGATTGCGGCTGGTGCGCAGGCCCTGCCACTTCCTTTGGCAGACATGTGCCCACAGCGCAGAGCCCGCCCTCGCCAGGGGAGGGCAGCTACGAGGAGTTCATAGCCAGGAGCAGAGGTCCAGTCCAGAGCGAGGGGCAGGGGCAACTGGGCAGGCCAATTCAGGAACGAAGCGGGGATTCTTCAGGAAGCGCCAGAGGCGGCGCAGGCGATGATTATGGCAGGTGGGCAAGGGGAAGAAGCGGGCGATGTGGGAGAGAGAGCAACTCTGGCCGCGTAACAAGCCGAAGACCAACAGGTGGAGGTTCTCCAGATGGGTCTTGCGCAGGGAGAGGGAGAAGACTTCCTTACGAACCGGACCAATCGAGGGTAAGGTAGCATAAGTATCGACCTCCTGTAGCTGGGGTTTCACTGAGCAGCATGGCTGCAGGAGGTCTTCTCTTTCAACTCATCCCAAACTGGAGAGGCGCCAGACAACTCTCCCCTTGACTTTGGCCGATATTTCCATTATAATGTAAATATGGAAACGAGGCGGCTGTCGAAGCTCTTTAAGGCCCTATCGAGCGAGCGGAGGCTCAGGATGCTCCGCGCGTTAGCGTGGGAGGAGCGGAACGTAGGGCAAATGGCCGAGGAGTTCGGGATCACCCCCGCGGTGGCCTCGCATCACCTCAGGGCCCTCGAGGGGGCAGGCTTCCTCCACCGGCGGCGGAGGGGGCGCCGGGTGAGCTACCGCCTCGATCGGGAGAGGCTCCGCTGGGGGATTGTGAACCTATATCGGTATTTAAAATCGGGAGGCTGACAGAATGGCAAGCGATTCCCTTCCCCCGGACTCCAAGTCTCCCACGCTCCTTACGGAGGGCGGCCCCCGACCCTCAGTGCCCCGAGCCGGGGCCGCCCTCCCCCCCAAAGGCGGGCCAGGGGGCCGTCCAAAACTCGGCTTGGTCCTTTCCGGTGGCGGGGCGAGAGGTTATGCCCATATTGGGGCGATCCGCGCCCTCCGCCGCTATGGCCTCCCGATCGACCTCGTAGTCGGAACCTCGATGGGGGCAATTGTCGGCGCGGCCTTCGCCGCCGGCCACGATCTAAAGAGGCTGGAACAGGTCTTAGCTGCGCTGAATATTAACAGACTGCTCGGCCTCCCCCACGGTCCCTTCCAGGAGGCTGAGGCCGTCTTCACGCGGTTCATCGAGGAGCATCTCCTCCGCGAGCGGGACTGGCGCTCACCCGACTCTCCCTATCAGGAGCATGTCCATAAGCTCTGTGAATTCTTCCGCCTCTTCACCAAAGGGCAGACTTTCGAGAAGTTGAAGATTCCCTTCGCCGCCGTGGCTACCGATATTGACAGTGGTGAGCGGGTGGTCATCCGCCGGGGGAGGGTCTGCAAGGCGATCACCGTCTCGGCCATCGTCCCGCACATCTTCTATCCGGTGGAGCACGAGGGGCGCTACCTCGTCGATGGTGGGGTGGTCGATAACCTTCCCGTGGACGTGGCGGTCGAGCTGGGGGCCGATGCCGTGATCGCCATCGATATCAGCTCAACCGAGCTCCTGGGGAGGCTGCGAGGGAGCATCGATATCCTCTCCCAACTAGGGCGGATCGTGGTAATGGAGCTGGAGCGGGTCAAGCTGGAACTGGCCCGCGAGCGGTTGGGGCCAGGCCGCATCCTCGTCCTGCGCCCGCCGCTCCGAGGTATCCAGTGGTTCGACTTCGCCAAGATACGCCAGATCGCCCGCATTGGGGAGGAGGAGATCAGAAAGCATCTGAAGGAGATCAGGGCGTTGGTGGAACAAGCAATTCCTGCTTAACGCAATTTCGGCCTCTGGCTCTTGACCGCCGCCGGATTTTTTGGTATATATATGACTGAGTCATATAAGAGACAGAGGGAGGCTGGGATGCCCAAGACAGCTAAGGGAATGAGGATGAAGCCCTGGTGCAGTTGCTATCCGGGGGAGCGGCCGCCACGGTTCCTGCGGCCGTTCCTCCTGCTTCTCTTGCGAGAGCGGGGAGGACACGGTTACGAGTTAATCGACCGCATGCGGGAAATGGGGCTGGAATACTCCATCCAAGAGGCGGGCTACGTCTATCGCACGCTGCGCTCGATGGAGGTGGAGGGGTTGATCACATCGAAGTGGGACACCGCGAACGCTGGGCCGGCGAAACGGGTTTACGAGATCACCCCGCAGGGAGTGAGCATGCTCCACGAATGGGCACACACCCTGGAGAATATCAAAGTTAGCCTGGAGGAGTTTCTCCGGCGATACAAGGAATTGCTGGAGAAAAAAGGAGATGTGGTATGAACTTAAAAAAACTTAAGGACCATCTTAACCGTTATCTACCTGCGTACGTGATTGGTGCGATGATTTTAGGGCTCGGCATCGGATACATGTATGCACCCACGATCAAAAGCCACGCATCCACGTTCAAGACGTTGACTACAGTGGCGGTATTCCTCATCATCTATCCGATGATGGTGAACCTCAAGCTGGAAGCGTTGAAGGCAGCGGCGAAGAACTTCAAGGCGCTGCTTTTGGCGTTAGGATTCAACTTTGTCTATGCCCCGCTTCTGATGTTCGCATTGACCAAGTTGTTGGTGGGAAGTGATCAGCTCGGGTTCGGATTGCTGCTTGCTACAGTGGTCCCATGTTCGTCGATGAGCATCGCGTATACCGGCCTGTCCGACGGAAACGTCGAGTTGTCTACGCTCGTTGTTGCTGCCAGCTTTATCACCGCCCTGTTCGCCATCCCGCTGTGGTTGGGGGTGTTCGCCGGGCAGTACCACGTGCCGTCCCCGGTGGGGCAACTCGTGCAGACGATCCTGATCGTGCTTGTTGGGCCGATGATCCTCGGCTATCTGACGCGAAAGTTCTTGACCAAGAAGATGGGGGAGCGGAAATTTATGCGGTTGGCACCGCTGTTTCCATCAGTTTCCATGATCGCGCTGTATGGGATTGTGTTCCTGATCATGCTGATGAAGGCGCGGGTACTGATTACAAAGTGGGACCTGGTTCTGTGGCTCACCATCCCGATCACGATCTACTTTGCGCTGACGTTGTTCCTCATCACATGGATCAATAAGCGGATTAAAACTTCGTATGCGGATCACATGGCAATCGTCTACGCGTCGACGGGGAAGAACGAGGGCACCGCGATTGCTATTGCTACCGCGGCGTTCAATCCGTTGATCGCGATTCCGGCCGCGTTGATCCCGGTGTTCCAACTTACGTTCCTGATTGGCTACCTGAAGATGGCCGGCTGGCTGCGGCGCTACTTCCTCCGGGGGCTCCCCCAGCCTGCCCCCGCTAGTAATCCAGGGAAAAAGGAGGAGAGGGATGTTTAAACGGGCTCTCTATCCCACGGACTTCTCCGATTCCGCCAGTGCGGCGCTGGCTTACGTGAAGAGGCTGCGCGAGGCAGGGGCGGAGGAGGTGATTCTACTCCACATCTACGACGAGCGAAACATCGATCTCTACTGGGAGATCGAGGCGAGCTACAAGGAGGAGCCGCCGGAGCGGGTGAAGCACGAGGTTGTAAAGAAGATGCTAGAGAAGAGCTACAGCAGGTTGAAGGAACTGGAAGGAGAGTTGCAACGGGCCGGGCTGAAGACGGAGCTTGTAGTCGTCGAAGGCATTCCCTACCGGGAGATCGTCAAGGTAGCCCTGGATGAAAAGGTCTCGCTGATCGTGATGGGCTCGCACGGCGAGCGGGGGTTCATGGAGAGGATCGTCGGCTCGACAACGGCGCGGGTCCTCGTCCATAGCCCCGTGCCGCTGCTGGTGGTCAAGCCGAAAGACCAAGGAGCATCTCCATGAATTCGCTGGCGGCCCTGCCGCTGAAGGGGCTGTTGTCCGGATTGATCGTCGGCTTCGTCACCGCCTCCATCAGGTCGTGGGTGGACCGTTTCTTCTTGGTCATTATTCTATTAGGTTTGATGAGGATGCCCATCCCGGAGGCGGTGACGATCAACCTGATCGTCGTCTCGCTGGCGGCCCTGATGATGCTGCTGCGCCAGACCGAGGTCCTGACCTCCGTGCGCGCGGCTCGGTGGCTGGCTTGATGGCCCAGATAGCGATAGGCCGCCCCCTGGCCCAGGGCGACCTGCTGCTGGCCGTATATCTGTTCGCGGTCATCGCCCTCACCGCACTGGCCGTGGAGCGGGTCTGGAGCGAGCGGCTCAACCGCGTCGTGACGCTGATCATCGCCCCTATCCTGGTGGCGGTCGGCTTGCGGTTCCTGCTGATGCTATAAAGGAGAAATGGAGATGAAAGTATTGGGAATCTGCGGCAGCCCCAGGAAGTACGGGAATACGAGGAGGAGGTCAGATGACATATCAAGGAGATGGGAGCGCTGGTTGAGAAAGCCAGAGTAGAGAGCAGTCACTCTAGGAGGTGGATTATCATGCCTGATCCGAAATTTGCCAAACCCTGGCACAGCATCCCGCGGGAGCAGATCGAGTGGCATCCCACCATAGACGATGATGCCTGTATCGGCTGCGGCACCTGCGTCACGGGCTGCGGGCGGTTGGTCTATCGTTTCGACTTTGAGCGCAAGAAGGCCATAGTTGCTGATCCGCTCAATTGCCTGGTCGGCTGCACGACCTGTGCCAACACCTGTCCCACGCACGCCATTAGCTTCCCACCTCTGGAGACCATCGCCGAGCTCTTGGAACGGCCCGAGGTGCACCATGTCGTCGAGGATGAGCTGTTGATGCGGAGAGACCAGCTGGCTTGGCAGGAAGCCCCGCTCCATCCGGGTCGCCTAGTCCGTCTGGTCGTCATCCGGAAGGAGCCGATCGGCGATAAAAACCTCCTGGTGACCCTCGAGCCCTATGGTGAGGAAGACTGCATGTGCCAGTTTATCCCCGGCCAGTATCTGGAGATCTGGGTGCCAGGCAAGCAGTGGTTGCCGCGGGCCTACTCCATCGGCAGCGCACCGGGCGAAGATGGGCGCATTGAGCTGCACCTCCGCCCTATCGAAGGGGGGCGCTTCACCACCTGGGCTTTCGAGCAGATGAAGGTAGGCGACGTGCTGACCGTCCGAGGCCCACTGGGCCACTTCGTGGTGTGCTCCCCCCTGGACAAGCCATTGCTCTTCGTGGCACGGGGCACCGGCTTTGCGCCGATCAAGGCGATGATCGAGCAGCAGCTTAAGCTTACGCCCACGCGGGACCTCGCGCTCTTCTGGGGCGTGACCGACACGGACGACTTCTATGAGCTGGACCTACTCTCCGGCTGGGCGAAGAGCAATCCAAACTTTCGCTGTGTGCTGACGGCCCGCACGGTCTCCGCCGGCTTCATGGTCCCGGAGGGCTTAGAGTTTCGCCAAGGTACCTGTTATGATGCTCTGGAGGCCAGCCAGTTCGAGATCTCAAACCGGGACGTCTATGTCGCCGGTCCGTGGAAGACTGTGGAGGCCATCCTCGGGGTCCTTAGAGCCAAGGGGGTGCCTCGTGAGCAGATCCTAATCGATTCATATGGTATTTGATAATATCGGGCAACAAGAGAGGCAAAATGACGGAAAAGTTGACACTATGCGCAGAGCCTGGTGGTGCTCACCACGACCGTGGGTGAGCGGGCGAGTGAAGTGAGGAGTGAGCGCTTAGGAGGTATCTGGACATGAGATTGTTAGAGGCGCAAGAGCAGATCACCCACGGAGCTTCTCAATTTACACAACTTTCGCGACGTTGACCAATAGAGAAGGAGTACGGTTCGTAGAAGTAGACAAATCGCTGATCATGTTAAACTACAATGTTACGGTCACGAAGATCGCAGACGGGGTCGGCCGGGCGCAAGCTTCGGAGAAGTTAGGAGAGATAACGCTCGACATCTCCCGCGATTC
>Ga0114934_10003169_pt1 | contig 10318 bp, 5 predicted proteins | sample 4SBtaG_2_FD_99695 | JGI IMG/M metagenome (GOLD analysis project Ga0114934, IMG submission 99695) | Deep subsurface microbial communities from Kolumbo volcano to uncover new lineages of life (NeLLi) - 4SBTROV10_white metaG | ecosystem: Environmental > Aquatic > Marine > Volcanic ...
CTTGCAAGGTAATTGTGAACGGGGAAGTTCTTGGCGAAGTCGGGAAAGTAGCTACAACTCAAGAAGAAATGATTCCAATGAGCAGGAAGCTAATTTTGGATATCCCACCACATTCTGGCACGATTGACATTGTTGTTCAAATGTCAAATTTTCATCATCGAAAAGGAGGTTTTAACAAGCCGTTTGAACTAGGGACTAAACAAGAAATTTATCATGCCGTCCTAATTACAGACGTACTAGATTCCATTGAATTCATTGCTTTATTTATCATCGGATTATTCTTCTTGGCCATGTTTGTTTTCAGAAGAAAGGATCGGTCTATTCTGTTTTTTGCCTTGTTTTGTTTATCACTTAGTTTCCGGCCTATTATCTCGGTAGACTATTTTATGTCGAGAGTGATTGAAGGTATGAACTGGCAGGTAATGATTAAACTGGAATACCTCAGTATGATCTTAGCTTGTTTGTTTATGATGTGGTACATCAAAACGCTATTCTCAAAGCAGTTTCCAAAGTTATTAGTGAACATATACGCTTGGTTATTTGGGCTTATGGGCTTAATCACACTTGTAACACCGCCAAGCATCTTCTCCTACTTAGTACTTGGACTTATTTACATTATTCCAAGCGGCTGTGCCGTCATTATTTGGGTGGTGTTAAGAGCTGTATATGCTAAAGTAGATGGCGCAAATTATGCCGGAATTGGAGTGATCGTTTTAATGTGCAGCCTATTCTTGAAGGTGTTTGAATATGTTGAATTAATTCCTGAAATGAACGTGGCCATCACCTCTTTGGATATTGCTTTCATTTTTATGATGTCGATGATTTTAGGTTCCCGGTTTTCCATTCAATTTAAGAAGGTTGAAGTACTACAAGCAGAGACGGAAAAGCAGAAAGTAGAGATTGCCAGCCAAAAAGAAGAGGTGAGTAGAGCCTTTGAGCAAGTGGAGGAGAAAAACCGCGAAATAACTGATAGTATTGGATATGCGAAACGAATTCAGGAAGCAATTTTACCTCCAGAAACTGTCATTAAAAAAATGCTTCCCGACTCTTTCATTCTATACAAACCCAAAGACATCGTTGCCGGAGATTTCTATTGGATGCATGAAGCAAATGGAATGAAAATGATCGCAGCTGCCGATTGCACTGGTCATGGAGTACCAGGAGCCATGGTAAGTGTAGTTTGTAATAATGCGTTGAATCGAAGTGTTAGAGAATACGGGCTAACTGAGCCTGGAAAGATCCTTGATGCCACCCGAAAAATCGTTATTGAAACTTTTGATAAGAGTCATCAGGAAGTGAAAGATGGAATGGACATTGCCTTAATTAGTTACAAGGCCACAGGTGAAGGTGGAGGAACAATTCATTATGCTGGAGCCAATAACCCATTGTGGATTGCACGAGGCGGTGAGATTTTGGAAACCAAAGCTAACAAGCAGCCCATTGGTATGTTCGATAAAGCACATCCATTTGACACGCATGAGATTCAATTACTAAAAGGCGATACGGTCTATATATTCTCCGATGGCTATGCAGATCAATTTGGTGGAGAAAAGGGAAAGAAATTCAAGACCAAAGCTTTCAAAGAGCTACTTCTCTCTATTCAAGAAGAATTTATGGATGCTCAATTAGAAATTATTGATTCTAAATTCGAGAAATGGAGAGGTGATATTGAGCAAATCGATGACGTTTGTGTGATCGGAATCCGTATTTAGCTCGTTTACTTTATTGGGATAATGCTTGTAAACCGCTACGTGCACTAGCGATAATAATTGAAAATTCTTGTGCAACACTTGTGTATTTGGGAAGTTTCAATTAATATTGCCGTCCGTTTGAGGGGAAAGCCTCTCAAATAACCAGAATAAACGCTTCTTTAGCTCAGCTGGTTAGAGCATCTGACTGTTAATCAGAGGGTCCAAGGTTCGAGTCCTTGAAGAAGCGCAAACGAAAGCCAGTAGTCTTAATTGATTGCTGGCTTTTTTGATTGCATCTGTTTTCTATTACGCCTTTTCCCTATAAATGTTTGGTAGTGATATTTTAAGCGCGGCCACCAACACACGAAGGACAACCACTATAATCATTGTAGCCACATAATTGATAGTCTCCAAGACTTCGAAGTAATCTAAAAGGAGAAATAAGCTAGCCCCAAGAATGCAGATCGTGGCGTAAATTTCCTTCCTAAATATGACCGGGATTTCATTACATAAAATATCTCTTATTACCCCACCGAACGAAGCAGTCATCGTTCCAAGCGCAATGCAAATTCCGGGGTTTAAGTCTGCTGCTAATCCAATTTTGGTTCCTGAAATCGTAAATAAACCGAGGCCGATGGCATCGAATAAAAACAAGGAATTACTCAACCTCTTTAATTGAGCGCGAAAGAAAATGGCGATAATAGTCCCTGCAATCACCGCATAAACGGAATTGAAATTCTCCATCCATGCAAGTGGGTAATGACCCACAAGAACATCTCTTAGGGTTCCGCCTCCAACAGCGGTAACAAAAGCGATAATAAATACACCAAATGGATCTAGTTTTTTACGCAGAGCTGCAAGTGCGCCTGAAATCGAAAAAGCAAGCACCCCAAGTAGATCAAAAATTTCTAGTAACGTCATGGCTAACATCTTTGATGCAAAGATTAGGTCATATTCATGTTCAAACCGTTTTAGTTATTGTAGGGTTGTCCTACTTTAAAAGTTGGGGTTTACCAGAAGCTGAATTGGCCCGTGCAAGTTTCTAGATTTTCCGACTTCTAAGACTATACCAAATCTTGGTAAAGACATTAAAGAAGCATCAAGTAGATTTACGTTTTTAGAGATGTAACTCAACTTAGCCCTACTATTGAGAAATCGATGGTAGGGTTTTTTGTTTTAAACCATCCGGGAAGTCTACAACAGTGACTTTAACTTAATCGTTTTACCACAATCTCCTGCTTGAAATGTGTACACCTTTTTGGCGTTCGATCTTTTATTGTCTTTAGAAATCATTAGGTAGTTTCCTTTTTCACATCGAGATGTTTTGGAACCGTTACTTGCCCACCAGCCTGAACCGGCTTTAAACCACGCATGATACTTTTCACCGGTGTCATTAATGAACTTAATGCTTCCTGTAAATTGAGGCCCAGATGGTTTGCTCGAAGCGCTACTTGAGCTACTCGAAGGTGAACTAGACGTGCTAGAACTTGAACTTCCGGAAGGCTTTGAACTAGTTGAAGCACCTCTTGAACTTGCCACATTATTAGCCATGCTTTCCGTTGATGCACTTTCCCAAGAAATTTCACCTGATAAATTAACTTTTCCCATTTCTCCATTGTGATTTTCATCATCGAAGAAGTAAAACACACCATCTTTAAAGCTGTAAGAATGGTCAAATTGGTAATCAATTACCAATTTTCCTTCAAGGTTAATGTACCCCCACTTATCTCCCTTTAACACGGCAGCTCTTTCATCGTAAAACATATCTACCTTGTCATACCGTAAGGGAATAACCGTCTTTCCTGTTTTATCTACAAAACCTGCTTTTTCGCCTTTTTTAACTCCTATCAAACCGAACGCTTGAGTGGAATTGGCCTCATCGTAAATAATATCAATAACTGCTTCGCCTTTCTTATTAATGAATCCATATTTATCATTTAGTCTAACTCTTGCCATTCCTCCATCGAACCAACTTGCTGATTCGTATTTTACAGGAATTACGTTGCCTTCTTCATTGCAAAACCCATGCTTTCCATCCTTTTCAAGTTCATACATACCCTCGTAGGCCTTCCGAGATATATGGTCATAAATGCAAGGCAAAATTTCATCTCCTTGCTTGTTAACTAATCCACACTTATCATTTTTAATAACTACTGCACAAATCTCTTTTGAATCAAAGAATGATTGCAATTCCTCTACTATATATTTAGTCCCAAATGTTTGAGCCAAACTGGTATATACCGGCTCTCCTGTTTGAGGTTCAATTTTATCATACGCCATGAATTTATCTCCTAGTTTTCCTTTTTCAGTTTCAGAACCTTTGCACTCAAATTTTACGTTCGATTCCCACACTGTTTTTTGTGTGTATCTGCTTATTACTTTAACTTGAATCCCACCATTTATAAGAGCTGCGCATTCTTTCGCATCGTATAACTGGCTCTGCGTTTCGATGTTTCTATCACCTGTTCGCCCCCAAGATCCTTCTACTTCAAAACGATAATCTTCAGGACATTGAGATCCTCCTAGGTTCTTAGACTTTATAGAGGTTCCATCTGAAAAAGTGGTAGTTAGACCTAATTCGAATTTGACTCCAGTAACCACCTTATCTGCTTTGTATGGAACCAACTCGATCTCCACATTTTTAATTGTTTTTCCTTTAATACTTTTTGGATGTTTTCCTGATTTGTGCAGTGCAATATCTGCTGCTTGCATTTCTTTGGTGGAAGCTAAATGCTTTTTAATTACATCTTTCATTTTGCTACCCTTTGCTTGCTTTCCCAAGCAGGCTTTAATGGATACAATAGATTCATTATTTGAGGTTTCAAATAAAACGATTTGTTTACCTGTGAAATAGACGTGTCGATTTCCAGATGAGTTCGTATAATACCTAACGAAGGTAGATATGCCTTCTTTATCTGCTACATATGGGTTATCACCAAGTACTAATGTATGTACCACGCCATCTGAATCTTTAATACACCTTACTTTCGTCAGGTTGTATTCTTTCCAAGTAACAGAACTTCCGGAAGTATTTCCAGACCACATATATTCACCGTCTGCCCATAAAGCAGCAACTTCTGCCTGGTTTTTTTGACCAAATGTTAATGGTGCTAGGAATAACAATACTAATACGGTGACCAAAATTTTCATAGGAGTTACACTTTTGCACGCAAAAGAATGGTTCCCGCTCTAGATTCTAGCTATTTGTTCATGAATGGCCGAAATAATTGAGCAATGGACCATTTTCGAATGGAATAGAGCGATTTCTCGGCTTAAACGCTGTGCGTATTGCACTGGGAAGCCGAGACGAGAAATCACCTTCCTACAAGTCTGAATTTTCTAGCTTTCTTGATTAGCATTGATACGTTCTTACTTTCCACATCAAGCAATTTGTAGAGCTTACTTCGATGCCCTTCTACGGTTCTTGGGCTCAAGTTCATTGAAAGGGCAATTTCATTGGTTGTTTTGCCTGCTGCAAGCAATGAAAGTATCTCCATTCCATTTTTTGAAATTCCTTGATGTAGATCAATTTGAGACTTGACGCTTTTCAGTCCTTGTACAGTTTCCTGGGTCACGTATTTATTAAAATGAATGTCATTTTTATAGGTGTCCAATATGGCGGCATACAAGTTCTCCAGGCTCTCTGATTTATGGATAAAACTTTTAGCCCCAGATAATAAGGAACGCTCAACAATGTGTTTTTCACAGTTCATAGAAACCATAATTACTTTGACTTCTGGGAAATGGACTTTTAAATACTTGGTTGCCTCTATACCGTTCATTACAGGCATTTCAATGTCCATTAGTAATACATCTGGTAAATTACTCTTGTCTACTTCCAAGGTTCTAATCATTTCTATCCCATGACTAGCAAGCAAGTTGATTTCGAAATTCTCGTTCCTGCTCAGCATGGCGCTGAACGCGTCTCGAACCATGAAGTGATTCTCCACGATTCCAATTTTAATTTTGTAGGGCATAATATGGGTTGGGAAATAAATGATACAAAAAATATCAATATGAAAACCGATCTCAGCCTCCTTCAACGTGTTAACACGTAATCTTTATGGAATTTTACCGATAAGTAATAGATATTACCTTTTTTAATCCCATTTCCATTGCCCATATGGAGGCTATTGCAACTAACACCACTAATTAGTATCTTAAAGGCTGTTTTCATGAAAAAACTAGGCCTTTCCATACTACTTTCTATTTGCTTTTTGACAAACTCAATCTCGCAAAATGATTCCTTGCAATTTGATTCGACAGAAGTAAAAAAAGAATCCCGATTAAAGAAAGTATTCCGAACGGCTAATATGTCTTTTGGTTATGACTATGGCCTGCTTCCTTTTCTTGTTGATGTTAACCCGCCACAAGGAAATTTCAAAATGCAAGGAAGCGCAGGTATCGATATTCGTGCTATTCCGCTCAACGTTAACTATTACTACTCAGACCTTGGAACCATATCAGGACTTAACAATTACTTCACGGTGCGATTTGATGCGCAACGATTCCAACAAAAGTTGAAAGAAAAACTGCTCGGAGATAAGTTGGATAGATTAAGTAAACTTGATTCTTTAGACAAAGTCAAACAGTCCCTCTTAAAACGCAAGTCCTATTTGTCATTGTTGAAAGCCGACAGGATTGCGTTTCCCGTTGACAGCTCATTGTATGAAAACTTCACTTATGACATCGATTCACTTTCTTTAGATACACTTGGAATAAACACTACCTATGATATTCCCGATTTCGAATGGAATGATTCACTCCAAAATATCTATGAAGGAGTGACCGGAGATTTATCTCAACTGGACTCTGTGGCCAATCAACTAAACCAGTTTGACCAATTTGATAACCCGCAACTGGATACAACCCGCATTAGATCTAAAATACCCAAGTTAACTCGGCTCGAAAAGGCCAAAAATATAATGCAGAAGGTTAAGAAATTTGAAATAGGCATGTGTTATCCAAACTACTCTCAATTCTTAGTTGCTAGAACGCCAATCAAAGGTATCAATTTAGAAATCGAAGACAAGAAACTCTACTTTGCATTTACGCATGGTAAAACGGTTAACAACATCTTTTTAACGAATAACCTGGTTAACAATAACCTAAATGCAGCTAGGAATTTATACAACTTCTTCAATTTCAACAACATTGAAGATGGTAGAAAAGTAACTGCCTTTAAAGTTGGTTATGGATCTAAAAAATCCAACCATATCCATTTTGGAATGCTATATGGATTAGGAAAAACCAACTATCTGGACACTTCTGCCTTGATAACAGAAACAGACCACAATGCGGTTTTTGAATTGGATGCCAGACTTAAAATTAAGGAGCATTCAACGTTTGATTTCGTGTACGGAAAATCTGCAATTCAAACCAATAGCATCAACTATGAAGAACAGTCTAGTGTATTTAATGCACTGGTAAATTTCAATGACCGAACCAATGCTTTTTTAAGCAAGTATGAATTTGCTTCCACCAAAACGGGCACCAAAGTATCAGCAAGTTTCAGATTAATTGATCCTTTTTACAGAAGTTTTGGAGTTGGGTTTATCCGATCTGATAACGTTAGATACCAAGTAAAACTCAAACAAAAAATTACCAAAAGATTAAACATAGGTGGATTGATCAGAAGAGAAGAAGACAATCTTTTAAAAATTTATGACTTTAATAATACACTATTCTCATATGGGGCTAACCTAACTTATCGACCAACTAGGCATTGGATGATAAAAGTTGATTTCAGACCGATCTCTCAAAACGTCACCTCTTCCATTGATACGCTAAACACGAGTATTAACAATTGGATTATCAATGGCGTTGTTAACTACAACAAGCGTATTAAAGACACTTACTTGAATTTTTCGAACATTTACTCACATTACCAATTATTCAATGGTGAGGATAACAACAGCTATATTAATTACAACAGTAATTTAACTTTAACCTTGAAAAATGGTATTTCGGAAACGTTCAGTTTTAACTATTTCAACACTACGGATTCAGTAAGTACCCCTTCAGTTGGAATCTTGCAAAATGAGTTTAGCTGGCAGCGGCCTAAAGGGTTGGCGTTTATGCTAATGATTAAGGCTTCATTTTCTTCGGTAAATGGATTCCAGCCTGGATATGGAGGTAAAATATCTATCCCTATCTACAAATCATTCTCGTTTGAAGCGTCTGGTGAAAAATTGGTCTTAGGAGATTTTTATAATAGTATTTTACAAACTGGATTCGAGGATTTTCCATTTTATTTTAATGCATCTGTCAAAATAAGGTGGTAAATTCTAATGACGAGAAACTTAAGTTAACTTAAAAGCGTATTAAATATAATTGATACAAATAAGCATTTCCAATAGCTTGCATAAAGCTGGAAAATGAAACTAATTAAAATGACTGCACAAGAATTCTTTTTTGATATTCCGCTCTACACGACAAGATGGGAAATTCAATATCTATAAACAAAAACTACTAATGCAAAGCCCTACGCCACTTAGACTTAATTAATGGAACAACTCAAACAGTATTACGAGGTAATACAACTATTGCAGACAGCTTTTCCAGCTGGAAGCACATTACAAACTGAAGCAACTAATCTAAACCAACAAATGAATAGCCTGCGAAACAGCAATGCGATTCAGATTAGGGCTGGATTATCGCCTGGCTTCAGTAAAATATCTTCTGCATTAAAAAGTTTTGATATTACCAAGCTAACAGCGGTTCAAGAAAAAATTCTGGAGATTTATAATTTCTCTGATATTCTTAACGGGGGCTTTGATATAAAATCTTCCAAATTACTGGCACAAGCAGATCAAAACCCTAAGACAGCACAAGGGAATGTCCAAAAGCTATTTGCGGAGTTAAATGCTTTATTTACTAAGCCTGCCCAGATAATGGCACAACTTCAACCTTTTGCTTCAATTGATACAAGACCAACAATTGGAGACGATGAAGGAATTATTGAATTGGTTTTTGATGGCGATGTTAGTATTGGGGATTTTGCCGAAGCTAAACAAATGATGAATGATTGGTTTCTTATCGTTGATGGCTATTCAAGGTTATTAGGTATCCAGAAAACAGAATTTGAAATTTATGCTATAACAAAGGCATCCCCTACAAAACTTAAAATCAAAGCGGCTGCAACAACGACAGCACTCGTTTTAGCAATAGTTTCAGGTCTGCTAGACATAGAAGAAAGAATAGTTGGAAACAAAGTTTTGATTGAGCAAGTAAAGCAAAAGTCTTTAGCTCCTGACGATGCTCAGAAAAAGTTCATCAAAGAGATAGAAAAATCAATCAAAGAAACTGTTTCCAAAGAAGTAGATCGCATAGTAACCGAAAAATTAGCCGAATATAAAATTGGCGAAGGGCAAGGTGATGTAGAAACATCACTAAAAAAATCTGTCGAGAAGCAATATAATTTTGTGGTTAATGGAGGTGAAGTAAACATCTACATTGAGGAAGAGGGAACTAGCCAAGAAAGCATCAAAGCTCTAGAAACTAAAAAAGAAAAAGTCAAAGAACTAAAACAACAATATGACAGTTTGAGTGGGTTAATTGACAAAAAGTAGACGTTTAACCTAAACGAAAACCCCACCCAGAGCCTAAGTAACATAATTGTTTTTATACAACTCCTCACAAATTCCGGGTCTTATAAATTCTTCATTATGTTAAATATGCTTTCTCCACGCGATTGGGTTGTCTGACTGCGTTAATATTTCTACTAATCTTTTTGAAAGTCAATAACAGCATAGAACCAGGCCACTTATTAATAATTGAAAGTTGATATTAACATTAGGCAGAATTGTTAATAACGCTTTAAAACCTTGTAAGTTAGCCCCTTACAGAATTAAGGTGATTCAAACAAGGGTTTTTTCGATCGATTTTTGAGAATTAATTATCTGTTAGACCTAGAGCCTCTAAGGTCTCTAGAGGTTATTAATATCGGGTGTGAATAACTACTGAAGAATGTGTGATAAAAATCGATGGTTGAATGCCGATTTTGGGCGATTTTAGCTGATAGCAAAAAAGCCTACTCACGCAGGCTTTTAAGTTCTTTTAAAATGTGATGAAAAAGAGTATTTAAACTTTAATGTATGATGAGTGTCCATAGCCTTCTCTCTTCATTTTTGAGCCTCCTGTTTAGAGCAGGGGGCTTTTTTTTGTAATAATAAAGTATTACACCTCGAATATATAAAAATATATATCTGAGTCACAAGCAGTCTCTCTTATCTTCTACAATATTTTTGAACACGTTTTTTCGAACTAATATTTTGAACGAATCCTGTACCCAAAACAACCTTCCGCCTCACTACGCTCGTTGGATCATTTTTAAAGCCTATTCAGAGCTAAAAACTTACACCAACTCCACTAACGCCTAAAACTGCTCTAAATCGTCTCTAAATCGTCTCTAAAAACGTTTAAATCCTGTCTTTACTTACAACCGAAGGGAGAACACAACAACATCGAAGCTCCAGCTCGACAAGTTTGGGGTTAGGATAACGTTTGCAACGCAAAACGTAATACGCTACCCCTACTTGCTACTTTTATATTTCTAAGAACTAATCCCTAAATTAAATCTCCGGATAAGTGTTGGAGCTTGCCTCCAATATTTAGCTGGATCTTTC
>Ga0114934_10003170_pt1 | contig 10313 bp, 11 predicted proteins | sample 4SBtaG_2_FD_99695 | JGI IMG/M metagenome (GOLD analysis project Ga0114934, IMG submission 99695) | Deep subsurface microbial communities from Kolumbo volcano to uncover new lineages of life (NeLLi) - 4SBTROV10_white metaG | ecosystem: Environmental > Aquatic > Marine > Volcanic ...
ACCGTGTAAAAAACGGACATCGTCAATATTTGACACAAATTGAAATTGAAGGTATTAAATAAAAAAAATAATTGTCATGGCTCACAAAAAAGGTGCAGGTAGTTCAAGAAATGGTCGTGAATCGGAAAGTAAACGACTTGGTGTAAAGAAATTCGGTGGACAGAAAGTTATTGCCGGAAACATTATTATTCGTCAACGCGGGACACAACATCATCCCGGATTAAATGTAGGCATGGGAAAAGACCATACCATTTACGCTTTAATTGACGGAACCGTAGAATTTAAGAAAAAGAAAAATAACACTTCTTATATTTCGGTAATTGCCGAAAGTTAGATTTATTCCATCATATTATTTTGATAAACGCTTACTACACTGTAGGCGTTTTTTTTTGCTCATAAATTTTATATTTAATGATTTTAATTAACTTTGTAAATTCACCTCCATATAGAGAACTTTCCGAATACGACAATAATGAGATTCTACAAGTATTTTTTACTCTTGATTCTTGAAATGCTCATCAGCACACATCTCACTAATGCTCAGGACAATAAATGGACATTAGCTAAAGACAAGGATGGTATTATTGTATTAACACATTTTTCAAAAAATTCAAACATCATTGGCTATATGGCTACAATGACGGAAAAAGAAAGTAATATTAATAAGATTATTAAAATCATAGATAATGTTAACGAATATAAAAACTGGATTGAAAATTTGAAATATGCCAAGACATTAAAAAAAATAAATGCCAATGAACGATACGACTATTATTTAACTTATCTGCCATGGCCATTTGAAAACCGGGATATTATCTTTGACCAAACCACTAAAATAGTAAACGGAACAATAATAATTAATTTAAAATCGGTTTCGGGATATATTCCTAAAAAAGAAAAAATTACCCGTATAAACTACGCTTCAGGATATTGGAAAATAATTCCGGATAAAAAAGGAAAAATAAAAATCATCTATCAACTTTCCTTTAATCCCGAATATAATTTCCCCGAATGGATTCTAAAAATGTTTATTGTTGATGGTCCCTACCAAACTTTAGTAAACTTGAGGAATTTAATAAAATAATTTAATTATTGTTAAAATATAATTGACATATAATAAAAATAATATTAATTTTGTTGCTTGAAATGGAAGAACAATTTATTTACTTTTTAGGGCAAATAAAGGAAAAAGTTGAACGACTAACCCATAAAATAGATAGTCAAAATAAAGAAATTCTTTCATTAACAGAAGAAAATAAAAAATTGAATGACGAGTTAATAAAACAAAAGGGATTAAATAACAAAATACGACAAGAGAAATTAGAACAAGAATATGATCAATATACAAATACAAAAGATAAAATTCAAAAACAAGAAATTACAAAAGAAATAGATAATGTGATACGGGTTATTGATAAAACAATAATGCTATTAAATAAGTAAAAATGGATAGTCAACTCAACATATCAGTAAAACTTAACGGGAAAAAATTTGATTTAACGATTCCGAATGATGAAAAAACGGAAATGCTTTACCGTCAAGCTGCCGATATGTATAACGAAGCTATTCAAAATTATAAATCTAAACAATTTGAAGGAATTGATGAAGGGGATATTTTGGCAATGGTTTCTTATAATTTTGCATTAAAATACCTCCAATTAAAAGATATGGAGGTATCCAATCAAGAAGACCTTTTATTAACACTTCAAAACATTAATCAATCGTTAGACGCTTATTTAGAGTAAGTTCTTTTAAATATTAACAATACAGCCCGTATTCATTCTTAAGTCTGGGGGATAATCAACAATTTCTACATTGTGATGATCTCATTTTGCGTAAGACAGGCCTCATCCTTCGGGATTCACTTTTAGTGGACAGTGGAAGTAAGAAACAAAATGGTAGTTACAAACATGTTTTTTAGGGTTTTTCCACCCTTTTAAGAATAATACGGGTTTTTTTTAACTAAATTAAATATATATTATGGAGATATTAAATATTATTTTATATGTGGTTTTTTTCCTTGCAGGTAGTGCTATATCCTATTTTATTTGGGATAAAACCATTCACTCAAAAGCACAAAAAATATTAGAAGAAGCTAAAAACGAAGCAGAGGTCATTAAAAAAGATAAAATTCTGCAAGCCAAAGAAAAGTTTTTACAGCTAAAATCTGACCATGAAAAGTTCATCAATGAAAGGAATAGTAAACTTCAAAGTTCAGAACATAAATTGAGGAACAAAGAATCTCAGATCTCTTCCATCAAAGAAGGATTAGGAAAAAAAGAGCGGGAATTAACTATTATTCGTTCCAATTTGGATAATCAACTGAATTTAGTTGATAAGAAAATGGAAAATATGGATAAGCTCAATAAGAAAAAAATTGAGCAACTGGAAACGATTGCTTCCCTTTCGGCAGAAGATGCCAAACAAGAATTGATTGAAACTGTAAAAGCAGAAGCAAAAACAGAAGCTGCCGCTTATATTAACGACATTATGGACGAAGCGAAGATGAATGCTACAAAAGAAAGCAAAAAAATTGTCATTCAAAGTATTCAACGCATTGCCACAGAAACTGCCATTGAAAACTCGCTCACTGTTTTTCATATTGACAACGATGAAATAAAAGGTCGTATCATTGGTCGTGAAGGACGAAATATTAGAGCGATTGAAGCCCTTACCGGTGTTGAATTGATAGTGGACGACACACCTGAAGCCATTGTGCTTTCGGCATTTGACCCTATTCGTCGCGAAATTGCCAGACTATCATTACACAAATTAGTAACCGATGGCAGAATTCATCCTGCTCGCATTGAAGAAGTTGTAAAGAAAACTGAAAAACAATTAGAAGAAGAAATTTTGGAAATAGGAAAACGAACAGCCATTGACTTGGGTATTCATGGCTTGCATTCTGATACTCTACGGTTAATCGGAAAAATGAAATATCGTTCTTCCTACGGGCAAAACTTATTGCAACACTCCAGAGAGACAGCAAACCTATGTGCCGCTATGGCTTCAGACCTCAACTTAGATGTAAAAACTGCTAAAAGAGCAGGTCTTTTACATGATATCGGTAAAGTAATGGACGAAGCATCCGAATTTCCACATGCCATTGCCGGCATGAATTTCTTGGAAAAACATCATGAAAAACCCCAAGTTGTTAATGCTGTAGGCTCACACCACGATGAAGTTGAGATGACTTCTTTAATTGCACCAATCGTTCAAGTATGCGATGCTATTTCAGGAGCTCGTCCGGGGGCACGAAGAGAAGTTACCGAAGCTTATGTTAAACGGCTAAAAGATTTGGAAGAATTAGCTTTAGCGTATCCCGGCGTTGTTAAAACCTATGCCATTCAAGCAGGTAGAGAACTGAGGGTTATTGTTGGTAGCGACTCCGTTTCCGATTCAGAAACGGATACCCTTGCTCGCGATATTGCAAAGAAAATTCAGGAAGAGATGACCTTTCCCGGACAAATTAAGGTAACCGTTATTCGTGAAAAAAGAGCTGTTGATTACGCAAGATAACATAAATTAGAACTCCCCTTAAAATGGATTTTTCAAAATTTGACAAAAAAGATACACGGTCCGGTTTCGGCGAAGGACTATTTGAAGCAGGACAAAGCAATAAAAACATCGTTGCCATGTGTGCCGATTTAACCGGCTCGCTCAAGATGGATAAATTTGCCAAAACCTTTCCCGACAGATTTTTACAGGCAGGAATTGCCGAAGCCAATATGATAGGTGTCGCTGCCGGCTTAGCCATTGGCGGAAAAATTCCGTTTATCGGCACTTTTGCTAATTTTGCTACCGGACGGGTTTATGATCAAATTCGTCAATCCGTAGCTTATTCTAATAAAAATGTTAAGATATGTGCCTCACATGCAGGATTGACACTTGGTGAAGATGGTGCTACACATCAGATTTTAGAAGACATTGGATTAATGAAGATGTTGCCTAATATGACCGTTATCAATACAGCCGATTTTAATCAAACAAAAGCTGCTACCATAGCAATTGCCAAATATGAAGGACCTGTATATTTGCGTTTTGGCCGTCCAAAACTTCCAAATTTCACTGCTCCTGATCAACCATTTGAAATTGGGAAAGCCCTCTTATTTAAAGCGGGAAAAGATGTAACCATATTTGCTACCGGACATATGCTGTGGAAAGCACTGGAAGCTGCCAATATTTTAGCCAATAAAAATATAGATGCTGAAATAATAAATATACATACGATTAAACCTTTAGACGAAAAAGCAGTCTTACAATCAGCAGCAAAAACAAAATGTGTGGTAACAGCAGAAGAACATATGATAGCCGGCGGATTAGGTGAATCCATTGCAGGACTTTTGAGTCGCAACATGCCAACGCCTATTGAAATGGTTGCCGTGAATGATACTTTTGGTGAAAGTGGTACGCCCGCCGAATTAATGACAAAATATCACATTGATACCCCCGACATTGTAATTGCTGTAGAAAAAGTAATTAACAGGCAATAAATTATTAATAAGGTAATTGATTGTCATTTTACAATTAAGATGACAGAAATTTCAAACGAGAAAATACTTGAACTATTTAATACCCCCGGACAAAAAGAAAAAGGGTTCTCGTTACTTATAAAAAAATATCAAAAACAAATTTATTGGCATGTTCGTCACATGGTAGTAGTTCATGAAGATGCAGACGATTTGGTACAGGATATTTTTTTAAAAATATGGAAAAATCTGAAAAGATTCAAAGGAAATTCTAATTTATACACTTGGATTTACCGGATAGCAACCAACGAAACAATTACTTATATCAATAAAAAAAAGAAAAAATATTTTTTATCTATTGAAGAAACTTCTGAGTCGCTATTTACCTCACCTACTTACGAAAATTCCATATCGGGAGAAGAGATTGAAAAACGCTTGCAAAAAGCTATGATTACTTTACCGCCAAAGCAACGAACCATTTTTGAATTAAAATATTTTAAAGAAATGAAATATGATGATATGGCTAAAATATTAGAAGTTACTACGGGTGCTCTTAAGGCATCTTATCATCATGCAGTAAAAAAAATTAAAGAAAATGTTCAATTGGATTTAAACCTTGATAAAAAATAATAGTCTAATATTTTAAATATGAAACAGGAAAATATCGGAGAAAACTATTTTGAAGAACTTGAAAACAAGATTCTTTCAAAAGTTCAATCGTTTGAGAAAAAGCGTCACCAACGGCTTGAAATCTTGACAAAAGTAGTATTGCCTTCAGCCCTAATTTTATTTTTCCTTACCGGCGGGTTCTTATTTTTTCAAAACTCAAATAATACAAAAAGTCAATCTACCAACTATCTGGCTTATAACGAAGCGATAGAATATCTTGACATTTCTGATTATGAAATTGATGCTTTGACGGAAGAATACTATGACGCAGAAACAACAAATAATTCTAACGATATTATTGACTATCTATCTAACGACAACTCAATTGATTACGATTTAATAACCGAAAACCAATAAACCATGAAACATATTATTTTTACTATCGGTCTCTTTCTTATCATAGGTACTACTTATGCACAAAAAGGGATGCACATGGGCCCCCGCGGCAAACAAATGATTGAACAAGAGAAGATTCCTTTCTTTACAAGAAAATTAGACCTTACTCCCAACGAAGCTAAAGCATTTTGGCCGCTCTATGACGAGTACGAAAAGAAAAAAAACGATTTATTTAAACAACGAAGGGTAATCGGTCATACTGTAATGATGAGAGACTCCTCCCTGACAGAAAAAGAGGCAAAAGGATTAAACATTGCTTACCTGAAATTAGAAAGTGATGAGTTTGAATTAAAAAAAGAATACAATGAGAAATTCAGTAAAATCTTGCCCATTCAAAAAGTAAACAAATTCTATTTTGCCGAGTATCAATTTAGAATTTATCTTTTAAAGAAGCTCCGGAAAGATCATCCACGACCACCAAAACGCTAATTAATTATTAATTATGAATTGTTAATGGTTAATTATGAAAAATTAAAAATAAAGCATCCTTCTATAAACGAGGATAAGACAGTACGTCATTGCAAGGCAGAATACCAAAGCAATCTCTTAAAATCAGCAGATTACCACACTCGTTCCTCATTCTCAATGACGGAATATTTGTTAACTTAATGCCTTTGCATCCTCGTTACAAAAGAGGACAAGACAGTACGTCATTGAGAGGCAAAATACCGAAGCAATCTCCTCAAAATCAGCAGATTGCCACACTCGTTCCTCGTTCGAAATGACGTAGGACTCTAACTTTCTAAACTGAAATCATTATTGTATTATTAGTTTTTTAACTTTTGTGGTTTTCAGGTTTTGTATTTTTACAAAATAAAGACCTTTTGGTTGATTAGATAAATCAATGTGTTCAATGGTATGCTGTGTTCTTTTTTCAAATTGTTTGCTATAAATGACTTGCCCGTTTACATTTAATATGGTAATATTCAAATCATCTTTTTCCCTTTCAAAAGAAAAAAGCCCATTATTCGGATTCGGATAAAAATTAATGATTGGTTGTGTATTTTCTTGTTCTGCTATCCCAGTATTTAATATTAATTTACTTACGCCACCACCCCAAGTTCCAAACCATAAATCATTATTATGGTCTTCGATAATTGCAGAGACAGTATTATCAGCCAATCCATCAGCTGTTGTATAAGTTATCCAATTTGTCCCGTCAAATTTGCTTACGCCACCCCAGGTTCCAAACCATAAATTATCATTATGGTCTTCTATGATTGCTAAGACATCATTATCAGCCAATCCCTCAGCCGTTGTATAAGTTGTCCAATTTGCACCGTCAAATTTGCTTATGCCACCACCATAAGTTCCAAACCATAAATTATTATTATGGTCTTCTACGATTGCCAAGACAATATTATTAGCCAATCCATCAGCTATTGTATAAGTTGTCCAATTCGTCCCGTCAAATTTGCTTATGCCACCAATAGTTCCAAACCATAAATTATCATTATGGTCTTCTATGATTGCACGGACATCATAATCAGCCAATCCATCAGCCGTTGTATAAGTTGTCCAATTTGTCCCGTCAAATTTGCTTACACCGCCATTTTTAGTTCCAAACCATAAATTATCATTATGGTCTTCTATGATTGTCTGGACATCATTATTAGCCAATCCATCAGCCGTTGTATAAGTGGTCCAATTCGTTCCGTCAAATTTGCTTACGCCACCATACCAAGTTCCAAACCATAAATTATTATTATGGTCTTCTATGATTACATAGACAGTATTACTAGGCAATCCATCAGCCGTTGTATAAGTGGTCCAATTCGTTCCGTCAAATTTGCTTACGCCACTATAATCAGTTCCAAACCATAAATTATTATTATGGTCTTCTATGATTACATAGACATAATTATAAGCCAATCCTTCAGCTCTTGTATAAGTTATCCAATTTGTACCGTCAAATTTGCTTACGCCACTATAATCAGTTCCAAACCATAAATTATTATTATGGTCTTCTATAATTGCATGGACATTATTATTAGCCAATCCATCAACTGTTGTAAAAGTTGTCCAATTTGTCCCGTCAAATTTACTTACACCACCACCCCAAGTTCCAAACCATAAATTATTATTATGATCTTCTATGATTGCATGGATAGTATTACTAACAAGTCCCTCAGCTGTTGTATAAGTTGTCCAATTCGTACCGTCAAATTTATTTACACCACCATCAGTCCCAAACCATAAATTATTATTATGGTCTTCTGTGATTGTACGGACAGTATTATTAGTCAATCCATCAACCGTTGTATAAGTTATCCAGTTGGTATCGTTAAATTTACTTACACCACCACCATCAGTTCCAAACCATAAATTATTATTATGGTCTTCTATGATTGCAAGGACATAATTATCAGCCAATCCATCAGTTGTAGTATAAGTTGTCCAATTCGTACCGTCAAATTTGCTTACGCCATCATAAGTCCCAAACCATAAATTATTATTATGATCCTCTATGATTGCATAGACATAATTATCAGCCAATCCATCAGCTGTTGTATAACTTGTCCAATTTGTACCGTCAAATTTGCTTACACCACCACCATAAGTTCCAAACCATAAATTATTATTATGGTCTTCTATGATTGCAGAAACAGAATCACTGGCAAGTCCCTCAGCCGTTGTATAAGTTGTCCAATTCGTCCCGTCAAATTTACTTACGCCATCGTAAGTCCCAAACCATAAATTATTATTATGGTCTTCTATGATTGCATGGACATCATTATTAGCTAAGGTACTTGAAGTGTTTCCGCTATTGTAAGTCGTCCAGATGCCTTGAGCATAAGCATTAAAACTGTTTATGGCAAGACCAATAGTCATAAGAAGAACGAAGTAAATTGCTTTTTTAGTTTTCATTTTTGTTAAATTTCAGGTTAACAATTTACAAAGATAAAATATTTTTTTAAATTATCATAATGGAACTTATAAATGAGGCAAGTCTAAAAAGTATAAAGTTCATAAAGTAAAAAGTATAAGTTATTGATATTAAACAATCTCTCATCCTCGGTTGTAACGAGGTCAAGACAGTACGTCTTTGTGAGGCAGAAAGGCGTAATTCTTAGAAGCTCCCTAAAGTCATATCTAATCCGAATCCTCAGAAATTAAAAAAATCATTGTTCTCAGCTGACTGAAATTCAGCATGAAAAAACTCATTAGAATGTTCGTCATAACGATACGATTCAGCATACTTTTTATAGTTTTTAGCAATGTCGTCAATAGCATCCATTATCGTTTTCAACTCATCGTTAGTAGTTGTCGGGTGTAATGACATACGGACAAAGCCGGGTTTTTCTGATAAATCGCCACAATCAATTTCGTCAACAATATGCTTTGATTTTTTCCTGTCAATATTTAACAAAATATGTCCGTAAGTACCGGCACAAGCACATCCTCCACGCACTTGAACACCGTATAAGTCATTTAATAAACGAGTTATTAAATTATAATGTGCCCCCTCAATATTAAAAGAAATGGCTGCCAAACGGTGCCTGTTTTGTCCAAGCAATACCTTAGCATTCGGAATTTTATCAAAGCGAGCAAAGGCATATTCCAATAATTCTTCTTCACGATTTAAAATATTTTCATCGCCCATTGCTTCTTTCAAACGAATGGCCATAGCGGCTTTAATAGTCTGTAAAAATCCGGGCGTACCACCATCTTCGCGCAATTCGATATTATCAAAAAACTTATAGCCACCCCATGGATTTGTCCAAAGTACCGTGCCTCCTCCCGGATGATCCGGTGTTTTCAAATGATATAATGCCTTGTCAAAAATGAGTATCCCTGCACTTCCGGGTCCACCCAAAAATTTATGTGGTGAGAAAAAGATAGCATCCAACCGTTCTTCTTCATTTTCCGGATGCATATCAATTGGCAAATACGGACCACCGCCGGCATAATCTATAAAACAATAACCGCCATACCGGTGCATTAACCCAGCTAATTTCCTGACATCCGGTTTAATCCCAGTTACATTTGATGCTGAAGTAAACGAACCATATAATTTTCTGCCGGAAAACTTTTTCAAGCGATTTTCCAAATCATTCAAATCAATATTATATTCTTCATCAAACCCAATGCGTTCCACCTGAGCAATGGTATTAAGCCACGAAATCTGATTAGAATGGTGTTCCATACTGGAAATAAAAACCACCGGCCGTTCGTTATCTTTAATATTCTGTTTAAAATAATCGTCGTTGGTAATACGCAACCCGAGTATCCTCAAAAATTTATTGATGGCTGCCGTCATACCGTATCCTGCCGAAATAATCACATCATCATCATTCGCATTAACATGCTTTTTGATAATTTTCTGTGCAGAGAGATACAATTGGGTTGTTGTCTGTGCCGTAATATCCGATTCGGTGTGCGGATTACCGATATATGGACCCAACGCTTCTGTCAAACGGTTTTCTATAGGACGATATAATCTACCACTGGCTACCCAATCAGCATAAATAATTTTTTTTTCACCAAAAGGTGATTGAAACATTTCATTAATACCAATAATATTTTCCCTGAAATGACTAAAATACTTTTCTAATTCTGACATTTTACGACCTATTTTAATTAAAGGTTGCAATTTAACAATTTCATCTCATTCTTTGACAAATAAGAAAATAACTATGCCTACAATGTCTCTACTTATACTCGTATGTTTGCAAAATTAAATAAATTAGTCAATATTTTAAGGAATTCATTTTAGTTCTAATTTTGTATTTTAGAAATTAAAATGAAGAAAGGTAAGATGCGAAGTTATACAGGCAC
>Ga0114934_10003173_pt1 | contig 10308 bp, 11 predicted proteins | sample 4SBtaG_2_FD_99695 | JGI IMG/M metagenome (GOLD analysis project Ga0114934, IMG submission 99695) | Deep subsurface microbial communities from Kolumbo volcano to uncover new lineages of life (NeLLi) - 4SBTROV10_white metaG | ecosystem: Environmental > Aquatic > Marine > Volcanic ...
ATTAACTATACTTCAATTTCTTCTAATACTGGCATAAGCAAATACAAGGTTGAAAAATATATTTCTTTGCTTGAAAGAGCTTTTATCTTGAATGTAGTATTTCCTAAAGGGACAAATGTTATGCGTGAGCCCAAAATATTAATGAATTTACCATACAGGCTGTTGTACAAACCTTATAAATTATGTATTGGCGGCTTAAGAGAAGATTTTTTTGTTGAAGCATCTAAAGCAATTGGATTTAAGCTTAACTACCTTAAATCATTACGCGGAGAAAAAATGCCAGATTACTATTTGCCAGACAAAGATATTATAATTGAAATAGGAGGAAAGGGAAAAACAGCAAAGCAATTTAAATGGTTTAAATCAAAACCCAAAACAATACTCACTCATCCTGGCAAGATAGGTAAAGATAGCAGGCCCTTGTTTATGTGGTGGATGCTCAAGAAATAAGTTTTGCTACTTCTTGCCTCAACTCATGACAAACTTTAAAAAGGCGAAAATTGGAGATAAATTAGTGATATTTCATGGCAAAGTTCAAGGAAGCTCAAGACAGATTGTTTAAGAATGTGTTTGTATGTAGGGTTTGCAAGTCAAAAATAAGGGCGGACCCTCAAAAAGTCAGGGCTGGAAAGGTTAAATGCCGCAAGTGCAAGTCAAAGCAGCTTCGCCCTAAGCACAAGGAAGTTAAGGGTGCCGGCGGCAAGAAATGATTAGATATATTTTTTAAGGATTTCTTTTACCTTTTCTCTGCCAATAGTTTCAATTAACTCAAATAAACGGGGCCCTTTGTCTTTATTTAGCAAGATTTTATAGCAGATATTAAAAAATTTCTTTCCAAGATTACTTTCCTTTCCAATCTCATAAAGGGTATTTTCCGTTAAATTATCGAGTTTTTCAATTAGAATTTTAATTGCGTTTTTTTCTTCCTCGCTTAGCTCAAGATGCTTTTCTTTATATACTTGAAACTTGTATCTTTCGCCAGCATATTTTTCTGCCCAGTTTCTAGACTTTTCAATTAACATTTTTACTCTCTTTTTATCAAATGTTGTCATGTTTTCTTTCAAATGCCCTGTTTGCTTTAGTTTTTCCAAAACACCCTCATCTTCCTTATAAACCTGTGATAAGAACACTAAATATTTAAACGGAATTTGAATTGGCAGTTCGTCCGGCATTTCAATAACAGACATTTCATAAACTCTTTTTAGGTGCTTTTCTCTTTTTTTGTCTGTTTTTTCTTTTCCAAAGTAAATCCTTTCCGTGAAATAAAAATCCTCATACACTTTGAAAATTTCATCATCCATTGGAATTGCAAACTCTTTGTTCGGGCGCGTTCCTGCGTAAAAGTACCTGACAATTTCAGGCAAATAAATCTCATTTAAGTCTTTTAATGCAATCACGTTTCCAAGGGAGCCGGACATTTTACCTCCCTTTCCTTTTAGAATCACAAAATCATACATCTGGTATACTGGTGGTTCATAGTCAAAAATTTCTCTTGATATAATTGAGCTCGTAGTCCTGCTTCCGCCAGGTGTTGAATGTTCTTTTCCGCCAGGCTCAAAATCAAATCCATAAAATTTCCATCTCATTGCCCAGTCAGTTCTCCATCTTAGCTTTACAACTCCTTGTTTTGAAAAATCAATTTCTTCTTCGTTTCCACACTTACATTTGTATTTTATTTTGTAATTTCCATCATAAGAAATAACTTTTGTGGAATCTTTTCCGCATTTTGTGCAATAAATTTGGATTGGGTACCAATCTTTCGCCAAAGGTTCTTTTCTGAATTTGTTAAGGATATCCATGATTTTTTCTCGCTCGTTTAGTGCTTTTTTAATGCCTTCCTTATATTTGCAAGAAGAATATTCCTTGTTTTCATATAAATATGATGGGTTAACATCAACTACTTTTGCAGCATCTTCAAATTCTTTCTCAAAATGTTCCGCATAACTTTTGTGACATCCCCATGGATCCGGAACTTTTGATAAAGGGAGTCCAATATATTTTTCCCATTCTTTTGGCACATTCGCGGGCACTTTTCTAAATCTATCAAAATCGTCCCAAGAATGGATGTATTTTACTTTAACGCCCTTTGATTCCAATGCTCGTTTAACAATGTCGACAGTCATTTCTTCTCTGAAGTTTCCGATGTGCACCGTTCCGCTGGGAGTTATTCCACTCGTGATGAAATAAATTTCCTTTTTTCTTTCCAATATTTTATTGGCAATCTTATCAGCCCAATAAATATCTTCCATGTTTTCATCAATCCTTGTGCCATTTATAATTCTTATGTTAAATGATAGAATTATTCTCTAGAGTTAATTGCCCACACAGATGCACCCACTAATATTCCTATTATTCCTATTATCATGGATATTATTGCTACAGGCGGAACATTAATTTTATTAGGGATTGGTATTGCACTAATCCCCTTCCTGGTGATGTTGTATTCCGCTGAGCCTAGTGCTTGAATTTATTTTATTTGTCTAAGAAAAAGTATTACAATAGGTATAATTAAACTTAATATAACTATAATTTTTGCCACTTGTGATAGATCCTTAATTCCCATTCCTTTTTTACCTAAAATCAATTTTTGTTTTGATTTCATTTTTTTTACCCCTTTTCTTATTTAAAATGTGAAAAATGTAAAGAATCTGTTAATTATAATAATTTTGAATCCATCGATTTTACAAAATATCTAACCTTTTTCGTCACTCTTGATTATAATGATATCGATATTGAATTAACTTTATAAATAAACTTGGTTTTGCTATTTTCATGAATTGGGATCTAATTTCAGCAGCGGTCTTTTACATAATTGTCGCTATTCTTATTTACAGATACAGACACAAATTTGAAATTGTATCAAAAATATTTATCGTTCATAAGACAAAGAAGGGTCTTAATTTAATGAAACGATTGGCAGAATATAGAACTTTTTGGAAGATTTTCTCAACATTGGCAATTCCTGTTGTTGTTTTGGGGATGATCATAGTCGGGCAATCTCTTCTTACGAATTTAATAAAAATATTTCAGGGTGTTGGAGGACAAGGAGTAGGATTATTAATACCTGGGGTAAAACTCCCAGGCTCCTCTTTTTTTGTTCCATTTTGGCCAGGCATAATTGCAATTGCCGTTCTGGCAGTTGTCCACGAATTTTCGCATGGTATTGTTGCGGCAATGGAAGGAATTAGATTAAAGTCAACAGGATTTGGATTTTTGACTATCCTCCCTCTTGCTTTTGTTGAGCTTGATGAAAAGCAAATGGAGAAAAAAAGCAAATTAACAAGATTAAGAATTCTTTCTGCAGGACCTTTTGCCAATATAGTTTTGTGGGCAATACTTTCAATAGTTATTTTGTTTGCTTTTGCACCAGTATTAAGCAATATTGTAGTTAATGATGGCTTAAACATTACTGTTGTTGAAAAGGGCATGCCTGCAGAATTGGCTGGAATTAAAGTTGGGGATGTAGTTACTTCCCTTAACAATCATTCTGTTAAAACCATCAATGATTTTTATGCTTCAATTAAGGATATTAAACCGGGAGATAATATCACTTTCACGATGTCAGATAATTCTTCATATATAGTGCAAACAACAAGCAATCCAAGTGACAGCTCACGCCCGTATATAGGTATTGTTTTGACGCAAGTAACACATATTTCTAATTTTGCCAAGGAAAAATATGGAATTGGTGTGGACATATTTATGTGGATTTTTGAAGTTGTTAAATGGGTAGCATTAATTAATTTGCTCGTTGGTTTAATGAATTGCATTCCTGTTTGGGCAATTGATGGCGGGAGAGTGATTTATGATTTATTTGGATATGTTACAGAAAACAAAAAAGTTTTAGCAGTTATTTTACATTTGTTTTCTTCGTTTTACCTTGCCTTAATCGTTTTGAACTTCATAGGGCCAGCCATAGTTCATTTTATATATTAGAATGATTAGTAATATTTTAAGGTGATTGAATGGGATTATTAAATGGTTTAAAATCTTTAACACATAATAAAAAAGCTAAAAAGACAAAATCACACAAAAAATCGTCTGTTTCAAAGCCATCTTCAAAGAAAGAAAAAAGTAAAAAAAGCACTAAAAAAAATCCTAAAAAAATAAAGCGGGATGCAAAGAAAACAAGGAAGAAAGCAACTAAGACAACTAAGAAAAAAAAGATAATTCGTAAAAAAACACCAAAAAAGAAAGCGGTTAAGAAAGTAAAAGCGTCAAGGAAAAAGATATCAAAAAAGAAGTCATCAAAAAAGACAGCAGCAAAAAAATCGTCAAAGAAAATTGAAGCTCCAAAGGTATTAACTCATGCTCATGCAATTAAATTATTAAACAGAAATGATTCTACTGAATTCATTAAGAATATAGTCGGCGAAGAAGGGCTAAAAGTTTTTTCTTATTTAGTGAGGATAGGAAAAAAAATTGATGAATTTACTTTAGCTGATAAAGTTAATTTACAAATAAATTTTGTGCGTTCCCTTCTTTACAAGCTTTATGAATATAAGTTAGTTTCTTTTTCAAGAGAAAGAGACAAGAGAAAGGGTTGGTTTATATATTCGTGGGTTGCGCATCCGGACAAGTTAAGGGAAGAGCTCATAAAAATTAAAAATGAAGAGATAGTCAAATTGAAAAAAGAATCTTTGGAAGCACAACAAATTTTTTATTGCAACACATGTAAAAAAAGTTATAGTTACACAAAAGCAATGGAACATATGTTCTTTTGCCCGGTATGTGGGAGCCCTTTATCTGCATTAAAGCCAGATGATATACAAAAGAGAATAAATAGCAAGATAAATAAGATTTTAAAAGATAAAAATGAAATAGACTCCCTTTGAAAACCTTTTTAAATCCACTTTCTTTTGTTTTTTTGACAATGACTGGCGTAAATAACGTCTGGGAGGTATTAGAAAATGGTGGAATTTAAATTAGTTATTTCTGACCCAAAAGCAAGAAAAGCGTATCAAATAGAACTAAAATCACCAGATGCAGATAGATTAATCGGTAAAAAAATTGGTGACATAATAAAAGGGGAGCTAATCAACATACCAGGATTTGAGTTTAAAATAACGGGTGGTAGCGACAAGCAAGGATTTCCAATGAGGGGAGATGTTCATGGAACAAAAAGAGTAGGCATTCTTCTAAGAGGGGGACCCGGCATAAAAATAAAAAGAAAAGGGGAAAGAAAGAAAAAATCGATTAGGGGCAATCAAATAGCAGATGATATCTCACAAATAAACCTCAAAGTTGTAAAGGAAAGCACAAAACCAATTGGAGTTGTCTTAGGAAAGGAAAGCAAAGAAAAACCGGATGGAAAGGAAGATAAACAAAAATTGGAATCCAAAACATAAATTTATAAGAAACAATTTAAATCTCATGTTAAATGAAAACTAAAGAAAAGAAGAAAACAAAAAAAAGTGAAAAGTACAAAAAAACAGAAAAAATTCTCTACCCGGAGATCAACATAGGAACTATAGGGCATATTGCGCATGGGAAAACAACAATTATAAAACAACTTACGGGTAAAAAAACACAAGAACACTCCGAAGAAATAAAAAGAGGACTAACAATTAGATTGGGTTATGCAGATTTCACGGTTAGAAAATGCAGTAAATGTAATAAATTCACCGTAAAAGAAACTTGTCCTTATTGCGGTGGAAAAACAGAACCCGTAAGAAGAATTTCTTTCGTGGATGCACCGGGGCACGAAACTTTAATGGCGACTATGCTTACCGGCGCGGCGACTATGGATGGAGCAATTCTCGTAATTGCAGCAAACGAGCCATGCCCACAACCACAAACAAAAGAGCATCTCCTTGCTTTGGAAATTAGTGGCGTAAAGAATATCATAATTGTGCAAAATAAAATAGATTTAGTTGATGAAAAACAAGCTTTGGAAAATTACAAGCAAATAAAAGAATTTGTCAAAGGAACAATTGCAGAAAATGCGCCAATAATCCCCATCTCTGCACAGTATGGTGCAAATAAAGATGTCCTTTTAGAAGCTATAGAAAAGTACATACCCACTCCCAAGCGTGATTTAAAAGCAAATCCCATTTTTTTAATTGCAAGAAGTTTTGACATAAACAAACCTGGATCCAATGTCCTAAAAATGCATGGCGGAGTTATTGGGGGAATACTAAAACAAGGAAAGCTAAAAGTTGGAAATAAGATAGAAATACTTCCTGGAGAAAAATCAGAAAAAAATGAATGGAAACCAATAATAACAAAAATATCGAGCTTAAACACAGGTGGGATAACAACAAAGGAAATCAAACCTGGTGGCTCTTCTGGTATTGGAACAGAATTGGATCCTTCAATAACAAAATCCGATGCTCTTGTTGGACAGATAGTTGGGCTGCCAGAAAAAATGCCACCTGTTTGGCACAAGCTGAAACTTAAAGTTCATCTACTCAAAAGGGTAGTTGGAAGCAAGGAAGAGTTGAATATTCAACCGCTTAAAAAAAACGAACTGCTCATGATTAATGCTTGGACAGCACGTTCGGTAGGTATAATAACAAGTGCCCATGGTGACATAATTGAAATGGCACTTAAGATTCCAATATGTGTTTCTAAAGATGCAAGAATAGTCATATCCAGACAAATCGGACAAAAATGGCGATTGGTTGGTTATGGTGAAATAATTTAATTGCAAGATACCTTCAAAGCTTCATGTGAAAGAAATATGATAAAAATTTTATTTGATACAAACTTTGCATTAATTCCTTTTCAATTTAAGATAGATATTTACTCTGAACTAAACAGGATAATAAATGAAAAATATGAACTTTATTTCTTGGACGTCTGCATAAAAGAGCTTGAAAAATTAAAATTTGGAAAGGCTGCTCTGGAATTAATGAAACAAAAGGGTGTAAAATTTGTTAGCTTTCCCATATACAACGGAGTGGATAGCACAATTCTCGAATACGCAAAAAAAAATAACGCGATTATCGCAACACAGGACAAAGAATTGAAAAAGAAAGCTTTAAAAAGAAAAGTAAGAATTATAACTCTAAGACAAAAGAAATACTTAACAATTAAGGGGGTATTGACATGATATACGAATTATTGATACCAAGTTCAGGTATAATTGCATTAGTTTTTGCATTATATCTTGCTTTCTCGGTTCTAAAAAGAAGTAAGGGTACACCAAAAATGCAAGAAATTTCAAATGCGATAAAAATTGGTGCAATGGCTTATATGAAAAGACAATACAAAACAATTGCAGTTGTTGCTGCAATACTAACTTCAATATTATGGTTAGCAACAGGAATGCCAATGGCCATTGGTTTTATCGTTGGGGCGTTTTCAAGTGCATTAGCTGGCTACTTGGGAATGAATGTTTCTGTTAGGGCAAATGTAAGAACCGCCGAAGCTGCAAAAAAAGGACTTAAAGAAGCGCTATCTGTTGCAGTAAAAGGTGGAGCTGTTACAGGCATGTTTATAGTTGGTCTTGGGATCTTATCTGTTGCATTGTTATATTATATGTATAAAGACCCAACTTTGATTATAGGTGCCGGATTTGGAGCATCTCTAATTTCATTATTCGCTCGTGTAGGCGGTGGCATTTACACGAAGGCGGCAGATGTTGGTGCAGACCTTGTCGGAAAGGTTGAAAAAGGAATACCCGAAGATGACCCGAGAAATCCTGCAGTAATTGCGGACAATGTAGGCGACAACGTTGGTGACTGTGCAGGCATGGGGGCAGACCTTTTTGAAACTTATGTGGTTTCAATGATTGCGGCAATGCTTCTTGGTGTTAGCTTTGGAGAAAAGGGAGTATTACTCCCAATGTTCTTAGGCGCTGCCGGAATATTTGCTTCAGTAGTAGGAGTTTTATTTATAAGACTAAATAAAAAAAGAAATATTTGGAATGCATTGTCTAAGGGCGTTTTCACAACAACAATAATCGCAATAGGAACTTTTTATTTCATCATTAAGTATTTGTTCGGAACATTAAACATATTTTATGCTTCTTTGGCAGGGCTTTTCTTGACAGTTGGAATATGGTATGTAACAGAGTATTACACTTCGGCAAACAGAAAACCAGTGAGATTAATAGCAAAATCTTCCCAGACGGGTGCCGGAACAAACATAATAAGTGGCTTGTCTGTCGGACTTATGAGCACAGCAATACCCATCGTGCTAATAGCAATATCAATATTTTGGGCAAACTATTTTGCAGGAATTTACGGGATTGCAATAGCTGCAATGGCAATGCTTTCGGTTACATCTTTAATAATAACATTGGATAGCTACGGGCCAATAACCGACAATGCGGGTGGTATCGCAGAGATGAGCAAGATGGACAAAAAGGTAAGAAAGATTACAGACAAATTGGACGCAGTTGGAAATACAACAAAGGCGGTAACAAAAGGCTTTGCAATTTCATCAGCTGCACTTGCAGCACTTTCATTGTTTGCTGCATTTGCAAAAGAAGCGGGAATTGAAATGCTAAACATTTTAAATTCAAAAGTCGTAATCGGACTATTTATAGGTGGTGGCTTGCCTTTCATTTTCTCAGCTCTTCTAATGGGTGCTGTTGGAAAAGCAGCATATGCAATAGTAAACGATGTAAGAAGGCAGTTCAGAGAAATAAAAGGATTAATGTCCGGAAAGGCAAAACCGGAGTACGCAAAATGCGTAGATATAAGTACACAAGCAGCATTAAAGGAGATGATTGCACCAGGTATCTTAGCAGTTGGCACACCCCTTTTAGTTGGATTTTTATTAGGGCCCGAAGCATTAGGGGGCCTCCTTGCAGGTGCAATTGTAACCGGCTTGCTTATGGCTCTATTCTTATCGAATGCAGGTGCGGCATGGGACAACGCAAAGAAATACATCGAAGACGGGAACTTTGGTGGAAAAGGCAGCGAAGCTCACAAAGCAGCAGTAATAGGGGACACAGTAGGAGACCCTTCAAAAGACACAGCAGGTCCAGCATTAAACGCATTAATAAAAGTGTTAAACACTATATCAATAATTTTTGCAGGGATTTTCGTTATTTATACATTGCTATGATAGAAAGGTTTAAAAAAACCTTTTTTTCTCTTTTTAAAAGAGAAGAAATAAATAAGTTGAGGATATAATAATAAACGCATAAAACAATAATAGTTGTGCAGAGAAATGTAAAAAAGGAAAGGTGTAATCATGTATTCAATTTTAAAATTAAAATCCAATGTTAGAGTTCCACCAAAATTTTTTGGAAAAAAGTTAGAAGAAGCAATAAAAAATGCAGTTGAAGAAGAATTTACAGGGGTTCTTGGAAAACATGGGCTTTTCCTTGCAATTCTTAACATAAATGAAATTGGTGAAGGAACAATAATCCCCGGAGATGGTGCAATCTATTATAAAACAACATTTGAAGCTCTTGTATATAGACCAATTCTCCAAGAAATTGTTGAAGGATTTGTATCAGAAATAACCGAATTTGGAGCGTTTGTAAGAATAGGCCCCATAGATGGATTGGTTCACGTTTCACAAGTTATGGATGATTACGTAAGCTACGCTGAATCAGGAGTACTACAAGGCAAAGAAAGTAAACGTTCCCTTAAAGAAAAAGACATCGTTAGAGCAAGAATAATTGCAATAAGCCTTAAAAGTTTACGAAACGCAAAGCTCGGATTAACAATGAGACAACCTGGACTTGGAAAACTCGAATGGATTAAAGCTGAAAAGAAGGGAGAAATAGAAGAAAAACCAAAAAAGGAAAAATCAAAACAAAAAAGTAAAAAATCTAAATCAACTAAGAAAAAAGGAGGCAAGTAGGAGAATTACTTCTCTTACAAAGAAATTATGGTTGAAAAAGCATGCAAAAGATGCAAAAGAATTACGACTGGAAAAAAATGCCCGGTGTGTGGAAGTCAAGAACTTACACCACACTGGAGAGGGCTAGTTATCATAGTTGATCCTGATAAATCAAAAATTGCTAAAGAACTCAACATAGAAATTCCAGGAAAATATGCATTAAAGGTGAGATGATGGAATTAAAAATATCTAAAGAAAAAGATAACAAAGTTATAGGAAGAAAAGAATTAAACTTTGAAATAAATTATGAACGTGCACCCCCAAACAAATTGCAAATAATTGAAGAATTGGCTAAAAAGACGAATACAAATCAAAATTTAATTGTAATTAAAAAAATTAGCAATGTTTTCGGTATGAGAAAATTAATGTGCAATGCAAATATTTATGGAGATGAAAAATCAATATCCAAATTTGAGCCAAAGTATATACTTAATAGAATAAAGAAAGCTAAAGAAAAATGAAAACCAAAGGAAGAAGAGAAGAAAGGTGAACAGTAATGGGTAA
>Ga0114934_10003174_pt1 | contig 10305 bp, 16 predicted proteins | sample 4SBtaG_2_FD_99695 | JGI IMG/M metagenome (GOLD analysis project Ga0114934, IMG submission 99695) | Deep subsurface microbial communities from Kolumbo volcano to uncover new lineages of life (NeLLi) - 4SBTROV10_white metaG | ecosystem: Environmental > Aquatic > Marine > Volcanic ...
ACTACATCGTCTTTTTGGATTATTGTTTCTCCATCTTCTTCTGGACAAAAATGTGCTGCAACATCATTAATAGATATTTGAGGAGGGAAAGCTATTCCGTAAAGAGGATCTTCTTCTTTTTTCTTAAGAATGAATTCTTCAATAGAGTCTAGTATGTCAACAACTTTTGCATCAGGTATGATTAAACTGGCTCCGTAGTGTAATGCTTGACTTGCTAATTTACCTGCTTTCTTATAACTCTCGAGTGTTTCTTCAGAATCAACATAATTTGGTTTCATAAAAAAAGAATATTGTTGTTGATTATAAAAATGTTTCTTTAACTTTTCATGTTTGCAACAACCTTTATAAAAAACTCTTTGTTTCTTTTGGTTATTATTAAAACAGGTGTTATTATTGTCTAATACTAGAGCTACTAAGCAAAGAAAAGCCATTCTGAATTATTTGAAAAGTGTTAGAACTCATCCTAGTGCAGAAATAGTTTATGAAGCTGTTAAAGAAGATTTACCTCATTTAACTTTAGCTACTGTTTATAGAAACTTACACTTATTAGCAGATCAAGGAACAATATTAAGATTTAAAGTTGCTAATGAGTATCATTTTGATGGTTTTCCCGAGCAACACCAACACTTAATTTGTAATAGTTGTCTCAAAATAGTTGATGTTTTTGATAAATCAATAACCAAGACAATAACCGATTTTAAGCACTCTGATTTCAAAGTTGAAACTGCAGACGTCTTATTAAGAGGAATTTGTAAGGATTGTCAAGCAAAGAACATGTCTGCTAAAATTAATTAATAGATTAGAATAAGTATCCATATCTCTATAATAAATCAATAATAAGTTAACTAACAATCTTTATTAATCGTTCTTCATTCTTCTTCTAACGAGGTGTATATTTATGACTAAGAATAATGAATTGTATAAGTGTAATGTTTGTGGAAATGTTGTTTCAGTATTAGAATCAGGACAAGGAGTATTAGTTTGTTGTAATCAACCTATGAATCTTTTGGAAGAAAAACATTTAGAAACAGAAGGCAATGAAAAACACGTACCTGTAATTACAATAGAAGGTAATAAGGTTTCAGTGAATGTAGGAAGTGTTGATCATCCTATGGAGTCTGAACACCACATTTCTCTAATTCAAGTTATGCGAGGGACAGAAGTTATTGCAGGTAAAAGATTAAAACCAGGAGATAAGCCTCATGCTGAATTCAATCTTGAAAACACAGAAGGATTAAGAGCAAGGGCTTATTGTAACCTACATGGTTTGTGGAGAAGCAAATAATAACTAAGAATTACAGTAAGCAATAACTTTTTTTTAAATTTTCAATTTTATTGGGGATCATGAAGAATCAAAGATTCTTGTGATACTAAAAGACAAGTCTTTTCAGTATGTTAGAAATCCGTAGAATTTTTAAAAATTCTTAATTTGTTAAGAATGTTAAAAAATGGATATTTTTTTAAACTCCTTTCTCAGTTTTTCTTTTTATGAAAGAGGCGAGTTTTTATCGTAGATTGGAAGACAAGAATGTAGTTTGTGAGTTATGTCCTAATAATTGTTTTATTCCAGAAGGATTTACTGGTTGGTGCGGAGTACGTCATAATAAGAAAGGAAAACTTTATTCTTTGAACTATGAGAAGCCAGTAGCTATTGCTATAGATCCAGTGGAAAAAAAACCATTAAAATTCTTTCATTCTGGAGAAAAGATTTTGTCAATAGGAACTTATGGTTGCAACTTGCATTGTAAGAATTGTCAAAACTTTGGTATAAGCCAAGCAGAATATTTTAAAGACAAAATTAAATATACAAAAACAGTTAGTGCAAAAGAGATTATTAAGAGAACAAAAGAAGCAGGATTGAAACTAATAGCTTTTACTTATAACGAACCAACAATTTTTTATGAATACATGATAGAAATAGCTAAGCTTGCTAAGAAAGCAAAAATAAAAACAGTCCTTGTTAGTAATGGTATGATTGCAGAAGAGCCTCTAAAAGAATTATTACCTTATTTAGACGCTGCTAATATTGATGTTAAGAGTTTTAAAAACTCTTTTTACAAAGAAGTGTCTAGTTCTTTAGCAATAGCTCCTATTCTTACTCTTAAAAACACTTTGAAAACATTGTTTGAAGCAGGCGTTCATTTAGAATTAACTCACTTAGTCATTCCTGATTATTCTTCTAAACAAGAAGTTGATGAGATTTGTAAATGGGTTAAGAACGAGTTGTCTTCAGAGGTTCCTATTCACCTATCAAGGTTTTTCCCTTATTATAAGATGAATAATAAACCTGCAACAGATATTAAGTTTTTGAAAGAACTTGAAAAAACAGCTAAGAAGCATTTGAAAAAAGTAATAATGGGGAATGTTTAATCACTGTTTAATGATAAACTATATAAATGTTTTTTTAATTCTTAATAATAGATGAGTCAATTAGAAATAACTTTAGAAGAAGAAGATGTTTTAGATCTTATTCATGGTAATGAAGGAGTGCAAGAAATATTTGATCCTAAAGATAGATATACTTATGTAAGTCCAAAATTTGAAGAATTATTTAATAATTATATGCAAACACATTTTCCTAAAAAACAACCTAATGGAAAAGGATATTATAAAAAAGAATTAGGAGAAAGATTAGCAAGTAAACTAGGTTTATCTGCAACAACAAGACAGAATGATTTATGTGAATATTCTAGAGGAAATATTTTTGGAAAATACATGTTAAATCTAAACACTTGGAAATCTCCTAAAGAAAAATTAGATGAGACTTTTGATTTCATCGCTGCTCTAGAAAAAATAAGAAAAGAAGATGTGTCTAAAGGAGAACTTAATCCTCAATTTCCCAGCAAAGAAGCATTAGCAATAACAAATTTTTTATGCGAATACACAAGAACTCCTAAAACTTATGTTCAAGAGAGGTTTAATTTGTTTTAGCAGTACAAAGTAGTACAAGATAATTGCATAGTAAATAAAATATTAGGCGAAAAATGACAGGAATACAAGAATTAGTTAGAGAAGAACTCGATGATGCAAGCACAGTTGCAGTAATAGGTTTATCACTTGAAATGTTTTTATCAATAATGAATAAAGGAGTTTTAGATATTGACTCAATTTCAAAGAGATACCCTGTTTTACCTTTTAAATCTGGTTATTTGACAGTTAATCCTATAAAACAAAAGTTTGCTCAACTCCCCCAATATAATAATATGCCTCTTGTAAACAAAGAAATGGATTTAGAGGTTTTCATTCCTTCAATAGTTGATGCTAGAAATATGGCTGTGAGAAATCACTTATACACAATTTTTTCTGATTCATTAGCATCCGAAGATTTAGCAATAGATATTATTGAAGGTCAATTCTATGATTTTACAACTAAGGAAGCTCTTAAAATTTATTATCCTGGAATGAATTTAGATTATACTTTTTTTGAACAACAATGTGCTTTAGCCATGAGTAAACGAGGATTATTAGTAGGTATTAATGAAGTCATATTGGGGTTTGAAGGCTTTTATGCTCCTGAAAGTGACAAACTAACAATAGCTATTCCTAACGGTTTAACAAAAGAAATAATATCTTCAGTAGTTCCTCTTGGCCAAGATGAAATTGCTCATTTTGGTGTTTTACCCAATATTTCTTATCAAAGATTAGTGTATTTTCACATCTTCGTAGATGAAATGATAAAAAACCAGAAGATAGAATAATTTTCTCGAGGATAAATTTTTACAACAAAAAAACGCTACTTTTATAAAGGGGCAATTTTTCCAAAACTTACTAATATTAACATATGATATTATGCTCCCAGAAATGGGATTCAGCCCCACACCCGTTGGATGGGGTTGCGAAGAAAACCTAAAGGCCTGAAAAGGAATTGCTTTTCAGTACACAATAAAGTACTTGTTCTAAAGCGTTTACACTAAGAGGCCCTTAAATTATTAGGAAGCACCAATCCGTACATAATAATTATAGTATTATGATTGCTAGCATTATTAACGAGATGTGCTTAAAAGGAGAATAAAAATGAAAAAAGTAAATCCAAGACATGGAAGTATGCAGGTATGGCCAAGAAAAAGAGCCAATAGACCTTATGCTAGAGTTAGAAGTTGGAATACAAAAGAAGCAGGAATATTAGGATTTCCTGGTTATAAAGTTGGTATGACTCATATAGTCGCTACTGATACAAGAAAAACCAGTAATTCAAAAGGAGAAGAAATAGTTATTCCTGTAACAGTTCTAGAGTGTCCACCAATAAAGATTTATAGTGCGAGGTTCTATAAAGAAGATGCTTACGGGAAAAAAGTAGCAACTGAAATAGTTTTAAATAAAGATAAAGAATTATTAAGAAAAATTCAAACAAAAAAAGTTTCTGATAAGAAACTTGATGACTTAAACAGTTCAGATTTCTCAGATATTTCAATAATAATATACACTACTCCAAGCAAAGCAGGTTTTGGAAAAAAGAAGCCTGAATTAATGGAAGTTGCAATAGGCGGTTCTAATGAAGAAAAATTGTTGTTTATCAAAGAAAACCAGAATAAAGAGATAAGGATTTCTGAAGTTTTCAAAGATGGAGAATACATGGATGCTCATGCAGTAACCAAAGGAAAAGGAACTCAAGGACCTGTAAAGAGGTTCGGAGTAAATCTTAGAAGTCACAAGTCTGAAAAAACTAAGAGAGGACCAGGAGCCATTTCAGGTGGTTGGGTCGCTCAACAACACATGATGTATAGAGTTGCTTTTGCAGGACAAATGGGTTATCATCAAAGAGTTCAATACAATAACCAAATCTTAAAAGTTGGTGATAAACCTGAAGAGATTAATGCTAAAGCTGGTTTCAAAGATTATGGTTTAGTAAATAATGATTTTGTATTAGTTAAAGGCTCGTTACAAGGAGCAAGAAAAAGATTAGTTACAATGACGAAGCCAAAAAGACTAAAGAAAAAAGAAACTTTAGTAGCTATAGAGGCTATACATCAATAAATAAATGGTTTGGTTTTCAAAATGAAACTCGATATATTTGATAAAAAAAATGATAAGACAGGTTCTTTAGAACTTCCAGAACAATTTTCTGAAGAAGTAAGAGTTGACTTGATAAGCTCAGCTGTTAGAATTTTACAATCAAATTCTAGACAACCATACGGATCAGATCCTATGGCTGGTAAGAAATCAAGTGCTGAGATAAGCAGAAGAAGACACAATTATAGGGGCAGTTATGGTCAAGGAATAAGCAGAGTTCCTAGAAAGATTCTTACTAGAAGAGGAACTAGAATGTTTTGGGTAGGAGCTTTTGCACCTGGAACTGTTGGTGGACGAAGAGCTCATCCTCCTAAAGCTACTAAGAAATGGTTGATGAAGATTAACAAGAAAGAAAACAGGAAAGCTATTAGAAGTGCAATGGCAGCCACTATTAATAAAGAGTCAGTATTAAGTAGAGGTCATAAAGCACCTGATAATTATCCCTTCTTAATTTCAAAAGATTTTGAAGCAATTAACAAAACTAATGAAGTTGTAAAAGCTCTTTTAGCATTAAACTTACAAGAAGAACTTTCAAGATCTTCAGTTAAAAAAATAAGAGCTGGGAAAGGGAAGATGAGAGGAAGAAAATTCAAGAAAAGAGTAGGTCCTCTATTAGTAGTTTCAACAAAAGACGCTCCATTAATGAAATCTGCTAGGAATATTCCTGGTGTTGAAGTTAGTGATGTTAAATCATTAAATGCAGAGATATTGGCTCCTGGAACTCATCCTGGAAGACTTACTCTATACACAGAGTCTGCATTAGGAGTTTTAAAGAGTGAGAAGCTCTTCTTATAAAAAAATATGATAAGGTTAAGATTTTAGAGGTTGAAAAAATGATAATTAAATATCCATTGTCAACAGAGAAGAGTATTAGAAAATTAGAGATTGAGAATCAAATAGTTTTTGTTGTTGATAAAAAGGCTAAAAAGCCAGAAATCAAAGCAGAAGTTGAAAAATTATTTAATGCAAAAGTAGAAGGGGTTAACACTTCTGTTGATACAAAAGGCAACAAGAGAGCTTTTGTTAAGTTTTCAGATGAGACTCCAGCAATAGATATAGCTACAAAGTTAGGACTAATGTAGACTCTTGAAGATTAAAGGTAAATTAAAATGGGAAAAAACCTAATACAACAAAAAAGAGGTAAGGGCTCACCAACTTATAGAAATGATAATTTTAGAAGTCCTGGCTCAGTAAAATTAGAGAAGAACTCAGGAAACGCTGAGATTATTGACATTATTCATTCAAATGCACACACTGCTCCTTTATTTGTATTATCTTACGAAGATGGAAGTTTTGGTTTGAGTGTTGCTGGCGAAGGATTAAAAGTCGGTGACTTATTAGAGATAGGTGATGAAGCACCTTACAAGATTGGTAGTTCATTAAAACTAAGAGATATTCCTGAAGGAACACCTGTTTATAATATAGAGTTAGTTCCTGGCGATGGAGGAAAATTTGTTAGGTCTTCAGGAGTTGCTGCTAGAGTTGTTGGTAAGTCTTCTTCAAAAGTTACGCTTAAATTACCTAGTAAGAAAACTAAGGATTTTCATCCTGAATGCGTTGCAACCATTGGTTTAGTTGCTGGTTCAGGAAGAGTTGATAAGCCTTTTATGAAGGCTGGTAATAAATTTAAAGCAATGAAAGCATCAAGTAAGTACTGGCCAAGTGTTTCTGGAGCTAGTATGAATGCTGTAGATCATCCTTTTGGTTGTAAGAGATCAAGTAGAAAAGGTAGACCTACTATTGCTCCTAAGAATGCTCCTCCTGGTAGAAAGGTTGGAATGATTAGACCTAAACACACAGGTAGAAATAAGTAAATTAAGAGATTAAGATTAAGAGGCGATTATTATGGCTAAAAAAGAATTCACATTTCGCGGAAAAACCATGGATGAACTTAAAGAATTATCTTTAAAGGAGTTCGCTACTCTTCTTCCTTCAAGTGAGAGGAGAAAGTTTGATAGAGGATTTACAGCTGAAGAGAAAAATTTCTTGAAGAAGCTTGAAAAAAAGGACAATGTCAAGACTCACACTAGAGAAATGATTATTTTACCTTCTATGGTTGGTAAAACAATTCAGGTTCATTATGGTAAAGGTTATTCACCTATTAAAATAATTCCTGAAATGGTTGCTCATCGTTTAGGACAATTAGTTCTAACTAGGAAAAAGACTGGTCATTCAAGCGGGAAAAAGGATAAGAAGAAAAAGTGATTTTTGAGGTGCTAAGATGAACAAATATTCATATCAATCATACGATGAAGAAACAATGGTGGGATCTATTTCCAGGAATCTAAGTATTAGTACTAAACAATCTATTGAGATTTGCTCTTATATAAAAGGCAAGACTGCTGATCGAGCAATTACTATTTTAGAAGAAGCAGCTGCTTTGAAAAAAGCTATTCCTTTTACTAGATTTACTGATGGTGCAGGTCATAAATCAGGACCTATGGCTTCGGGTAAGTTTGCGGTTAAAGCTTCTGAGGCTATTCTTGGGTTGTTAAAAACAGCTGTTGCTAATGCTGATATTAAAGGTTTAAACACTCCTTTAATAATAGTTCATGCAGTTGCTAATAATGCTGGTAATAAACCTAGATATGGTCGACAAAGAGGTCGATCTTCTAAGAGTACTCATGTTGAGATCGTTCTTGCTGAAACTAGTGGTTCTGTTGAAACTAAAGGTAAAAAGAAATCTCTAGTTGATAAGAACGAGAAAAAGAAAGTAGTTAAGAAGAAAGTAGTTAAGAAAAAGGTTGTTGATAAAGAAGTTGTTGAAGAAAAACCTGTAGTTGCTGATAAGATTATTGAAGAATCAAAATCAAAAGTTGAGGGTTCAAAAGTTGAAGAATCAGAAGTCGAAAAATCAGAAGTCGAGGCGGTTAAGGAGAATAATAATAAATTAACTAATAATCTTGAATCTAAGCCTAAAGAAACTCCAAAGACAGAAGAGAACAGAAAATCAGATTCTGTTAAACAGGAGTGAGTTGAGGTATTAAAATGGCAATCGAAAAAAAATTCGTATCACAAAAAATTAAGGAATTTAAATTAAAGCAATTTATAGCTAATCAGCTTAGTAGAGTTGGGCTTTCAGATATTAGATTACAAAGAACTCCTTTAGGAGATAAAGTTTTAATTAAAGTTTCAAGACCTGGTTTGGTCGTTGGTAGACGAGGAAGCAATATTCAAAAATTAACAGATGCTTTGAAGAATGAATTTCATTTAGAAAATCCTCAGATAGAGATTGAAGAAGTTAAAGAGTATGGTCTTGATTCTGCAATAATGGCTGAAATGATTGTTAATTCTCTAGAAAGATTTGGTTCTAAGAGGTTTAAAGGAGTAGGTCACAAATCAGTTATGGATATTATGCGTGCTGGCGCTTTAGGTGTCGAAATTATTATTTCAGGAAAGATTCCTAGTATGAGAGCAAAGACTTGGAGATTTTATCAAGGTTATATGAAGAAGTGTGGTAATGTAGCTGTTTCTGGTGTTGATACTGCCTATAAAGTGGCTGTTTTAAAATCAGGAGTTGTTGGTGTTAAAGTAATGATAATGCCCCCTACTACTTTGTTACCGGATAAGATAACTTTGTATGAAGAAGCTGTTGTTCCTGTTATTGAAGAAGTTAAAGGTGAAGAGGCTGTTAAAGTTCAAGAAGAGATTAAAGATAATGCTGAAAAAGTAGTTGAAAAAGATAAGACTTCTAAATCTGTTAAAACTGATAAACAAGTTAAAGTTAAAGAAAAAAAATCAGTTAATAAAAGCAATAAAGAAGAAAAAACTACTAAAAATAAGCAAGAGCCTAAGAAAGTTGTTAAAAAAATAGTTAAAAAAACTATTGATAAATCAACAAAGACTCAAGAGGATTCCAAGGTCGAATCCAAGGTCGAACCTAAAGTTGAACCTAAAGTTGAATCTAAAGTCGAATCTTCAGAAGATAAGATAGAACCTAAGAAGGAAGACAAGAAAGAATGATTGAGGTATTAAAATGAAAACTGATTATTCAAATAAAAACAATGCAGAATTATTAAAGGATTTAGACGCTCTCAAGTTAGAACTCATTAAACTAATAGCACAAGCCAATACAGGTGCTTCATCAAAAGAAGCAGGAAAGATTAGAGGCTTGAAAAAAGAAGTCGCGAGAATAAAAACTATTCAAAACCAAAAATTCAAGGGGGCTAATCAATAAAGATGGCGAATTGTACTGTATGCGGATTACCAGAGGAACTTTGTGTTTGTGAAACTATTGCTAAAGAAAGTCAAACGATTATTGTTCAAACAGAAAAAAGAAAATTCGGAAAAGTTTACACGATTGTTAAAGGTATAAACAAAACCGAAGTTGATTTGAAAGATGTTGTAAAAAAACTAAAGTCAAAATTTGCGTGTGGTGGAACTGGTAAAGACGGATTCATCGAATTACAGGGGAATCATAAAAGAGACATGAAAGAAGTTTTAGTTTCTTTAGGATTTAATGCTGGTTCAATAGAAGTCAAGTAAGAGGCGATTATTATGGTTAAAAACGAAATCAAAAACAAAAACCAAAACAAAAACGAAATTAAAACCGAAAAGAAGATGGTTGTAAAAACTGAAAAAAAAATGGAAACTGAAAAAAAACAATCAGATGTAAGATCATTTGGAAAAATAAGTGGTTATGCTACCAGAGGAAAAATCTTTACTGGTAAAGTAGTCAGTGATAAAATGTCTAGAACCGTGGTTGTTCAATGGGAAAGAAGACACTTTGTTCCTAAGTATCAAAGATATGAAAAAAGAAGGACTAAAGTTAAGGCTCATAATCCTAAAGAATTAAACGCTAAATTAGGCGACATAGTTACAATTGCTGAAACTAGACCTATTAGTAAGACAAAGAATTTTGTGGTTGTAAAAATACAAGGAGCTGAATAAGATGAAAGGATTAAGTGCTAATGTTACTAGAGGATTACCTGTTGGTACAGTGTTACAAACTTGTGATAATTCAGGAGCTAAAGTCGTTAGGATTTTTGGTGTTAAAGGCTTGAAAACCGTTAAAGGAAGAGTGCCTTCTGCAGCTATTGGTGACATGGTTTTAGTATCTGTTAAGAAAGGAAGACCTGATATCAGGAAAACTGTTGCTTTTGCAATAGTTGTTAGACAAAAAAAAGAGTTCAAGAGAGCTAATGGTACTAGAGTTAAGTTTGAGGACAATGCAGTGGTTGTTTTAAAGGATGATAAAGGAAATCCTAAAGGAACAATTTTCAAGGGACCTATCGCTAAGGAAGCTTGTTCAAGATGGCCTGCAGTGGCAAAAGTTGCTAGTATAATTGTATAATA
>Ga0114934_10003175_pt1 | contig 10303 bp, 8 predicted proteins | sample 4SBtaG_2_FD_99695 | JGI IMG/M metagenome (GOLD analysis project Ga0114934, IMG submission 99695) | Deep subsurface microbial communities from Kolumbo volcano to uncover new lineages of life (NeLLi) - 4SBTROV10_white metaG | ecosystem: Environmental > Aquatic > Marine > Volcanic ...
TAAAGAGCCAAGAAAAAATATGATGATGCTCAGTATAAGAGCTATTTTATCTTTCCCAGGGTTTATTTTATATGTCTTTATGAGAGATGAAAGTCCCCATATGAAAAGAATCAGGATGGCAAAATATTCGAGTTGAAGAATTGGACCTGGATTCACTTCATAATATGTGACCTTGAAAAGATTAAAGGCTTTGTATGATCGAACTATTGGTCTGATGGCAGTTAATGTGTATGTGGAGTCTAGAAAAGGAATAAATAAAAAAAAGATGAACACAATGCAGACTGTGAAAGAAGATATTTTAACAGGGCATTTTGTATATTCTCTTATATAGAAATATGTTGATATGGCTATAAGAGAAATGAAGCTGAAGTTAAATCGTTGCCAGAATAAGCCCTGTTCAAGAGATATTGATGAATACAGTCCTGCACATGAAAGCTGATATAGAGCTACTGAAAAACATAAAAGAGAAAAATATATGTTGAGCTTGTCTTCTTTTTTTATAAGGTAATAGAAAAAATGATTTATTCCTGTGTAAAATGTTATTGCTGCTATCAGATACACAGGAAAAGCTAAATAATTCATAAAACCTGCCATAACAATATTAAAATTAACTGCCTTAATTAAATAATAATTATATCTCTTCCAGTCCCAGATCAAATTAATAATTTGACATGGACAGACATTCAAAATATATGAAATCACAATAAAATCAAATATTAATTTACAAAAAGGATTTGTAATGGCTTTGTCTGAAGGCTTGAGAAAAAACTATAATCCTCCTGAAAGACTTTCCTTTCCTGAGGATGAAAAAAATACAGACTGGCTGGAGTGGCTTCTTGACGCATACTATACTGCTGATCTTGGACTTTATAGGTCCATACTTAAAGAGGAAAAAAAGGGCAGAGTTCTTGCCTGTTCAAAGGGTTGTTCCACCTGCTGCTCAACTCATTCCACAATACCTGTTTACCCTATGGAGATACTTGGGATTTATTGGTATGCCATTTTGCATATTGATGACTCCAGGAAAAGAAACCTTAAGAATCAGTTGGAAAATTATAGGGATATAAATTCTTGTCCTTTTTTACTTGAAGGTTCTTGTTCTATTCATCCCATGAGACCCCTTGCATGTAGACATTTTAATGTTTTTGGATCTCCCTGTAAAGATGGTGAAGATCCTTATTATACAAGAAGAAGAGATGTGTTGACTCCTGATGAAAAGGTAAAACATAAGGCATTGTCTATGCTTCTTCCTGTTCATGGAGTAACAGATAGAAATGAAAGGCGTGAGGCTGTGCGTTCTGGTATGATTCATAATTTGGCAAAGAATCTTCATGAAGTGGAATGGAATAAGCTTGCCTCCAGGATGTAATTTTTTTAGAGTAAAATAGGAAAGGGGAAAAATATTCTTGTGTTTAAGCATTATTTAAGTATGTTAAGCGTGAATGCATAAAATACGATTTAAAGAAAGGCTTTTAATTTTGAATTCCAAACTTCCCCTTATAACAGATTATTTGAAGATTAATTCAGAAAAGTATGGATCAAAGGAAGCTCTTGTAGAGCTTGATCCTGTTGCTGATACAAGAAAAACTCTTTCGTGGTTAGAGTTTGACTCCCTATCCAGTAGAGTTTCTGCATCTCTTGAAAAAAAAGGACTAAAAAAGGGCGATTGCGTTGTTCAACTTATGATGAATTCCCTCGAGTGGTTGCCTGTTTACTTTGGTATTTTGAATACCGGAGCCCTTGCTACGCCTTTGAACTTTAGATTCGAATCCGAAACAATATTGAGTTGTATATCACTTGTGGAGGGAAAGGCTGTAATTTTTGATGAAACTTTTATAGAGCGAGTCGGTAAAATTTATAACGCTCTGGAAAAGTGCGTTTCTTTTTATATCTTTACAGGTCCACGAGAATTAATGCCTTCATATTGTGAGCATTTTGAAGATTTTATTCTGGAAGCATCTCCTGATGAGTTCCATCCTTCTGATATTTCTCCTATGGATGCTGCTGCTTTATATTTTACATCTGGAACAACAGGAAACCCAAAAGCTGTTCTTTTAACCCATGATAATCTTTCCTTTGCATGTCATGTTGAGGCGACCCATCATGGTCAGAAGCATGAAGATGTATTTTTGTGTATTCCTCCTCTTTATCATACAGGTGCAAAGATGCATTGGTTCGGGTCTCTTAAGGTCGGTGGGAAAGGGGTTCTTTTAAAAGGAGTGAAACCTCAATATATAATAGATGCTGTTGCCAGTGAGCGTGCATCTATTGTCTGGATTCTTGTTCCTTGGGCTCATGATATAATTGTGGGTATAGAGAATGGTGAAATAAATCTTGATTCATGTGATCTTTCTTCCTGGAGATTGATGCATATGGGCGCTCAGCCTGTTCCTGAGAGTCTTATAAGGAAATGGGAGAAGATTTTTCCTGATCATGAATATGATACAAATTATGGTCTTACCGAAGCTTCAGGTCCTGGATGCGTTCACCTTGGCATGGAGAACATTCATAAAATTGGTTCCATAGGTATTCCTGGGGAAGGCTGGGAGGTCAGAATTGTTGACAGAAATATGAATACGGTTCCTTTTGGAGAACCTGGAGAACTAGTTGTTAAAGGGCGGGGCGTGATGAAAGCCTACTATAAAAACCCTTCAGCCACCGCTGATACACTCAAAGGCGACTGGCTTAAAACAGGGGATGTTGCAAGAATTGATGATGATGGATTTATCTGGCTTTTAGATAGAAAGAAGGATGTAATAATAACTGGAGGAGAAAATATTTTTCCTGCTGAGATAGAAGATTTTATCCTTTCCAACCCGAAGGTCCATGATGTAGGTGTAATTGGAACCCCGGATAAACGTCTTGGAGAACTTGTAACAGCGGTAATTCAACCTAAAACAGGATATGATATTTCTGAAGAGGACATTTTGGAATTCTGTAAAAGTCTTCCAAGGTATAAAAGACCTAGAATCGTTCATTTTGATTATGTTCCAAGAAATCCCACTGGTAAAATAGAAAAGCCTAAATTGAGAAAGAAATTTACAGGTATATATTCCAGTTTTAAACGAGATTTCTCAATCTGATATTCATCAGAATCTAAGAATTTATTTTTTTATTAAAGATCTGCAGTACTCCCATGAGTGTGCAGATCTTTTTATTATTGGCTAATCATGTTTTGTTTTGTTATAGTGTTTTACTAGATGAACGTACGTTCATGATATATTACATTGTCTGGAAACCCCTTGAAAAACTGGAGAATAATATGGTAGCACAAGAGCTTTTCCATGAAATTGCAAATAATCCTTTTTCATATGTAGAGTCATGGAAGAATAAAACAGGTGGAAAAGTGATAGGATATTTCTGCTCCTATGTTCCTGAAGAAATTATCACGGCCGCAGGCATGCTTCCTGTAAGAATATTTGGACAAAGTGATCAAATAGAAATGGCAAGTTCTTATCTTCAATCCTATTCGTGCAGTTTCATAAAATCAGCTCTTGAAGACGGTCTTTCTAAAAAATATGATCTGCTGGATGGAATTATTTTTCCCCAAACATGTGATTCTATTCAGAGACTTTCTGATATATGGAGAATGAATATTAAAACCCCTTTTCATCATGATATTATTTTACCTGCAAAATTGAATTCGGAAAGTTCAATCAATTATATCAAGGAACTCCTCCATGTCTTTGTTGAAGCTATTGAAAATTTCTTCGGCAGGAAAATAGATTCTGAAGATTTGAAAAAATCTATCCATCTTTCAAATGTAGTTAAAAATACTCTGAAGCAGCTTTATGAAATAAGGATGTCAGGAGATGGATTGATTCGGTCTAAAGATATCTCTGCCATATTCAAAGCATCCATGGTGATGGATAGAGAATCTTTTACTAATCTTTTTCTTTCATATGTTAAAGAATTGTCTGAAATGGTTCCTGAAAAATCAGATCCGAAAAGGATAATGCTTGCAGGAGGTTTTTGTTCCATATCTGATTTTTATCAAATTATTGAGGAAAGTGGAGGGTTGGTTGTCTGGGATGATTTTTGTACAGGAGCAAGGTACTTTGAAGGAAAAATATCAGAAACAGAAGAGCCTGTATCAGCCATTGCACAGCGGTTTGCTAATAGGGTTGTTTGTCCTGCAAAGCATATGGGGTTAAGAACAAGGGGTGATTACATAATTGATCGTGCTCTGAAAACTCGGTCCGATGGTGTCATCCTTGTTTCTCTAAAATTTTGTGATCCACATGCCTTTGATATTCCCTATTTAAGGGATATGCTTGAAAAGGAAAATATTCCGCATATGGTTCTGGAACTTGAAGACTCTTCATCATCAGTGGAACAGATAAGAACTAGGTGTGAGGCTTTTATTGAAATGATTTGATTATTAATTTTTTTTGGGGGAGAAGTTTATGAACTCTGCAGAATATTCAAGAAAGATCCGGTCAGTGAAACTGATGAAAGATATAATGACAAATTATTATATAGAAGCAAAAACGCCTAAAGAGCAGACATGTAAAAAAATAGCATGGATAACAAGTGGCGGTCCTGTTGAACCTCTCATTACCATGGATGTAATTCCTGTATATCCTGAAAATTATGGTGCCATGATAGGAGCCACAAAAATGGGGGTGGATCTTTGCGAAAAGGCTGAAGAAATGGGATATTCTCAGGATTTATGTTCATATGCCAGAGCAGATATTGCAAGCGCAGTTGTTAATGGAGGGCCTATCGGAGGACTTCCTGAGCCTGATATGCTCATATGCTGTAATAATATCTGTGGAACTGTACTGAAATGGTATGAGGTTCAGGCAAGATATTTTAATGTTCCTTTGTTTATTTTTGATACACCTGTGTGTCATACAGAATATACCAAGGAAAATAAGAATTATGTAATGTCACAGATATATGAATATATAGCCTTTCTTGAAGAAATATGCGGTAAAAGATTTGATTATGATAAAATGCATGAGGTGGGTAGATTTTCCATAGAGGCTCAGACTTTATGGCAGGCCGTGCTGGATACCATGGCTAATACTCCTTCACCAATGACCTGTTTTGATGCCTTTTTCCATCTTGCTCTCATAGTTACGTTAAGGGGAACAGAAACAGTGGTGGATTATTATAAAATACTTCTTGAGGAGATGAATGAGAGAATCAAGAAAGATATCTCCATGGTAGATGATGAAAAACACAGGCTGCTATGGGATAATCTTCCTGTTTGGTTTAAAACAAAGTGGCTTTCTGATAAATTCGCTTCATATAAAGCAGCCTTTGTTGCAGATACTTATACCTCAGGCTGGTGTAGTTCCATGGAGTATCTTGATGAAAATAATTTTCTCGATTCAATGGCAGAATGTTATACGAGAATTTTTTTGAATACAGGATGCGATATCATGGCTGAAAGGATTGTAAAAATGGTGGATAAGTTTAAGATCAACGGGCTTGTGATGCATTCCAACAGAAGCTGTAAACCATACTCTTTCGGGCAATATGATATTGGTAGGATTGTAACTGAAAAAACAGGCATTCCTCATTTGATCATAGAAGCCGATATGGTTGATTCGAGGAGTTTTTCTGAAAGTCAGATTGAAACAAGGATAGATGCATTTATGGAGATGCTTTGTTAAAAAGGAATTATAGAATGTTTTATGCAGGTATAGATATAGGATCGATAAGTGCAAAGGCAGCTCTTATAAAAGATGGAGAACTTATTGCTACAGAGGTTATCAGGTCGGGGTATAATTCTGGGAAATCTTCTGTTTTATTGTTTGAAAGACTTCTTGAGCGGGCTGGTGTATGTAAAGAGGATGTAAAAAAGATTGTTTCCACTGGTTATGGAAGAAATTCGGTTTTGTTTGCCGATAAATCCATCACAGAGATAACCTGTCATGCAAAGGGGGCCTGTTTTTTGGACCCGAGCATAAGGTCTGTCATAGATATAGGCGGACAGGACAGCAAAGCCATTTTAATGGACTCTTCAGGGAATGTAAAAAATTTTGCCATGAATGATAAATGTGCTGCTGGTACTGGTCGGTTTCTGGAAGTTATGGCAAGAGCCATGGAGCTTGATCTTGATTCCTTTGGTGATTTATCAATGAAAGCAGATAACCCAGCCATGATAAGTAGTGTTTGCACGGTTTTTGCTGAGTCAGAAGTGATTTCTCTGGTCTCAAGAGGAGAAAAACGGAGAAATATAATTGCAGGGATCCATGAAGCCATAGCGTCCAGAGTATCTGCAATGGCAAAAAGGGTGGGGGTCACTTCTCCTGTGATGATGACAGGTGGGGTTGCCCATAATTCAGGTGTGGTAAAGGCTTTTGTAAAAAGACTTCAAACTCCTGTTATTGTATCTGAATATGCACAGCTTACAGGTGCTGTAGGTGCTGCTATAATTGCTTCGAATTTATCAATTTAAATATGGTCAATTTCAAACTTGCATCCTTACAAATAAAAGTATATAAAAAATAATATAGAATAAGATACTGACCTTTTGGATAATCTATTAAATTAATTTAGAATGAAAAACCAAAGAAGAAATTTTTCACTATTTTGTAAACAATGTTTTTAGCAGGAATCTAGGTTTTAAAGAGCCTGGTTCAATATATTTTTTATATCCATAATAATAAAATAAGGAGAAAAAAATGAAAAAAACATTGTTATTGACTGTTTTGTGTATGTTTATGGTGTGGGGGTTTTCTTATGCAAAGCCAGTGAATCCGATTTTCAATCATTATGTTGCTGTGGGAGATAGCCTTACCCATGGTTTTCAGAGTGGTGCGGTTGATGAAACAAGACAGCCAAACTCTTATCCTGCTCTTCTTGCAAAAAAAATGCAGATAGAATTTGATCAGCCATTATTGAAATTTCCTGGTTATCTCATTAATATTGAAGATTTTTTAAAAGGGAATATCAGATGGTGGCAATACTACTATCCAATAGTAGGAGGCGTCAGGCGTGATAATTATAAAAATTCGGATATCCTTGATAATTTTGGTGTGACAGGCGCAGATATAAAAGATGGACTGGACACAACAGGAAAAAGCGGAGGATATTTTAAGCTGGTTCTTGGTAAAGATGGTGCTTCCATGATAGATCAGGCCATTGCGCAAAAACCTACATTTATGACTTTCTGGCTTGGAAATAATGATGTTTTGGGTGCTGCTTTGAGCTGTGATACATCCAAGCTTACTCCGATAGATACCTTCAGAACAAGATTTGAAAAAACAGCTGACAGGATTGCATCTGCAATGGAGGATAATGGTGGGACTATAAGAGGTGTCGTGCTTGTAAATGTCCCTTCTGTAACATCTATTGCTTATCTTCAGAAAGTGACAGGTCCTGATTTTGCTGAAGGTTCGTACAATCCTTTCTGGATGATGACTCCCAGTGATAATATGATGCTCTCTCCTGATGATATTTCTATGATTAATCAGCGGACACAGGAAGTAAATGATGAAATTTCATATGTGGCCATGGCCAATGGCTGGGGATATGTCGATGCAAATGCAATTTTTAAAGAAATAAAAGAGTATGGCCACAGGCTTAGAGACGTATCTGGTGATCCAACCGGAGATAGGGTTATTACTGCTGAATATCTTGGCGGGCTGTTCAGTCTTGACGGAGTTCATCCTTCAAATACAGGTCATGCAGTGGCTGCAAATTATATAATTGATGAGATAAATGAGATGTATGGTGTAGAGCTATCCCATGTGAGTGAGATAAACACAGCAGCTTCAGATTCTCTACTCCAGCATCCTGTTGACCCAAGGAATAAACTGGATGGATGGGTTGCAGACGCAATATACGGAGTAGTGGAGATTTTTATGTAATAATAATTTATAGATATCATCCGGTTGTATTTATTTTGTTTGTGATCGGGTGATATTTTCTGGAATGGGAAGTCTGTTATGTATAAAAAAAGTCTTTTTCTGTTTTTTTTCCTGATTCTTCTTGTGTCAGGATTTCTTTTCCTTGAAAAAACGAGAAACTTCTTCACAGACGATAAATACGAAATATCATATGAAAATAAAAAAACAGATTCATCTAAGCCTGAATCTGTTATTAAACATTTTGCTTTGCAAAAGAAAGATAGCTCTGAAGCAGTAAAAAAAGAGGATAAGCTTGAAGATAAGGAGGAGTTTAGAAGAATGAAGTTAAAGCTTAAAGGCAATTTTTATATTCCTTTACAACCTGGAGATAAAAGGTCAGAAGAGGTGGAAAAAATGCTTGCCGATAAAATCCTTCTTGAAATTAAAATGAAAAAAAATACGGCAACCAGAAAAGAAAAAATCCGATATCTGAAATACCAGATAAAATCAGCCAGAGATAAAATAGCAATTGCCCAGTATATTATGAACAGAACAGCCGATCTGTCTGAAAATAACCATAAGGAGTACCTTTCTCCAGAGGATATTGTTCAAGGGAGAGAAGAGATAAAAAGACTCGGTGTATTGGCAAATTTTTATGAATCAAAGCTTGAAAGTATGACGGAGTAATCATGTGGAAAATATTTCTGTTTTTTTTTATACTTATAATACCTTTTTTTTCGGCTTACTCAGAATCTATTACAGGGAAATATTTCAGGTGGATCAAGAATCCAGCCAAGTATGAAATGGAAATAGGTGTTTCAATGACCTCTGAAAACTGGAGAGAGCAAAATTTTGCAATTCTTGCTGCGGGTAAAACAGGAAACAAAAAATTTAGCAGAAACATACTTAGAATTTTAAAAAGTTCAAAAAATCAGAATACCATAAATTGTGCAGTCACAGCCCTTGGGGATCTTGAGATAGTGGATGCCGGTCCGATTCTGTTAAAAATGCTTGAAAAAACTGAAACTCTAAAAACAAAAGAACAGATAATAAGATCTATTGGTAAGATAAAGTATAAATCATCTTTAAAAAAGCTTACCAGTATTCTTTTTTCAGGGAATAGATCTTTATTTTTTGTACTTTCAGAAGCCATTATAAATATAAATGACAGGTCTGTGGTCGCTTTAATACTCAATCAATCTAAAACAAAAAAAATTCCTATTATACCTGCATCAGAAATTTTTGCCCATTTTCATTCAGAAGAAGGAGGTAATTTGCTTCTTTCTTTAATAGAATTGGTTGATACACAAAAAAAGGCCTATATCTATGATGCTTTTGGAGAAATAAAAATGGTCAGAGCTGTTCCGGATCTTCTTGATAAGTTTTCGACATCAGAAAAATTTTTGAGAAAGAAGATTTCAGACGCACTTATTAAAATAGATTCTGAATATGTAGTTTTGCCTCTTTGCAAGCTTATTGACAACAATCCTGTTTCAAGTCTTGCTTCTGATTCTGCAATTATATTAAGTAGAATCACCGGGGAGAAGGTAGATAAAGAAGTTTTTAAACTTTTAAAGAAGAATAGAAGGGCAGGTGGAGAACTCTCTTATATTTTGGGTTATAGAAAATATGGAAAAGCTTTTAATTATATTCTTAATTTAGTTAAAGATTCTGCTTTGCCGGAGAGATACAAAGCTGTGCAAGCTCTTGGATTGATGCATAACAAAAAAGCTGTTCCCGAACTTATTTCTTTGTTGGACGATAGCGATATAAAAGTGCGCCAGCAGGCTATTGCATCTCTTGGCCGGCTTCAAGCAAAAGAAGCAGAAACAAGATTAATCAATATGCTGATGGATGAGTCAGATTCTGCTTTGCTGCCCTATATCCTTCCTGCACTTGGAAAACTTGGAGGTACTGAAAGTGCACGACATCTTATTTCTTTTTATTATAAAACCAGCATGCAATATCAATTGATGGTAGGGAGTGCTCTTTCTTCCATTGAATGTGATGTTGTTGATGAGTTTATGAAAAAATGCTTCCTCTCTAATATTCCAAGACTCGAGAATATGGGAAGATATATGATAACAAAATATGATGATAAACGTTCAAAGAATATACTTGCCTCCTTGTTTTTAAATCCTGATTATAATTTTGATCTACTACTCGCAGATATAGTGAGAAAAAAGATAGGTAGGGAATTCGTATCTTTTGAGGATGTAAGAAAATGGGCAGAGTCATATTCGAAATAAAAAGATAATTTTAACTATATATTCTTTTATAATTTAGATAGTTATATTGTTTTAGGCAGTTGTATGTAAACTTTATATTAGTTTTTTTAAAAAAAGTAATTGACAAGGATAAGTAAAAAGTCCTATAAGCGATCTCGTTCTTCGGGAGTAAAGAGATTTCGGAGAGCGTTTTTAGATCTTTAAGAGTGTTAACTAAGATAGAAAAAAAGATAAAAAAGTAGTTGACATGTTAAGCCAAAGCAGGCTAGA
>Ga0114934_10003176_pt1 | contig 10301 bp, 9 predicted proteins | sample 4SBtaG_2_FD_99695 | JGI IMG/M metagenome (GOLD analysis project Ga0114934, IMG submission 99695) | Deep subsurface microbial communities from Kolumbo volcano to uncover new lineages of life (NeLLi) - 4SBTROV10_white metaG | ecosystem: Environmental > Aquatic > Marine > Volcanic ...
GCACTTGCTGCTCTTATGCAAACATCGAAACTTGTCGATGACATTGCCCGTAAAGGTATCTGCGACAGCGATGATTTTCACGCTCTTCTTAACAGCCTATTTGCTAACACTGAAAAAGCTGAAGCTTTATTCGGCGGCAGTAGTCATTTACAAGCAGGTCTTCTGCTTAGCAAACATCTACTTTCTGGCGATAATGTTGAGCAAGCAAAAACAATCATGGCATATACCGCCAGTATCATTGCCGTTGAAAAGAAGCTCAATAAGAATACTGATATATTACAAAGTATTGCTGCTGGCATGCAGCGCATTCAAAAACAAGCCAGCTATTTTGGTAACTCCAGTCATGAAAGCGTCGTTGGTGGTATTGCAGATTTATATGGTCATACCGTGAGCACCATAAAACCACGCATTATCATTCGTGGCAAACCTGAATTTCTACGGCAACATAGCAATACCAATAAAGTGCGAGCATTATTATTTTCTGGAATTCGTGCTGCGCATTTATGGAGACAGCATAAGGGTGGTCATTTAAGGTTGCTTTTTGGTCGCAAAAAACTACTGCATGATATTGATAATATTTTAAAAACACTCTAGAAGTCTGTCTAAAGGTATCATCTCGACCGAAGTGGCGATATCTATTTCATTTCGCCATATCTTGAAAGCAAAGATCTTTCGACGTCGCTCAAGATGACAAGTGGCGTGCATCCGTGCTTGCTAAGAAGTTACGTTTTTTCTTCTTTTTCTGCTAATTCCTTTTCCATTTGTCGTTTACGCCCATGCTCTTCAACAAAGAAGGTTAAATTTGCAATCATCAATGAATAAACAGCAATACCAAAAACCATGGTAAATACAGCCACAATGCGCCCACCATCTGTCACGGGTACAATATCACCATAACCCACTGTTGTGAGCGTGACAAATGCCCACCACAGACCATCAGAAATCTTACCAAACTGCGGATTTGCGCTATGTTCTAAAAGAAAAACAGTCATTCCAAAAATAAAAACAACACCAAAAATCATCGCCATTGCAGATGGAAGACTTTCCTGTGAAAGAATAACAATATTCAATATCTTCTTACGATGGGCTTGCAAGAATGCCCCCAGACGTAAGGCTGGTAAAATTCGCACCACCCTCAGGGCTGTAAATAAACGCAACAATGGCGATGCCAGCAATACAATTAATGCCAAATCCAGCCAGTTTGCTTTCAAATAAGCCTGCCGATCCATAGAAATAAACCAACGCCATACAAAAAATGCAAAGAAACAGCTTAGCGCCAGAGGGTCTGCCCACTCAGGCGCTTCTTCCCATAGAGCAACACCTACCGCAACAAGCGTTGTGACAAAAAGCAAGCCATCCAACACTCGCCCAAGCCAGATATGATGCGGCGCTGGCATACTTAGTGGCTCTCACCTGCTTTATGACCGAAATACAGTGCCAATGAAACAAGGAAAATACCACCACCCATATATAAAACATTTAAAGGGTCATCAAAGGTTACGTGTAAAACATTTTTGAAAAATGCTACAATAAGAATCATTAAAATCACTTTGCCCAAGCGGTCTTTTAAATCATCCAAGCTATTAATCATTAAGATATTATTGGCATGTTCATCACCATGTGCCGCTTCAATTTTAGAGATAAACAACTCATAAAGTCCCAAACCAAAAATAAGTAATACAGTTGCCAATAAAAAATCATCTACCGCTGTAATCACATGACTCACCACAGTAACATGAAAATCTGGTTTATCTAAGCCAAGAAACATCACTTGAACAAATTCCACCGCCAAATGCCCCATATCCACGGCTGACGATACAAATAACAACAGCATACCAATAATCGATGACCAAACCGCAAGTAAAACGATATAACGTGAATTCCATAATAAATTCTCAAAAAAACCTTTCATCCCTTACTCCCTCAAGCATGTATCCATAACAATTAACTAAAACAACACTAGCAAAAATAAAGCCATTATGATTTTATCGCAGCAAACAGTGCTTTTTCATCCACAATCTTACTATCAACTTTACAATACAATGATGACTCTTCAACAATTGCCAACGCCTCAACCACACCTTCAACTGTCAACACCCTAGCTTCTACAGCACGTGCCTGAGCTGCATCATCCAATAACACCTGGAATGAACGTGATGCCAAATAAGGTGGTTGTTTCATAGTAATACCTATCACCCACCATACACCCAATAACAACGCAATAATTACAAACACTGAGGCGTAATTTTGCATAGCGGGATGATACATAAAACCACCCAAAACGCCGCCAATAAAAGCTCCAAAAAATTGGCTCGTATTAAACACACCAATCGCTGTTCCCTTTGCTCCAACTGGAGCATATTTGGCTACCAACGATGGCAAGCTAGCTTCTAACGTATTAAAACCTGTAAAAAACACCAATAATGCAATAGCAATCCAAAGAATGGATGCATGACCCATCGCCAATATCGCACAAGCTGCAATTAAAAAACTAATAGCAAGCACAAACACCTGTTTCATTTTACGCTTTGCTTCCGCAATAATGATTAGCGGAATCATGAGTACAAAAGAAACTAGCATCACAGGTAAATATAACATCCATTGATCAGATAGTGCTAATAAATTCAATGTTTTATCAGCCAAAACCATAGGTAAAACTACAAACATTGCCGTTAACGAAGCATGTAAAATAAACACGCCCGCATCCAAACGTAAGAGATTTGTATTGCTTAAAATTTGACCAAACATAGGTAGTGTTACTTCACTATCACTATGATGTGAAGATTTTTTGACTTCAGGCACAACCAAATACAGCACCAAAATTGAGCCCAATGCGAATAGCGCTGTAAGCCAAAAAATACCAGCCACGCCAACCCAACTATTTAACAACGGCCCTAGCACCATCGAAATCGCAAAAGAAACACCTATTGTGATACCAATCATCCCCATTGCTTTGGTACGATGTTCATCACGTGTCAAATCAGCCACTAAAGCAGTGATTGCAGCAGCCACAGCACCAGAACCTTGAATAATACGCCCCAACAATACACCCTCAATCGAGGTTGACATGGCAGCAATCACACTACCTATCGCAAATAAAATCATCCCCACCGCAATCACAGGCTTACGACCAAATTTATCCGACATCATACCAAAAGGAATCTGCAACAATGCCTGCGTTAAACCATAAGCACCCAGTGCAATACCCACCAAGTAAGGCCTCTCTAAAGCACCATCCAAACCATGTGCATAGGTTGAGAACACGGGTAAAATTAAAAATAGCCCCATCATACGAAGCCCAAAAATACTCGCCAATGAGGCAGCACCCTTGCGCTCTTCAGCAGTCATTTCCGTAGACATATCTTGTTCTACCACATTTTCTTTTGCCACTTTTTTTCTCCTTTATTTTCATCAAAGCATTCATAAGTCATTATTGTAACTATTCAAATTGCCGCTAATTTACCCATTATTTAAATGGCCAATTACCCAAACCCAAACGTAATACGTTTTCATCATCACACAAGTCCACAACTGTGGTTGGTGTCATCCCACCCCAACCAGCATCAATCAACACCGCTGCCAAATGCTGACATCGCTCTCGCATTTGATCAGGATCAGTCGCAATATATTCTTCATCAGCAAACTGCATCGAGGTTGCCAACAAAGGCTCACCCAATTCATCCAATAGCATCGAACACACCGCGTGACTCGGCATACGAATACCTACATCTTTACGTTTTCCAAACACCCGCTTGGGTAGTGACCCCGTAGCTGGTAAAACAAATGTATAAGGACCAGGCAAACAATGTTTCAAAATACGATGCGCTTGATTATCCATACTTACATAATGAGAAGCTTGTGATAAATCGGACACCACCAAAGACCACAAATGTTTATCATCAAGCTGACGCAACTGACGCACCACAACTTGAGCCTGCAATGCTTGCGGAAGCATCATGATTGCATACGTTGTTTCTGTAGGCACGATAGCAAAACCACCTTGCCTCAATACATCCGCTGCCCTACGAATCTGACGAATTTGAGGGCGCTCTGGCTGTACTCTTACATGCTCAAATACTTTTAACACCGCTTAAAATCCCAATGCTCCTTTCAGACCTTTTTGTATTTGTTGCTTAGGAGTCAAAGGCTGCGCGCTGGGTTTAATCTTTGCGGGCTTATTCTTAGCAGGCTGAGCATGCTTACCACCCAACAAACCACCCAAGACTCCGCCTACACCACTAGCGCCACTACCCACTATACCACCTGCATTTTCAAGCACTGATTTTGCATCCAGCTCAGGTTTAATACTTGGAGATGCAAATGGCCCATAAATATGCAAAGGTACAGATAAACCTTTACGTACAGTCAACGTGTCACCCTGACCGACCAATGAACCTACCAACTTAGGACGTACATGATAATCAAGGTTTGAGCCAGGTAAATTTACAATACCTTTACCGGTCAAACGAAACAATGGTGAAGCCATAAATAAATCATTATTCGTCGCGATACCATTGCGAATTTTAAAGCTGGCTTGTAATTGTGCAAAATCAGTATATTTCGGACCAGCTGATGCTTGCGTACCAAGCGAAGATAAATTACGTAAGGCACCTGCAATATCAAAGCCTTTCACACGACCATTCTGCAACAATAATTGTGCTGTACCATTCAAAGAAGCCATCGCTGCCTTGGGCAGCAAACCTGTCGCCCTCAAATTGGTATCCAACTGCATGGTTCCATCCAATAAATCCGTATCTGCCACAGCTTGTAATACAGGTTTTAGTTTCAACCCTGAAATATGAATCGATTCCGTCCACGTTGCTGGATAACGATTTACATTCAAACCAGCCGTTTCTCGAACCTGTCCTTCTGCCAAATCAAAACTTAAGGGGGCAAGCTTAAATACACCACGTTCACCTTTTAGCGTTCCACGCAAATGCCCCAGTTCCAAACCTCGCATGAATAGTTGCTCAACCTGTAATTGCATCGATACGCGCCAAGGCTTTAAAAAACGCAAATCTGGCTCAACAGCAGCTTGTGTAGATGCCTTTGTTGTCGCCCCCGATGTCGCTGATGATGTCTCATGAGCAGCCTTATTTTCAGAAGCTTGTGGCTGCGGCAACCAAGGATCTAGGTGCAAAGTCTTAGCCGCCAAACGCAAACGGATATTGGGCGCTTTTGCAAATCCAATATTGCCCGACAACTGCACAATTTCACCATCCAAGAGCAGTTGCATATCCCGTAAATCAACACGATCTGTTGTGCCTGCAAGCGAAGCCCCCACCTTTAAAGTGTTCCACGGAGCAGGGTGTGCTGCATACATCTGATTCAACTCTGGTAACAAGCCTGCCAACCATGCACGTTGAATCTTTTTACCCTGAATCCGTAACGTATAACGTGGTGTTTTACGCAACTGTTTCACATCCCCTTGCATAGCAAATAAAGCTTTATCATTGATACCAATCCCAACATGGTTCAAGCGCAAGGCATCCGCATTTGGCATTTCAACTTTCCAATCCAATGCAATATTCATAGCTGCCGAGAGTGCCCCCTCTCCAGCCAATAAACGAACACCATCAGGTCGTTGTTCTAATTGTGTATTTAACATCACACTTGCTTTGTTTATATCACCCAACTGCGCAGGAAAAGAGCCAATCCATGCTGCAAATGATTTTAAACGAATCGCATCGCTCTTAAGCGATAGATGAAGAGGCAGCTTGTTTACATCCAACTTGGATAAATCGCCCACAGGACCAAGCTGTGCATCCACATCAACCTTATCATCATTCAAACGTGCCGAAATCTGTGCTTGAATAGGACGATTCAATTGCACATCATCCAATTTCACCTGCATATCCGTCAACGCCATGCGTACACCCGACTGTGCATCCTGCCATAGGAACTTACCATCACGCAGTTGTAGTGATTGTGCGCTAAAAGCAGCCAGAGCCGATTCGCTTTTTTTATTTTGCTTTCCTGATGCAGGTGTATCTTTTGCATCACCTTTAAGCGCTGTCATTGATTCTGATGAGGCAGGCAATAAATCTTCCCAGTTTCCCTCACCTTTGGCATTACGCTCCAAAAAGACTTCTGGTGCATCGAGCTTAAAACGGGCAACTTCTAATGTTTGGCTTAATAATGGTAAGAAGGCCACCTGCACATCAAGATGCTTTACCTTTAAAAAGTCACGCTCTGAAAAGCCTTTGCGGTTTGCCAATACAACATCATCCAAGGTAACGCCAACCCAAGGAAACAATGAAGCCTTCAAGCCACCAATTTTCAATGTGCGTCCTGTTGCATCCTCTACTTGTTGCTCAATTTGTTGTTTATAATCTTCCACATTCAAGAAAAAGGGTGCAAGCAGCAACAAAATGACCACGACTGCCAATACACTTAGGCTATATTTAATAATTTTCTTCATCATTCCTCCAACATATCAATCATTCACCAACTGTACACAACCAACTTTAAAACATGATGTGTATTTATTACGCTCTACGAATTTTTAAGGAAAGCAATGCAGTAATTCCTCAAAACTATACAACACCTTATCAGCACCTTCATCATACAAAAGTTGTGTGTTTTCAGAGCCAAAGGCTACCCCCAAGGCACGTACCCCTGCAGCTTTTGCCATTTGCATGTCAAAATGCGAGTCTCCAACTAAGGTTGTATTATCAGTCTCAACACCCAGCTCTTCCATGCATTCGAGTGCCATCGCAGGGTGCGGCTTGGAATTACAGCAATCTGCTGTTCGCCAAGTATAAAAGTACGATGCTAAATCAAAACGTGACAACACACGCTCCAAACCATCTTTGGATTTCCCTGTCACCACTGCCATCCAATAACCACGTTGCTTTAATATACTTAAAACATCTAACACCTTTGGATACAAGCGAATATCTTTTTCAAAAGACCCGTAATGCTCGCGGTAATCCTGTGCAATCGTAGCTACAAGTTTTGTTGAGTGATGATCTTGTTTGTGTAACAGCCCCTCAACTACACCATCCAAAGACATACCCAAAGCTGCTAATACATCCGTACTATTCGGTGCTGTTAATGCACTATCTTCAAATGCCTGTTGAATAGATCGTACAATAACCATATTTGAATCCGTTAGCGTACCGTCACAATCAAATAAAATAAGTTGACTCATTGCTCTACCTTTTTCACAGCTTTCCAAGCTTTTTCACTGCGTTTTACCTGCCAAACCAAAGCTTTATTCACTGCCACAACCGCATCACCACCAGCTCTTCGAACATAGGTAGAAAGCAAGTCACTACCCTGTTTACCAACTGTCATATCCAATAACACAACACCTTGAGCATCCATACATTGCACACGTACACCACGATGAAGCAACCCTAAATCAGCATCATAATCATGTTTGCGTGTCACCACCCGAATCACCTGCATGTCCGCCAAATCATCAAGCAAACGTAAAACAGCATCTTGCACAGCCAAATCACCATGACCCAATCGCCATTTTCCATCTTTTAAACTTAAAATAATATCGTTATAACTCTGTTTCTGAATCGTTATGTTCACAACCTCTTTCACTGCAATCGGTGACCACACATCCATGCGCTGCGATTGCGATGTTGGCTGCTGCCAAAGCCACAATACCGCCCATAACAACACCAAAATAGATACTGCCCACGCTACTTTTTTCATTTATTTAGAACGTTCCAAGGGATGATTTAAACGCCACCAACGCCATAGTCCAAACAGCAACATAAACAAAGGCAACCCAAACAACCACAGTGTTTTAAATACCAACTTCCCACTTTGGCTTAATGCCGCCAATGGACGCTCGGTTACACCCCGCGAACGCAGCCCAATCAAAGCCTCATCATGACTCAACCAATCCAAACTATTCAAAGTCAAGATCAATGCTGAACCATCCATAAATTCATCATCGAGCAAGCCTGGAGAACCGAACAGCAATAAACGTCCGTCCTTCACATGTGTTAGTAAATCTCCCTTTTCACCTTGCGGTATTTTTTTAAATGCTGATGTCATCTCACCCTCAAATGCCAATGCGAGCACTTGGGATTTTAGCTGTAAACCTTTAAAGCGTTTATCCAATGCCATTAACGGATACACATCAAAAGGAGGTCCATCTTGCACCGCTGCCGACGATGATGATTGTAAAAGCACCTGAGCTTTATCATTAACTGCCAATAATGGCGAAACAAACGGTATCGAAACCGACTCCAAGCCTCGACTAATCACATGCGACTTATTCAAATCTAAGACATTGGGCACAAAGGGGTAATCCACTTGTGATTGAAACACGCCATTACGAACGACCACTCGCTGTGCTCGCTTATCCATCACCAAACCAGGTTCCACAGATACCTTTAAATCTTCACGCACCCAATCATTGCTAGAAGGCTCAACAGCTTGCACATCAAAGCCTTTCGATAACGCGGGTCTAGCATTGCCTGCCAAAACCCAAACACCACCACCATGCATGCGAAATTGATCCAAATGAAAACGCCAAAGCTCTGATGGTGATGATGTCATACCATCGACAATCACAGCTCGCACATCATCAGGAATAGCTGCCTTGGTCAAATCCAGCGATACAAACTCATAATCATCTTTCATCCATGCAGAAAAGCGACGCAGTTCATCTAATCTATGCGCACCAAAACTCGATGTTAAGCCAATCTTCACGCGACCTTTACCCGTCAACTTCTTAATTTTTTTAGTGAGCAGGTATTCAAAACCCTCTTCACTTTGCACCACAGAAATTACCTCTTTACGATCCAAATATTCCAATACAATCGCCAAATAGCCTTGTTTAACCTGCGCCCTATCATTTTCTACTAGCTGCACTTGCACCTTAGGAATATTTAGGGCCTTAAGCGAAGCCAATACATTGGCATCCGAGGCAGGATCAATCACATCGAAGCCCACCTTACCATGCCCTGCCTCATCATAAGACTGCAGCATATCCTCAATAAAGCGTTGCAAACGCCCATAAGGTTGCGGCATATCCGATGTGATATAAGCACGAATCATCAAAGGTTCATCCAGCGCATCAAGCACCTGCTTGGTTGAATCAGACAAGCTGTAAATTTGATCTTCTGTCCAATCACTGCGTATATGTGAAAGGTTTGCCAAGGTAAAAAGCAGCCCTCCCAACAACAATACAAGCACCACGCGCATCCATGCTGAACGACGCATGACTTTACGTTGATCTATCAATGCATGCTTACTCATTTAGCGCCACCTTCGACGTTCAAGCTCAAACCATGTTAGACTTAAAAACAAACCACTCATTGCGATAAAAAACATCACATCAGATAAACGTATCAAACCACGCAACATCGACTGATAATGCGCTAACGGGCTTAACAAGACCAACCAGTCTTGCACTACTGGAGAAAAAGTCGGCATCGCCTTTGAAACTAAAAACACCAACAGTAACACCACAAAACCAAGCACATAAGCCACCACTTCGTAACGGGTGATTGCCGAAGCATACAAACATACTGCGGCATATGATGATGCCAATAACACTGCTGCAAAATAAGATGCCAACACTTGCCCGACATCTAAATTCCCCAGCCATGAAAGTGTTAAAGGGTATAATAAAGTCAACGCGAGCAATACCACAACCTGCACCCATAGTGCTAAATATTTCCCCCATACAATGCTCATGGTTGTAATCGGCATAGTTGCCAATAGTTCAAATGTACCACTGCGTTTTTCATCTGCCAGCATACGCATTGCCATGGCTGGAATAAAAAACATCAACAACAAGGATAAAATAGAAAACCAGCCGCGCATATCGGCTTGTCCAATCAGAAATAAATTACTTTCAAAGAAAAAACCACATACGATTAAAAATGCAATTGCCATCACATAACCCAGTGGGGTATCCATCACAACACGCCACTCTTTGCGGCACAAACTTATGATTTGAAACCATGCGCTACTCATAAAGCTTGCCCTGTTAAACGATGAAAGACATCTTCCAATGAGGTTTCTTGTGCATGCATCTCAAGCAACACCCCACCCACTGCAACAACCGCTGAAAAAACCGACTCAGCCAAAGCAATGCTGTCATCCGAATGCCGAAATATAAGTTTTGTAACCTCACTTTCTTCAACAGTATGCATATCGACTTCACAACCCTCATATTGCTTGCATATCGCTGCCACCACAGCATCAGCATCACCGCGCATACATACATCCAACCGTAAACCTGAAGATGAACGTGCAATCAACTCATCCCGTGTTCCAAGCGCTCGTAATTCACCACCGTCTATAATCATCATACGATCACATAC
>Ga0114934_10003177_pt1 | contig 10298 bp, 12 predicted proteins | sample 4SBtaG_2_FD_99695 | JGI IMG/M metagenome (GOLD analysis project Ga0114934, IMG submission 99695) | Deep subsurface microbial communities from Kolumbo volcano to uncover new lineages of life (NeLLi) - 4SBTROV10_white metaG | ecosystem: Environmental > Aquatic > Marine > Volcanic ...
CGTGCAATTTCACGAATTTTCTCGGCAACTTTACCTTTACCCGATGCCACAACTTTCGGTGCAGAAGTCCCTGTCTCATCATATTTAAGAGCCACTGCAATATGTGTAGGATTGGTAATAATCACATCAGCTTTGGGCACATCTTCCATCATTCGGTTGCGTGCTTGTTCCATCTGAATTTGGCGAATTTTTCCTTTGAGTTGAGGATCGCCTTCACTTTCTTTATTTTCATCGCGAATTTCTTTTTGTGACATTTTAAGTGATTTGGCATGCTCCCAGCGCTGATAAATCACATCTGCCAAGGCAATCGTGAAAAATAAAAATGCCACAATTCCAGAGATTTGAAGGCTTCCTTGCGCCAATAATTTGGCGATATCACCCGTACTTTGACGAGGTGCCGCTAGAACTTCTGGAAATAAATCTACCAAAACAAACCAACATACCGATGAAATAATCACTAGCTTCAAAATCGACTTTACAAATTCTGCCAATGATTTACTCGAAAAAAGACGCATAAAACCTTTCATTGGACTCACTTTTTCAAATTTCGGTTTTATGGTTTCAAACGTAAAAACAGAGCCAGTCACTAAAAATGCAATCAACATTCCAAGTAACATCACAGGTATTGCCAAAGGTAAGACCATCATGGCCATATCAATGGATAACGATGCTAAGAGCTCCTGCATACCTTTGGGTGAGAAATCCAACACCACCTTTCCTGCCAAATATTTTTTTGTTAAATCCATCATATATGACACAAGCCATACCCCAAGACCTGTCGTGGATAATGAGGCAATCAATAAAAATGATAGTGCCGTAGATGGTTCTTTACTCGATGCGACCTGCCCTTTTTTACGCGCATCTTCAATACGCTTTGGCGTGGCATCTTCGGTTTGTTGGCTTTTATCTTGGTCGTCAGCCACCTTTAAGACTCCGCATCATGGCTGGTAACTGATGGCCTAATGAAATAAATGCATCATAGGTCAACGAAATGATACTTGGCATGGACAGTGCAAAAACAAGTAAACCCAAACCCACCGTTAAAGGAAAACTCACAAAAAACACCTGAATTTGTGGCACAGCACGCGAGACCAAACCCAAAGCCACATTAACAAAAAACAATAATAATAGGACTGGAGCAACAAGACGCAATGCCAACACAAACATCTGTGCTGCTGCATCATTTAAACCACTCCAGCCACCAAACGCCCAAGCATGCCCAATCGGTAAAATGTCAAAAGAGTCCGATAGTGCCAATAAAAATGCATGATGCGCTCCAGCACCCAGCCACAATAACATCGCCAAAACACTGGCTAACTGCGCCGTAATCGCGCCTTGTGCTGAGGTTGCAGGGTCAAACACATTGGCAATCGCCATACCCATTTGGAAGCTCATGACTTGCCCTGCAAATTGAACAGCAGAAAATATAAGATTTGCCAATAACGCCAAAATACCGGCCAAAATCATTTCCTGCGCAGCCAATAAAATAAACACGATTGGTTGGGGTGAAATAACTGCAACAGAGGGCGATACAACGGGGTATAAAAGAAATGTAATCAATGCAACCAAACCTGCTTTTACAGGTGATGGCACAAGATTATGCCCCAAAACAGGAATCAAGATCACCAATGCACCAACACGCAGAAGTATCAACAGTGCAATCATCACATCCTGCATTTCTAGCATCGGAAATAACATTAGATGTTACAATCCATCATAGCTTTTTTTAATGAATCAACATGGGAATACTAGCAAACACATGCTGCGTATAAGTCACCATTTTCTCAATCATCCACGAGGAAGCCAAAACTAGAACCAAAAATACGGCAATAATTTTTGGCACAAATGTTAAAGTCATTTCTTGAATCTGTGTTACCGCTTGAAACAGCGAGATTAATACCCCTACGACCAATGCCGTTATCAGCATAGGCATGGATAACCACAATATCATTTTTAGTGCTTCGACACCTTGAACAACAACCATATCAGGACTCATAAGCTTCCTAGAGCAATATACGTACCACATTTTCTATCGCTTAATGATCAGCTCGTTATAATGAGTAAAACCATGATACAAGCCTATCTTCAAACAATCTCAAGGCTGGCACTGATTCATTATTCAACAATCAACATCTTATTTTGAAACTGGCAATATATTTGCTTCTATATTTACCTGGAAAAATTTTATTAAATCACAGACTTATTAAGGATAATTATTTTGAATAAAGTTATGCTTGCACGCCAACCTATTTTTGATGCTCATCAAAAGACTTATGCTTATGAGCTGTTATACCGTGGTGAGAGCATGGATATTGATGATGATGCCATGACATCCACGGTTTTAAGCAACACACTCAATCGTTTTGGCATCGAAAAAATGACACATGGCAAAGTCAGCTTTATCAATCTTTCCAAGTCATTTCTACTCAGTGACCTACCCGACATTCTTCCACAAGATGCAACCGTTTTAGAAGTGTTAGAAGATGTGCCAGCCGATAAAGAAGTCATCGCAGCCATTCAGCACTGGAAAGAGCAGGGGTTCACGGTGGCATTGGATGACTTCATCAGCATTACATCTGATCATATGAAGCTCTTGCCTTATGTTGATATTGTAAAAATTGATATTCTCGACTGTGTGGAGCCTTTAGATGTTGTTGTACAAGAAATCCGCAAATTTCCTATAAAACTTTTGGCTGAAAAGGTGGAAACATACGAGGAATATGAACTTTGCAAGAAACTTGGCTTTGATTATTATCAAGGCTATTTCTTTAGCAAACCTACGGTGATCATTAATAGCCATACATTGGAAACCAGTAAGTCTCAGCTATTGCAATTATTAAGCCGTGTTTTGGAAGCTGAAAGCCCCAAGGAACTCGAAACTGATATTGCCCATGATATCACGCTGTCATACAAGCTACTTTGTTACATCAACTCAGCATCTGTCGGCTTAAAAAAGAAAATCGACTCTATTGGTCATGCCTTAACATTGCTCGGCTTAAAGAAACTACGCGCATGGATTTCCATGATGCTAATGGCTTCCTTATCAACAGGAAAGCCAGATGCCCTGCTCGCCCTTTCATTTACGCGTGGACGCTTCTTGGAACAACTCGCCCTAGCCAAACAAGATGACAAACATAGCAATGATTATTTCATACTGGGTATGTTTTCTTTATTGGATGCCTTCCTTGACCAAGATATTGGGCATGCCGTTGAATCTGTAACATTACCCAAGCTTGTCTACGAAGGTTTGCTAAACAACGCTAGTAAAGCGAACTGTCACTTACGTTTGATTCAAGCTTTGGAACAAGGTGATTGGACTCAAGTCGATACATTATGTGATACAGTCGAGGTTGATAGCGAGCAAATTATGTCACTTTATACTGAATCCATTCAGTGGTCTGATGAGAGGGTTACCACAATTCATTCGCTGTCAGCATGACTCATATTTAGATATTGGGAGAAACGTTTTAATGTCCAGTCTTTTGTCCAAAATTTGTGGTTTCTTCACAAAAAACAAATCTAAAACAACATCATCATCCAAAGAAATGCCCAAAACAGTATCAAGCAGCGCATATTTTGAAGTTGATACAGGTAAGTGTTATGGAATTCCAGCCTCACTCACTGAGCCTCTAGAAGCACAAGACGGGGTGCTCGATAATTTTTCTAAGCACCTTAAAGATGTGCCATCCTTGCCGCCTGTTTGGTCTGAAATTCAAATATCTATCGAACGTGGTGACTCCGCGAAAAAAGTTGCATTTGTTATACGCCAAGATCAAGCACTTGCCACAGAAGTTTTAAAAGCTGCAAATTCAGCAGGTTTTAACAATGAAAAAGAAATATGCGATCTTGGTCAGGCTATTGTCCGCTTAGGCTTGCAAGCAGTACGCGGTATTGCCACCCATCATTGCACTTCTGATTTCTCCAGACGCTGGAAAAACCCATTTTCAATTCATGAATTATGGAAGCATTCCATGGCTGTCTCTGCCTTGAGTACGATAACAGCACGCTATATTCCTGGCTGTGATGCTGGCATTGCAAGTACACTGGGGCTCTTACACGATATTGGACGCATTGGTCTTAATAGCATTTGCCAAACCCCTTTTCACTACCCAGCAGAGCCTGATGAAGGTTTTTTAGCTTATGAAAGCGACCATTTCGGCTGCACTCACGTGGATGCAGGTGTCTTACTTGCCAAGCATTGGAAGCTTCCCGAAACATTGCAGCAGGGCATTCGCTTTCACCACCACCCTGGCTTGGGTGATATAGAAAGTGTGCCAAAAGAAATTCGCAAAGAAGTCTTAGCTGTTTATCTGGCTGACTTCTTGGCCATTCATTTTGATTTTGCGGGTGGCAATAAATTATTGGTTGAGCCCCATCCCAGCTTTGCGCCTTTGCTGAAAACATGCTTAAACAAAGTTGCCCATGATAAAGCGGTTAGTAAAGAATTGTGGCGAATAAAAACCATAGAGTTTTAATCTATTTTCCCAAATGCAGTTTGAGTGAATATGCAAACATTCACGAAATCATCAATATAAAATCGCGACTCGCATTGATTCGAAGAGCTCTAGAAGGTAAAAGATATATCCCTATTTAAAGCTCTGTAATAGTGATGCTGTAATTAAATGCCAGCCATCAACCAATACAAAAAGAATAATCTTTAAAGGCAGTGAAATCATCACTGGCGGCAACATCATCATCCCCATACTCATAAGCACGGATGCTACAACCAAATCCAACACCACAAATGGAATATAAATCAAAAAACCAATCTCAAAAGCCGTACGCAGCTCACTAATCACAAAGGCTGGAATCAACACATACATGGGCGTTTCACTTGAGCTTTTGGGTTTTTCCAAGTGTGCCGCATTAAGAAACAACAACAAATCATCTTCACGTGTTTGCCTAAGCATAAATGATCGTAGCGGTGCCTTGGCTTTTTCAAAGGCTTGGGATTGGGATAATTCCTCCGCCAGATATGGTGTAATCGCATCAGCGTCAATTTTTTGCCATACTGGCATCATAATAAAAATGGTCATAAATAACGCCAAACCAACAATAATCTGATTCGGCGGACTTTGCTGTGTTCCCATTGCCTGACGCAAAAAAGCAAATACGATAATAATACGTGTAAACGATGTCATCATCACCAAAATCGATGGTGCCAATGTTAATACGGTTAAAAATGCCAGTATTTTAAGCCCTGTAAACCAATCATCGGGGTTATTTCCTTGCCCCAAACTAAGTGAAAGCGTTGGAATATCGGCCGCCCATGTTACTTGTGGCAAAAGCAGTAAGACCAAAAGAAGAAGTCTAATCATCTAATGTTTGCACCTTCATTTCAGAATCTTCAATAGACTCTGCCTCAAATGATTCAATCAAATTTACACCCTCCGCAGAAGATGTTGATAAAATGTAGTGTTTATTACCATGCTGTACTTCGATAAGGCTATGCCGCGAATCCAACGACAAGCGTTGCAGCACACGCATATTGGATGTATTACTTGATAAGGTGTGACTCTGAAATCGCTTCATGCCCCACACAAATAATGCAAACAATGCCAAAACCCCTGCCAAAGCAGCAATGGATTGTAGCAACATCATCGTTAAACTTTGCTCCATCAGGCTAACTCAAGCTTCGAATGCGCTCACCAGAAGGTACAATATCCACAATGCGCACACCCAGTTTGCCATCCGCAGAGACCACTTCGCCACGTGCAAACACTTGCCCATTGGCTAAAATATCAACTTCTGCATCAGCCTCTTTTTTTAAATCAACTACAGTTCCACGATTTAATCGTGCCACCGCATGCAACGGCATTTCCACGCGCCCTAATTCCACGCTAACTTCCAATGGAACATGCATAATCGCATCCAAGTTAGGGCGTGCGATATCCTGCTGCTCAACCTCGGTATTCGTGTCATTCGCATCGCTCATGATGCACCTCCGTGTATCTTATGAATAAGTTCAGCAGCTAGCATGCCATCTTGACTACCCGCTTGTGCCTGAAACATCGGCATGTCATCAACCCACAACATACTTGGTTCAGATTCACTGACTTTTAAAGGTAAATAATCACCTGACGATAGACTTAGAAATTGCCCAACATTCATTTCGCACTGCCCCATCTCTAAACGCATGGTGATAGGGACATCATTCAAAGCGACCTGCAATCGTTGTTCCCATTCCTGATCCACAGATGTCGGTTCATCACTCATGGTTGAGCGTAAATTGTCCAACATAGGTTCAAGAAATGTTCGTGGGTAATGCAAAGCAAACATGCCCTTCACATCCTCATCCAATTGAATTTCAAACTGCATCGAAAAGCATGCATCATGCGCGCTTGCTACCGACAAAAACTGTGGGTCTGTATCGATTTTAAATAATACAAAATCTAGAATCGTGACTGGTTTCCATACCTTTTCTAGATGCATTTCTAAACTCTGAGCAATACGTTCAGACAGGCTTTTTTCCACGGGAGATAAATCAATAATATCCTCTCCGTAAACTTCTCCATTACCCCCCAACATAGCATCCACGTGTGCTACAATGAGGGATAAATCAAAACTCAACATCATCCGTCCAAAGCCCTCCGCCGAATATGCAAAAAATACCTGCGGTTCTTCCGTATCAATGACATCACTATAAGGTACTTGGTTCATACTCTGGAAAGTTACCGTGACATCACGATTAAACGTATCCGACCACTGCTCCTTTAAAGCCTCAGCCATACGCTCTTGCAAGTTAACAAATAACGGATAACGCGCTGGACCATCACCTCCAGCACTCTCAAATGAAAAATCCTCAATAGTTTCAGGTTGTTTTAGGGGTGGTAGCGTTGCAAAAAGGGCTTCAACAGTCTCTCCTGGTGCAACACTTGCCACCAAAGCTTCAATCTCTTCAGGCTCAAGTATGGGTTTTGCCTGTGCTTCTACACCAGCATCTGCCATATCTGCATCAGCATTCGCATCATCTGTCATTGCGATACAAAGTCAGTAAAAAACATTTTCTTCACAGGTTTATATGGGGGGAACCCTTTGTTAATACGGAAAACCAATTCTTCCTTTAGGGCTGTCTTACCTGCTGGTGTCTTAATATCATCAAACTTTTTGCCTGATATAATCGTAATAATTTTATCCTTCACCGTTGCCAAACCAACTGTAGAGCTTAATCTCACTTTGTCTTCTTCGGTGCGCAAAATAAGCAATATTTTAGTACGTAAAAAACGACCGTTATCCGCCAAATTAATGGTGAGACCATCAATTTCCATTTCAATAGGTACGGCATCAGGGTCTTCGACCTCTGCTTCAGGCAGTTTGGTTTCCGCAGTTTGCGTCGGCGCTGTATCAGTAGCTTCCGTAGGCTGATTATTTTGTAACAATGTCCATGCTACAAAACCACCCACACCTAAAACCAATACCAACAATACCGTATTGATAATCGGCAATAAACCACCTGATGATTTTTTCTCTTCTTTTTCCTCATCAGCCATTTGCATACTCCTTCATATTTTATCTGTTTTTTCACACATACAGCAATGCCATATTATTTGTACAAAACAATCTCAACCCGTCGATTACGACTACGCCCAAAAGGTGTTGCATCGGTCGAAACAGGGCGCGACGGTCCATAACCTGCCAATGACAAACGCGATGAACTTACGCCTTCTTCCTCTAAGATACGCAAGACTGATGCCGCACGTGCCAATGTCAGACTCCAAGGGTCTTGATAGCGACTATCTAGGATGTATTTAAAGTGTGTATCTGAATGTCCATTCACTTGAATTTTACCAGGTGACACTGCCAACATACTTGCAATTCTTCGCAATGCTTTGATGTTTTCAGGCTTAAGCTCTGCAGAACCCTCATCGAACATCACTGCATCATTAATCCGTAAATACAAACGATCTTTGACAATCACACCTTTCACTTTATGCTCTAAGGTACTGTTTTGTAATACAACATGACTATTTTGACGCATGGCTAACATCAATTCTCGCGGCGTAACTGCGCGCTGTAGTTCTGAAGGTGGAATTAAATTAATTTCAGTTCTTTCACCAGCATTTAACACCGATACGGCTTTTTGAAAATATGTCGAAATGTCCTGCAAACCTGTTTGATCCAACGTAGACATCGATACCAACAAAATGAAAAACGTCAGCATCAAACTCACCAAATCTGCAAATGTTGTCATCCATGCTTCTGGGTCAGGCTTGTAAACAACAGGCCATTTCTTTTTCCTAGCCATATCAGAAACCTCTCTTCGGTGGTGCTACCGCAGCCCTATCACCACCCGATAAGCGGACACCGCTCTTATTCTCAGGGTTGGCTGTAACAGGTCTAAATTTCAAAGTTATTTCCACGCGTCGACTCAAGTCTGGATGGTTAGGAATCGGATGTTTATCTCCCATACCCGCCACAATCATACGAGTATTGGCAACGCCACGCTTGGACAAAGCATGAAAAACACTCATGGCACGTGCCGCAGACAACTCCCAATTCGATGGGTATAAGGAACTGTTCATTGGCTTATCATCCGTATGCCCTTCAATACGAATTTCAATTACTTCGGGACGAGAAAAAATAGCCGCCAACTTATCCATCAAAGGTTTACTTTCAGGTGATAAATCAACATGACCAGATGCAAAAGCAATCCTCTCTGGAAGCCGAACACGCACTTTATCTTCACCCAATGGAATCGCATTCATACCATCAACTCCCAACGCCTTCGACACCTCCGTCAATTCTTTGGCGGTTCGTTTGGGCGCACGAGAGCCTTCAATAATATCACGAGCAGGCATAGCTGGTCCTTTGCCTTGAGCAAGGTTTGCCCCTTTCTCCAAGGGACTGAATGTCCCAGCCAATGAACCCAATGCTGCTAATCGTTTTTCTTCCACAATCACCGCCATTGATGTTAGCAAAATAAAGAATGCTAACATTTGCATCATCAACTCAAGAAATAAGGCTGCTCCAATATCCTTGGGAGGATCAATGGGATTCGGTTTTTTATCTCGTTTAGCCATGATTTAATCGAACGCGGACACACGTTCCTTGGGAGGTAAATAGCCAAGTAGCTTCTGCTCCATTACACGCGGGTTTTCACCGGCTACCAATGATTGGATACCTGTTAAAATAATTTCTAGCACCAACATCTCTTCCGTACTGCGTGTTTTTAACTTACCTGCCCATGGCAAGAATAAAATATTGGCTAACAAAGCCCCGTAAAATGTGGTTAATAATGCCACAGACATCGATGGTCCAATGGATGACGGATCCGACATATTGGATAACATCAATACCAAGCCCACCAACGTACCAATCATACCCATGGATGGCGCGTAAGTTCCGCAAGCAGTCAACATATCTGCGCCTTCAAGATGTCGACCCGATATTTTATCCATTTCCATATATAAAATATCTTCTATTTCAGAAGGCTCCTGACCATCAATTGCCATTTGCAGACCTTTGGCCATAAATTCGTTTTCGATATCACCAACTTTACTTTCCAACGCCAAAATGCCGTCTTTACGAACCACCTGCGCCAACTCAACAAGCTCAGCAATCACATCCTTACCTGCCTGAACTTTGTACATAAATGTCTTAAGAATAATACCAATCAGCCCAATAACCTTTTGCAATGGGTAACCAACTAGAATAACCCCAATGGTTCCCCCAACCACAATCATCACAGATGGAACATCCACAAACCCCATTAACCCATCGCCAATGGCGAATCCAACCAAACCAAATGCAACTAAAATACCTATGACTGTTGCTATATCCACGTTTTCCTCCTGCTAGAAAAACACCTTCAAGGTCATTTCCCACATCAATATACTAATATTTTATAATCTGTATCGAATACCTAGCAAGAAGCATGCAACTTTTATTTTCTATATTTTCACAATACATCACTGACACCCCACAAATAAAAAACACCCGCCATAAGGACGGGTGCCATTTTTATTTCAAAGAAAATGCTTAGATGACTTAACGTTTAATTTGCATCAACGATGAAAGCATCTGGTCGGTGGTCACAATGGTTTTAGAGTTTGCCTGATAACCACGTTGAATAACAATTAACTTCACAAATTCACCTGCCAAATCCACATTCGACTGCTCCAAACCAAACGGTGTAATCGAACCCATACCACCATTTCCTGGCTTCTCCATAACAGGCGAGCCCGAAGCAATGGTCTCTTGCTGCAAGTTGTTACCTATATGAGATAAGGTCATTGGATTAGGAAATTTTGCCAACGCAACTTGGAATAGCCCACGTCTTTGACCATTAGTAAACGAGC
>Ga0114934_10003179_pt1 | contig 10293 bp, 9 predicted proteins | sample 4SBtaG_2_FD_99695 | JGI IMG/M metagenome (GOLD analysis project Ga0114934, IMG submission 99695) | Deep subsurface microbial communities from Kolumbo volcano to uncover new lineages of life (NeLLi) - 4SBTROV10_white metaG | ecosystem: Environmental > Aquatic > Marine > Volcanic ...
ATTTTCCGTGGCTGCCAGCGGACAGCGTGCAAGGGCGTGATGTTGAGCGTTTTCGATGGTTTTCGGATGATTTTCTGGCTGTTAGTCCAGATAACCCTAACCTGATTATGGACATGCGTTATTCTTTTCTACCTAACCAGATACAGGCTATGTGGGGCATAGAAGTCAATCCGTATTATACGGATAAACATGTGTTTTATGAGGCAGGGCGTCACTTTACGCCAGAGATACGCCAGCAGTTTGTTGATATGGTATTTGATTTTTCAGCATCAACAACACAATGATTTTATGGATAAGCACAAGCGTGAGTTGTGTTATTATCTTGCTATGAGCATGCAATCAAAAATCACAGAAAAACTTCAATCAGCCTTTTCACCTGAGCATCTGGAGGTGACCGATGAAAGCCATATGCACAATGTGCCTGAGGGATCAGAATCGCATTTTAAGGTCACCCTGGTGACGGATGAATTCGCTGGAAAAATGCTTATCGCTCGCCATCGTCTGGTCAACAAAGTTCTGGAAAATGAACTGCAAAATGGTGTTCACGCGTTAGCGTTACACACTATGACCATGGAAGAATGGTTTGCCAAAGGTAAAGCACCGGACTCGCCTGAATGCCTGGGTTAAATTCCTGGGTTAAATGCCTGGGTTGAATGCCTGCGTTGAGTGTATGGGTGATGCTAAATAACTGCTTACTGGTGTATCACGGTTGTTATTCATAATAGCTGATTTTTTCTACAGAATTGCTTGTATGACTGATTTATAATGCAGCTGTCTGAACCGGTCTGTTAACTTTAAAAGAGGTTTCTTATGCTTGATATCCCACCTATTATTTTAAATTTTATCTATGTGATTCTGGGTGGTTTGCTCACCCTGTTTTTTATGAAAATAGGCTGTAGAACCTTTAATAAGATGGTGTGTTTTGATATTAGCGAAGAATTGTCGAAAGGTAATATCGCCGTTGGTTTAATGGTGATGGGCTTGTTTATTGGTATCGGCATTGCGTTAGGTTTAGTGATTGGCCTGGGTTTAAGTTAACCTGGGATTGAGTCAACGAGGGCTTGAGTGAATGAACCATTGGTCTGAAAAAAATAAACTGAAAAGCGGGTTTATTCCCTGTAAAGAGCGACGCTAGATGGTGCCTCGCTTTCGTCAATTTGTGTTTGTGTTTTTTGCTATGGTGTTTATTGTCACCAGTGCCAACGCAGCTATTCAGCTTTTTAAGCATAAGGTTGATTCCAAGCAGTGGACCGACAAGTACGACCGACACTTTAAAAAATACAGCAAACGTTATTTTGGCCCATTGTTTGACTGGCACTGGTTCAAAGCGCAGGCAATTGCCGAATCAGGTTTAAATAATAAAGCTAAAAGCCACATGGGGGCAGTCGGTCTGATGCAGATATTACCATCCACCTTTGGCGAGATTACCAAACAAAATCCGTATTTTGATAAAGTGGATGCCCCTCGCTGGAATATTGCCGCGGGTATTTTTTACGATAAAACGATTTATCGAAAACTCAAAAAAAACCGTTCTCAGGACAAACTCTATAAAACCTTTGCCAGTTATAACGCCGGTTATGGTCGTATTCTTAATGCCGAAAAAAGGCTTAAAGGCAAACCTCAGGGCTGGAAAGAAGTGGAACCATTACTTCCCAAAGAAACGCGTGGTTATGTCCAACGTATCCGGGGTTTGATGGGAGAGCTGGAATAGCTGGGAGAAAGAGGGAGTTATCGTTTATTTTTTAATATCCACTGCTAAGGCCCACTGCTCATCAACAAAAAACTCCATCGGTTTGAAGTTAGACTTGTATAACATCTTCTGGCAGTTTTCTATCCAGTATCCCATGTATAAATACGCTAGTTGCATGCGTTTTGCCTGTTCTACTTGAAGCAAGATACAGTAAGTGCCTAAGCTTCGTTTTTCTTCAGTTGGATCAAAAAAAGTGTAAACGGCTGACAGTCCATTGCTGACAATATCGGTGACAGCAACGGCGATTAGCCGCTCATCTTTACGTAATTCAATGAATACAGTCTCACTCCAATCGCTGTATAAAAACTGTTTAAAATCATCAGCGACCGGATTAACCATATCACCATCAGTATGGCGGGTGTTCAGGTAATTTTTATATAGTTCAAAATATTCATCGGTAAATCTCGCCGGTACGATGCTTGCCTCCAGGTCTTTATTCTTTTTTATACAACGCCGTTGATTACGACTGGGTTTGAAAAGCGCGGCAGGTAATCGGCAAGCAATACACGCTTTGCAGTTTTTGCAATGCGGGCGATAAGTCTGAGAACCGCTACGACGGTAACCGTGCTGAATCAATTGACTATAAAGTGGCATAGTCATACTGATTTGAGGGTCTGGGATCAGATTAGCTGATTTAAGGTTGGGCAGATAACCACAGTCGTGTTCAACGGTCATATAAAGTTGTAGCGGTTGGGATTTCGACTGGGTTTTCATAGGGTTGATAATACATGAATTGCCCAAAGAGTCCCAAGTAGCCTGAAATAGTTCCCAGATAGTTTCCAGATAGTTCCAAAATAGTTAGTGGCTGGATGAGGAATTTATAATGAGGACTGTCATTAATGGCTCAAAGTATTGATAAAAGTTGGTTGGCTTTCCATACATCGTTGTTTCAGTCCTATCTCTGACGCAATAGATGCGTGAAACTGGTACAATACGCGGCTATTTTACCGTCTGAAATGTGTCGTCATTATGAGTCATCCACCCGCTGAATTAAAACTTGCCAGAACGCAACGTATCGAGAAGCTTTATGCTTCCCTGAAACAGCGTATTCTTCTTCTTGATGGTGCTATGGGCACGATGGTGCAGCGCCATAAACTGGAAGAAGAAGACTACCGAGGACAGCGGTTTTCTGATTGGCACAGTGACCTGAAAGGAAATAATGATTTACTGGCGATTACACAGCCAGACATTATTTATGGTATTTACACCGATTACCTTGAAGCGGGTGCCGATATAATCGAAACCAATACCTTCAATGCAACGCGTGTGGCAATGGCTGATTATGATATGGAAGATATCAGCTATGAGATTAACGTTGCCGCTACGGCTTTAGCTCGCAAGGCTGCGGATGCTTTAAGTACGCCTGATAAACCACGATATGTTGCAGGTGTCCTGGGGCCAACTAACCGTACCTGTTCGATTTCTCCTGATGTGAATGATCCGAGTTTTCGCAATATTACCTTCACAGAACTGTCCGCCGCTTATGTTGAATCAACCCGTGCCTTGATTGAAGGTGGCGCGGATATCATCCTGATTGAAACTATCTTTGATACCTTGAATGCCAAGGCGGCCATCTTTGCGGTTATGCAAGTGTTTGATGAAGATGACATTGAACTGCCCATCATGATTTCGGGCACGATTACCGATCAATCGGGACGGACGCTAACAGGGCAATTAACCGAAGCGTTTTATAATTCATTGCGACACGCAAAACCGATTTCAATTGGGTTGAACTGTGCTTTAGGGCCTGATGATTTACGCCAGTATGTACAAGAGTTATCGCGTATCTCTGAGTTTCATATTTCCGCTCACCCTAATGCGGGCTTGCCAAATGAAATGGGCGGTTATGATTTAGGCCCTACAGATATGGCAGTCGCCATTGGTGAATGGGCGGATGCAGGTTTCTTGAATATTGTTGGCGGCTGTTGCGGTACCACACCCGATCATATTCGTGAATTTGCAAAAACTGTGGCAGATAAAAAACCACGCGCTATTCCTGATATTCCAGTCGAATGTCGTCTATCAGGACTTGAGCCATGCAACATTGCAGCCGATGCCTTATTTCTTAACGTGGGTGAGCGAACCAATGTAACAGGCTCTGCAAAATTTAAGCGCTTAATTAAGGAAGAGTCTTACGAAGAGGCTTTATCCGTTGCCGCACAGCAAGTGGATAGTGGTGCACAGATCATCGATATCAACATGGATGAAGGCATGCTGGACTCGCAGGCAGCGATGGTGAAGTTTCTTAATCTCATTGCCTCCGAGCCAGACATCTCTCGTGTACCGGTGATGATTGATTCATCCAAATGGGAAATTATCGAAGCCGGTTTGCAATGTGTACAGGGCAAGGCAGTGGTGAATTCCATTTCTTTGAAAGAAGGTGAAGACAAGTTTATTCATCATGCCAAACTCATCCAACGTTATGGCGCAGCAGTTATCGTGATGGCGTTTGATGAAGACGGACAGGCGGATACTTACCAACGAAAAGTTGACATCTGTACGCGTTCATACAATGTGTTAACACAAGTAGTTGGCTTTGCACCGGAAGATATTATTTTTGACCCGAATATTTTTGCGGTGGCGACAGGTATCGAAGAACATAATAATTACGCGGTAGATTTTATTGAAGCGACCCGCACCATTAAACAAACATTACCGCATGCAATGGTGTCTGGTGGTGTATCGAATGTCTCGTTTTCGTTTCGTGGTAACAATCCGGTTCGTGAAGCCATACATTCTGTGTTTTTATACCATGCCATTAAAGCCGGTATGGACATGGGTATCGTGAATGCTGGGCAACTGGCTGTATATGATGACCTGTCAGATGAATTACGCGAAGCGGTTGAAGATGTCATTCAAAACCGACGAGAAGATTCAACCGATCGTTTGTTAGAGATTGCACCAAAGTATATGGGCGATGGCAAAGTAGCCGAGTCGCAGCAAGACATGAGTTGGCGCGAGCTTTCAGTTAATGAACGTCTTGCACATTCTTTGGTAAAAGGTATTACGGATTTTATCGATGATGATACCGAAGAAGCGCGGTTGCAAATCCAGCAGCAAAACGGCAAGACACTGGAAGTGATTGAAGGGCCGTTAATGGCAGGTATGAACATCGTCGGTGACTTGTTCGGCGATGGTAAAATGTTTTTACCACAAGTGGTGAAGTCTGCACGTGTAATGAAAAAAGCCGTGGCTTATTTGATGCCATATCTCGAAGCTGAAAAAGACGGTGCCATGCAAACCAACGGCAAAATCCTGATGGCAACCGTGAAAGGAGATGTGCATGATATTGGTAAAAATATTGTTGGTGTGGTGCTGCAATGTAATAACTACGAAATTATTGATTTAGGCGTCATGGTGCCTGCAGAAACTATTCTTGCTGAAGCAAAAAAACATGATGTCGATATTATCGGTTTATCGGGTTTGATTACGCCATCACTGGATGAAATGGTGCATATGGCCTCAGAGATGCAACGATTAGACTTTAAAATTCCCGTCATGATTGGCGGTGCCACAACCTCACGCATCCATACGGCGGTAAAAATTGACCCTAAATATGATAACGCAGTAGTTTATGTGGCAGATGCTTCGCGTGCGGTAGGGGTTGCAGGTGATCTTCTCAGTGAAGAGCGCAAACTGGAATTTACCCAATCGATAAAAGATCAATATGAAGAGATGCGAGTTCAACGTGCCAACCGCACGGCGAAGCGTAAAACCTTTACTATCGAGCAAGCACGTAACAATCGCTACAAAGGTGATTGGGACAATTACACACCACCTGTGCCCAGTTTTCTTGGTATTAAAAGTTTTGATGATTATTCGCTGCATGAAATTAGCCAGTATATCGACTGGACGCCATTCTTTCATGCCTGGGAGTTGGCAGGTAAATTCCCTAAAATATTGAAGGATGAAGTGGTCGGTGAAGAGGCGACACGCCTTTATGCGGATGCACAAAAAATGCTAAAACAGGTGGTTGAAGAAAAATGGTTATCAGCACGTGCAGTGATTGGTTTCTTCCCTGCGAATAGCATTGACGATGATATAGAACTTTACACCAATGATGAACGCACAGAAGTAAAGGCTGTGTTGCATCATTTACGTCAACAAATGCAGAAGCCTGCCGATCGACCCAATAGTTGTCTCGCTGATTTTGTCGCACCAAAACAATCCGGTAAAAAAGATTATGTTGGCGCGTTTGCAGTGACCACTGGTATTGGTATTGATGAACACGTTAAACGTTTTGAAGACGACCATGATGATTACAACAGCATTTTACTTAAAGCTATTGCAGACAGATTAGCGGAAGCATTTGCCGAGCGCTTGCATGAGCGAGTGCGAAAAGAGTTTTGGGGGTATGCGAGTGAAGAAGCCCTTAGCAATAATGAATTAATTGCTGAAGATTATCATGGTATCCGCCCAGCGCCTGGTTATCCCGCTTGTCCTGACCATACTGAAAAAGCTACCTTGTGGGATTTAATTGAACCGGACAAAAATGCGGGTATAAACATTACAGAAAGTTTTGCTATGTTCCCAACGGCTGCGGTGTCGGGTTTTTATTATTCCCATCCTGATTCAAAATATTTTGGTGTCGGTAAAATTTTGAAAGATCAGGTAGAAGACTATGCCAAACGGAAAGGGGATTCGTTGAATGTCACTGAGCGATGGTTAGCGCCAGTGCTGGATTATGATGCGTAAGTTCACTGTCTCTTTTACGTCATTAACAGATTAACTGTTACTTAACTTATCCACAATAACTGGGGATAAGTATGTGGATAGTACTGGGTTATCTAAAAACAAAAGCGTTCTTATAAGGTTTGTTTATAACGATTAATTTTTATTCGTTTTTTTCAGTTTTATTTTTAAGGTTTTTTTATTCTTATGGCTCTTATTCGTTTACGCAATATTCAATTAGGTTTTGGTGGTCCACCAATACTTGAAAACTTAGAACTATCGGTTGATGCCGGTGAACGTTTATGTTTGCTCGGTCGCAATGGCGCAGGTAAATCCACGCTGTTAAAAGTGATTGCAGGTAAAGTGAAAGCCGATAGTGGAGAAATTGAATCGCGCCAAAGTATGAAAATGGCGATGCTCGATCAAGAGCCTCGTAGTGATGTGACAGGGAGTATCTTCGATGTTGTGGCATCAGGTTTAGGTGACAGTGCAATATTATTGCAGGACTACCACCACGCTTTACATCGCCTTGAAACAGATTGTAGTGAACAGGCCATGGAGCAGTTATCTCGCGCGCAGCATAAAGTTGATGCTGCCGATGCCTGGGGTTTAAACCAGCAGGTAGAAGAAACCTTAAGCCGAATGAAGCTTGATGGTGATATTGATTATCCGCAATTATCAGGTGGTATGAAGCGTCGGGTACTGTTGGCGAAAGCACTGGTAATTAAACCTGATATTTTGTTGTTGGATGAGCCCACCAACCATTTGGATGTGGCAGCGATTAACTGGTTAGAACAACAATTGATTGCGTATAACGGTGCGCTTATTTTCATTACTCACGACCGGGCATTCATGCGTAACCTTTCTACACGTATTGTCGAACTCGACCGTGGTCGTTTGGTTAATTACCCCTGTGATTACGATACCTTTCTGGTTCGCAAAGAAGATATGTTACACGCAGAAGAAGTGGCTAACGCTGAGTTTGATAAAAAGCTGGCACAGGAAGAAATCTGGATACGCCAGGGTATTAAAGCCAGACGTACCCGTAATGAAGGCCGGGTGAGGGCGTTGGAAAAATTGCGTTCAGAGCGTGGTGCACGCCGTGAAAAAACCGGTAATGTGAATATGGAAGTTTCTACCGCCGACCGTTCTGGCAAGGTGGTGGCAGAAGCTGAAGGAGTGTCGTTTCGTTACGAAGACAAAGATTTAATCCGTCCATTTAACGCGACCGTTTTACGGGGCGACAAAATAGCGATACTTGGTCCGAATGGCGTTGGTAAGACCACTCTACTTCGATTATTACTGGGCGAATTAGAACCAACAACAGGACATATTAATCTTGGTACAAAATTGGAAGTCGCGTATTTCGATCAGATGCGTGCACAACTTGATGAAAGCCTGAGTGTGTTTGACAATATTTCGCAGGGACGAGACTTTATCGAAATTAACGGTAAAGACAAACACGTGTTCAGTTATCTGCAAGACTTTTTATTTGCACCAGAGCGGGCACGTTCACCGGTTAGCGCTCTGTCTGGAGGTGAACGTAATCGCTTGTTGCTTGCAAGATTGTTCTCTAAACCATCAAATATTCTGGTGCTCGACGAGCCAACCAACGATTTAGATATTGAAACCTTGGAGCTACTTGAAGAGTTAGTGATGAATTATGCCGGTACTGTCTTGCTGGTAAGCCACGACCGTGAATTTGTCAATAACGTGGTAACCAGTACTTTGGTGTTTGAAAATATTACTGATGGTTCAAGCAATGTGAATGAATATGTTGGTGGTTATGATGACTGGGTGCGTCAGCGTCCAGTTAGCAGTGATAAAGGGGCTAATAAGGCTAGTGCGAAAGCAGCACAGGGGGCGACTAAGGGCTCGACTAAACAAAGCAATAAAGCAACTGAAAAAAAATCAGCTAAAAAGCTTAGTTATAAAGACCAAAAGGAACTGGACGGTTTACCGAAAAAGATAGATAAAATTGAAAATGACATCTCTGAGCTACAAAATAGTATGGCAGCTGATGGATTTTACCAACAGGATCCAGCAAAGATTAAAAAAGTTCAGGATGAATTGCAGCAAGCAGAAAATGCTTTACAGGCGTGTTATGAGCGCTGGGAAGCGCTTGAAGAAGGGTGATGGCTTTTATCTTTAAAGCCAGCATTTCCCTGCAAGCCTCCAGTATGTATCGCGACAATACGACTACCTCTCTTAAAACGCTTATTTTTAATTAAATCAAATAATCCATAAAACATTTTTGCGGTGTACACGTAATCGAGAGGGATGGCGTATTCGGCTTCAAAGTCTTTGACAAAATTCAGCAGTGTTTCATTAATTTTTGCATAACCGCCAAAATGGTAGTCTGATTCAATTGACCAGTTTTTATATGTGCAGTGTTCTGCAAGTAAGAATGTATTCACTTTGTCTTTAAGAAAATCACCGCCTTTTAAAGCAGAAAAACCAATTGCTTGTTGTTCTGGTTTCAGTGAGCGGATGAAACCGGCAAGGCTTGCACCTGTCCCGCAGGCACAACTAACGACATCAAAGGTTTTCTCATTAACGAGATTGTCTGCATGATTCAATTCATCATTAATTTCATCGATGGTTTCCATGCAGCCCAAAAGTGCTAAGGCATTGCTGCCACCTTCTGGTATCAGATAAAAGTCACCATATTGTTGTTTCAGGCTATTTATAAAGTCTTGATTGTTTTTATCTCGATAGGTTTTTCGGTTGATATAAACAAGCTGCATACCGCATGATTGAGCAAAGCTTAATGTTGGGTTCAAAGGCGTATGTGATTCGCCACGAATGATACCGATAGTCTTGAAACCAAAATACTTTCCGGCACTTGCTGTTGCGTAGATATGGTTAGAGAAAGCTCCACCAAATGTGAGCAGTGTTTGTTTATTTAATGCGCGAGCACGAATGAGATTATATTTGAGTTTTCGCCATTTGTTACCACCAAATTCCGGGTGAATCAGGTCTTCGCGTTTGACATACAGTGTTACACCGGCGTCTTGCAGAGTTTGGCTATTGAGTTTTTGAAGGGGAGAACTGGTTTTAAAATGATTGATATGAATAATATTTAAATCACCGTATAGTGATTATCGCGTGACAACATGGATGACATGTGAATATTCAAAATACACAATGCGATCATTGTAAATCCAGCTGCTAATTGGTGGTGAACCTACAGAGGGTGTCGATGATAATGGTGAACCAAATTCATTTTGTACTTTTTCTTTGCTTGCGCCACGCCGTGGTTCATCTAATGTTTGTATGGTAATGGTTTCACCTGGCTGCATCTCTTTTGCGGGCAAGTTTTGTAATACCGTACCGGTGGTTGCTTCTTGCCGCTGCATCATTAATTCGACAGCTGAAGTGGGTTCCGATGGACGGTTTGATGTTTTGTTTTGCTCGACTGGTGTTGCTGGTTCGGCTTGAGTTTGCACCGATGACGACTCCATTGCTGCAGGTCGATCATCAGCAAGAGCAGGTGCAGAGCTAAATATTGATGCGACTAACAGAGTTTTTGCCAGAATTTTTGCCACACCTGATCGTGTTGAGTTGAATGTCGTTGCCTGTTTGCTGGTTCGATTGCTCATCTGATTCGTCATCCAATGGGTTGTTCAGCTATGTGCTTTTGCCTGGTTATTTTGGTGCTTCGATTATTCTTATTGTTGCCTGTAATTGTAGCACTGATGGCATAAGTTGCAGCAAATCGTTCGTGAAAAGATGCACTGACAGATGTCATTTAAGGGCACCTCTATTCATTCATGAATTGGCATCTTGAGTCCAGAATTTTCAATAGCTGCGTGACTAAGCACTTACAATAGAGTAACTATTACAAGCACTTAGCGCCTTGCTCTTAAAAA
>Ga0114934_10003180_pt1 | contig 10291 bp, 6 predicted proteins | sample 4SBtaG_2_FD_99695 | JGI IMG/M metagenome (GOLD analysis project Ga0114934, IMG submission 99695) | Deep subsurface microbial communities from Kolumbo volcano to uncover new lineages of life (NeLLi) - 4SBTROV10_white metaG | ecosystem: Environmental > Aquatic > Marine > Volcanic ...
AACCTAACCTCGCATTATAATCTGGAGGTGGAACATATATTTTATAATCTATTCTACCAGCCCTTAATAAGGCTTTGTCAATAATCTCAGGTCGATTTGTTGCTGCTATTACAAAAATTCCCCTTTCTCCACAATTATTTAATTGAACTAAGAATTCATTGACTTCGGACGAAATACTATGTTGAACATCACCACCTCTATTCGGAACCATTGCCTCTATTTCATCAAAAAACATAACTGTTGGAGCATTTTTTTCAGCTTCTTTAAAATAATTTGCAATTTTTTCTTGTGTGCCGTGCACATATATACTTGCAATGTCTGAAGTAATAATTTTCAGGAAATTAAAGCCAACCTCTTCTGCAAAACATTCAGCAATAAAGGTTTTTCCACAACCAGGAGGACCATACAATAACATTCCGTTAGGAAGTGGGATTCCATATTTCTCAAAACGCTCTTTTTCATTTAAAGCACGTATTATGTCGTTATATAAAATATCTTTAAGTTCCTGCATCCCTGCCACAGATGAAAAACCGACTCCTTTTTTCTTGACTGCCTTTTTTGGACTGTCTTTTTTTTGTTCATTATTTGTTAATACAGTTTCTCTTTTCAATGCGCTTATAAATTCGCCAACATTTTTAAATCGTTCATCAATGTTTATTGCTAATGCTCTTTTAATAACCTCTTTTAAATGTTCGTCTTTAAATTCTTCAATTCCTTTTATTCCAAAGTTTAATTCTTGTTTTCTTTTCTCGTTTATGGCATCAATAAATTTTTCTTGTGTATGTTGAAATTTGGGGATTTCAAGATACCAAGGGGGTATGCCCATAATTAGATTATACAACAATGCACCAACAGAAAAAATATCACTTTGTGGTGTGAAAATGCCATTGTATAATTCAGGTGCAATATAAAATGGATTTAAGCGACTTAAATCAAGCGAATTACTTTTACTAGTTATATATCTTGCAAAGCCAAATTCTGCTAAAATTGGTTTTTCCGCATTTGAATAATCCAAATAAATGGAGCGAGGATTAATGTTGTTGTGAATTATGGGGTTTTTATTTTGATGTATTTTTTGAAGTGTCTCAAGCAAATAAATAATAATTGACACAGCATAGTATTGAGGAAAAACGCCTTCACGTTCTAATTTGTCATGAATAATTTCACCACTTATAAAGTTAAAAACTAGGTAGTGGTATTTATTGCTACCTTTTACATACTCACCATTATCAACAAGCCTTACTGAGTTTTCAACATGTAATGATGCTAATATTTCAACTTCTAATAGATTGTTATTTGAAAAGTCATTTCGAGACAACTTAGAACTATTATATAATTTCAATAAATAGGTTTTACCGTCTTTACCTTTAACTCTGTATTTTTCATAAAAGGAATCTCCATCTATGAAGAATTTAACTTCATAAGTAGAGTTAACAATTTGTTTTTTTTCGAATGCAGGTTTCATATTATTCGCCTTCTAATTCAGTTCCAGTATCTTCGTCTATAATTGGTTTTTGAGTGTCAGGAAGCAAATTGTAAAGTTCAATTATTATTGGTCGTAAAGCCGCCTTAGTTGGGTTGTTTGCTGCAATTTGCAAGCCTATGTCAAGGGTCATTCTTGCACGGTTTTTGTCTTTCCAATCTAATGTATCAAATTCATCATTAAAATTCTTCAACATCATTATTTCCATTTGAGCACCTAAACCTTGGTCAATAAGAGCAAAATCAAGTTGGCGCATGTTGTCAATCATTTCCTGTGCAACTTTTACATTTTTCTCTTTTATGATTTCTGGTATTCGTTCTTTAAATTGCACTACAATACTGTTCGATTTATCATTTCCAAATTTTTGATTAGTTTCCTCTAAACGATAGAATACATCTTTTAATTCTTCTTCTGTTTTAGGCCATTCAATTAATCCTTGAATTTCATCAAGTTCTATTAGTGATTTACGCAAATCATTAAGACAACCACTTTTTGTACTTGTATCTCCCTTTCCATTCCCTAATCGTTTATTTGTTTCAGAAATTTCAGTATCAAGTTTATTTAATTTTTCATTGTCTTGATAAACACCCTCTTTTTTTATTAAATTTAGTGTTTGCTGTGCTTTATTAATTTCACTTCCTAACCAATTTGCATCAATTTCTCCTTGAACAAAATCTCTATTAGGTTCAAAATCATACGTAAAATCCAGTATTGGGAAAAACGCAGATAACGTGACTTTTCCAGAAGTATCTACTTTAACTGTTAAATCAACATCGCTACCTTCTGGTAATAGTTTTGGCAAATCTTCACCCGAGATAATTACATCGTAAATGTGTTCATTATGTATTGCCCTTGTTCCATCTGCGCCATATTCACCTTGATAAACAGGTATTTTGATTGTATCCTCTTTTTTATCTGGGCGAATTTGTTTTTGGGTTTTCAAACCATTCGCTGTTCCTGTCGCAGGAGTTGATTGGTTTTTCTCTAAACCTTTGATACTTGTGAAAACAACTTTACCTGATTCTCGGCTTTTAATTTCAATACCAATAAAGTACGAAAGTGTATCTACTGGTGGTTTAGTTCCTTGAATAATAGTAAAATCAGATGGCTCACTTGGTAATAAATCACCTTGCTCATTATACGCAAGAACATTAAACGCATTTGCTTTACCTGCATTTAATTTAACTTCAATTATATCCCCTTTATCATCAATTTCAGTTTTTCCACTTGACCACGCTTTATCATTTCTAACAACATCAACAAAAACTTTCTCTGGCATTTCTCCCTCAGTTTTGTTTTTTAAAATTTTTACTGTTACAAATTCTTCCTCTTCAACCGTTGCTGCTTCATACCCAAATTCTAATTGAATTTTAGTTTTATCTCTTCCTTTTCCTTTAATATTATCAGACACATCAACCGTTGAAGCAAACAGTGCAGCACCTTTTGATACTACTGTCATTGGGTCAGCGCTAATATCAGGTTTAGTTATTTGTTCTTCAATCATTTTTCTTAGAATAGGCGAATGTGTAGGACCTCCAACAAGAATAAGACTATCCAATTTATTACCGTCTAAACTATTTCTTTCAAGAAGATGTTTACATATATCAATTGACTTTTGGAATATTGGACCAAGAGTATTTTGCATTATTTCCTGTGTTACCATAATATCTAACTCAATTTCTTTTCCTTCATCATCTTCTCCCGGAATAGCGTTCAAATCTGATAAAATATTATAAGTGTCATTTGTTGACATTTCTATTTTGGTTTCCTCTGCATAAAATTTCATTGCATCTTGCAAAATTTTCTTTTTATTATCGTCAGAAAGAATACTCTCTATTGCGAAATTTTCTTGAATATGCGGTATAATAATTTGATCAACTATTGCATAATCAAGATTTTTACCTCCAAGATAAACATCTCCTTCGGTGTCAATTACTTTCATAATACCCTCTTCAACCTTTAAGAGTGCTGCATCAAAAGTTCCCCCACCAAAGTCAAATACCAACCAATAACCATCTTTACTTTTTGCATCTAAACCGTAAGCCATTGATGCTGCAATTGGTTCTTTTAATAATACACATTGTTCAAAACCTGCTAATTCAGCGGCTCTTACAGTAGCATCAGTTTGATTAATTGTAAATTTTGCAGGAACAGTTACAACAATTGATTTAAAACTTTCATCTGTAATATTCGATTTTAAAGATTTCAAAACTTCAGCAGATAATTCTTCTGATGAAAATTCTTTATTCATATTGGAACTGTTGAATTTTTTATCAGTTCCCATAGTTCTTTTAAACTCATTAAAGGAATTAGATGCTGATACATCATAATGTCGCATTGCATTTAATTTATCACTCTTCATTGAATTATAAGCTCTGTCTCCAATGATTAAACGTTCTTTTTTATTAATGTAGACACAAGATGGCATTGTATCATCAGTTCCAGAAACCTTTTTTATTATAGGTTCTCCGTTTTCCATCCTCGAAATTGCAGAGTTAGTTGTTCCTAAATCTATTCCATAATCTATTTTTGTTCTTGCCATAATATTATATACTCTTTATTTAGTTTTATCCTTGACTTACTTCTATTTGTGCCTTTTGTATCATAACTCCATTGTAATTAACTTGTGGTTTTATTATTTGTGTAATAATTCTATCTCCTTCATTGAGATTCTCATCTAGGATAAAGTTCGCTGTAACGTGCATTCCTTCATCAAATTTTAATCCTATCATTTCCACAATTTCATATTTGTTTGATGCGAAATTATCTTTAATGCTTTGAACGGCTTTTTTGAGTTGCTTTAATCCTTTTGTTTTTTCATCCATTCGTGATAAATTCTTTTCCATACTAATTAATCTGTCTGCAACTTTTAATACCAATGTATGATCGATTTCGATTTCGTTAGAATTTGTTTTAGCCTCCTTTGCTCGCTCTTCGTTAATAATGATTAATTGTTTTTCAAGCATCTCTGCTAATTTTGTGTCAAGTTTTACAGCTTCTTCTTCAAGCACTTTTCTTGTGTCTTGCAAATTGCTGTCTAAATCTGTTTTTTGCTTAAAAATCTGTTTTTTCAATAATACAAACACAAGTAAAACCAAGAAAGCGACTACTAAAATTGCAATTATCCAATAAAGTGTATTTTGACTTACTGTTTTAGTTAAATCTGTAATACTTTGATTTGTGAACTTGTGAGTATCTTCAATCTTTACGCCTAATTCATTTGCCGTTTTATTAATGTTTACTGAATTTGAATTAATTATATTTTGCAAGCTGTCAATTTTGCTTTCAGTATTCTGTTTGTAAATTTCAAAATCGCTCTTTAATTGTTTACTACTTTTATTCTGAATTGCCTGCGAATTTTTTATTAATTCATTTTCCTGTAAAATTTTTGTATTGGCCGTTTCAATTGTTGCAATCTTGCTTACTAAATTTGCAACGTTACCATTCAGGATGTCAATTTCATTTCTCAAACTTAAACTATCTGTTTGAGCAACTATATTCCCAACTATGAAAATTGAGAGTAGTAAGGTTAATTTTGCTTTCATTATTTTGTTTTGATTAATATTCAGCATTTTGTATGTATGATTTTAGTCTATATATGATTTTATGTTGTTGTTCAATTAGCTTTTCTTTTTCAGACAAAACTTTTTGATGCAAATTATCAATTTTCCTTTGCTGAGCAGAGATTTGAGATTTTTTATTAGTGCTCCTTCTAAATAACTGAAATTTTTGTATCTCACTCATTTCAAAATGTGCGGCTTGTATTTCAGATGTGTAAAATTCTGTTTTTTTGATTTTAGTTAATTTTTCTTCTGCTTTTTTTAATTCGATTTCAAATTTTTCTGAAGGTGCTAAATCAACTATAAATTTTTTACTATATATTAAATAGTCTTCTATATAGACTTCGATTTTATGTTCACCAATATCATAAGTGCATTTATCCGCATTACCCCAACCTGAAAAATTAATAGAGCTTGTATTCGTATCTAACTCTTGTGTTTCAGATAAAGTATAGCAACTTGGTGAATTTTTAGAATTTCGGTTAATACTCCCATCTGGCTTTAGATACTTTAAGTAAAAGGTAAGTGAAGTGTTTTTTGTTACTTTAACATTAAGTCTTAATCCAATATATCGGATGTATTTGTTATATAATGGTTTGTTGCCAGTATTTGTTATGATAGAAGATCGAATTTTGAATGGTAATTTTGGGGGTATTTTTTTGTATTTATTAATAATATTAGATATTGTAGTATTTTTTAATGATTTATTTTTCAGCCAGTTTGCTAATCCTAAAAATTCATTTTTAAGTTTGCTATTTTCACTTTCCTTTATTTTCTTTAAATTATTCTCTGGTAAAGTTAGAATTAACAGTCTATTTACCTCTTCCCAATTTATTGAGTTTGCAATATCTTCTTCTACTGCACTCCAATTTATTTTTTCCCACAATCGTAAATTTAATTCATCAATTTTTTTTTGTCGCCTAATTTGTTTCTCGTTTGCTTCAAATGTATCTTTTACAGATTTAAGCAAGGCTATTGCTTGAAGAATTACCCTGTCTTTTTTCATTTCAATAAGGGTATTTGTGTTTTCTAAAGCTCTATCTTTAACTTGTCTATTTACTGCAACAGATTTTGCAAGTTTGAATAATTCAATTGCTGTATTTAAGTTTGTTTCAAAATTATCATCAATACCGTTTTTTTGTTGTTCATTAAAAAAATCAACAGAACACTGTAATATTTCATTCGCAAACTTATCTACTAACATTTGAAATTGCAAATTTGAAGTTCCCATTAATTGTTTTAATAAGGTAATATCTTTTCTTGATGATTTGTAAAGTTCTTTAGCATATTCATCTGCATTTTGCGAGGATTCTTTTCTTTTTTGGGTTGTTTTTTCAATTTTATTCTCAATTGCAGAAATAGGAACTTCAGTAAATTTTGATAAAATATATTTTTGAATACTCGATGGGAATGTGTTAAAAAGTGAAACTAAGTCACTGGTTGAAATACCGTTGGTTTTATTTAGGTAAGGTTTAAAAAGTTTAATCACTTCATCAACAAATTTTTTGCTAATATCAACCGCGTCACTTGCCACATCATTCCCAGTTACAAGTTTTGATAAATTTTTTAGATTTTCAGAATGAATTAGTTTTCCTTTTAAGAAAATTCCAGCCTGTAACTTTTGTAATTCAATCTGGTCGTCATTTGTCGATAATGCTAAATAAAGGGTTGAAAGATTTTGATAAGATGAATAGTTTTTAATTGTAATTTCCTCTTTCAAGGTTTTGTTCCATATTTCTATGGCTTTATCTATGTAATTTTCCTTCAGATTGTTAAAGGCAATTTCATCAAATGGGGTATTTTTTACGAACCAAAATAAAGAATAAAGAAATTTATTATGGGCTTGTTCAATTCTATTTGATGCCTCTTGAATTTCATTTAAATTTCGAGTAAAGTCTCCGATAAATTCAAAATCATAATCAAGTTTTACATCCTTACCAACCCTGGTATAAGCTTTAATTTTACCTAGTTGTCTTTGCAACTCTCTTTCTGTTGCATTGGCGGTTAGTCCAAGTATTCTAAATGGATTTTGTCTAATTATATTCATACTATGCTGTCTTTGTACAAGGCGAAATTTTCACTCTTTTGTAATTTTTGGCTTATGTGTCAGCTTGTGCAAATTGCAAATGTATTGAAATATGCGGTGGCTTTTCATAATGGTTTTTTCAATTTTATTTTTGTTGGATTAGTTTTTAGCATTACTCACAACAGTTTGCGTTATGAAACGTTGGGGAATTCGAAGCGACTTCACTATCAAGGTACAGCAAACTTTGATGCGAGAACCGAGGCTCAAATAACCACCCCGCACCCAATGTTTTATGACCGCGTGTTAGTGGCTGTCCTTTATTATCTTCAGTCTTTAATCTCATCATCTGTCAAAACTAAAGGTTTTCTAAAATATGGGTGTTTTGCTACCATAATCATTTCGTCATCGTCTTCCTCATCAATAATATACAAGTCAGGGTATTCGTATTTACCTTCAATAAATTCTCCAAATTGTTTTAGTGTTATAGCCTTGAACTGACCATTAAACATATAAAATGTTGGTGTGTTTATGATAAAAATTCCTTCAACTTTATAATCGTCAAATTCGATGCCTGGCTCATTATATATTATACTTAAGTGCTCTTTTAGAACATTCTTATTGTTTTTTATCCAATTAACTTTTTTATCTAGTTTGGTTTCATAGGATTTTTTAGGCTTATTTGGATTTATAAACTTAGAATAGTCCATTCTGTAACCAACCACCTCATATCTTGCTCTGTTGTATTTTGCATCAGCAACATAAATTGTTTTTTGGTTGGGATTGACAACAATCAAGTCAATCTCTCCAGCGATTTCATTATCAATATTAACGTTATCCTTCTTTGATTTCTGTTTAAATGATTTTATATTTCTACAATATGAAAATCCTTTACTTTTAACAATTTCTTCAATCTTGTCCTCAAGAATTTTATCATGTTCGTTGCCTTTTCTTGTTATGAAAGATTGAATACATTTCAATTTTAGCCACTCATCATATATCGCATTCCAATGAATTGCGTTGGTCGATAAAACCATTATGCTTTCTGCAAATTTTTCTCGACCAATTAATGCTCTGTCAACACCACCAATTTTATAAACCAAAATAGGTCGGAACATATATCGTTTTGTCGAATGTGGTTTTAAAATGGCATCTTCAATTGTTAATTTGTTATTCCTTGAAATTGTAAGTCCTGCATAAAAGGTTTCTGCTAATTCTTGACTTATTTTATATTCATTTACAAGGTTTAATGGGAGAACCGCTGGTTCTATCGTTTGTAGATTTGGATCTTGAGAATTGTGATGTTTTTGAATTTCAAATATAATGCCTCCTGCAAAATCGTATTTAACACTAAAACACTCTTCGATTTTAGCTTTTAATTCAAATACAGATTGTTCGTCAAGAATTCCTTGTTTATAGTCTTCTACAAGCATTGGGAAAAGTTTCTGATAAGTTTTTCCATAATGATATTGCCAATCAACTATAAGTAAGTCGTTTTTGTCAAAATTTATTTGATGACAATCTTCAATCATTTTTTGAAAAGCAATGTAGTCAGCAAATGCATACATCCAAGTCCCTAAATAAATTAGCTCTTGAATTTTCTCATCCATTAAAAGGACTTCATTCCCTGTCGGTAATCCTCCCCATGCTAAGTCAATATCGCAACCTTGCTCAAGAATTAGTTTGAGAATTCTTCTATACATAGCAAATTCACTGTCACTTATAGCTTCAAGTTGAAATCCGCTTAAAGTCTTTTTATAAATTTCTATTGATTGTTCGTGTAACCAATGTGTATAAAGAAAAAATGAGAATTTATTTACCGTTGAAATTAACGTTCTAAAATTGTCACATAAAAACTGAAAACCGTCTAATAAAATTTCTTCAACTTTTTGTTGGTCTGTGAAACGCTCATTACCATGCTTTTCAATTAAATATTTTGACAAAGAGTTCCAATATTTATCTCTTGCACTGTAATCATAATTAATTACTATTTTATTGTCAATTTTAATTCTTGGCATTACATCGTCAGTTTATATTGTCATTGTGGTTTCTTAGGGTTGCCACTAACTATGTTATATCACCCCCAACCCACCATTTTTGTCAATTCTATTATTTCCTAAATGTAAGGTTTCACAATATCGCTTACGAAAACTTGTGTTAATAATCCAAAGATAAAACTTTATTTATTGACTGTTATGAATTTTCTGGCGTAATGGACAAATTGGTGGGTAAAAAGCTTCACAGCCCTTGAATTTGTTAGCTTTGCAATAAATGAAAGGTTATGAATAAAAAAAATGCGAAAACTGCGGTAGTAAAATTTTACAAAAACATGGAGTAAGAAATGGGAAACAACGCTATAAATGCATGGCCTGTGGTCAGTATTTTACGGGCGGAACCTATGTAACATCAGCTCAAATTTGGGAGGAATATACCACAGGAAAACAAACCTACAAACAATTATCCATTAAGTATAAATGTAGCACAAAAACGATCCAGCGAAGGATTGATTCTTACAGGCTTAAAAAGACGGTAAAAGTTCCCAGAGACGTCATCATTTTAATGGACACGACCTACTGGGGGAGTATCTTTGGAGTAATGCTTTTTAAGGACTCAATTAGCAAAGAAAACCTGCTTAAATATTACGTAAAATATGAGACCAATGCATTATATACAAAAGGGATAAATGAATTAAAATCTCGAGGATTTAAGATATTGGCAATTGTGTGTGATGGAAGAAGAGGATTGATAAATTCATTCAAGGAAGTCCCTGTTCAAATGTGTCAATTTCATCAAGCAGCCATCATACGAAGATATATTACAAAAAACCCCAAGATGCCCGCATCTATTGAATTAAAAGAGATTGTAAGCTTAATGAAAAGTACCGATAAGGAATCATTTACAGGAATATTAAATGAATGGCATACAAAGTGGAAATCATTTTTAGAAGAGCGAACAACCAACGAAATAACAGGTAAATCGCACTATACTCACAAGCGGTTAAGAAGTGCATATCGTAGTTTAAAAACCAATCTACCCTGGCTCTTTACATGGTATGATAACATCAAGTTAAACATACCAAATACAACAAATGAAATTGAGGGGAATTTTTCTGATTTAAAGAACAAACTCAGAAATCATAACGGTCTATCTATCGACAGAAAAAAGAAATTTATTGATGGGTTTTTAAAGGCATAAAGACCTCTAAAAATATCAAAAGGGATCCTG
>Ga0114934_10003184_pt1 | contig 10290 bp, 16 predicted proteins | sample 4SBtaG_2_FD_99695 | JGI IMG/M metagenome (GOLD analysis project Ga0114934, IMG submission 99695) | Deep subsurface microbial communities from Kolumbo volcano to uncover new lineages of life (NeLLi) - 4SBTROV10_white metaG | ecosystem: Environmental > Aquatic > Marine > Volcanic ...
ACGCGCAAGTGATCCTGTAGTTTTTGTGTGGTTTTTGTAAGCCTTAGCTAGCTATGTTTATTGAAGGCGCTGCGTCTTCAATTTGGTTAACACGGTGAGCAATTTTAGCTTCTTCTAATTTGATCTCAGTGACAATCTCTCTAATTTTGTCATCGATCTTTACCATGTTAAGAGTATATTTACCTGATTCGTTATACTCTTGTTCCCAATCTAACTCCAAGGACTTCTTTTGTTTGTATAGGTCCTGTGTCATGTTTAACTTCCTCATAAGTTATCCATTTACCTTTTTTATTGGTAAATCCATCAGTATCAAACTTTACCTCATTTTTACCTAGTTTGTCAAGGATAGATTGTTCAATAGATTCAACGCTATCTTCAGCTATTACTGTAAAATTAGCATAGTAGCCATGATAACGGATTTGTACTCGGAAGTTTTTCATATTGTATTTCTTACTTTATATTTGAAATGAGGCGGAATTGTGTTCCGCCTCATTAAAGTACTTATTAAGCACCCATATTGCCGTAGACACCACGCCAGTCAGACCAGCCGAAGCTGTATCTTTCTCTTGCTTTGTATCTCACATTGCCAGTATCGAAGTCGCCTTCCATAGCTGTTTTTAATGGAGCTCTTGTGAAGTGCTTCATTCCATTTGGAACATCTGTTTTAATGAACCAAGCATCAACGTCAGTTAAGTAGTGGTTCACATTGTAACCTTGTGGAACCATACCCATGTTTTTGATCGCATTGATATCATTATCAGCTGTACCTACTCTACCTTGAGATTTCATAATTCTCTCAGCAGTAAATTGCAATTCTTTAGGGATGATCATTTTCATTCCTTGAGCTGCAATTTTTAATCCTCTTTCATCCTGGTAACCAGCGATATCAATTAACGCTTGTTCTAGAGATGTTTCAGAAAGGTCAGCATAGTTAACCGGTCTGTTAGACTGGTTACCATTAAGTGTAGGGTGAGCGTTAGAAATTAATGAAACCCCGTCTCCACCTAAGTGTGAGCCAGAAGTTGCATTGTTTAAAACGTTTGCACCTTTAACTTGTTTTGATGTTGCCATTGAACGAGCTAGCGCTTTTGTATAACGAGAAGAGATTCTGTCGTAGAGGTTATCTTCGATAGCTTCTTCTGTTAAAGCGAAGGCTAATGCTATTGTTTCCATTGTGTATCTAGCTGTGTACGTTTCCTGAGCGTCGTCGTAGCTTACGCCTTGACCTTCAGGTTTAGTATCAGCAGTACCGAAACCACTTAACATTACTTCTTCTTCAAAAGCTCTGTCAGATGATTCTGAATCGAATATCTGACCTGCTTCGTTTTCGTATCGTTTGTATTCCAAGCCGAATAGTGCATTCAAACCTGGTTCTAGTTCTTTAACTAGCTGTGCTCGTGATATTGCCATGTTTTATGCTCCTATATTCCCGCAATCGTTTGTGAATATTTCAAGTTTTGTACAACTATAATATTTGCAAACGTATTTGCGAAATCGCTGTTGTCTACGTCTTCAGCTCTTCTTAGAGCTAGCCAACCGAAGTTTCCACCTGCTGCTGGAGTAGTTAACGAAATGTTAGATCTACCTCCTACAGAAGTGCCTGAAGCAGAAGTGTCAGCTGTACCACCGAAAATAGCTTGTATGTTATTTTCAGTTGGTGCGCCAGCAATTGCTGCTGTTAGAGCGATTTGGTATTCTTGGAAAGGGTTGTCATTAACGAATGCAGTGATTAGTTCGCCTGCTACCACTCCGACAGCGTTTAGATACGCATTGTTCCATGTAGGCTTACTTGTAGTCGATGCATTGTAAAAACAACCATTGAATACGCCTAAGAACTTATTGTTTGTCGAAGCGCAACCGTTAGTTAAGAAACCACCAGCACCTACTACTGCTGTTTGGTCCAAAATAACTGGTTCGCCTTGGTAGATATTGAACGCGGCACCGTTTTCGATATGGTATTTAGATTGACCAGATGTCGCTGGAGTGTTTCCAAGCGTCATTACTGGCGTTAATCCATTACCTTGTGTTTGTCGATTTGCCATTGTTATATATTACCTTTTCAAGTGTCCATAGTATTATCCATGAACGGGTTAAAAAAAATCAGTAGTGAGGATTGACCTTAGAAAAATAATTAAAAAATTAATCGTTCTTCTTTGCACCACCGAAACTATACGTAGTACGCCTTTGACTTGTCATCGGCATACTTGGATGTTGATCCTTCAGAGGTTCGTTTTCGACTGCTTCGTTACGATCTTTGGTTAACTTACTAAAGTGTGCGTCACGTTGCTTTGCGATCTCTTCTGGTATTCTAGCCAACACTAGACCACCTACTGCGATGTAGCCTTTGTACTTGCCTTCGTTTGAAGTTGGATAATTAGCGTCAGGATATTGATCAGCTCTTACGAGTTCCCATCCCTGTCTAAGTTTGGCCGTGATGTTTTTCGTATCATCTTGGCCCATCGTTTCATAACGTATCCATCTTTGTCTATATCCGGCAGGACATTCAGGTGCATCTAAGTGAGATGAATTCACCCAAGCTTTTGGTCTTTCAGATTCCGACCTAACTTGATGAGCACGAGGGGTTTTGTTGTCTTGTTTTTTCATATGCTTATACCTCCTTCATGTGTAATTGTTTCGCATAATCTTCGAGTGGCACGTTTAATTTTTTAGCTATTGCTACCTGTGATGACGTGAGTTTCACAGTTCTGCGACCAGGTTTTATACTTCTTTGAGCTGATGACCCTGCGGAAGCAACCGTCTGAGCGGGCTTGGTCGTATTCGTATTTACACTCTTATCAAATTTATGAGGAAAGTCAACACGTATTCTTTTATCTATTTCCACATAATATTCTTTAGATTTAGGATCAAAACCTTCTTTTTCAACCAAATCCTTATGAATCTCAAACGCTGTAAACGTCATAGCTCTATCTTTTCCGAACCATGCATTTTCAGCAGCCCAATCTTCAGCTTGTGGATCAGGTGTTCCTTTAGCAGCTTGTTGCCTTGGAAGCTCTCCTGGTGTTTCCCTATATCTTAAGTGATCCTCTTCCTGAGGAACTTTAGGTTTTTTCTCAGAACGATACTTTTCAGCAGCGCTTAATCTAGCTTCTTCAATAGACAAGGCAGCAATTTTTTTATTTGCTTCTACTTGTTTTTGAGCATCACCACTTTCAATGGCTACCGCTAAATCAGTTTGTGCTGATTTTAATTGTTCTGTAACTTTTTCTGAGAACGCTTTATCGTATTTTTCTTCAGTACTTTGAAACTGCTCTTTAACTTGAGCCATTTCTAATTTAGCACCTTGTGCATAATCTAATGCAGCTTTTTCTCTACGTTCAGCTTCTCTCATTTTTCGAGTTAGCTTAGCAATTCTTTTTTGAACTCCTTCACTATACTCTTCTAATTTTGAATCATCTTTCTTGGCTTCTGTTTCCGTCTTTACTGGTTCTTCTGTTTTAGGTTCTTCTTTTACTTCTTCTACTTTTACTGCTTCTTCCTTTTGTTCCGTTTCAGGTGCAGCTTCAGCTTCTTTAACGGTTTCATCCGGTAAATCTACTTCAACTCCTGGTCCTGTTGTATCAAGAGGAACTGACTTGACTTCTTCTACTTTTTTTTCTTCTTCTGGCATAGTTCTCCTATTCTATGTTAAAACTCGTGGACGATGTCCTCCGGGTCTTTGATTGTTGCGATGATTTCATCATCGTTTAGTAAGCGTACTTCTCCACCTTCTATTTTAAACCGAGATCCTGCATAACGGGCGAATATAACCCAATCGCCTTTCTTGCACCACGGACCTTCGGGATATCTTTCCTTATCCTTGTAAGCTTGAGGACCTACAGCTAATACACAACCTGTTACAGTTGCTAGTTGTTGTCTTTCAATTTGCTCATCAGAATATAGAATTCCTCCTTTAGTTTTTTTCTTACCTTTAAATGGTAATACTAAAAGTCTCCAACCAGTAGGTACTGGTAGTTTATTTGCTTCTTCTTTGTATTTTTCTTCTAATGCTGGTTTATGTTTTGGGACTGTTGATGTCGATGACTGTTCCTGTGTGTTTTTCATATTGCTCCTTTTTGTCTAGCAGGTTGGATATCTCCTGTAAGATTGATTCGTAAGTTTTTATCTGTCCTATTATATACTTATACGATTCCATGTTGTCAACCCCTGAAGTAATAGCAATGGTTAACTCGTTTAATCTATTTCTAATATGTAATTTTAACTTCTCAATTTCATTCATTATGTTTGGCTATTTTTTAAAGCCTTAGCCGTTGGCGCACCAGCTGATCCTGGTGATCTCATTTTCTCTCCGCTACCTGATGCTATTCTTTTTCTTTTAGCATGTATGTTAGCCCACAAACCATCTCTAGCTCCAACTCTTGACATGGCACTAGAATGAGCTTCTTTAAAACTTTTACCTTTAGACATATCAGCTTTCATTACTGCCATATGTTTTTTTGAATGTTTTTTAGAGTGTTCTTGAAGTTGTGTACTTCCACCATGTCGGTAGTTTGCTCTTTTACTTCTTCCTTTAATTTCTATTCCTGGCATTATGCCTTTCTCTTAGCAGCCATTTTTTTAAATGTTTTAGCTAAAGCTTTAGCTCTACCTGTACATCCTGGCTTTGTAATAGGTGTACATTTTCCTTTAGTACCTCTAGCTTTAATGGATTTATTAACTTTCTGAATCCAATTTTTTTTAGTACCTTCTTTAAAACCAGTTCTTGTTATAGGTATACCGCCGCTAGGATAACCATCTTTGTTAGCCGAAAAGAATTTCGGCATAGCCATAGCTCTCTTATCTTGATAACCCATTATACTATTTGGACGCCAACTTTTTTTCCAGTCATAACTGCACCAGCTGAACCACCATGTTTGTAACCAACACGACCACCTTTTTTGTAGCCTTTGTTTAGTTCTCCAACCACTCTTTTCTTTTCAGCTCTACGATTACGATTAGATTTTTCGGCATCTATACGACCTACTTCTTCAAGTAGATTCATTCTTCCTGTGTTTGCCATGTTTCCTCCTATTTGTCCATTGTAGAGACAGCAGAATAAGCTCTGTTGCCTGCTGCTTTTTCAGCACCTTTAGACTCATCTCTTCTATCTTTTAAAGATTGAGACTTAGTAGACTCAGCTCCATCTCTTGCACCTAAAGATTCATCAAGTCTATCGTTGTAGCCTTGTTTTTTTTCTGTGCTAGAATATGGGAATCTAGGCTTATAAGGTCTATTTCCAAAATCGTTTCTCATATTTAACTCCTATCGTATTATTAAATTGAACGCAATTACTTTTTAGAGCCGCCATTTCGGAATATCTGCGTTCCTTTTATTCCAAAAACACTCGCTACGACTAAAATCCATAAATTTGTAAACCATTTTGGCAGATTTGAAAAGTATTCAAAGAATACATCTATCTTCTGCATAGCCGCCGGATCCTCTGTCCAGACCGACCAAGCGAGCACCACGATGGGGAGTGTCAAAATCGCAAGTACGATTTCGTCCTTGTAGTCGTTATCCCGCGATTCTAAAAGTTTACCTTGGTAAGTTTCCTCACCTCTGGCCATACGCTCTGCATGCATTAGCTGTGCATCAGACATAGCCATTTTTGTTTTTTGACGGTTAGCATATATTTTACCACCCGCTTGTAGCGCGATTTTTGCTAAGCCAAACCAAGCCATACTAGTACCACTTAACTTTTGACTTTTTATCAGCTAACATTCTACGTTGACCACCAACTTTATTAACTGTTGGGATCTCTTCAGGAATTTGAATCTCAACACCACCTTTAAGGTAGCCGTCCTTATTCAAGAACTGTTTTTGATCTATTCCTCTGTAGAAAGGTTCTTTGTCTTTTGCCATGTTTCCTCCTATGATTTTGGACCTTTTAATGTTTTAACGTCTTTACGTTTCATATTGGCAATGTCCATCTTAACACTATCAGACATTGTTTGTTTCGTCAAAGCTGTATCTGCTCTTAAATGCGCTAAATCTTCGTTTTGATCTAGTTTATCTCCTTCAATACCTTCTCTAGATACTAATTTAGCATTTTCAAGGTTTTTACGCTGAATCATTTCTTCTTCTTTTCTTTGAGTATCCATTGCTTTTAAATCAACTTCTCTAGACTTAAGTTTTAATAATGGGTCATGGTCGAATTGAGAAGTAATAGTTTTTTCTTCCTTCATAAATTCTTCCATAAACTCAGCAATTAAAATAGCTTTACGTGCTTCAATCTGTTGAGTGATTTGAACAATCTGAGGCTGAAGCTGTTGAGCCATTTGTGGATTTTGTTTAGACATCATTTGTAATTGTTGAATCTGTTGTAGCTCTTCTCTAAATTCCATTTGAACTTGTTCAGTAGCCATTAAACTAATGTGTTCTAAAATATTTTTTTCTACAGCAGCCATGACGGTAGGATTATTACGTACCATATTCAAGGCCATAAAATGTAAGTGCGCACTTACGTGTGCTCTATGATCTTGGCCCATAAACGCTTGAAAAGGTTTTTGCGCTAAAGCATCAATATGCTCTATTGCTGGATCTTTTGGTTGCGGTGGCGGAGGAGGTGGTAAGACTCTATCGATGTCTTTCACTCCCAGTGCCGAATACATGGTACGATATGCTTCGTATAAGTTATGCATTTGTGGGTTTGACATAGCTAACTGTAATTCAGTTTGAGCCATACTTATTCGTTGCGTCTGACTAAATATATTAGGATCCGCAATGGGAAGAATATCAACCCTATCGTCAAAATCTGCTGCTTTGATCGTTCTCTGCGCACCCACAACATCGTAAGGATATTCAGGTGGTAGATACTGACCAAATATTTTTGCAAGCAACGCGAACTCTTCTTTTAAAGATGCGTACAATCTTTTATGGATTGCACTCATTACTCTTGAGCCACGTTCTAATAAAGCAACTGTAGTTCCTACAGCAGCTCCTTGATTTCCATCGCCTACTTGCATGTCGGCGATAGATGCAAATCGTTGTCCTGCCGCTACAACTGTTCCCATTAATTGAAACAGAACTGGAGAAGGTTCTTTGTACGGCAAATTCATAAATGAATCTTTTAAGTTTCCACCAGGAGCATCTACGTCTCTCCATTCTCCCGGTTGAAGTGGAGCGGCATCATCTCTTATTCTGATACCTCTCATTTTAAATCCGGCTGGTAAATTTGATAGTGTACCAGCATCTAATAATTGGCGGAGAGCGACTGTTGCAGTACGACTCAATCCGCCAATCATGTGTATTAATCCTAGTCCGTAAAATCCTAGTCCAGGCAGAAATTTGAAATGGACAAAATATTTGATTTTACTTTTAGTAGGATCGTTGGGCGCAAAGTTCCTTCGTATTGAAAGAACTGTACGGCTTCCTGCATCGATGGTAACGATGTAGGGTAGTTTGATCCCTGTCGGTTCTCCAGTTTGTGGATTAGTGTCTTCGAAGCCTTCCAGGTCCAAATTCGTGTGGCACTCATACAGAGTGTAAATATCATCGGGTTTAGATTTTTTCATTCCTTCAATGTCTCTCTCTTTTTCAGTTAGAGGATCATTAAAGTAATACGGTGCGCCTAGTTCTACATCTTTATAGAAACCAGCGACTTGTTGTTTTTTAATTTCATTAGCAGACATCTTAATAACATGGATAATACAATCTGCATCTTCTAAGCTGGTTGCTGAATAGGGAACTAAAAGATCATCGGCTGGAACAAATTTTGAAACAGCTTCTCCTTTAATTGCATCATAGTAAACTTTTTTAAAAGTTGAACCGGCTAATGGTAAATAGAAAAGCATCTGATCAAAGTCTTCATCATAACCTTTCATTTTATTCATCAACATATAATTCATGTAGTTTTTAACACGTTTTGATTGTTGATCTTTTTGAGGTGTTGGAACTCCCATCACTTGAGTTCTAACAGGACCATCTGCTGGTAATAATTCTTTATAAGCTAATGCTTGAAACTGTGTAACCGCTTCTGCAAGAACCGGGTGCGTCGCACCTGAGGAACCTTGGAATGGTTGTGTTCTATTTTGATATTTGAATCCTAATAAATCTAATCCTTTAATGTAAGTTTCTTCCCAATCCTTACGAGACATTTTATAATCATTCTGTTTTTCAAATAACATTGAACCTAAAGGTCCTAAAACATTTTCAGGTAAAGATTCTGCTAGATTAGCATTGGGGTCTTCAGGATTTTGTGGGTTAACTTGATTAGGATCAAAGTTAACTTCTACACCGCCATCAGCGGTTTCTGTAATTTGAGTTTCACCATCGGGTTGTTCTTGTCCTTCGACAACGATTTCTTCTTCAACCGCAACATCTTCTTTATCCAAATCTAAGTTTTGAATATTAGGTAATGCCTTTTCAATAGGCGAAAATTTTTTATCGTCTTGTTCTGCCATTTTTTAATCCACTCATTTTTATATCATTTTCTTTTCCATAAGGCAATCCTTGTGGAACAGGTCCTTTTAAAGGAGGAATAGTTGTTGTGAGTTTAACCACTTTTCCTGGTTTAGGTCTTTGTATCTTATTCGTCAATAAAGTCATCTGCTTGTTGTTCTCTCCACATATCATAATCATATTCAGCCTTCATCTCAGCTTGAGTTACTCTATTCTCACCCACCGTAGGGGTTTTTACTTCTTTACCTGTAGCAAATTCTTCTAATTGTCTTGTGCCACCTAAAACTTCGTCAACCTCTGTTAATAAGCTAGGATCATAATCTACATCTTCGGGACCAACTTGGTAAGGAACCGTGTCGTTAGCGGTAAAGTCTCCTTTATAAAAAACAGGACTTCCACCTTCAGCACCGGCATCAATATATCCAGGAGCTTCATAGTGTAATTCAAAATCTTGTCCGTATTCATTTTTTCCAGCAACCGTCCAGTTCTCTCCGTTTTTAGTAACCTCTACACCTGGTAGCTCATCTGCTGTTCCTACATATTTTGAAATACCATCACCTTCATAAATCATTTTAGCAGAAATTTTATCTACAAACTGAGGAAACCATGCAGGCATCTTCGTTGATGATTCTCTTAAAATTTTAATTCCTGCTGTCGTAGGTTTAATAGGAGCCACTTTAAACATATCACTTAATCCTGCTGCTTTTAAAGCAGCTGCTAAACCACCTACAGCTACTATTTTATTAAAATCTCTTCGACTCATTCCTTTGGCTGTTAAAGCTTCATCAATGACATTAGTATTCATTCCTTTTTGAGACATAATTCTATCCAAGAGTTGTGTGCCTGAATTTTTTAAACTTTTAGCAACAGACGTTGCTGCTTTTAATCCTGGGAAAATAGGAGCCACCAACTCAGCACCGAGTTGTATATTCTTACCTGCTATCACTGGCCAATCCGATTTACCCGCTGCTTTCATTTTAGCTTCTCTATTAGTAATCAGATCATCTAAGGTTACGATACCATCTTCTCCATAACCATAAGGAACTTTTTTAGACCATTCATAGGGTCTAGTAATTTCAGTCCAGGCTTTATGGATTCCAGAATTATCTACATCAAGACTATCAATACCTGTTCCTACAGGTGTAGTCAGTACATCTTCAAAAAGATATTTAGCTACCTTAGGTAAACGTGTTGCAAAATCTGCAACGTTAAGACCTGCTTCATTAAGTAAGGCAGGATAATACAAAGCTAAACTTTCAGCATCCACCATGTCACCAAATTTTTGATACATAGGTTTGTCGTTATTAAATCCTCCAGCACTTAATGTTTTATCCCACTCAGCTGTAGTATCTTCCCAGCTTTTTTCTTCAGGTGGATTAGGAGCTACGCTTGTTCCATCACGGTACGGGATTCGTGGTTCAACGGAACCACCTTCAGCCATGTTTAATTTATCTCCAATCATTCCCAACAACTCATTTGTTTGTTTAACATCTTCTCCTGGTGTTAAAGGAAAATCAGATAAAATACCGGGGCCATCCCAAGTTTTATATTTATCTCCAAACGCCATTTGATTAACTACCATCGCTGGATAAAGAAATTTACCCGCTACATTTTTAACTGTCTTTTTAGCCACTGGTTTCCATTCTTTTAATAAAGATTTTGGCATAAATTCATCTATGACTGTTTTAATTTTTTCGATAGGTTTGTTTATATTTTGTGTATACCCCACATATCTTACTGAATTACCTGATGCATTTTTAAAAGTTCCTAATGGAACATTCGGCCTTAATGTTATTTTTAATTCTTTAGCTTTTTTAAGTATTTTTGTAACGTTTGGGTGATCAGGATTTTTTTCAATAAAATTCTCAGCGTCTTTTATAAATTCATTATTAA
>Ga0114934_10003185_pt1 | contig 10289 bp, 7 predicted proteins | sample 4SBtaG_2_FD_99695 | JGI IMG/M metagenome (GOLD analysis project Ga0114934, IMG submission 99695) | Deep subsurface microbial communities from Kolumbo volcano to uncover new lineages of life (NeLLi) - 4SBTROV10_white metaG | ecosystem: Environmental > Aquatic > Marine > Volcanic ...
AAAAAAAGATGCTTTCACAGAAGAAGAATTAAATAAAGTTAAAGAGTATTGAGAAGATGCTAAAAAAGTAAAAGAAGATCAAAATATAACAAAAGAAGATGTTGATAAAAAAATACAAGAAGTACAGACATTTGCTCAACAAATAGCACAAAAATCTGCACAAGCACAACAACAAGCTCAACAACAACAAACTTGAGAAAATAAAGAAGCTTGAAGATCAAAAGAAGCAGAGGTTATTGAAGAAGAAGATAAAAAAGATACAAATAAATAATTCTAAAAATTCCTGGTGTTTTATCTCATCAGGTTTTTTTTATTGAAAAAAAGTTATTTTATAGTATAAAAAAGTTTTTAAAAATTTATGTAGAATATATGATTTATGATTTTATAACAATAGGTTGATGATGAAGTTGACTTTTTTGTAATATACATTTACCAAAAAAAAGTAAAAAACTTATTTTAGAAAAAAATAATATAGTTTGAACAAAAGTTTTATTATCTTGATGAGAAAGAGCAAACCTTACAAATATAAATATAAATCCAGAAAATGACTATTTTTCTTGTAATAAAAAAGCTTGTATATGATTTTTAAATAGATTTACAAATTACGATACAATAGATTTTTTTAAAAAAAATGAAGTAAAAACAAATATAGAAGATAAATGAAGGGTGATAACATCAAGTTGAAAGTCAAAAGAAGTTGTAGATTTACTTTTAAAAAAAACATTAAAAAATAATACAAATATTATTAAGAAAGTAAATATTAAAAAAATTACTAAAAAAGATATTTATGTTATAGAGACAGAAGATAAAGTTTATAAAACAAAAAATTTAATCATAGCAACTTGATGAAAATCTTTTCCTCAGGTAGGAACTGATGGATTTTGATATGATATTGCAAAGCAATTTTGATTAAAAGTTGTTAAACCTTATAAATGACTTGCATGAGTTGTTTTGAAACAAGATTTATCACAACTTTCCTGATCTACTATAAAAGCTAGTATAAGTTTATATTATAAAAAAAGATTAATTTATAATGAATTTTGACCTTTGCTTTTTACACATTTTTGATTGTCTTGACCTATCATATATAATATGGTTTTGTGAATGTGAGAATATATAAGTTGTAATAATTTAGAAGAAAATTATGTAAATTTTAAATTACAAATTACTTTTAATATTAAAGATTCAACAAAAAAGATAATTAAACATTTTAATATAGATGAAGAAAATACTGATTTTTATTTTGATATACAGTATGTAAAATCTTGGAAAGAGGCTAAATGTACTTGATGATGAGTAGATACAAATGAACTTACAAAATATCTTGAAAGTAAGAAAAATCTATGATTATTTTTTATATGAGAAGTTGTAGATATTACTTGAAAAACTTGAGGTTTTAATCTTCAATGGGCTTGGTCATCAGCTTATGCTTGTGCAGAAAAATTTAATATTCACCAAAAAGTTTAAGTGATATTGCATCTTTAATTTTTACTTTAACTATTTTTCATATTTTGCTTTCATCAAAATTTTCTAATTCAATATTTTTCATATCTTCAGTATATCCATAGTACATATTGTTTTTTTTTCAAATTATCATAGCTTCTTTGGTTTTTCAAATCTCTTTTTTATTATTTTCCAAAGATATATCATGCAATACATTATTTAATTTGGCCCGTCTTTGTCTTTTTATATCTCTTGAAACATTATTTTTTAAAGCTTTATAAGCTTTTGTATTTGGTCTTGGAGAGTATATTCAAATATATATCATATCAAATTTACTGTATTTTGTAAGTTCTACTGATTTTTTAAAATCTTCTTCTGTTTCATCTGTAAATCAAACTATGATATCTGTAGTTATACTTATAGGTCTTTTTAAACTTCTTATCTTATCTATAAATTCTTTGAATTGCTCAGCAGTATATCATCTATTCATAAGTTTTAGTATTTTGTTTGAACCAGATTGTAAAGGTATATGTATGTGAGGACAAAGTTTTTTTTCTTTCTCATGAAGTTTAAGTATTTTATCTGAATAATAAGTTGGATAGGGAGAAATATATCTAAGCCATTTAACTTTTGGATTTTCTAAAACTTTTTTAAGTATCTCATAAAATTTAGGATGCTTATTTACTATCTGTCATAATAAAACTATCTCTTGTTTTCATTTATCTGTCCAATATTTAACCTCTTTTACTATATCTTCAACATCTCTATTTTTTTCGAATCATCTTGCAAAAGGAACTATGCAATAAGAACAAAATTGATTACATCAAGTACTTATAGGCACATAAGCAGTTTTTATTTTTTCATCTTCTGTTTGGTTTGCAACATTTGGTAATAAATCAATATAAGAAGATATTTTACTTATCTTTTTATTCTTTACATCATAACCTATGTATTTTAATATCTTTGGTAAAAAGTGAACATCATCAATTCTAAAAAGTAATTCAAGATTATCAAATTTCTGTTTTAAAGTTGACCATATTGGTTGAAAAACTGTGTTTGTAATATAAGGGATATCTTCTTCTTCTATATCTGATAAATTTCAAATAAAATTTCATCTTTTCATTTTCATTTTTATTGGACTGTTTTTTTTATTTTCAACTCTATTTTTACTCATATTGTGTTGTATCATGCATCAAGTTATCCATATTTTTTTATCTTTAGGTATTTCTTTAAGTTTTCAAGTTATCTTATCTTCTGATTTTTGTCTAACTGAACAAGTATCAAAAATAACTATATCAGCTTCTTTTATAGTTTTTACCTGTTCAAATCATATATTTTTTAAAATAGTTGCTATCCTTGCACTATCTGCATAATTCATCTGGCAACCATAAATTAGTATGTGGAATTTCATATATTTTATATTAACTTTTTAAAAAGTATTTATTTTTTATATTGATTTTAGATGTATTTTCTATGTGAAATTAAAAAATTAATTTTTATTATCTCTTTTATTTTTTTAACATTTTATTAACATAATACTTGCTTAAATGTATTTTTAACATATTGTGAATACAAATATAAACTATATTCTAGAGAGTTTTTAAAATCTTTTCAACTTTTTTTCAACAAACATTTGAAATCTGAATAAAAATGATTATATAATTAAGTAGACATATGTGTCTAAATCTAAAAATTAAAGAAAATTACAATGGAAATCAAACATGTCCCTGTAATGTATAAAGAAGTGTTAGAAAACTTACCTAAAAAGTTAGATTTATTTATGGATTGAACTGTTTGACATGCTTGACATTCAAAATTAATTAAAGAAAATTTTGAAAATGTTTATATCATAGCTGTTGATAGAGATTTAAATATGCTAAAAAAGGCAAGAAAAAATTTACAAGAAGATGAGGTAAGATATATTCAAGATTCTTATAAAGATTTAGATCATATACTTGGTAATGAAAAAGTAGATGCTATCTTATTGGATTTATGAGTAAATATGGAACATTTCAAAGATTCAAAAAGATGATTTAGTATAAAACATGATGGACCTTTGGATATGAGATTTGATACAGAGCAAAAGATAACTGCGGAGTTCATTTTAAAAAATTATACTGCAGATAAATTGTCTAATATCTTAGAAAAATATTGAGATTTTAAGTGAATATATTTACAAAACATTACTAGAGCTATTGTAAAATCAAGATCAAAACTTAAATGAACAAAAGATTTAGTAGAAGTTCTGAAAAATGTTTGATTATCTTTAAAAAGAATTGCTATTGTCTTTCAAGTATTAAGAATTGAAGTCAATAATGAATTAGAGCAGTTGGAGATATTCTTAGATAAATTTTCTGAATATCTTAAACAAAATGGAAGGTGTTTGATAATTACTTATCATAGTATAGAAGATAGATTAGTTAAAAATAGATTTAAAGAGTTAGATAAAAATTGATTTAAAAATCTTACAAAAAAAGTGATATTTCCTTCACTAGAAGAAATAAAAAAAAATAAAGCTTCAAGATCAGCTAAATTGAGAATAATAAAAAAAATTTAAAATTTAAAAACTCTTTCAATGACTAAGTCACCATCTGTAAAAAAAATGGCACAAAACTATCTAAACATAAAAAAACAAATATTAAAAAATTATAAATTTATATCAAATATTAAAACAGTATTTTCTATTATAGTTTTTATACTTTCTATATGAATTTATGGATACTTTGTAAATATATCTTCTACAAAATGATATTTTCTTAGACAAGAAAGACAAGGACTTTCAGAAATTAAATTTCAAAATGAAATAGTTAAGATAGATATAAGAAAAATAGAATGAAAAATACTTGATCAAACTTTACCTGCAAGTTTAGATAGTTCAGCTCCTACTACTTGAAATATTATAGTATTGTCAAATATGTTACAGCTAACTAAAAGATAGATAAAAGGTTAAAAATAAAGGATTAAAATTTTCTATTAGTTTTTTATCTTTAATTTGATGGCTTTTCTATCTTTGAAAGGATAATAAAATGTATTTTTATATAATTCATCTTTAATCTTTAATATATATAAATATGTGTTGAATATTTTGATATGTATGATGAGAAAATACTCAAAATAAACTAATTAATTGATTGAAACTTTTAGAGTATAGATGATATGATTCAGCTTGATTGGTTGAAGTTAATAAAGATGGGAATTATTTTTTACAAAAAGCTATTTGAAGAGTTTCGAATCTTGCAAATAAAGTAGAATCAAATACAAAAGATTATTTTATGGGCATAGCCCATACAAGATGGGCAACACATGGGGGAGTAAGTGAAGAAAATACTCATCCTCATTATTCAAATAATAAGAGATTTTTTATAGTACATAATGGTATTGTAGAAAATTTTATAAGTTTAAAAAAAACTTTAGAAAAAAAATGATATAAATTTTATTCTGAAACTGATTCTGAAATAATTGCAAATTTGATACAAGATAATTTTGAAGAAAACCTTATAAAAACTATAAAAAAGATAACTAACTTACTTGAATGAGCTTATGCTATTGAGTGTATTGACATAAAAGAACCTGATGTTATTGTATGAGCAAAGCAAGGTTCTCCACTTGTTGTATGACTTTCAAAAAAGTGAAATTATTTATCTTCAGATCCAAATACTTTAAGGTCTTTTTGTGATAATTTTATACCTTTGCAAGATAAGGAAATAGTTGTTTTAAAAAAAAATTCTTACAATATATATAGTTTTGATTTCCAAGAAAAGAAAAAAAGATTATTTAAATTTGAACAATATAATAATTCTCAAAGTAAGTGAAAATTTAAGCATTTTATGTTGAAGGAAATTTTTGAAGTACCTCAAGTTTTTCAAAATGCAATAGCTTGAAGGATAGATTTTCAAAAAAAACAAATAACTTCAAATACACTTGATACTCTTGCAAATAAAAACATACAAAAGATAGAAATTATAGCTTCTTGAACAAGTTATAATGCTTGATTAACAGCTTCTTACTGGCTGGAAGAGCTTGCAAATATACCTACATGTTGTTATGTATCTACAGAATATAAGTATAAAAAGCAATTTATAGACGATAAAACTTTGTATATATTTATATCTCAATCTTGAGAAACTGCTGATACTTTGGAATGTTTAAAGATAGTTAATGCAAAAGGTTGATTAACTTTTTGAATAGTTAATGTTGTATGATCATCTATTGCACAATTAAGTTCTATGTGACTTTATACACATTCTTGAATAGAAGTTTGAGTTGCAAGCACAAAGGCATTTATAGGACAACTTGCAGTTTTGTTTTTGTTTACACTTAGAGTATGATTAAAAAATAATATTGATTATAAAACTTATGAAAATATACTTAAAGGTATGGAAACTTTATGAGATTCTTTAAAAGAAGTTTTAGATTCCAAGGAAGATATTGAAAAACTTTCAGAAAAATATTCAAAGTATAAAAATATGTTTTTTTTATGAAGAAATTTTTTGTTTCCAATAGCTTTAGAATGAAGTTTGAAACTAAAAGAGATAACTTATCATCATACAGAAAGTTATTCTGCTTGAGAGCTTAAACATTGACCTTTGAGTTTGATAGATGAAGATTTTCCAAGCATATTATTAAATCCTAAAAATAAGCTTTATGATAAAAATATATCAACTTTACAAGAGATAAAAGCAAGAAAATGAAAAATTTTATGAGTTATCACAAAACAAGATCCAAATGTAGGATTATATGATGATGTGATGGAAATACCTAAACAAAATAGATATCTTACACCATTTTTAATAGCAACTGAACTTGATTTATTTGCATATTATATGGCAGATTTTCTTTGAAAAGATATAGATAAACCAAGAAATTTGGCAAAATCTGTAACTGTTGAATAAAAAATATTATATCCTTCTTAATAAATTTTTTTTTTATTTTTTATAAAAAGTATTTAAATATTTGACATTTTTTAAAATATATTTATTATAGTAATTGACAGCTAGAGATTTATAACTATAAATAAAAATAAAAATGAAAAAATGTGATGTAAATAAAGAAATTGAAAAATATTATAAAATATCTATGTTTGTAAATAGATATATACTTATACTATGAAGTTTATTATTGTCTTTGGTGTTGATGTTTACTTTCAATGCTAAAAATAATACAGTTTTAGTATATGCAAATTCTGATGTTTTGATGCAAGCTTTAAATAAAAAAGAAGTTGTTGTATGAAAACCTACTAATGACTTTAATAAAAAATCAAAATATATAAAAGCTGGACTTTTGTTAACAAATTCTAAGTATAGCAAATTATTGTTAAAACTATGAATATGAATTTTTAAGGATGATTATGGTATATATTATCCTATGAATGTTGATATAAAAAATATTAAATTTAGAAATTTAACTAAAAAACAAGATATTTTAAAAAATTATATAGATATATTAAAATCTGAAAAAAAACAAGATAATAAATTTTTTAGACCAAAATTAACAGTAAAAACTGATGAAGAAGTAATTAAAAAATATAATCTTTGATGTATGGATACTTATTTAAATAATTTTATATTTTGTGATACTAATAAAAATAATCTTATAAATGATCTTATAAGTAAAAATACATTTGATATATCTGATAAACTTTATAAAAAATTATTTTCAAAACTTTCATTTTCTAAACAAAAAAAATGTGATATTTTAACACAAATATATGACAAAAAGTATAATCTTTCTAATATAAAGGATATATTAGAAAAAAGTTCTTGTGATTTAGATTCATTTAAACAAGTTGATGAGTTTATAAAAGAAGTTATTCAAAATGAGCAAAATTTATTTAAAGTATGAGATGTTCTTCCTAAGTTTTATGATGTTTTAATGCAAAAACTTACTCAACAATTCTATATAATTACTGTGCAAGATGATGTTCCAGATTATATGATATATGCTAATATAAAACTATTAAAAAATATGATAAAAAATGATCAAATGGATTCTACATACGCTATCTTAGCAACAAATGTATTGAATGAATTAACAGAAAAAAAAAGCTTTAAGAAAAAAAATAATAAAAATGATTTTATAAGTGCTATAAAAGAGTTAAAATTTTGAAATGATTATCAAAAATGACTTAATTCATATATTAAAAATAAAAAACTTGTCTCTAGTAATCCAAATAATAATATTCCTGATTTTAATATTCAACAAGTTGTGAGTGAAAGAGAAAAAATTAATAATATATTTAAGGATAAATATAAAGATATATTTACTATTACAAAGAAAATAAAATATAATGATAAAACAAAAACAGCTAATGTAGAATGATTTATTCAATTAGTATTTAATGTTGGATGAAATAAAAAAATAATACCAGTAAAAGTTTCTTTTGTGATAAAAAATATTATATGAACAAACTTTGATATATATAATCTAAAAATCTTTGATCCTAAAATATTAAATTACATAAAAGAAGACAACATAAGTATAAATCCTGAGTCTTTGATTGATTTAAAACAAATACTTGAAGATAAACTTTATGCTCCTTTAGTTAATAATGATTACTGACAATATATTTTATCAATTTGTGATAAGTTTAAAAAAGTAGATTCATCTGCTAATTGTAAAGATGGTAAAGTCTTAATATATATTCATAATGCTAATTTGTCTCCATCTTTAATAATAAGTTTTGATTTAGATAAAAATCTTAATTTAAAAAACATAGAAATTAATAGTGAAGAATTTAAATTTAGACTGAACAATTTACTTAAAGAAGAAATTGATATCAATTTATCAAACTTAATGAAAAAAATAAATGATCTTAATGCCAAAAATTGATATAGTTATAAGCAAATCTGACTTATACAAAATGTTATAGAATCACATATAAAAGAAGTAGTTAAAGAAAATAAATTCAAATTATCTTGATTAACTAATGAAGAGATAATGAATTTAAATAATAAATTTAAAGAATTTTTATGAACCAATATAAAACTTGTTAGAAAATTCAAATGATATTATAAAATATTCTTTAATTTAAAATGAATAACTTTTTGGGTCTTATATGATAAATCTAAAAATAATATAAAATGGATAAGTATATATATAACTAAAAATGATAAAGATTTTGTATTTACTAATATTAATATAACTTTAGCTTCTTTAGATCAAGAAAAATTAAATTCATTAAAATTAGAAACTCTTTACTTCTTAAAGAACGAAAATAAACAAAAATATAATGAATATGAAGAATATATAACAAAAAATAAATAGTATCTATTATAAAAAAGTGATAAATTCTATTGAAAAAAAATATAGCATTCTTATAAATAGAGTGCTATTTTAATAATAGCAAAAAGTTATTTATTTTATAACTTATAAAAAATATGGTAGATATTAAACCACTAAATGATTATGTATTGTTAGAAGTTAAAAAGCAAGAATCTAAAACTGTTTCAGGGATTATAACAGCTCCTTCTTCAAAAGAAAAACCGGGTAAAGGAAAAGTTTTGAAAGTATGAGATTGAAAAACAACTCCTGATGGTAAATTAATTAAAATAGATAATATAAAAGAAGGAGATATAGTTTATTTTACAAAGTATTCTCCAGAAGAGATAGAAATAGATCAGAACAAATATTTACTTATTAGAGTAGATAATATAATAGCAAAAGAATAATAATTTTTTATTTTATAACTTATAAAACAATGGCAAAAGATATAATATATCAAGATGATGCTAGAAAAAGTGTATACAATGGTGTAAAAAAAGTAGCCGATGCTGTTAAAGTAACTATGTGACCAAAAGGTAAAAATGTTATGATAGATAAATGATTTGGTGGTCCAACGGTTACAAATGATGGTGTATCTGTTGCAAAAGAGATAGAACTTAAAGATAAAGTAGAAAATATAGGTGCAGAACTTGTTAAAGAAGCTGCAAATAAAACAAATAATGCAGCATGAGATGGTACAACTACAACTGTCGTCTTGATGAAAGGTATATTAAAAGAATGATTAAAATATATAAATTCATGAGTAAATCCTTTTGAACTTGGTAAATGAATGGATAAAGCAGTTGAAAAAGTAGTATCAAAATTACATGAGAAATCTGGAAAAATAAATTCAAAAAAAGAAATAGAACAAGTAGCAACTATATCAGCTCAAGACAATGAAGTTTGAAAACTTATAGCTGATGTGATGGAAGAAATATGAGAAGATGGTGTTGTTTCAGTTGAAGAATGAAAGAGTATATGACTTGAAAAAAAAATTGTAAAAGGTATGCAATTTGATCAAGGTTATGAAAGTCCATACTTTGTAACAGATCCAACTAAGATGGAAACAGTTATAGAAAATGCAAATATAATTATAACTGATAAAAAAATATCAAATATACAAGAGATTCTTCCTTTACTTGAGAAGATATCAACTAAATGAAGTAAAAATATTGTAATAATATCTGAATGAGTTGATGGTGAAGCACTTGCAACACTTGTACTTAATAAACTTAAATGAGTATTAAATGTTTTAGCTGTAAAAGCTCCTTGATTTGGTGACAATAAAAAACAATTACTTCAAGATATAGCTGTTGTTACAGGTTGAGCAGTAATATCTGAAGAAATGTGAATGAATTTTGAAAATGTATGAACTGAAGTTATATGAGCTGTTGATAAAGTAATATCTGATAAAGATAAAACTACAATAGTATGAGGTAAATGAGATTCTAAAAATATAGAAGATAGAGTAAGTCAACTTAAAGCTCAACTTGAACAAACATCTTCAGAATATGATAAAGAAAAATTACAAACAAGAATAGCTAAACTTGCTTGAGGTGTTGCAGTTATAAAAGTATGAGCTGCTA
>Ga0114934_10003186_pt1 | contig 10286 bp, 8 predicted proteins | sample 4SBtaG_2_FD_99695 | JGI IMG/M metagenome (GOLD analysis project Ga0114934, IMG submission 99695) | Deep subsurface microbial communities from Kolumbo volcano to uncover new lineages of life (NeLLi) - 4SBTROV10_white metaG | ecosystem: Environmental > Aquatic > Marine > Volcanic ...
GGATCAAAATGATTTAAGTGAAATACTTATAATCTACGGGGGAAGAAATCCTCAAATAAAAATATTCCAATTGAAGGGTCTAATACTTCGTGAGATTTACTCTCTTGATTTTTCTGCGGAATGTGCAATATCTTTGGATCTTGACTGGAATGGAAAAACGGATCTTCTTCTAGTAGCACCCGATTCATTCTTTTTCATACTCTATGATATATAGGCTTGAGATTTTATAGTGAAAATCAAAGTTTTATGTGTTGGGAATATCAAAAATGATGAATATTATAGGCTTGGTTCAGAATATATTAAAAGATTAGGTAGATATCTTCCGATAAGTATTCATGAAATACGCGCAGAAAAAATACAGAAAAATGCAAAAAAAATAGAAGCGGAGAGGATTATTAGCTTTTTAAAAGGGAAAGACTGCTTCACTATTGCAATGTGTGAAGAAGGGAAAAACCTTAGTAGTAATGAGTTTTCCCGCTTATTAAAAGAAAAGACATTTGATACAAAAGAAATATGTTTTATTATTGGCGGAACTGATGGACTTGACGATAATATAAAAAAAAGTAGTAATTTAAGGCTTAGTTTGTCTAAAATGACCTTTACTAGAGAAATGGCTTGGTTTATTTTACTTGAGCAAATATATAGGGCCGTTAAAATTATGCATGGAGAACCATATCATCGCTAAGGTATTAATGACAGTTTCATATGATGACTTTAAATCTGCTGTAGCAGGATTCATGCAGCATGAATTCAGATATTATAATGGGAATGATCTTCCATATAATGTCATGATCTTTTTTAGGGCTATTGAAGCCATTAATTCAGGCTATGCGAGTAGTGAAGATTTTGTAGATATTGTCGAAAACTGGATAAATATATATGGAAATATTTTTAATAAATCAGGAAAAGATTCAATTGAAGACATGTTTACTCCGATATTTATGAGTCTATATTTTAAAAATAAAGAATTTTCAGAGATCTATCGTATTATGGGACGGCTTCCTTTTATGACAAATGAAATGGTAGATGAATTAAAGACCGTATATTCACTAACATATGCTTTTTTCAAGACAAAGGAGGCATCTATTAATTTAGATATGGAAGCATTAGAATTTTATTTTTTAAATGCGCTTGAAGAGAATAAAAAAAGAGACCCCCTTTCAGATTCTGAGATTCTTTACAAAATAATTCCAGTGATAAAAAAAGAAAGAGGGCCTGATATACTTTGGAAACCTTTTGATTCTCTATCTTCTTTTTATACTGGGCTTTTTGAAAAAATTGATTTTCCAGAAAATATCGATGCTGAAATAAGTGAATTCCTTATTTCTACTTTAGATAATTTTTGGTGTGTAATAAAAGAGAGTGAAAATGATTTTTCTTATTAAAATAATAGATTATTTCATTGGTACTAAAATGTACTATTTCATGAGATTGGAAGAGATAATTGATATAATCGAAGAAAAAGACTATAAACTTGGAATAAATTTATTGACAGAATTTTACTCTGAAATAGAAAAATTAGGATATAATAAAGAATTCCTTTCAGAAATTGATTATTATATATCAGAGCTTTACTTTAGAGCTGGAGAGATTAATAGCGCAATAGAATATTGTGAAAAGGCTTATTCTATATTTGAAAGCCCATATTATGTATATAGAATAGGTTGTATATATTATGAGAAACTTTTAGAGCCTAAAAAAGCTATACCATACTTGGAAAAAGCTTATTCAGTAGATGATGAGTTTTTACCTGCGCTTATACTTCTTTCTGAGATTAATCTCAGAATAGATGATTATGATAAGGCAGAATATTATCTTCAAAAATCAATAGCTATAAAAAAAGACCCAAAAGCACTTCAAATGCTTGGTGAACTTTTTATGAAGCAGGAAAAATACGAAGAAAGTATAGAGGTTCTTAATGAAGCTACCATATTGGACGGAGAAAATGCAGATGTTTTCTATCTTCTTGGATGCGCTTTTCTAAGGTTGAAAAAACAAGAAGAAGCAATTAATCATTTTAGTAAGGCAACATTTTATAATGAAAAGCATATAGGTGCTTATTTCGAAATAGCAAACTTATATCAATTTGCAAGTGAAGAAATAGATAAAGCAATTATAGCTTATCAAAAAATATTGGATATTGATGCTGAAAATAAAGATGCTTCCTTTAATCTTGCAACGCTTCTTTTTAATTCAAAAAAGAATGTAAAAATAGCAAAAAAACTTGTTTTTGAAATAATGAAATATGATGAACAAGACTATAAAGTAATAATGCTTTTAGTAGATATATATATCTACTTATATAATTATGTACTTGCTATGAAATATTTGGAAAAACTTCCATCAGATGATCAAAATGTTATATACAAAAAAGCACTTATATATTTTCGTTCTGGTGAATGGAAATTAGCAGAAAAGCACTTTCTTTTGCTTGATGAGCAAACAGCAGAGATACGAAAATATATACAAAAAATAGCCCTTTTTCAAGCTAAGGAAGTTTTTACTATTTTATCTTGGGAAAAGACAGATAAGTCTATGATCATATCGGGTATGAAAAAAAATGGCCCCTTTATTATTGATAATCTTAATATCACTATATTGAATGAATATCCTGAATCGGACTACTTTTATTCCTTCAAAAAAGGAGAAGTCGATGCAAACGATGGTTTCCTTGCCATTTCAAGATGGATAAGTGACCCTGTTGTAGTACTGAATCAATCAATGAAGGATCTTGATATGCTTAGTGGCGAAGAAGACTTTAGTTTTTGCTCCAATAATATAGATTTACGAAAATTCTTTTTCTCTTTTTATATGAATTTTAAAGAAATGGAAAAAGAGATATTTGAATATGAACCGGCAGAAAGAGTAAGGAAAATACATTCATTATTCCTTGAAGCTATTAAAATAATTAGAAAATCCCCATTTATGATAAATCAGTGCTTAAAACTTGAGTATATGAATATTATTTCTAATTTACCAAAAAAATATTATACCTTGAATATTCCAAGAGAAGTCTCTCAGATAACAGCAAACAGTGAAAAGAAAAAAGCTGAAAATTCATATAATAAAAGCATAATAGAATTTATAGAAAAACCGAATTATTATAAAAATTGGAAGGTTTTTATAATACCAAGTGAATCTAATAAGACCTTATTTTCATCAATAAATTATATTTCTAATAAAAAGCGTAAAAAAGTTTATATTGTATTCAATAATCAGGAACAATTAATCACTCTTAATAAAGAACTCACAGATAGTATAGGAATAAATTGTTTTGGTATTTATTCTGAATCTTTAAATTATATATGTCCTGCAAAGCTTGTAGAATTTTTGAATAATAATCATTATCCTGAGGAGATCTTTTACATACTAAATTGGTATAAAAATAGTCCTGATGGTAATTTTTCATTTATGGATCCATTTGCATATTCTATTTTTCCTAATTTAAAAAGGGTAATGCGTTCTGTTTCTGCCAAAGGATGCTATGACTGGGGAAAATGTCCTCACTCAGAAAACTGCCCTTATGTGCATGCAATGGAAGCATGTTCAGAAAATAATATTGTTCTCATAGAGCTATCTTCTTTTCAAAATTCTATAGATAATAGAAATATTCCCTCGGGTATAATATTGTATCCAGAAATTTCTTCTTTTAATAATATGCTTATCAGATCAAGACGATTTTCTTTGGATGAGGTGGAAATTCTTCTATATAATCTACATCTAAGATTTATAAAATCCGATAATATAAAGTCTTCTAATGATGAAAAACATATAGTAAAAATACAAAAATCATTATTGAGTATAAAAAAATTATTTTCTTCATTAAAAAACCATATGCTTTATCCGGAGACATCCATAGATTTTGAGCTTTTACATGTGAGATTTCCATTTCTTTATCACTCAATAAAAGATGAATTGGGTAATCTATTTGCCGATATCAATGATGCTAGGAATGATAATATAATAAATGGAGAATTTGTTGAAGAAATACTTGCTAAACTTCAAATCCTTATTGAAGGGAATATTTATAGTGGTATTTGTTTGAATAATATTATGGATTCATTTGAATTCTTTATGATAGATGATTATAGCTATCAGAATATTATATCTTTTTGCGATGAATTAGTTTTTATAGAGAATAAATTAACGGAAAAAATAGTTGACAGTATTATAAATATATTTCCTAGCAGAGAAGCATATAAATATATAATCCCTCATACAGAGAAAAATAAAAATGAGCCTCCTACTGATAAGGTAATTTCTCTCTTTAAACCTGAATTTAAATATATTTATAAAAAAAATGGCTATAAATATTGGAATGAGTTTTTAAAATATAATATACTCTCTTCTATAAGTAGGGATATGCCTATATCATTAGGAACACTTGTTTTCCTTATTAAAAAGACTTTAAGATATCATCAGAAGATATCTTCTGAAAATCTTGATAATCTTATAGATAATATTTATATTCATTTTCCAGAAGGAATAGGAGAAGATTTTCTTATTGATATCTTATCTAAAAAAGAAAATATTGGATTTTCTCTTAATATAGACAATCTTTATAAATTTATGGGTATATGCACCCTTATATCAAGAATTGAAGGGAAAAGAGTTATCGTCATAGCAAACAAAGGTATTGTTTCATATTTCGGAAAATTATTTAGACGAATGAATTTTATTGAATGTTGCTATATTTCTTCCGAACAAAGTCAAGATGAGTTTGATAATGTGCTTAAAATATTAAAAAGTGGCTTGCCAAGGATAATATTATGTGAATATCCTATGAATGAATATGAGTTTATTAAAAATATCTTTGATGAACTTGTCATTGATTATAAGTATTCAATAGGGTATGAATGTGAAAATTACAAAAATTTTAAAATCGACTCCTCTGATGATCTTGAATTTCAAATTGATATTGAAAATGATATATGTATATTAGATAAAGAATCACTTCTTCCATCTAAAAGTAGTTTTATTGTAAAAAATCCCTGTATAAAGGGAATACCTTTTAATATTTCAGATCTGTATTTCATCTCAAAAAATGGAAAAGTATGTTTGGATTTTGAGCCTAAAATGATAGATGAATTTGAGAAGGAAATAATAAGAATGGAAAATGTCAAAGGTCTATCAAAAATAAAGTCACTTTTGAAAAGCTATCTTGGAAAAGAATTTATTATTTCAAAGAAAATGATGAATATGCTAGCAAAAAGATATCCGTTTTGGAAAAATGGAGAAGAACTTTTAAACTTTCTTGAGTATAATCAAAATATTGAAGTAAGATCATATTATACTGACTTTGCTAAATTTTATTTAAAAAATAATGAAGCTTTTTATATCTTTAGATATGATAAGGATAAAGAAAACTATATGAAAAAGCCATATTTTACCAATATTATGCTTGAATTTAATATAAATTCTGAATTAAATAAAGGCCTAATAAGCGGACTTTCTAGAAAACTTGATTTGCTCGATTTTCTCGGGAAACAAGTGGAACTTAATGTATCAGGGAAATATTTATTTAAATTATCTGATATGATAACTGCTACTGGTTTAGATGAAAAAGACCTTATCAAGGATCTCGAGTTTCTAGCTTCTATATCAGTTTGTTCTTTTAAAATAGAGTCAGATGAAATCATGATCTCTTTAATAAGCAGTATTTCAAGTGCAATTAGGAATTTGATAAGACATAGAGAGATAGTTTTTAATATTATAGAGCAACTGAAAAAATATACTAAAGAAAATACTGTAAATGCATTTTCCCTTTATAAAAATCACTTTTCAAATGATTTTTCAGAACTCGAATTTGAATATGCTTTGTTTGAATTACACTTTGAGAACTTTATTTCAATATCATTCAAAAAGCCATTCCTTTCCAGCGGATATGAAATATTTGTTAAAGAATGTACTATTGATGAAAATTCAATTAAGCCTTTTTTTAATGATAGAAAAAGACTCAAAAAATTTATATTTGATTGCATAGAAAGAAACGAAAATGCCAGATTATCTAAAATATAAAGATTCTAGGCTTTTCTGGCTTGGCCAGGATATGTTAGAAAAGTCAAAAAAATATAACTCTTCAGTCATCTTTTTTTCAAAAAAAAGATTTTTTGATAATCTTCAGAATGCATTTTCTCTTGGTAAAAAAATACAAGTACATTATGCATGGAAAGCGCATTATAGAAATGATTTGATAGATATACTTAATAAAATGTCGGCTGGAGTCGAGATTATGAGTGGAAAAGAATTTCTAGATGTCACTTCTGCTGGAATGCTCCCCGAAAATATTATATTTAATGGAGTTGGCCGAGATATTAAAGCCCTTCATTTAGCCATTAAAAGTGGTGTTAAAGCAATAGTAGTAGATAATATAACGGAACTTGATAAGATTAGTAAAGAATGTATGGCCCTACAAAAAAATACAAGGGTATTTTTCAGATTTTACCCTTTTTGGAACAATCATTTTAGGCCTACATCGTTTATTAAATTCGAATATAAACTTGGAATTCAGAATAAAGAAGAGCTTAATGAAATGCTTAAAATAGTATATAGTAATCGATTTTTAGAACTTTCTGGTCTTAGCTTTCATTTTGCTGTCAGAAATTCTGACGGATTTCTTCATAAAGCAGGATTTGATAATATCACATATTTTTACAGGAATCTGAGAAATGATTTTAAGACTCTTAAATATATTTCTATTGGTGGAGGTTTGGATTCAAGGTATCTGATAGAAAGGAAGGGCTTTTCTATTAGAAGCTTACTTGGAAGTATTGCAGAAAAGGCTGATATAATGGATGAATTGGAAGAATTAATTATCGAGCCAGGAAGATTCCTTATAAATGATTGCTTTATTGGTATATCTACAATAAATAGTGTAAAGGTATTGAATTCTTTTAATTGGTATATTATTGATCTTTCAACTAATTTTTTGGTACCAAGAGCAAATTCCTATTTTGAAGTTTTTCCAATTATTAAAAAAGAGACTTCCAGAAAAGAGGCGAAATTTGGTGATGGAATATGTTCTTCAAGTAGTATTATTGGGAATTCACTTTTTCTTCCGGAAATGGAAATAGGTGATAAAGTATGTATTTTGAATTGTGGAGCATATACTCAGAATCTTGCATCCAGTTTTGGTTTTGAATTACCAGAAATAATAGAGATTTAAAAAAAAGCCTGATAAATATCAGGCTTTTTAATGTTGAATGATAAACCTAGTGCTTAGATATCCAGCCACGGCCATTACAATATGGACATATTTCATGGCCACTCCCATTGCAATGAGGACAAGGAATAGTGACATTTATTGGATGCCCTTGTGCATCATAACTATATTGTGATTTTAATAGTTTCACTTTCTACCCAATTCTTTGATATATGAGAAGTACATGTGTATCCAAGGGCTTCCATTTCTTCATTAATCATCCACCCTTTTCCCTCAAATCCTATCAATTCTCTTTTAAAAAGTTTATATCCCTGCGAACTGAGAGATTCAGGAAGACTTATGCTTTCTGTATAGTCTTTTGTACTAGTAAAAGGGCCTCTTTTATGAACAGCAGATATTGTTAATTTGACCTGATTGTCATTAATCTTTTCAGTGGATATGATTTTTAATGGTTTATCACTGCTGAATAATTTCTGACCTTTGATAGTTATTGGTTTCTGTGCGAATACTGAGCATGCTATAAGTAGAATAGCAATAAATACAAAAATCTTTTTCATACATATACTCCTTTTATTTTTTATAGTTTTATAATATCTTAGATGAAATTGGTAGACAAGTTACAATTTGTTACAAACACAATTAAATTCAGATTGTTTTTGAAATAGAATCTATAAGTTTTTTTGAGAATCTGAGAAATGGGATTTTTCTTGCTTTTATTGGTATCGCTTCGTGTGTTCGAGGATTTCTTCCAATTCGTGCTTTTCTGCTTTTTAATTCAAATGTCCCAAAATTGGAGATAATTACACGATTTTGTGATTTAAGTTCTTCTTCTATTATACAGAATGTCTCCTGTATAGCTTTATATGCCTGTACATGAGGTATATTAAGACGCTCGGATAATTTTTTTGCTAATTCTTTTCTTGTTATATTTTCATTCATAATTAATCCTAATTAAGAAAATTCATTAATATCTATCCCCTCTAATGCAGCTTTTGCTAAAAGATTTCCACTACCTGCCATTATTTCAAGGGTATTTTGAGCTTTCCTAACAATAGCTGATTTACCACTCATTCTTAATTTCTGCAAATAACTGATAATACTTTTGTCAGAGATATTTGCCATTAAATAAAAGGCTTCATCTCTCGCAACTGTATCCTTTGAAGATACCATTTTTTTAATAAGTTCCAAAATATTTACTGCAGAATTATCTTTTAAAGCAAGAATAGCAGATCCTATAACTTCAGGTTCAGGGTCTTTAAGCACTGTCATTATAAGGGCTTCTGATTCTTTTGTGCCAATTATTTTCAAAGCATTGATACATGCTTTTCTAACTGTTTTACTCCTACTTCTAAGCCCTTTAGAAATAAAAGTAATGAATTGCTCTCCTCCTAGAATAGCCAGAGCTTTGAGTGCTTGCGTACGCAAATGTTCGTCTTTATTATTTCTTATAATTTCTACTATTTTGTCCACAAGTTCATATTTTCTGAATCTAACAGATAATTTAATTGCTTTAGATATTTTATCCGTATCCTTTGATGAAAATAGCGGGATAATCTCACTTATGGGCATGCCATTATCCTGAAAAAGTCCTTTTTCAAATCTTTTTACTTTTTTAAAGTTATTAAGAAAACCGCTCATTTCTCCTTTTGGGAACATAAATGTTCCATTGCTTTCAAAAGATGTAGCTTTTTTTGTATGCTTTTGTAGCCTTACTGCTGATTCTATATTTAATAATGCAAGTGAATTTATTACATCCTCTGCTCTTTTTCTCACATTTGGATTTTCATGTTTCAAGCCTGTTTCGAGCAAATATATGCCTTGCTCCTTAAGATAACCAGCTGCAATCATGGCTGATTCTGCATAAAGTGGATCACTACTATTGACTGCACTTTCTAATAAGGTACAAAACTGTTCTAAACCAAAAGCTTTAAGTATATTAAGTGTTTCTTCTATGATATTTTCCGAATCATCAAGCAAAAAACTAAGAAGTATTAAATAGGCCTGCGTAGTCCCTATTTTTCCTAATGAAGTAATTATTTCTTTTTTTACATTGTCACTGTCATAATTGACAAAATCTCTGAAATACTGTACATCGCTCTGTATGCCAAAATTTGTAATTAATCTTATTAATCTGATAAGTATTTCCTCATTATCTTCACTTTTTAAAGCAGATTTAATAGCAGGATAGTATTTTAGACTTAGATTATTATCAAGAAAATCTAGGATCTCAATTTTTTTGTTAAATGATCCGATTATTAATTGTTTTATATCCTCATCTATGTTCAGACTACTTTTAGGAATTTCTTTTTCATGAGCTCCCTTTGAATTAATAAGAAATATTCCCTGTTTTGCAAAATATCTTATTGCTGGTGAGGGATCTGATTCTGCAAGTTTATTTAAATATGGGCGTGAAAGTGAGCCAGCAGTTTTTACAAGATTGAGAATAGCCTGTTTCCTAGTATCTTCAATTGGACTTTCTAAGTCAAATAAAAGCTCTTCTATCTCTTTTGAATGTGCCATAATAAGAGTATAATAAAATAAAGTACATCAATTGTCAAGATCACCTTTTCAACAGTCTGTAAAGTATTGCTCTAGCTTATGCCTTTATATTAATTCCTTTTGTTTCACTTTTATTGTTTTCAACTAGAACAGGCTTTTTTACCTCAATTATCTGCCTAAATGCATCGCGGAGATTTGTTAACATCTCAAGTATATCATTTAATATATTCCCATCTTTTTTAAGATTTGCAAGCATTAGCTGTTTATTTATAAATACATATATTCCCTGAAGATTCTTGGCTATTTCCCCACCCTCTGAGATATTAAGCGAGACTAAAAGTTCAGTTATGATCTTCTGTGTTTTGATTATATTATTATGTGAAACCTCAATATTATTATTATTAATACTGATGATTGCTTCTTTAAGGGCTTTTATTGCAGCATTATAAAGAAGTATAATAAGTTTTCCCTGATCAGCAGTCTGAACTTTGGCTCTTTTATATTGTTCGGCAGCATGATTATTCATAATATATCCTTAACCTAATTTTGCGAGCTGCCCAGAAAGCCAGCTAGACTGACTTTGAAGGCTTCCCATAGAAGATTCCAAAGCAGACCACTGTTTCCA